>Ga0193713_1000415_pt1 | contig 14442 bp, 11 predicted proteins | sample H3a2metaG_FD_143054 | JGI IMG/M metagenome (GOLD analysis project Ga0193713, IMG submission 143054) | Soil microbial communities from a riparian zone of the East river system, Colorado, United States - H3a2 | ecosystem: Environmental > Terrestrial > Soil > Riparian zone | place: USA: East River... | reverse complement strand
CTTCTCGGCGGCGCCCTCCTGGCCCTGCGCCGAGCCGCCGATCCCCATGGCGTACTTGCCCTGGTTGTCGACGCCCTGCATCGCGTAAGCGGCCGGCTCGCGGCCCTGGACCAGGAGGGCGCCGCCGAGAAGGAGAATCAGGCCCGCCATGATCCCCATCGAAAAATACGTCCATTTCTGCATGACCGTCTCCTGAGGTAGTTCCCGCCAAAGAGTCATTACACAACCGCCCTTCCGACGCTGTCAAGCTTCGGCGGAGGGCTGCGGGGCCTCGGATTCCTAGACGGGCCCTCCGCCCCCGCTCCTGCACGAATTTGAAAACCAGGAGTTCCCATGTCGCTCATGTGACCCGCGCCGCCGGTCGAAGGTTGCATCCCGGGCCCGGGCGGGCTTGGGTTGTCATCGGGCCCCGGGCCATGTAAGATCGGATCCAGCTATGAAAGACGAACTCCTTTCCTCATTCCGGGAGCTGGGCCGGCGCCTCGAAGTCCTCCGGGACTCTCTTTGAGGTCCCCCGAAAAGAAGCGCGCATCCGCGAGATCCAGGGGCGCATGTCGGCCCCCGACTTCTGGAACGACGCCGAAGGCGCGCAGAAGACCGTTTCCGAACTAAAGCTCCTCGGCGCCGCCGTCGACGACATCCGAGCCCTCTACTCCGATACGAGCGACGAGATCACCCTGCTCGAGATGTCGGACGAGGTCCGCGACCGCGCCCACATCGTCGACGCCCAGAAGAAACTCGGCGGCCTCTCCCGCCGGGTCGAGGCGCTCGAGCTGCAGACCCTCTTCAACGGCCCGAACGACGGCCGGGACGTCTTCCTCTCGGTCCATGCCGGGGCGGGCGGCGTCGATTCGATGGACTGGGCGGCGATGCTCCTCCGGATGTACCAGCGCTGGCTCGACAAGAACGGCTACCAGGCATCCCTCGTCGACTACCAGCCGGGAGAGGAGGCGGGCGCCAAGCGGGCCGTCCTCGAAATCCGGGGCAAGTACCCCTTCGGGTACCTGAAGAGCGAGGTGGGCGTCCACCGGCTCGTGCGGATCTCGCCCTTCGACGCGAACCACCGCCGCCACACGAGCTTCGCGAGCGTGGACGTCGTGCCCGAGTACGAAGAAATTGAAGTCGACGTCGACGAGAAGGACCTGAGGATCGACACGTACAGCGCGGGCGGCCCGGGGGGCCAGCACGTGAACAAGACCCAGAGCGCCGTGCGGATCACCCACGTGCCGACGGGGATCATCGTCCAGTGCCAGAACGAGCGCTCGCAGGTGCTCAACCGGAAAGTGGCGATGCGGGCGCTGGCGGCCAAGATCCGGCGGATGGAGGAGTCGAAGCGCGAGGTCGAGCTCGCGAAACTCTACGGCGAGAAGGGGGAGATCGCGTTCGGGTCGCAGATCCGGAGCTACACCCTGCAGCCCTACACGCTCGTGAAGGACCACCGCACGGGCGCCGAGACGGGCAATGTCCAGGCCGTGCTGGACGGCGAGATCGATCTCTTCATCGAGGCGTTCTTGAAGTGGAAGGAACGGAAGTACTAGGCGAGATTCCAGTTCCCAGATCCCAGTTCCCGAAGCTTACTCGCCGTCTTTCTTACCGGGGTCGTCTTTCTTTTCGCTCCCGAACATCCGCATCGCGCGTTCCATCGCCTCCTTGGGGACGAGCTTCTCGAGGCCGAGGACGAAGGCCTTCCACTCTTCCTCCAGCTTCTTGAGGTCGATCCCCCCGAAGGCGGTGTCGGTCGACCGCTTCCAGTCGCCGGCCTTGAGCAGGTTCGTGTACATGACGGAAGGGATCTTGTCGTACCCCTTCTTCTTCCCGTCGACGCTCATGAAGAAGTAGTTGATGGACCAGCCCTCGGAGTAGCAGAGGCCCGGGTTCGAGTAGTAGTCCTGCTGGGTGTACCGGATGATCCGCTCGAGCGGGACATGCTTGCCCGTCTTGACCGCGGCCACGATGGTCGCCATCCGCCACTCGTTGGGGCCGATGGCGAACTTGCCCTTCTCCCAGTGGCCGCCGAAGAAGTAATCCCCCATCCCCTCGTTCAGCCAGCTCGGGACGTAGACGTCCCGATCCCGCCCCATGAGGTAGAACATGTACTGGTGGAAGCACTCGTGGTAGAGGATGCTGAAGGTGGTCTGCTCCGGCGTCCGCTCCTCCGCGATCGTCATCGTCTCCTTCGAGTCGAGCGTCACCTCGCGCCCCTCGAAACGGTACGCGACGATCTCCTCCTGCGCCGGGCTCCAGTACGCGGCCGCCCCGTACGCCTGGCCGTAGTACTGGAAATCCTCCTCCTCGTCGAAGAGCTTGATCCGGCATCGCGGGGGATTCTTGCCGGTCGGGATCGTCACCTTGTAGAGCCGGAAGATCTGGTCGACCTCCTTCGCGAGCTTCTCGGCGAACTCCTTGCGGGTCGCGTACTCGATGAGGTACTGGCCCGAGGGCGAGGTCAGGACGCCCCAGTCCACGCAGCGGACGCACCATCCGTCGGGCGAGATGCCCCAGGACTTCGCGGCGCCCCGCATGCCGGCGAGCGTCGGCTGGTCCATGATCACGAAGGTCTTGGCCACCTGGTCGAAGAGCTTCAGGGCCGCCGACCATTCCTGGTCGCTGGCGCCCCGGCTCGTGCTCTTGCTCTCCTTCCGCCGGAACCGGAGGAACTCGTCTTCGGAATTCCTCCAGAAACCCACGAGACCGAACCCCTTCCGGTTCTCCAGGAAGGCGTAAATGACCATGCGGTTGCCGTCATCATCCTTCTTCTGGACCCGCTTGACATTCTTGTGGAACGGCGTCGGGAAGTCCTCGGAGACCACGTCCTTCATGGTTTCGAAGGGGTACCGGGTCCAGGTCTTCTCCTCCCCCTCGATGACCTCGTTGATGTCGTTGGGGGCGTACGTCTTGTAGGCCATGAAGTGGAGGCTCTCCATCCACCGGGAGGTGTAGCGCGCGACGCGGTAGCTGTGGCCGCGCCAGTCCGCCTCGCTCGTGTCGGCCTGGCCGAAGAGTTTCTGCCAGTTCGGGATGCCGCGCCATCCCTCGGGGGCGAAGAACTGGAATCCGAGGAGCGTGTCGACGTGGGGCATCTTCTTGTTGATCTTGACCGTGCCCAGTCCCGTCGCGGCCACCTTGTAGCCGCAATCGTTGATCATCGTCTCGATTTCCTCGCTGTTGTCGATGTAGGCGCGGGTCTGGAGGTAGCGGTGGCGCAGCAGCCGGAAGCCGTCCTGGGCCTCCTGGAACTTCCCGCCTTTGTAGAACTCCTTCGCCCTCTCGAGGATGCCGGCCGCCTCATCCTCGCGCTGCTGCTTTTTCTTCTCGGAGGGATCCCCGTCCTGGGGGGGCGGGTCCTGGGCCGGGGCGGAGCGGGGGACGGCGACGCCGGCCAGCGCCGCGGCGAGGAGCGCCATCAGGAACTTCATGTCAATCCTCCGCGGTTCCGAAAAGAGGGAAAGTCTTTCGATTAGTACGCAAGAGGGGGGTCGAGTGCGAGGAAAATCGCCCCGGCCTTTCCTTTACTTTCATACGACGATGCGAGGGGCTTCGGGTCACGGGAGTTCGAATAATTAGCCCCGGTTCGCCGGGACGGGCGTATCTTATGAGACCCTTGTGGAGACCCTCATGATGCGTTTCGTCGCCCGCTGGCTCCTCCTGCTCCTCCTCGGCGGATCGGCCCTGGCGCAGGAATCCAGGAGCTCCGCGCCCACCATTCCGGTGGAGGAGTTCGGGACGCGGCGGGCCGCGCTCCGCAAGGCCATCCCCGACGGCGTGATCCTGTTGGAAGCCGACCCGCTCCTGCCGGGGATGGACAACATCGACGCCAACACCCCCGTGTACGACTTCTCCTATCTGACCGGCTACCACCGCGAGGGCGACATCCTGGCGATCGACTCCGACGGCGCCTCCGTCCTCTTCGCCGACGGCAAGCCGGACACCCTCAAGGCCGCCTCCGGCATCGAGGATATCCGGCCGCGGGAGCAGCTCGCCACTTTCGTCAAGACGGCGCTCCCCAAGGGGAAGAAGACGATCACCCGCTTGCGCGAGAAGGCGAAAAAGATCGTGGAGGCGCTCGCGGAAGATCAGGGCGCGGAGGTGGAGTCCGGCGGGCGGAAGATCCCGCCCGCCCTCACGCGCCTCCGGCTGGTCAAGAGCCCGGCGGAGCTCGACATGATGCGGAAAGCCGCCGATGCCACGAACAAGGCGCACCTGGAGGCGATGAAGGCCTGCCGGCCCGGGAAGAACGAGAAGGAGCTCCAGACCGTCATCGAAAACAAGTTCAAGGCCGAGGGGTGCGACGGCCTGGGGTTCGCCTCGATCGTGGGCAGCGGCAAGAACGGCACGATCCTGCATTACTGCGAAAACACGGCCGAGATCCCGAAGAACACGCTCGTCGTATGCGACATCGGGGCCGCGTACCGGGGGTACGTGTCGGACATCACCCGCACGCTCCCAACGAGCGGGAAGTTCACGGAGGAGCACAAGAAGGCCTACCAGTGCGTCCTCGACGCCCAGAAGGCGGCGGAGGCGATCCTCAAGCCGGGCGTGACGCTCGGGGAGCTGCACCAGACCGCCGGCAAGGTCTTCGAGGAGCGGGGCATGACCGACTACTCGTTCGCGCACAACCAGTGGCCGCGCGGCCATTTCGTGGGCCACCAGGTCGGCATGGCGGTCCATGACAGCGACATCCGCGGGATCAAGCTGGCGGCCGGCATGGTGGTCACGATCGAGCCGGGGTACTACAACTGGAAGGACGGCTACGGCATCCGGATCGAGGATATCTACATCGTCACGAAGGACGGTTGCGAGCGCATGTCCGCCGGAGCCCCGCGCGAGGTGGACGAGATCGAAAAAATCATGAAAGCGTATTAGCCGGCCCCTGACACTTTAATACTAAACTGTCCACCCGAGAGCCCCGCGACGTCGAGACACTTCCTCGAGCAGTATCCTTTCCCGTGCCATGGATTCGAGTCGGGGTGAACCCCAGCCCACATCGCCCGCAGGTCCGGCGATCCGCCGGCCGTGAAGCTTCGTTCTGGCTGCGCTTCCATTCGATGAAGAGGCGGCTCCGCTCCTCCTGCGTCCCCGCCATGAAGAGCGTGATGTCCCCGCCCGGAAGGTCGTCGAGGTCGTACGTCGAGGTCGAGGAATAGAACGGATAGAATTCGCCCGCCCTCCAGTCAGCCAGGAAGAACGGCAACGGCAGGACCGAATAATCCAGCAGGGTTCCCAGGGCGTTCGTGTCCAGGGTGAAATCCCATCCCCTGGAGGACCTTCGTACCTGGACGCGGAAGCGATCCTTCCCGCAGGCGGGACACGTCCCGGCGAAGCGCCGAGGTTTCGTCGCGGCGCCACAGGTCCGACAGGTGATTGAAGCCAGCTCGATACGGGTCATCGAGAGTAAGACCGCGGCCGCAGGGCTCGCGTGACTCGAAATCCCCGTTTTTTCTCCGCGGCGCGCCCCCCGTGTGGCAGAATCTCGCCCTATGTCCAGTCTCGCCGCCGACTATGAGATCGCCCGCACGGCGAAAATACTCCCGATCGGGACGGTCGCCAAGAATCTCGGCCTGCCCGAGGAGTTCGTCGAGCCCTTCGGCCGCTACCAGGCCAAGATCCGGCTCGACATCCTCGAGGCGATCAAGTCGCGGCCCCTCGGCAAGCTCGTCGTCGTCACGGCCATCACCCCCACGCCGCTCGGCGAGGGGAAGACCGTCACCACGATCGGCCTCGCCATGGGGCTCAACCGGATCGGCAAGAAGACCGTCAGCACCACGCGCCAGCCGTCGCTCGGCCCCGTCTTCGGCGTCAAGGGCGGCGCGGCGGGCGGCGGCCGCTCCCAGGTCCTCCCCATGGAGGACATCAACCTCCACCTGACGGGGGACATCCACGCCGTTCAGGCGGCCCACAATCTCGGCAGCGCTTTCCTCGACAACCACCTCTTCCACGGGAACAAGCTGGGCATCGACCTCGGCGGCATCTTCTGGCGCCGGGTCATGGACATGAACGACCGGTCGCTCCGGAAGATCACCGTCGGTCGGGACGGCGAGGGAGTGGAGCGCCCCGACGGCTTCGACATCGCCGTCGCCAGCGAGATCATGGCGATCCTCGCCCTCGCGAAGGACTACCGCGACATGCGGGTCCGGCTCGGGCGCATGATCATGGCCCGCACGAAAGAGGGCCGACCCGTCACGGCCGACGACCTCAAGGTCGCGGGTGCCATGGGCCTCCTGGTCCGGAAGGCCCTCATGCCCAACCTGCTCCAGACGATCGAGAACACGCCGGCCTTCATCCACACCGGGCCCTTCGGGAACATCGCCCACGGCAACAGTTCGCTCTTGGCCGATCTCATCGCGCTCCGGTTCGCGGACTTCGTCGTCACGGAGTCCGGATTCGGCGCCGACCTCGGCTTCGAGAAGTTCGTGGACATCAAGTGCCGCGTCGAGCACCTCCAACCCTCGTGCGCGGTCATCGTGGCGACCGTGCGGGGCCTGAAGGCCCACTCGGGCAAGTTCAAGATCGTCCCGGGGAAGCCGCTCCCCGAGAAGCTCTTCAACGAAGACTTGGGCGCCGTCCGCGCCGGCGCGGAGAACCTCGAGAAGATGATCGAGATCGTCCACAACGCCGGCCTTCCCGCAGTCGTCGCGATCAACCACTTCCCCGCGGACACGCCCAAGGAGATCGACGAGATCCGCGCCATCGCCCAGAAGGCGGGAGCCGAGGGGAGCGAGGTGAGCGAAGCTTTCGCGAAGGGGGGCGCCGGGACGACGGCGCTGGCGGAGGCCGTCTCGCGTGCCTCCGAGAAGAGGCACCCGCTGAAGTACTTCTACGACCTCAATCTCCCCATCAAGGGGAAGATCGAGGCGCTCGCGAAAAACGTCTATGGGGCGGACGGCGTCGACTACTCGCCCGCGGCGGAGGAGAAGATCGCGCTCTTCTCGTCCTGGGGGCTCGACAAGCTGCCGATCTGCATCGCCAAAACGCACCTCTCCATCTCGCACGACCCGAACCTGAAGGGCCGGCCGCGCGGGTGGCGGCTGCCGGTCGAGGACATCCGCTCCTCGGCCGGCGCGGGATTCCTCTACCCCCTCTGCGGGAAGATCATGACGATGCCGGGCCTCTCCGCGAGCCCCGCGGGGGAGCTCATGGACATCGACGAGCATGGAAACGTCGTGGGTTTGGCCGGGAGGTGAGTCGCAGACTTCAGACATCGGATTTCAGACTTCAGAGAGAAGGTCATCAGTCATCCGTCATCCGTCATCGGTCATCATCCGGAAGGTTTAGAAGCCATGGGTGCGGTACTGCTCGCGGGGGACGTAATTGCGCAGGCGGTCACGGCCGAGGCGATGGCGGCGATCCCTTCGCTCCGCGTGAAGCCGCGCGTCGCGGCGATCCACAACGAGAAGAGCGCCCCGGTGCGGACGTACATGAAGCGGCAGCGCGCCGCCTGCGAGAAGGCCGGAATCCCCTACGACCTTCATCTCATCGCGGACCAGGACGAAGCCGAGGTGCTCCTCACCGTCAAGCAGCTGGCCGCCAATCCCGCCGTCACCGGGATCACGATCCACCAGCCCCTGCCGCCGGGATTCGACGAGGAGCGGCTCCTCCAGGCGGTGCCGGCGTCGAAGGACGTCGAGGCGACCCACCCCGAAAATCTCGGGAGGCTCGAGCTCGGCGTCCCCGGACCCCGTCCCGTCGCCGCGGAGGCGGCGCTTGAGATCCTCAAGGCCCATAGGCCCGATTGCCGGGGCCTCGACGCCGTGGTGATCGGCCGGAGCGCCATGGTGGGAAAACCCGCGGCGCTCTTGCTTCTCGCGTGGGGCCCGAAAGCTCCGACGGTGACCGTCTGTCACAGCGCGACGCGCGACCTCGCGGACCATGTCCGGCGCGCGGACATCGTGATCGCCGCCGCCGGCCGCGCGGGCACGGTGCGCGGAGAGATGCTCAAGCCGGGCGCCATCGTGATCGACATCGGGATCAACCGGCTCGCGGACGGAAGCCTGGCGGGGGACGTCGACTTCGACTCGGCGAAGGAGGTGGCGTCCGCGATCACGCCGGTCCCCGGCGGCGTGGGGCCCGTGGCGGTCGCGCTTTTCCTGCGCAACGTGATCTCCTGCGCGCGTATATCCTGAGCGGAGCGGAGCGAAGTCGAAGGACCTCGCGTACCTTCAAGTTCCCAGTTCCCGGTACCCGGGGTCGGAAGCTTCCAGCTTGAAGCTCGAAGCCCGGCTGGGAACTGGAAGCCGGGAGCTGGGAGCTTGCCGAAGGCCGTTCACACATCGAAAAACTGTGATGTTCGGGCGCCGGGTTCGTCATAGTTCTGTCATAGTTCTTGACCGGATGTCCGGGGGTTCCTAATAATGCCCCTTCATTTCGCTTTTTCAGACGGCAGGAGACCGTGAAGTACCCATTTGTCGGCTTACCCGTGGGACTTGAGGGTCCCTGGCTCGGCAAGGTCTGCCTGATCGCGTACTTCGCGATCCTGCTGATTCTCTGCGGGTACGGCTTCCACCGGTACCTCATGGTCTTCCTCTATTACCGCCACAAGAAGAAGGTCCCGAAGCCGAAATCGGCCTGGCCGGAGCCGCCCCCGGTCACGGTCCAGCTTCCCATTTTCAACGAACTTTACGTCGTCGAGCGGCTGATCGACGCGACCTGCCGCCTCGATTACCCGCCGGGGAAGCTCGAGATCCAGGTCCTCGACGATTCGACGGACGAGACGCGCGACATCTGCCGCCGCAAGGTCGAGGAATGGTCGGCGAAGGGCATCGACATCGTCCACATCCACCGGGCGGACCGGACCGGATACAAGGCGGGCGCCCTCGACAACGGCATGAAGCTCATGAAGGGCCGTTTCGTGGCGGTCTTCGACGCCGACTTCCTCCCCCCGCCCGAATTCCTGGCCCGGACGATCGACTTCTTCACCGACGACCGCATCGGGATGGTCCAGACCCGCTGGGGCCACCTGAACCGGGACTACTCCATGCTGACCGAGGTCCAGTCGATCCTCCTCGACGGGCACTTCATCATGGAGCACTGCGCGCGGAACCGCTCGGGCCGCTTCTTCAACTTCAGCGGCACGGCGGGGATCTGGCGGCGCGAGGCGATCGAGACGGCCGGCGGCTGGCAGCACGACACGCTCACCGAAGACCTCGACCTGAGCTTCCGCTCGCAGCTCGCGCGGTGGAAGTTCATCTTCCTCCCGGAGATCGAGACGCCCGCGGAGCTGCCGGTGGAGATGAACGGCTTCAAGAGCCAGCAGCACCGGTGGGTCAAGGGGTCGATGCAGACGAGCCGGAAGCTCCTGTGGAAGGTCCTGAGGGCCGACATCCCCTTCACGGTGAAGGCGGAGGCCTTCGTCCACCTGACGGGGAACACCGCCTACCTGATGATGCTCGTGCTCTCGCTCCTCATGTTCCCGGTGGCGTACTTCCGGTCGCAGATGCACGTGGAGAAGTCGGTCTACCTCGACCTGGGGGTCTTCACCCTGGCGACGATTTCCGTCTGCATTTTCTACATCTGCTCGCAGAGGGAGATCCACGGCCTGAGGGGAAGCCTGAAGACGGCGCTCTACGTCCCGATGCTCCTGTCGCTCGGGATCGGCATGTGCGTTTCGAACACCCGGGCCGTGCTCGAGGGCCTCTTCAGCCGCGGCGGCGGGGAGTTCGTGCGGACGCCGAAGTACGCCATCGCCGACCGGAAGCAGACGTTTTCGGGCAAGAAGTACAAAGTCACGATGCGGCTTCTCGTGCCGGCCCTGGAGCTCATCCTCGGGCTCTGGTTCGCGTGGATCATCGCCTTCTCGATCTCGCGGGGCATGTATTTCGCGATCCCCTTCCAGGCCCTCTTCATGGTCGGATTCCTCTACGTGGCCTTCCTCTCGATCTTCCAAGGTAGACTGACGACCCGGTGAAGGGATAGCCGTCAGCCGACAGCGGTCAGCAATCAGCTTCAGAAGCGTTCAGCAATCGGCATTCGGCAGCTGTCAGCTGATCGCCGATAGCTTCTTAGGCTGACGGCTGATTGCTGTCGGCTGAAAGCTTGCCTATGAGAGTCTTGGTTACCGGTGGGGCAGGGTTCATCGGATCGCACCTCGTCCACCGATTGCTCGCATCAGGGAACAACGTCGTCATCCTCGACGACTTCAACGATTTCTACGACCCCGCGATCAAGCGCGCCAATGTCGCGGCGACGGCGGGGGCGGAAGTGGTCGAGGGCGACATCCGGGATGCGTCGGCCGTGGCCCGGTCCTTCGAGAAGCGCCCTGACGCCGTCGTCCACCTCGCGGCGCGCGCGGGGGTCCGGCCCTCCCTCGAGCAGCCCGACCTCTACGCCTCGGTCAACCTCGGCGGGACGCTGACCCTCCTCGAGGAGTGCCGCCGGCGCGGCGTCAAGCGATTCGTCTTCGCCTCAAGCTCCAGCGTGTACGGCGATTCGGCCCGCATCCCCTTCGGCGAGGACGAACCCGACCCCAAGCCGGTGTCGCCATACGGCGTCACGAAGCTCGCCGGGGAGCATTACGTGCGCCTCTACCACGCCCTCCACGGATTCCGCGCATCGGCCCTGCGGTTCTTCACCGTCTACGGCCCCCGCCAGCGGCCCGACATGGCGATCCACAAGTTCGCCCGGCTCATCCTCGAGGGAAAAGAGGTGCCGGTCTTCGGCGACGGGACGACGCGCCGGGACTACACCTACGTGGACGACGCGGTCGCCGGGGTGGCGGCGGCGCTCGACCGCGACGACGGGTTCGAGGTCTACAACATCGGCGAGGCCGGCACGGTGGAGCTCGGCGAGCTCATCGCGCTCCTCGAGAAGAACCTCGGGAAAACCGCCCGCATCAAGCGCCTTCCAGAGCAGCCGGGGGACGTGAAGCGGACGTACGCGAACGTCTCGAAAGCGCGGGAGCGGCTCGGCTACGCGCCCTCGACGCCGATCGAGGAGGGCGTCCGGAAATTCTGCGCGTGGCTGAGGAGCTGAAACGGCGCGCGGACCGGGGTACAATCCCGGCATGAGGATTTCATTCCTGTTCCTGGCGACCGCCGTGGCCGCGCTCGGCGGATGCGTCTTCGAAGAGGGCCCACGCCACGCGCCGCGCGACGTCCGCCTCACGCGAACCTACACCGCCCACGGCCCGACCTGTCCCGAGATCGTCGCCGCCGCGTCCGTGGAACCGGAGGAGGAGGCGGCGAAGCGGCTGTCGGCCCTGGCTTCCCGACCCGCCTTGACGCTCCACGAGCAGGTGCATCTCATCGACGTCACGATCGACGCGCTGCCGCCGGGCGATGAACAGGCCGAGGTGCTGGAGGCCGTGGCCGCGAATCCCGGGTTGCACGCCGACGCGCGGATGCACCTGGCCCGCCGCGTGCGGGAGCTTCCTCCGGGCCCTGAGCGGACGCGCGTGGCGGACGCGCTCATCGCACATCCGGCGCCAGACAAATGAAGGAATGCATGAGGTACCTTCTCGCCACAGCGATGTTGACCGTCGGCTGGGGACCAATCACACCTCAAGATGCCCATTCCCCATTGGGCGAGGAGGAGAAGCAGGCTCTTGAGCAGTACCTTCGTCTTCACACCGATGGACCCACCGCCTGCGGGCCATCCTCAGTTGAACTCATCCATGGCTTCGGATCCGAAGTGGTTCCTTACCTCGCGAGACGGATGATTGAGGACCGAAAGTACCGCCCATTGTGTGCCCAACTGCTCGCAGGCGTTGCAGGCCTTTGGGGATCACTGGACAAGGGCGCGGAGAGTGCGTTGATGCAGGTATTGAAGGATGGAGGCGAGGCAGCAGTCTACGCCGCCTGGGCTCTTGGAAGCCTCTGTTCGGAAGGGGCACGCTCCGACCTACTGAAAGCGGCTGAGAGCGAAAACCCATACATGGTCCGGGCCGCTTGCATGTCCTTGGGGCTCATGGGCGGCAATGAGATTCGGGACAAGCTTTTACAGATTCAGAACTCCTGGCAGACCAAGGATCTCAAGCAGAAGAAGGAGGTCCTTCGATCCGTCGCAGACGCTCTGGACATGTTGGCGGCATTCGAAGGTGACGGACGCAAGGAGCGTCTCTTGGGCATGATGAAAGCACCCAAGTCTTACGACGGCATGGGCTGGCTCTACAGTTCCGACCGCGCGGCTTTGAGAAAGGCCATGCACCTGAATATGAAGGAGTTGGCGCCAGATCTAAGAACGATGGTTCGCGATTTGACCAATCGCGAGAGCAGAGCCATTGGGCCTATTCTGTGTGCTCCGTTCGTATTTGCCATTCACCAACTGGGTGGGAAGATCAGTGAAATTGAATTCAAGTCGCTTCGGAGGCACACCTACCTCCTGCCGTTGAAGAAGCATCGGAACGGCTATGTTGACGACGACTAGCCGTTGCCCTCGGGCTTGAAGCTTGAAGCTGGCCTTAGCGCCGCCGGCGCCCCCCGTACGTCCGTGTGCCGAAGACCTTCCGGGGCGGTTCCGGCCGCGTGAGAATCGGCGCGATCTTCCCGTAGTCGAAGTCGGGAAGCACGACGCGCGGCAGCGGCTGGCCCATGTCCTTCTCGATCGTGCGGAGGATCACCTCCTCCTCGGGCGCGACGAGCGTGAACGCGTCCCCCTCGGCCTCGGCGCGGGCCGTGCGGCCGCTCCGGTGCACGTACTCCTCGCGGGTATGCGGGATGTCGTAGTTGATGACGTGCGTGATCTTCTCGACGTCCAGCCCGCGGGCCGCGATGTCCGTCGCCACGAGCACCCGGTACTTGCCGGAGCGGAACCCCTCGAGGGCGTTCACGCGCTCGGACTGGCTGCGGTCGCTGTGGATCCGCGTGACGTTGATCCCGCCGTGCTGGAGCGTGTAGGAGAGCCGCTCCGCGCGCCGACGGGTCCGGGCGAAGACGAGCACCGACCCCGTCTTGTTCCGCTTCAGGATCTCCAGGAGGAGCGGGGTCTTGCGGTCCTGCGACACGGGATAGACGGCGTGGCGGATCCCCGCCGCCGACGCGGCGCGGTGGCCGATCTGGATCGTGACCGGGTCCTTGACGGTCTGGTCGGCGAGCGCGGCGATCTCGGGCGGGACTGTCGCGGAGAAGAGCAGGTTCTGCCGCTGGCGGGGGAGCTTCGACAGGATCCGCCGGATGTCGGGGAGGAATCCCATGTCGAGCATCCGGTCCGCCTCGTCGAGCACGAGCACCTCGAGGTGGCCGAACTTCGCGTGGCCGCGTTGCATGTGGTCGAGGAGCCGGCCCGGCGTCGCGATGATCACGTCGAATCCGGAGGTGAGCGCGTGGGTCTGGTCGGCGAAGCCCACGCCGCCGTAGACCGCGTCGGCGCGGAGGCTCGTGAATCGGGCCAGGTCGCGGAAATCGTCCTCGATCTGGAGCGCCAGCTCGCGGGTGGGGGTCAGGACGAGCGCCCGGGTCCCGCCGCGCCCGGGGTTGGTCAGCATGCGGTGAAGGATCGGCAGGAGGAAGGCCGCCGTCTTGCCCGTGCCGGTCTGGGCGCCGCCCACCACGTCGCGGCCCTCCAGGATCACCGGGATCGCCTGCTCCTGGATCGGAGTGGGGCGGGTGAAGCCGAGCTCCTTGACCGCCCGGACGAGGTCGTCATGAAGTCCGAGAGACTTGAATGGCATGTTGGATGTAAATCCAGAATCGAGAATCAGAAACCGAGAATCCAGAATCGAGAATCGAAAATCGGCTCTACAGGGGTGGGTAACCTACCACATGGAGGGGCGCTCTGCTACCATCGGCTCGCGATGAAGGTGACGGTGCGCCTGTTCGGGTTCCTGGCGGAGGAAGCCGGCCGACCTGAACTTACGGTGGAGGCCGGGACGGCCGGGGAGGCGCTCGAGGCCGTGAAAGCGCGCCTCCCGGTGCCGAAATCGGTGCGGATCGCCGTGAACGAGGAGTACGCGGCCGCGAAAACTCCCCTCCGCCGCGGCGACGTCGTCTCGCTCATTCCTCCCGTGGCGGGTGGATAGGAAAGACGCTTCCAGCTCCCCGCTGCCGGCTCCCGGCGGGAAGCAGGAGGCTGGTAGCGGGAAGCCGAAAACCGTCCTATGCCTTCGAACGTGACTGTCCTCGTCACTCACCGGGCGCTTTCGCTCGATGCCGCCCTGCGCGCCGTGACCCGGCCCGACTGCGGCGGGATCTGCCTCTTTCTCGGGACCGTCCGCGACCGCAACGAAGGCCGCCGAGTCAGGAAGATCCGGTACTCGGCGTTCGAGGCGATGGTCCTCCGTACGTTTCGCGCCATCGCGCGCGAGGCGAGAAAGAGATTCGGCGTGCGCGCCGTCTACATGGCCCATCGCACGGGGATGCTGAAGCTCGAGGAGGCGAGCGTCCTCGTCGCCGCCTCCGCGCCCCATCGGGCCGAGGCCTTCGCGGGATGCCGCCATCTCATCGAGCGCGTGAAGAAGCTCTCGCCGATCTGGAAGGAGGAATTCCACGATCGCGGAAAGCGGTGGGTGAACCG
>Ga0193713_1000413_pt1 | contig 14464 bp, 11 predicted proteins | sample H3a2metaG_FD_143054 | JGI IMG/M metagenome (GOLD analysis project Ga0193713, IMG submission 143054) | Soil microbial communities from a riparian zone of the East river system, Colorado, United States - H3a2 | ecosystem: Environmental > Terrestrial > Soil > Riparian zone | place: USA: East River... | reverse complement strand
GCGGTTTGGTTACGCGCTTCTGGCCGTCGTCATGATCTCCAATCTGATGGCGATCCTGCTTCAGCATTTATGCATCAAGCTTGGCGTTGCCACGGGACGCGACCTGGCGCAGGCCTGCCGCGATCATTACGCAAGGCCGACCGTCTGGTTTTTATGGGTTCTTTGTGAGATCGCAATTGCTGCATGCGATCTGGCCGAGGTCGTCGGCTCAGCGATCGGGTTGCAGCTTCTTTTCGGCATTCCGTTGGTGTGGGGCTGCCTGATCACAGCATCCGATGTGCTATTGGTATTGTATCTTCAAACGAAGGGCTTTCGTTACATCGAAGCGATTGTCATCACCCTGATCGTTATTATCGGCGGTTGCTTCACCGCTGAGTTGATCTTTTCTAAACCGGGCATTACCGGCGTTCTTCTTGGATTTATCCCGGGTCCTCACATCGTCTCAAACCAGGAAATGCTCTACGTCAGCATCGGGATTTTGGGCGCCACAGTGATGCCGCACAATCTCTATTTGCACTCCTCTATTGTGCAGACACGCAAGTTCGAGCAAACGCCACAGGGCAGACGGGAAGCGATCAAGTTTGCCACAATCGATTCAAGTGCTGCGCTCATGCTGGCGCTATTCATTAATGCGGCAATTTTGATTTTGTCCGCCGCCGCCTTCCACTGGTCCGGACACCAGGAGGTGGCCGAAATTCAGGACGCATACAGATTGCTTAGTCCGCTGCTCGGCGTTGGGGTGGCGAGCATCCTTTTTGCGGTGGCGCTGCTTGCGTCCGGGCAAAACTCCACGCTCACCGGCACGCTCGCCGGTCAGATCGTGATGGAGGGATTTCTCAACTTCCGCATTAAGCCATGGCTGCGACGGCTGATTACGCGACTGATTGCCATTGTGCCAGCAGTGATCGTGATCGGAGTTTTCGGCGAAGGCAAAACGACGGAACTGCTTATTGCCAGTCAGGTCTGTTTAAGCATGCAACTCGGTTTCGCTGTTTGGCCGCTGATGCGATTTACGAGCGAGAAAGCGAAAATGGAAGAGTTCGCAAACCGCGCTTGGATAAAAATTCTCGGCTGGACAACTGCCGGCATTATCATCGTGCTGAATGTGAAGCTGCTGCTGGACACGTTTTTACCGGCTTCCGTTCTCAACGCGTTCTACAGTTTTCTTGGGCTGCCAATACCAAAGTGAATAAAATGACGAAGCACGAATGACGAATTCTGAAGTGACAATAAAACGAGAAAGCCGAGACGCGATTTGGCAGTCATGGTCATTTAGTCTTCGATCATTAATTCGTCATTCGTCATTCGTGCTTCGTCATTCCCGTCATGTATAAGCACATTCTCATCCCGGTCGAAAACAGCTCGGCCGATGAGACCATTCTTGCCCACATCAGGCCGCTTGCGCGCATTGCTGGCGCAAAGCTGCTCCTGGTTCATGTGGCAGATGGGTGGGTGGCGCGTAACTTTAATCAACTTCAACTGGCCGAGAGCGAAGAGATGAAGGAGGACCGCGCCTATTTGGAAAAGCGCGTTCGTGAGCTGACCGCGGAGGGCTTTTCCTGCGACGCCGTCCTGGCGTTGGGCGAACCCTCGGACGAGATCGTCAAACTCGCTCGGGAGAAAAATGTCGATCTCATTGCGATGACCACGCACGGCCACCGTTTCATCAGCGACATACTTTACGGGGCGACTGTCGACAAAGTGCGCCACGAAGTAGAGGTGCCGGTGCTGCTGTTGAAAGTGCAAAACTAGCTCAATGGCGAAGGAATGAACAAATGACGAACCTCCAGGGCATCTCGATCTTCGCACCCGGTTGTTCGTCATTCGAACTTCGTCATTAATTCGTCATTCGACATTCGTGCTTCGTCATTCTATGGACGCTCGTGAAAGTTCTTTTTCTCACCAACGAATATCCGCCGCACATTTACGGCGGCGCGGGAGTTCACGTCGGCTATCTTGCGCGCGAACTGGCGAAGATGATGCCGGTGGAAGTTCGTTGTTTTGGCGACCAGCGCATTGAAGAAGGCAATCTCAAGGTCACCGGCTACGAGGTTGATACCAGCAATTTCACGTGCCCAAAACCGTTGCGCTCCGTTTTTGGCGCAGTGCGTCGCTGCACCGACTTCAATACTACCAACATCGATGCTGATCTCGTGCACTGTCACACGTGGTACAGCCATTTCGGCGGGATCTTGGCGAAAAAGAATTATGGAATTCCGCTCGTCATCACGGTCCACTCGCTGGAGCCGCTTCGACCCTGGAAGCGCGAACAACTCGGTGGTGGCTACGATTTCTCACTTTGGGTTGAGAAGACTGCGCTGGAGATGGCCGACGCGATTATTGCTGTTTCTCACGAGACCAAGGACGACATCGAGCGATTGTTCGATGTGGACCCCTCGCGCGTGCACGTGATCCACAACGGAATCGATCTGCAGCAATACCGGAAAGTCGATTCAATCGGTGCCCTCAAGCATTACGGCATCGATCCAAACACACCGTATCTACTGTTCGTCGGTCGGATCACTCGCCAGAAAGGATTCCAGCACCTGCTGCGCGCAATCCAATTCATGAATCGCGGTTTCCAAATCGTCCTTTGCGCTGCCGCGCCGGACACGCCGGAGATGGCAGAAGAAATGAAAACCGCAGTGGAAGCCGCAAAAGCGCAGCGGCCGGGAGTCATCTGGATCAATGAAATGGTGGATCAAACGGCGACCCGCGAACTTTATTCGCACGCCGCAGTGTTTGTTTGCCCTTCGATTTACGAACCGTTCGGCATCATCAATCTTGAGGCAATGGCGTGCGAAACTGCGGTGGTTGCCAGTGCCGTTGGGGGAATTAAGGAAGTCGTTGTCGATGGCGAAACCGGATTCCTGGTTCCACTCGAACAAACGAAGGAAGGCTCATTCGAGCCGGCAAACCCCGAAAAATTCGCGCGAGATCTCGCCGAGCGCATCAATCAGCTAATGAAAGATCGACAACTACGCGAAAAATTCGGCAAAGCCGGGCGCAAACGAGTAGAAGAAAACTTTAGTTGGACGTCAATCGCACAAAAAACGAAAGCACTTTATGAGACGCTGGTGTGACGGGAAGTGCGGCGCACGCAAAGGATCGGCTCCGTGAAGCAGGCCTCTTGGCAGGCTTTTTCTTTACGGCATTCGCGCGATGACGACTAGAGCTGCTCGATTTTGTAACCGCGTTTTTGGAGCAGGGCGATAACGCCGCGCGGGCCGGCGAAATGCAGCGCGCCTGCGACGATCAATGTCGGTCTTCCCGATCTGATTGCCGTTTCGATCCTCGGGATCCACCGTGCGTTACGCCGATCCAGCAAACGCCACCAAACCGTCGGAGCTTCTTTCATTTCACCGGTGTGTATCGCGTAAAGACGAGCAGTATCTCCGGCTTTCCATGCTGCCACGTCTTGTCGAAACTGCCCTGCCTCGTCCTTTGCGTGGATTATAGCTTGCAGCAGGACCACTTCGCCTTCGCTGTCGAACATATCGGAAAAGACACGGATATGCTCGTCCGCGGTTTCCAGGCCGCCAGTGAGCTTCCCGTAGTAGCGCACTCGCTGTGCGATATAGCTATCCACACCCCAGCGGTAATCCGGATTACCGAGGGTTGGATTTCGCAACATCATCGCGATGGCCCAGGGACGAAGATGATGCCAATCGTTCATCCCGCTGAGTGTTATCTTGCGCAAATATTCGTAGGTCTTTGGATGTATTTTGCTCTGGACCAATTGGCCGCTGGGAAGTTTTGCAGCTTCCCTGAATTTTTCTCCAAAGGACTCATCTTTAGGATCGATCTCGAACCAGACTTGCTGGGATTGTTTGATCGCTTCTTCGATGACAGGAGTCCGAAAATAATCGGATGACTGCAACGCATGAACGGAGCCGAGGAGATAAAATGGCGCCCGGGCGTTCGTGACTCGCCAGAGACAATGTTTGCCATTCGAAGCCAGCTCACCAGGTGCGAGCCGATAGATGGCGAGAAAAATGCATCCGCTGGCGGCAATAATGCCCGTGATTCTCGATCGACGCGGCATCAATACTTCTCCGGTTTTTCCGGACTAGAGTTGCTCGATTTTGTATCCGCGTTTTTCCAGCAACTTTATGACGCTATTCGGACCGGAGAAGTGTAGTGCGCCAGCTACGATCGCAGTCGGCTTACCGCTTCTCAGTTCCGCTTCGATCCGCGGAACCCATTTGGTGTTGCGGTTATCGACAAAACGCGCGGCGATCCAGGGAGCCTTTGTCCGGAGGCGAGTGTCACCCGCCCAAAGCGCATCGGTATCGCCTTTGCGCCATGCCTTGTACATCCTGCTGAATTCCTTTTCTGCGTTCCTGGGCTCGTCGAGAGCGTCGCGCAGAATGAACTCGCTATCACGATCTGACAACCCACCCATGACTGCCACGTGTTCATCGACTGATTCGAGACCGGCGATCTCTTTTCTCTCTTTTGCGGCGCGGTCCACGAAATAATTGTCCAAACCATGAGAGAGAGAGCTTTTGCTGTATGTGGCTGGACCGACGAGGTGCTGCGCAATCCACCAGGGTTTGTACGCAAGCTGGCTATCGAAGCCCCTGACTCTTTCCCGCCTTCCCTGGCGATGCTCGGCCTCAACAGCCAAAATATTGTGGCGGAGCCAGACCAAAAGGTCAGGGTGAATCTTTGAGCGGATATCCTGTCCGCGAGGATATCTGCCGGCTGCCTCGAATTTTTTTTCGAATTCGACATGTCGATTCGGATCGAATTCGAAGAGGAAACGCCTGCTGTTTCTTAACGCGATCTGGTACGGTGCAGGGAGTGGATAATCTTTTTTGCTGAGCGCATGGATTGAGCCCACGAGGTAAAACGACGTCTTCGCGTTGGTCACGCGCCAGACACAACATTTCGGAAACGTTTGAGCCGCGCGAACAGGGACCGAAACCAGGAGCGTTAAACCAAGCAGGAGCGAGGTGATCCAACAGGAGGGAATACGTCGGCAAGACAAGAACATTTCCGGTGTTTAACGAAAAAAAACGCTGCGTCAATTTAATTTCACATCGAGCTTGCCACGCGCCGATTCAGATTCACGCATTTGAGATTGGAGATGTTTTCGATACTATAGCGCAACCATGGTCCTCCCAGTGAAACGATGGTTCGCGACCGCGTTCCTGGTCAGTGCTATCGCAACACAAACAACCGCATTTGCCGCGGACGACTGGCAGATCATCAAAGTTAGCGGCCAGGATTATTTGAGCGTCGATAACATCTCGCGGTTTTACGGATTGCCCGCGGGCATCGCCGCTTCCGGCGAAAAAGTAGAATTCGAGACCGCGAAGAATCCGCTGGAATTTGTCAGCGGCAGCCGCGAGGTGATAATCAACGGCGCGCGGAGTTGGTTGTGTTTTCCTGTGATCGAACAGGATGGAAAGCTTCTCGTCTCACGCACTGATGTAGCTAAAACTATCGAGCCGCTGGTGCGCCCGCACCGTGTTCCAAACGTCGGCAAAGTTCAGACTGTCGTGGTGGATCCGGGACACGGCGGTTACGACAAGGGTCAGGTGAGTCGTTACGGTTACGAAAAAGATTTTGCGTTGGACGTGGCGCGAAAACTGCGCCCGCTTTTGCAGTCAAAAGGACTGCGCGTGATCATGACCCGCGAGGGCGACTACTTTGTTCCGCTCGAAGTCCGGGCACAGATCGCCAACAAGGCGCGTGATTCGATTTTCGTCAGCATTCATTTCAATGGTTCGAATGACGATCGGAACGCCACCGGCTTTGAAATTTTTTCATTTACCCCGCGCGGAGCGCCATCCACTTCCGACAGCGCGGTCGCTCCAAGTGCTCTCAGTGCCCAACCCGGCAGCGCTGTCGATGCGCAAAGCACGGCCCTCTCAGCATGCATCTATCATTCTCTACTCGGTCACATCCCCGAGTACGACCGGGGAATCAAACGCGCGCGGTTTGCTGTTCTGCGATTGACGAAAGTGCCGGCTGTGCTGATCGAAGGAGGCTTTCTGACAGAGCAGGGACAGTGCAAGTTGATTGCGCAAAAAGAATGGCGCGCAAAGCTTGCACACGCCATCAGCGTCGGGATCGAAAGTTATCGCGCTTTGGGAATAAAGAAGCAGCCGCCACTGCTGGTCGCGGACTATCGCAAACAGATCAAATCCGCGCCGAATGAATTCGTTGTTCAGGATGCGGAATTGAAGGAAGCAGACACAAGTATAATGAACCTGGTTGGCAAATCGGCATTTCTTCCGCCTCAACAGGCGCCGACCCCTTCGCAAAGAATGTCCCTCGAATCCGCCCCGATTGTTCCGTGACGTCGCGACGCCCTCCGCGGCGTCGAGACTGGCTTTGAGGGTAAGCGGTCAACGACGCGATTTTTGATTGGGTTTGCGAGCCTACTCGAATACAATCTGAACGAAAGGACCAACCTTATGAAAAAACTAATTAGCTACACTCTGACAGCGCTCTTCGTGACGATTGCGATTTCGATGGCCAGTCCGGACAAGGACGCGATGGAAGCCAAAGAAAAAGCTGCCTGGGAATCGTTCAAAGACAAGAGAACCGATGACTTCAAGAAAGTCGTAGATAAGGACATCCGCTGCGTCTACGCAGACGGTGTCTCCAATCTGGAGAAAGAATTAGCCGACATGAAGAAGTGGGACATGAAATCGTTCACCATCAGCAACTATGACACGTTCTCTGATGAAAAAGATGTCATCGTGACCACTTACACAGTGAAAGTTGAAGGCACCGTTGATGGTAAGGATGCTTCCGGCACGTACAACTCTGGATCGGTCTGGAAAAAAGAAGGGAACGATTGGCTGGCGATTTTCCACACCAACATAAAGCAAGAGGCAGCCTCCAGGTAGTCCCCTAGTTAAACGCGTTGCCAAAGGATACGACGTCATTCGGACGTCGTGTTTCTTCGCAAAATTGTGCTCGTCGCGCGAGCAATTGACTTCGCTCGCGTGAGTCCTATTCTGACGAAGAAGCAAACTGCGGGGGAGCCGCCATGGCTGAGAGGTCCGACTTTTGGACGACCCCTTGAACCTGATGCGGGTAATGCCGCCGAAGGGAGCGAGGGTCCGATGCCGGACTGGTGATGTCAGCCATGCGTGCGATCGCGCATGGCTTTTTGTTTTATGAATGTCATCCCGAATGAAATGAGGAACCTCTTCAAAGCACACTGATCATACTCATTCATGATTGCGCCCAAAGATTCGATTGATTCACAAAGCACGGAAACGCCTCAGCCAAATTCAAAAAAAATTTACGTCTCCGGCAAACTGCATCGCGAAGTTTGCGTTCCATTCCGGGAAATCTCGCTCGCGCCCACGAAATCGATGCACGGCGAGATCGACGTGAACGAACCAGTGCGCGTGTACGACACGAGCGGCCCTTGGAGCGATCCCGATTTTCATGGCGATGTCACGCAAGGCCTGCCAGCGTTGCGTGCGAAATGGATTCGCGCCCGCAGCGATGTGGAGGAATACGAAGGACGAGTCGTTAGGCCAATTGATGATGGCTACCTGTCGGAAAAACATGCAGCCGGCGGGAACGGGAAGAATGGCCTGGTAGGGCGCGATCTGAGTTCGCCCGGCGCGGCGGGGGCGCGCCGCAAACCATTACGCGCCTCTGCCGGTCATCCGGTCACACAGCTTTGGTACGCGCGGCAGGGAATCATCACCCCGGAGATGGAATTCATCGCCATTCGCGAAAACGGGCTGATTGTAGCCGGGATCGGTGATCCCGGTCGCTCGAGCGTTTGGCACCCTCCCGGGGTCAACGCCCCCGGCTACAGTAGAAATGATCTTCGCCAACAACATCCCGGCGAATCTTTCGGCGCAAACATCCCACGCGAGATCACTCCCGAATTCGTCAGGCAAGAAGTCGCACGCGGCCGCGCGATCATTCCTGCCAATATCAATCACCCGGAAAGCGAGCCAATGATTATCGGCCGCAATTTCCTGGTAAAGATCAACGCCAACATCGGCAACAGCGCCGTGGCGTCGTCGATCGAAGAAGAAGTCGAGAAAATGCGTTGGGCGACGAAATGGGGCGCCGACACTGTGATGGACCTCAGCACCGGCAAAAACATTCACGCAACGCGGGAATGGATCATTCGCAATTCGCCTGTACCGATCGGCACCGTGCCGATTTATCAAGCGCTGGAAAAAGTTGCCGGCCGCGCGGAGGAACTCACCTGGGAAATTTATCGCGACACGCTCATCGAACAGGCGGAGCAGGGGGTCGATTACTTCACTGTCCACGCCGGCGTCCTATTACGCTTTATCCCTTTAACGGTTAAACGCGCGACAGGGATTGTTTCCCGGGGAGGGAGCATCATGGCCAAATGGTGTCTCGCGCATCATCAGGAAAGTTTTCTCTACACGCATTGGGACGAGATCTGCGAGATCATGGCTGCGTACGACGTTAGCTTTTCCATCGGCGACGGTCTGAGGCCAGGCAGTATTGCTGACGCGAATGATGAAGCGCAGTTTGCTGAGTTATACACGCAAGGCGAGCTGACCCGACGCGCCTGGGCGCATCATGTGCAGGTGATGAACGAAGGCCCAGGCCACATTCCCATGCACATGATCAAGGAGAACATGGAGAAACAACTCGAATGGTGCGACGAAGCGCCGTTTTACACGCTGGGGCCGTTAACGACCGACATCGCGCCCGGCTACGATCACATCACCAGCGCGATCGGCGCGGCGATGATCGGTTGGTACGGTTGCGCCATGCTTTGTTACGTCACGCCGAAAGAACATCTCGGTTTGCCTAACAAGAAGGACGTCAAGGACGGCGTCATTGCCTACAAAATCGCCGCGCACGCCGCCGATTTAGCCAAAGGCCATCCCGGCGCGCAGTACCGCGACAACGCCATTTCAAAAGCGCGGTTCGAATTCAGATGGGAGGACCAGTTCAATCTCTCGCTCGATCCCGAAACCGCTCGCGAGTTTCACGATGAAACTCTTCCCGCCGAAGGCGCAAAAACTGCGCACTTTTGCTCCATGTGTGGTCCGCATTTCTGTTCAATGAAGATAACAGAAGATGTTCGAAAGTACGCAGCCGAGCACGGAATCACAAAAGACGCGGCAATCGAAGAAGGGCTGAAACAGAAGGCAACGGAGTTCACGAAGAGCGGCGCAGAAATTTACGTGGATCGATAGCGCGCCGGTCTCGGGTGTAGATTTTGGCGTCTCGCCGAAATGTACTTGTGTTAAGATCGGTATTCCATGCCCGACGAACCCTTCGCGATCCCCCTCGCTGATGTCCTGCGCGCTGCGAACGAGCTCGTTTCAGCGGGCTTAATCAAAGATTACGCACTTGGCGGAGCACTCGCGGCGATCTACTACACCGAACCATTCGCGACCTACGACGCGGACATCATTTTTATCTCGAGCGACAAAACGCTAAGCGCAGGCATCCCTGCGATCTACTCGCATTTGCAATCGAAAGGTTGGCACGTAGAGCGCGAGCATCTGATCATCAAAGATTTTCCGGTTCAATTCCTCGTCGCGTCCGGGTTGACTGAGGAAGCTGTGCGCAAAGCAAAGCGGATTGAATATGACGGCGTGCCGGCAAAAGTCTTTTCGCCGGAATATATCATTGCCATCGCTGCGAGCGTGGGCCGCCATAAGGACTTGGCCCGAATCGAGCAACTCATGACGCAGGCTAAAGTCGACAGGGCGTTGCTGGACGACATTCTGCGCCGGCATAACTTAACGCTGCCAAAGGAATGAAAGACGAATTCCGTCGCAAACTCGCGCGGCTATCTTTTGAAGAAAAGATTCGCAAAGTCGGTGAGTTGATTCGGTTCTCACGAAAGATCAAAGCCGTCACTGACCTCGATGCGCTGAAAGGCATTCCTGTTGCGAGCGTTCGCGAAGAGGTCCACGACCTGGCGAAAAATTCAAAGAAATGAAATTGTAGCCGCCAATGAGCCTGCCCTGAGCGAAGTCGAACGCGCTGTGTCGAGGCGTTGTCGTTTCCTGCGCCCGCGCGCCTCGCGTGAAATGCCGGTCGACTCGGACCTCACGGAGTCTTTAGGATCGCGATGATCTTCGTTTGGATTGGCCGCCCGGTGACTTCGATGTCTTTATCCGAAACGTAAACGTTAATTTCTGATCGAACGCCAAACTTTCCTTCGAGATAAATTCCAGGCTCGATCGAAAAACAAACTCCCGGAATGATACGGCGCGAATCGCGCGTCTCGAAATCGTCAATGTTGACACCATTGCCGTGGGTTTCTTCGCCAATGGAATGGCCGGTGCGATGCGTGAATTGTTCCCCGAAACCTGCGCGTGTAATCACACCACGCGACACATCATCCACTTCCGCTCCGCGAATCGACTTACCTGCCCGAATGTTTTTGCGCACGAAATCGACGGCAGAATCACGCGCTTCACGCACAATATTGAAAATGCGCGAGTACTCTTCCGGAACACTTTCGCCCACATAGCCAGTCCAGGTTTGGTCAGTCGCAACTGCCTCCGGTTTGTTCAGTTTAGTGGCCGCATCGATCAGCACGAAATCGCCGTGCCTGATAGGTGAATTCTTTTTCTTCCTCGGCAGATAGTGCGGATTAGCGGTGTTTGCATTCACCGCGACGATCATAGGCTCCTGCTGCATTCCCTCCTCGCTGTAGCGACGAAGCATGAACTGCGCGATATCCCACTCCGTAGCTGGTTCGTTGGCGCGAATCCGGCGCGCAATCTCGCCAAATGCCTCTTGAATGATGCGATGCATTTTGTCGGAAGCTTCCACGTGCATCTGGTGTTGAGCCGGAGAAAAAACAGCCTCGAATCGTTGTACTAGTTCCGCGCTCGTGACCGGTTCCACCCCAAACGACCGGACGAGCTCGATCGTTCCGGCGTCTACGCGTGAGATGTAGGGGATGTCGTTCATGGGCGAATACTGCATGGCAATGCGGCGCTTCGATTCCCCCGGCACCGCGCCCAGCACCTGTCGCAGTCGTGCGTGCAATTCCTGCCAGCCGCGGAACACAAGTTTCTTGCCGGGAAGCGAGTCGAGTTTGAACTGCTCGATCGACTGCACAATCTTAACTGGCTCGCCCGAGACTGGGATGTAATAGAACCAGCGGCGTGAGGCGAACATGTTTTCGTCCAGCTTCAAGATCCGGTAAGCGAGCTGATCGCTATGGCGAAAATCGTAGAAGAGCCAGCCATCGAGCTTGGCTTCGCGCAATGCAGCCTGAATTTGGGCCACCCGTTCTGCCGGAGATTGTTGTCCACGCATTGATCCGACAAAAGTTAAACCAAGAACGAATGCTGCGAAGACAGAAGTGAGCCGCGATTTCACCTAGTATTGAAATATCAGTCCCTTGTCTAAGGCGAAGCACTTTTAATGGATGACATTAAACTCAGCCCGGAGGGGTCCCTACCTTTTGAAAACCGACAGGGTCCGGCGGACGGCCTTGTCTTACTCCTTTTGCTTTAGACGCTCACGCTTGTGCGATGCGAGCTCAGCGATAGCAACTGTACAGACTCTCCGGATTGGCCTGAGAATCAATAATGAGTTCCAACATCTGTTTCGCGAACGGCTGATTTACATTCAACTCACCGATGGCTGCCCGGTCCACGAGTGCGATCCCACTTAAGATGTTGACGTCGAGATGTGTCAGATCCGAGGCGATAACTTTATCATCAAAGGCCGGGGAGTACTCGAGTCTCATGATATCATTGCGCACTGTGTGCTTGTTAAGGATTGCGCCCACGTCCGCGGGAGACATGCGCTGACGCCTGGAGGACTTGAGAGCCTTGAATAATTCAGCGTCCGTGGGAAACAGGTACTGATCGAATTTCTTGATCTGCGGATCAAAGATGCAAAGCAAGCGCTTCCGCTGTTGGGGGAAGAAGAACATAGGGCCCTTCAAGATACCCACGATTCGTCTACGTTGAGCTTCTATATCGGTCGGGAGTGGAACCGGCTTCCCGATCGGCCCACCCACGCTGAAGATGTCAACCCGCCGCTCGTAAGCAAGGCTACCGAATAGCGGCACCTCCTTCAGTGCTCCCTTGGCCCTGGTGTCGGTCTCGAAGCGAGGGTCGCCAGGCGGAAGAGACCGTACGACGTAGCCCTGTGCCTCCATGGCTCGGCGACTTGATAAGTCCGCATTGTGCTGTTCACCGCCGCGGGGATCTGCGTATCCGCGAAAGAGGATCCGGACAGGGTCCGCCCCAGGCAAAAAACTGGGCAACTCAGACAGTGCCTCGATCAGATGGTTGAGTGCGTTGGTGTCGTTTGCGTCGAGGAAATCACTATCCGTGGAGAAGAAGACCTGCCCGATCAGGGCATCCTCAACACCCTGATGCGGGATGCACCAGCTTCCCTTCAGGTCATCTTCGACGCGAGGCGGCTGGCTCGTGGTCTTGCCAGTGGATCCACCTTTCCCCGAACCAAACCCTGCCGGACTTAGAGGGTCACCGGCGCCGAGCGCCAAGCTGTAATCGCCGCTGCCGCTCCCGTCGTGCCCTCCGCCCGAGGGGCAGATACCGGCAGAGTTGCCCGCGAAGAAGAGCCCTTGACAAGCGCTACACCAACGCCAGCCGTGCTGCCCCGGCGCGTCCGGAACATTGTTTAGGAGGATGTAATCGCCGCTGCCGCTCTCATCGTGCCCTCCGCCCGAGGGGCAGATACCGGCGGAGTGGCCCGCGAAGAAGAGTCCTTGACAAACGCTACACCAGCGCCAATTCGATTGCCCGCTACTAGTCATGTCACGCCTGTAAATTCAAAGACGGTCACCCTCTCCGGAATCACCGAGGCCTGCGAGCGCGCACCGCAAGCGTTATGGGATATGGTCTCAACGTTTAACTTTACCCTTTCGGGTCTTTTTTCATAATACTAAAAAATCTGATCTTAGGTCAAGGGGTTGTTTTTGTCTCATTAACATCCGAGGCCTTATAAGTCTTAGATGCTTAAGCTGAACAATCAATTCAATCTCTCGCTCGATTCCCGCGCCCGCGAGTTCCACGACGAATGGAGCTCACTGGGATGAGGCGACATAGGCTGGAGTTCACGGCCGGCCCGTCGAGGGCGAAGATGATGGACATCAGCTTCGTCCAACCTTGCCGCAAGAAGGCGCTAAGACCGCGCACTTCTGCTCAATGTGCGGTCCTCACTTTTGTTCCATGAAAATAACAGAAGACGTCCGCAAGTACGGCGCTGAACACAAACCTAACGGAAGTGGAAGCCATCAAATCAGGAATGCAGAAAGAGGAAAGAATTCCTGGACAAAGGCGCAGAGATTCGCGCAAAGACGTAATGCTGTAGGCGTTCTCTTTGGCAGCGCAGGCACCGCGCGGGCAAGCGGCAGCTGAACCTAATGCTGGCAAAGGAATTCCTATCGAGGGCGTCCGCGAGGACATCCGCCGATAGGCTGGACAGTAATCTTCACCTTGTTACTCAAAGAGATTTTGAGACAGATTCTGCTATCAATTTCTGGAAGCGCGGATCGTTCCGAAGCGGATCGAACATCGGATCGAGTCGGAGGAGCGCAGGAGTGAGCGGCACGCGTGACGCCAGTGCGCCCTCGGAAGGTATCGATAACAGTTTTTCCAACGCGGCGATGGCTCGGTCCCGCTCTCCCACTTGCGCGGCCACCCGGGCGAAAATCTCGATCGGCGCGGGACCGTCTACGACGTCTTTCTCGAGCGGGAGCACCCTCATCGCCTGCTCCGACAGAGCTAACGCTGCGGCTTTATCACCAAGGCCCATATTGACCAGCGCGAGATCTCCAATGAGAACATAGTTATCCGGCTGTTCTTTGAGAAACGGTTCCAGTTCGGTACGCGACTGTCGCCAACTTTCCTGGGCAGCGGCATCGTCGCCGCCGACTTCTTGCGCCCAGCCTAACCAAAACCGCAATTCGCCATTGTTATAACCCAACGCCGGATCAGGCTTGGCAAGTACCTCCTTTAGCCGAGAGATCATTTGTGCAGGCCGACGTTCCAGGATCGCCTGGTAAACTTGTATTTCCAAAGCCCCCGTATCATCGGCGGGCGGATGCAGCGGAGCGAGTAGTGCAGCAGCCTGCGGAAGGTCGCCCTGCGCCTGGGCAATACCTGCCTGCTGTGCAAGGGTATCCAGGTCGTTCGGTATAACATCGAGCACCTGATCAAACTTCCGCAGCGCCTCTGGGAAACGACGAAGTATCATGTACGATTGGGCGTGCTGGGTGAGCAGGGAAACATTGCGCGGGTCGAGTCCCTCAGCTTCGTTGAAGTAGGACTCGCTCCGGTCCCATTGACCTCGCCGGCGTGCGACGTAGGCCAGCGATTCAGGAATCTGGCTGCTATTCGGTAGAAACTGACGTGCTTGCTCAAAGTAACGCACCGCGGCGTCATAATCTTTCAGGCAGGCGTAGTAGTAATATCCCCTGGCCAATATGGCCTCGCCGAGGTTGGGCTGAAGAGTGAGTGCCGTTTCAGCTGCCTGCCCC
>Ga0193713_1000412_pt1 | contig 14489 bp, 9 predicted proteins | sample H3a2metaG_FD_143054 | JGI IMG/M metagenome (GOLD analysis project Ga0193713, IMG submission 143054) | Soil microbial communities from a riparian zone of the East river system, Colorado, United States - H3a2 | ecosystem: Environmental > Terrestrial > Soil > Riparian zone | place: USA: East River... | reverse complement strand
CATTCCTCAAGGAACAGCCAGAAAATTTCAACCTCCTTGGCGATCTAGCGCTGACGAATATGGGTCTCGGTGACAAGGCCGCCGCATTAGCTCTGGCCGAACGGGCGATCACTGCGAACCCAATCGAGAAAGATGCGGTGAGCGGACCCGCCCCGATCCAAGTCCTCGCGGCAGTGGCGGCGCAAATGGGCGAACCCGACCGCGCCATCGCTGCTTTACGGAGACTGTTGTCGATACCTGTACTTACTGACACAGCCGCGCCATTTACCCTCACTCTGCTCCAGCTGGATCCCATGTTCGACCCACTACGTCGCGATCCCCGGTTCCAGAAACTCTGCCAGGATAAGCAGCCGTGATTACAGTAGTCAGAGTCGATAAGTTTGCTACGCTTGTCCCTCTGGGAACTTAGTTAAACAAAAACGATTAGGCCCGTGCCGGGCGAGAACCTTCCAGTGTGCCCGTAACCGTGCTGTCAGGGCATTACCTAGTTTTCGTATAGGCGCTCGCCTGACACAACTGTAGTCGTTGGGTTTGCCCTGATGACTCAGAGTTAGCTGTGAGTGCGCTTTTTTTGGCGCGATTTCGCTGCAACCTTCCATACCGGAAATCGCGTCGCCACTGGAAGCGGGGTTCCTAAAACATCCAAACTTTCCGAGTTATATCACAGCCGATTTCCTGCAGTACCTCTGTGAAAGGAAAAACAAACTAACAAAAAACAAAACAGAGGAACAAACTATGAAAACAAAACTTACAGAAACGCAATTCACAACTGCACCCGACTTCGCCAGTCGGTTATTCAGTAGGATAACATGTGTAGGAGCTGTTATTCTGATCTGCGCTACCGCGTCGGCACAGAACCTGTTTGTGTCGGGAAGCGATGCCCGCGGCGGCACGATCTTTAAGTTCACGTGGGACGCAAAGCAAGGCATCTTCGCAACTGGATTAACTGCCCCTTTAGATCTGGCCTTTGATAGCACTGGCAATCTGTTTGTGGTTGATTACGACTGCGGCGGAGTCTTCTGCGGCGCTAAGATTTATAAAATTACTCCAAGTGGAGGGCGAGCCATGTTCGCCTCCAGATTGAATTACCCTTCATATTTGGCTACCGACAACTCAGGCAATCTGTTTGTTGCGGATTACAACAAGGACATCATCTACAAATACAAGCCAGACGGATCGCGAGCGACTCTTGCCTCCGGGTTGCATCACCCAATAGCTATGGCTTTTGACAGCGTGGGCAACCTCTTTGTCGTCGATAACAGCATTAGCAACATCTATCAAGGCAGCATCTATGAATACAAGGCGGATGGATCGCGGGCCGTCTTTGCCGTGTTGGATCCGTCCGATCGCCCGGCGGACCTGGCCTTTGACAGTATGGGCAATCTGTATATGGCGGATTTGGGCGGCAACATCTACAAGTATGATCTGGGTGGAGTTCTACGTCGGCAGGGAATTCGAACGACCTTTGGCTCCGTGCCCCACAGCGCAGAGAGTCTGGTCTTTGACAACGCGGGCAATCTGTTTGTGGTGGACGCCGGCGACCCGAACCTTAAGGGCAATGCCATCTACAAATTCACTCAACAGGGAGCGCGAAGCGCGTTTGTCTCCGGAAATGCTCTCCGTGAAACGTTTTCGCATGTAGCATTCGAGCCAATGCTTCCAGTGTGTTGTCAATGAGCGCCGCCTGATCGAAATGGATGGACAAATCCGAGGCGCGAACTTGGAGCGTGTGGCCAGGGTCCAAGACCCTGGCCACAGTTGCAATGGCACGCTTCTAATTTGCAGCAGCCAGCACATCGGTTAGCACTTAAACGAAATTGCAGTCGGCACAGGCGATTGGCGAGCCCTGTAACGTGGCTGCAAAACAATCAGCGCCTTAGCCACGAAATCAGCTACTCCCCGGTTCTAAAAAATCCAAACTCTCCGCGTTATATCGCGCCGGATTTCTTGCAGTACCTCTGTGAAGACCCAAAGCAGAGAAGCCCAAAGCAAGAAAGGAAATCAGTTTATGAAAAATCAACATCCACTAACCAAGCTCACACTCCTACTCGCAATGTTACTGACTCTTGGTGCAACCCACGCGCAAGCCAAAATCCTTCCTGTCAGCATCAGCTTCGCCCCGGTCGGCATAACCATGAATCAGACTGCCCGTATCAACCTCGTAAATCTTGACGTGCCAAATGGTATGCTCATTCGCTGGCACGTTATTGACGCCACGGGCCTTACGCTGGCTCAATCCACGGCTATCCTGCAAATGGGCAAGATCGTTTCGGTCGATTTCAAACGTCCCGGGCCCATCTCCCAGGTCCGAGCCGAAGTGCAAGCCCAAGTTGAGATCCTAACGCCCGGGGTCCCGAGTCAAAGCCTTCGCCTGAGTCTGGAGGTATTCAACAATGATAGCGGTGCGACGACGGTATGCATAGGCGGTGCAACCCCATAAAGAAGTGTAGTTTCAAACACGAAAGCGTTCTTCTAACAACATTCGACCGCTGATTGATTGCCGGGATTTGGCGCGTCACATCCACCTCAAATCCAAGCTTTGGGAAATTGAAATTCATACCGCTATAGCACAGCTGCATCTTGGAGGAACTTGGTTTCGCAGCTGGCACGAATTCCTCTATAACAGCTCTTATACTCCGGCACCTGACAGCCATGTCGGACAAAACCAGTCATTTTTTTTGAAATTTCAAAACTCGCTCAAGGATTTCGCGTCGGAATTCTTTACGATCAGCCTCCTTATCCGCGCTTAACCCTTTTAAGCCGGCGATCTCAGCAACGGTCTTGGCGTAATCTACGCCCTCTCGGTCGGACAGTTCCTCCCACCGCTCGTCAGTCATGACCTCAATGAGGTTCGACACAGACCTTTTTTCCGGTTGGGCGAGGGCTATGAGCTTTTGTTTCGTGTCCTGGTGTAACGTGATGTTTAGCTTTGGCTTCTGATTCCTTTTCTCTTTGTTCGGTTTCATCGCCACATAAGACCTTGGTCTTGTTCGTTAATTTTGTCTTTACAGTGCGCCTTTCAGGCGCATAGCATCTGTGTCGGGTTCTAACCCGGTGTATGAGATCGACGTCTGTTTGTCAGACGAATCTGCAAAAAAGTCCAAGAGACGTCTGCCGTCAGAGTAACCTTGAGGACCCTAGCGAGATCGCAAAGCAGCCTGGCGTAGCGAACATTCTGGATGGTAGCACGCAACAAGCAGCTGATCAGGTGTTGGCCAACCTTTGGTTGGTTAGCAAGCAATCCGATTCTCCCCTGTGGGCACGCACCTACGACCGGAAGTTGACTGACCCGTTCGGCATCGAGAGTAAGGTCGCCAAACGAATAGCAGCCTCGTTGCAGGCGAACCAAACCGCAGCGTCGCGCCGAGTGGCGGAGATCTCTTTGCCCATCGATCCCACATTCGAAGAACTTCATAACGAAATGAAGCTGTGAACGTCCATAGCGTTTTCACCCGGCTAAAACGCCGAAACGTTTACAAGGTCGCTATAGCTTACGCGGTTGCGGGCTGGCTGTTCATTCAAGTCGCGACGTTGGCTTTTCCATTTTTTAAGATTCCAAATTGGTCAATTCGACCTATCGCGATGCTCGTCGCCCTGGGATTTCCGATTGTATTGATAATCGCTTGGGCATTAGAGCTGACTCCTGGAGGTTTGCAGCGAGCAGGATTCTCAGACGATTTGCCAGACAAACCATTCCGTAGGCGCATATGGACTCAGATCGTCACCGTAGCCGTCGTGCTTTCGGTCGGTTTGTTTCTCGTGGGGCGCTACACTGCTCTAAGACAAACTGGGCCTTTTGGTTCGCCCACGAAATCCATCGCGGTGCTTCCGTTTGAAAACCTCAGCAACGAAGAAGATAACGCCTTTTTCGCCGATGGCATGCAGGATGAAATTCTAACCCATCTAGCCCGGATCGCCGATCTAAAGGTGATCGGCCGCACTTCGTTGCTACAATACAAGAGCGGGGTCGCGCGCGATCTTCGCAAGATCGGCCACGAACTTGGGGTGGCGAATGTCGTGGAAGGAAGTGTTCGGCGCTCTGGAAATCGCATACGCGTTAATCTGCGGTTGGTAGATACGCGCACCGAGCGAGAGTTATGGGGACAGACTTATGATCGCGATCTTGCCGACGTTTTCGCAATCCAAAGTGAAATCGCGATGGCGGTTGCCGATGAGCTTCATGCAAAGCTGTCGGCAAACGAAAAGAGCGACATCGAACGCCCCGCGACAAGCGACATCGCAGCTCTGAACCTTTATACTCAGGCCGAAAATCTTCTTCTGGTCAGTTTTAGCAGTGCTGCAAAAGTGAAATTACTGCAGGCGGTTGAGCTGCTGAACCAGGCTGTCGCGCGCGACCCATCGTTTTTCCGGGCGTATTGCCGACTCGCTTACGCGCATGACTACCTTTACTTCCTTGGCTTCGACCATACCCCCGCGCGGCTGGCATTGGCTGAAGCGGCCTTGCAGAGGGCATTTCGCCTTCGTCCCGATGCAGGTGAGGCGCATCTTGCACGCGCAGAAAATCTTTATCGGGGATACCTCGACTACTATGGCGCTCTGGCCGAACTAGAAGTCGCGCGGCGGAGCCTGCCGAACCATCCTCAGCTGTTCGCGCTGAAGGGTTACATCGAACGACGCCAGGGTCAGTGGGAAGAATCCACACGCAACCTGGAGCGATCGATTGAGCTCGACCCGCGCAACTTTTATACCCTGCAGCAGATTGCGCTCAGCTACGGTATGCTCCACCGCTACGCTGACGCAACATCCGTCCTGGAGCACGCGTTGGCGGTGGAGCCGGGCGATGTCAATACAAAAGTCGCGCTCGCGGCCGTCCATTTTCATTCGGAGGCCGACACCAAACCACTGCATCAAGCTATCGATTCCATCCGGGCCACCAACCCGAGCGCGCTGCCGAATGTGGCCAATGATTGGCTGAGCTGCGCACTTGCCGAGCGCGACCTCGCAGAAGCAAAGAATGCGCTGGACACCTTCGGCGACGTGCCTCTCACCGATTACAGTGTCCACTTAAATCGTGCGCTAATAGAGGGGATTATGGCTTGGATGACTAAAGACGGGGACAAAGCGCGATTGGCTTTCACTCGTGCCCGCGCGGAGCAGAAGAAAATTGTTCAAGCGCAACCTGATTACGGCCCCGCGCTGTGCGTGCTTGGTTTGATCGACGCGGGTCTCGGGCGGAATGAGGAAGCGCTGCGCGAAGGCCAACGCGCGGTCGAGCTTACGCCTGCAGAAAAAGAAGCAATCAGCGGTCCGTCGATGATTCAGTATCTGGCGATGATAGCTGCCTGGGTTGACGATAAAGATGTTGCCTGCGAACAGCTGGCCATCGCCGTGCGTCCTCCAAGCACGGTAAGCTATGGTCAATTGAAACTTTTGCCGTACTGGGACCCGCTACGCGGCGATCCGCGCTTCGAAAAAATCGTTGCCTCTCTCGCGCCCAAGAAAGCCACACCCTGACCAACGCTGAACCTGATTAGGGCCCCTATCTAACTGAAGAAACTAAACCTGACGTGAGAGGAGACGTGGCGGTAGGATTTTCCGGAGTACAATTGGGGAGAACTGCTCAAGCGACTCTCCGGTCATGATCACCGTAACCACGGTTTGCGAAAGGTGCGGAGCAAAAATCTCCGCCGACCCAAAACGAGCAGTTTGCCCGGCTTGCCTTCTAGAAACCGGCCTCGGTCTGTTCGGCGACGAAACTGTAGCCGGGCTCAGTGACCCCGGCTGCGACGATAGCATCCGAGTAGCCGATAGAAAGAACGCCACGCCGCCAGCAACGTCCCTCGGGGACTTTGGCGACTACGAGTTGTTAGAGGAAATTGGCCGGGGCGGTCAGGGCGTAGTGTATCGAGCCCATCAAAAAAGTCTCAATCGCACCGTTGCGCTCAAAGTGATCGGCTTGGGCCCTTGGACCACCGAAGCGCATCTGAAGCGCTTTCGCCGGGAAGCCGAAGCTGCTGCCAGTTTAGAGTATCCCGGTATCGTCCCCATCCACGAAGTCGGCGAGCACGATGGCCAGTGCTACTTCAGCATGAAATTCGTCGAAGGCGGCCAGCTTGACGAAGTAGTTAAACACAGGCCGATCCCGATCCGGAACGAAGTGGAGCTGATCGCCAAGTTAGCGCGCACTGTGCATTACGCGCACGAGCACGGCATTTTGCATCGAGACATCAAGCCTGGGAACATCCTGCTCGATCAAAAAGGCGAACCACTGCTCGCTGATTTTGGACTTGCCCGATTGGTGGAAGCTGAGAGCACTGTCACACGCACGCTGGAAGTGATGGGCACACCCAGTTACATGGCACCGGAACAGGCTGCTGGTGACACGACGAAGGTCAACAAGCAGACAGATATCTATGGACTCGGCGCGGTGTTCTACCAATTGCTCACTGGCCACCCACCTTTTGCTGGAGGCACAACCTACGAAACTATCCGGCTACTCCTGGATACTGAGCCGCGGCAACCGCGTCTCTGGAACCCGAAAATAAATCGCGATCTTTCTACAATCTGTCTGAAGTGTCTGGAGAAAGATCCAAAGCGTCGGTACTCTTCCGCTCTTGCCCTGGCCGAGGACTTGGAACACTGGCTAAAGCACGAACCAATCCAGGCACACCGCACTGGAATTTTTACCCGGGGACGCAAATGGGTGCAACGAAATCCGGCTATTGCAGCCTTGATCGCATCGTTGGTTGTTTTGGCAGTGGTCATGGGCTGGACCATTTGGGAAAGCGATTTATTTCGTCCTCCGCCCGAAAAGACCATCGCAGTGCTTCCGTTTGAAAACTTAAGTCGCGATCCCGATAACGCCTATTTCGCGGATGGGGTACAAGACGAAATTCTAACCGACCTCGGCCGCATCGCCGATCTGAAAGTAATCGGTCGCACCTCGGTGATGCAATACAAGAGCGGGGTCGCGCGCAATCTGCGTAAGATCTCGGACGAACTTGGGGTCGCGCATTTAGTACAAGGAAGTGTCCAGCGCGCGGGCAATCGCGTGCGCGTCAACGCGCAACTGTTCGATGGGCGCACCGAGCGAAGTCTATGGGGGCAAACTTATGACGGCGATATCGCGGACTTTTTCGCCATACAAAGTCGCATCGCAATGGCGATTGCCGACACGCTTCATGCGCAACTCTCGGCAAATGAGAAGAGCGAAATCGAGCGTCCCGCAACAAAGGACATCACTGCATTCGATCTCTACACCCGCGCCAAACAGCTTTTTGCAACGGCGAGCTACGCCGTTAGCTCAAAACCGAATTTGCTGCAGGCGGAAAAACTGCTCAACGAGTCAGTTGCACGTGATCCATCGTTTTTCCGGGGATATTGCCAACTCGCCTTTGTTCATGACTCGCTCTATTTCTTTGGTTTCGACCGCACACCGGCGCGTCTTGCCCTTGCGGAAGCGGCTGTCGAAACAGCCTCTCTGCTGCGTCCCGATGCAGATGAGACGCACCTGGCGCGTGCGTGGAATCTTTACTGGGGACACCTCGATTACGACGGTGCTCTGGCTGAAGTGGAAGTTGCCCGCCGAACTTTGCCAAATGATCCGCAACCACTGTTTCTTATCGGTTTAGTCCAGAGGCGTCAGGGTCATTGGGAAGAATCCACCCAAACATTTGAGCGCGCCGCTGATCTCGACCCGCGCAATTTTGGCGTGCTGCAGAACATTGCGGGAAATTATGCGACTCTTGGGCGCTATGCTGAACAACAATTGTGGTTAGGCCGCGTGCTGGCTTTGGAGCCTGACGACGCCGTTACGAAAGTAATACTTGCAGAGGTCGATTTTCAGTGGAGAGCCGATACCCAGCCGTTGCATCAAATGATCGAATCAATTCGGAGTACAAATCCTGCTGCGGTACCGCGTATCGTTGATTGGTGGTTCTCTTGTGCACTAGCCGAACGCGATGCCGTGGCCGTAAAAGATGCATTAAGCACGGCCGGCGAGAATCCAGTCAATCTGGGAAACGATATCTTTTGTACTCGACCATTTGTAGAAGGTGTTATCGCCCGAGTGGCGAAGGATGATGACAAAGCCCGCTCTGCTTTCACTGCGGCGCGTGCCGAGCAGGAGAAAATCGTCGAAGCTCAACCCGATTTTGGCCCGCCGTGGTGCGTGCTGGGTTTAATAGATGCCACTCTTGGCCGCAAAGAAGAAGCGCTGCGCGAAGGGCGGCGGGCGGTTGAGCTCATGCCCGCGAAAAAAGATGCGGTGAGAGGTCCGGCGTTGATCAAGTATCTGGCGATGATTGCTGCCTGGGTTGGTGACAAAGATCTCGCCTGCCAGCAACTGGCCATCATCGTCCGTCCTCCAAGCCCCGTCACCTATGGTCAATTGAAACTGATGCCCTTTTGGGATCCACTGCGCGGCAACCCGCGCTTCGAACAAATCGTCGCCTCCCTCGCGCCGCAAGTCCTTGCGAAGAGCTCGCCAAACAAATCGATAGCGGTACAACCGGTGCCCCGGCGTGCAGTCGAAAACTCAATTGCAGTCCTTCCTTTTGCGAATCTGAGCCAGGAGCCGGACAGCGTTTATTTTGTCGATTGGATCCGGACGCAAATTGCCGCCCGGCTGGCGAAGATTCCAAACCTGCAAGTCGTATCCGGCAGTTCGGTCCATCGCTATGGACCCAATGCGCAAGATGCGAGCCAGATCGGCGCGGAGTTACACGTTGCAAACCTCTTGCGCGGCACTGTTCAGAAGGATGGTGACAAATTCCGAATCGCGGCTCGCTTAATCGACGCATCGAGGAAGACGGAAGTTTGGGTGAAATCTTATGACTGCGTGTTTTCCGAGGTGATCGCCACGCAAAACATGATTGCCCAAGAAATAGCCCAGACGCTTGGGATGCAGCTCACTCAACCCGAAGAACGGGCGATTAATGCAATCGCCACCTCGAATCCGCAAGCGTACGAAGCTTACCTGAAGGGACGCTACGTCTGGCTGCAACGGACGTTCGACGCTTACGCCCAGGCGAAAGAATACTTCGAGCAGGCCATTGCCCTCGATCCAAACTACGCTTCAGCTTATGCCGGACTGGCTGACGCCTATCAATTCCTCGGCCAGGAAGTGCAAGACCGCAAAGAAAACTTCGAGCGCGCGAAGAAGGCCTGCCAGCGAGCACTGGCACTAGACCCAAACCTGCCTGAGGCGCACGCGTCGCTTGGTTTGATCGCGATGAACTATGACTGGGACTGGGTGTTGGCGGAACAGGAATTCCGCCGCGCGCTTGCTCTGGACCCAAACAACGCGCTTACCTACGACTGGTATGCCGAATATCTGATGGCTGTTGGCAGAATCGGCCGGAGCATCGACAATATGGAGCGGGCGCGCGAACTGGATCCGTTTTCGATCATTATCAACTCCGATCTCGGAAAAATGTTCTATTTCGCCCGTCTCTACGATCAGGCGGAAGCGCAACTTAAAGAGACGCTCCGAATGGACCCCGATTTTCGGCAAGCGCATCGTTATCTTGGTGGAGTTTATGTGATGAAGCGACGTTTTGACGACGCGATCGCCGAGTTCAAGATGGCGAAGGCAAACGACGAGTGGGATCCGGGATTCATGGCATACGCCTACGGCATGGCAGGCAGGAGAGCCGAAGCGGAGCAGATGCTGGAAGCAATAAAAAAGGTTTTCGCGCGAAGAGGCGATCTTGACAAATTCTCGCTGGCGTTGGCCTACATTGGTTTGGGCGAGAAAGATCGGGCGATCAAATGCCTCCAACAGGAATACGAGAACCACAGCGCGGGCATGACTTCGCTAAAATCGAATCCGGAATATGATCCCTTGCGCTCGGACCCGCGATTTGTCGATCTGCTGCGGCGCGTCCACCTCGCGCCCAAATAAACTTGTTGGGAGCGGTTTAACAAAAGCCAGGGAAGGTAACAAAGCAGTTTAGGTCGAGCAAAGCTCAATCCTCATTTCCTTCTGCTTTAGTCGGTTCCCTCCAACCGTTACATCCGCCCCTGCCGCGTCACCCAGCTCGCGAACATGTTCGGAGTAGCCGTTTAAGCGAAGCCGGTAAACCGCGGTTTGCTTCGTCGTAGCTTTGAGGAAAGTCTGCCTCTTCGAAAGAAATCCAAGCTTTCCGCGTTATATCGGGCCGGATTTCCTGCAGTACCTAAGTGAAGACCCAAATCAGACGACCCAAAACAACGAGAGGAAATTAATCTATGAAAAATCAAAATCCACTAACCAAACTCACGCTGCTGTTCGCAGTGTTACTAACTGTTGGTGCAGCCGGGGCGCAGGCCGACATTCTTCCAGGTGTCAGCATCGGCTTCGCTCCTGTCGGCATAACCATGGATCAGACTGCACGGCTCAACCTCATCAACGTTGGCGTACCAAACGGTATGCTCATCAACTGGCGCTTTATCGACGCCAACGGCGTTACGCTTGCTCAATCCACGGTTATCCTTCCATTGGGTAAGATCGTTTCGGTCGATTTCAAACGGCCTGGGGATCCCATTGCCCAGGCACGAGCCGAGGTGCGAGCCCAAGTCGACATTGTTAGCGCTGGCGTCCCGAGCGAAAGCCTTCGCCGAAGTTTGGAGGTGTTCAACAATGATAGCGGCGCGACCACCGTCTGCATGGGCGGTGGAGGGCTATAAACAAACCGGCGTTTAAAGGCAACAAGGGCCCTAACGAGAAATCAGAGAACCCAGGACAATGCAAGAAAATCGAAGCCAATGAAAAATCAGGACACGGTAACCACAGTCATTGCATTTCTGATCATCCTTCCCTGGCTTGCTCGCGTCTTAGCATCGGCGAAAGCGATCTGCCGAGCAGTCATGGATGGCCAGAAACTGAAAGGAAGAAAGGACGCTGCGCTCTAGCCGATAGTTGAGACAGCTGATAGAGCGACAGACCTAACAGAATGAAACTCCGAACTCCGAAAATCTTCGCGAGCAGGGCGCATTCGCGAGCAGGCGAAGAGAACGAAAGGTCTGAGAATTCAAGTAGGTCTCTGCGTCCTTTATTGCCTTCTGCAGAAACGTTCTGCAACAGAGCCAGGAAACCGCGGCGTGATCAACAGTCAGTTATTCGTAGTCACTGCCGCAACCGCCGTGCAACCGTCGACGTGGCCGCGTTTGTTTCGCGCTGTTTTCCCAAAACAATTAAGATTCCGGCCCGTCTTTGGGACCGTCCGTTGCAAGCATTGCCCGGTCGCAACAGCATCAGCGCGCGACTAGCCCACGTGTTGCATAGGTCGAGCGTCCGCGTGCTCGGCGATCTTCACGGTCGGCGGGTCGGTGATTTTGCGTGGAAGAGAAATTGCGGATTAAAAACGTTGCAGGAGCTGGATTTGCTTGGATCCGCCCTCGCCGACTGGCCTTCGTCCCGCAATCGGACCATTACAGCGAGTCGAGGTGCGAGCGGAAAGGCTTTTGCCGTTCCGAAATGCATTTGGGGGTTGCGGTTCGATGAATTGTCGATCTCAAAGCGTCTGGCAAATGTGGCCCGCTCAATTGGCCTCCGGACCCTGGGCGATCTACATGGACGCACTCATTTTGAATTGCTTCAATACAAGGCTTGTGGCTGGGGCACTCTCACTGAGATTCAGCAACTCGTTGAACGCGCAATTTCCGGCGAATTTGATGTGGCGCGCATCGACGAGTCCCGGGTGGTGGCAGAATTACTGACTTTACTTGAGCAAGGAATAGCAAAGCTTGCCCTTCGTGACAGACAGTTTGTTCTTGCCAGAATCCGCGGGATGACTTTCGCAGAGATTGGTCGACGACACGGCTTTACGCGAGCGCGAGTTCACCAAGCGGTCGTGAATGCGCTTGGTGTCCTCAAGAAGACCTGGGGCCCACGAATACCATGCCTTCTCGAAATGATGAAGGCGCGTTGTTTCTCGATCCCGAATGGTTCGGGACTGACTCCAGCGTTGCTCAGGCACTGGGTAGGTGACGCTTCCAAACGCTTCCGCTTATCAAGAGAAGCGCAGATACGTTTAATCGCGGCGTTGGATAAAAATATCCGCGCGTCGCTGGATTCACACAAGGAAACGATTTGCAGGGATTCGCGCTCGCCACTGGAAATTGAGTAATCCTGAACGCATTCGGAATCGCGCTAGAGATAATCACCTGTTGTCACGTCGTTCGCGGGTAAACACCCGTTATTGCTCGTTCCTTCGTTGCCTTCCGTAAAATCTTTACGTGGTCACATCCCGCCGCGGGCACAAAGAAATTCCACAAATTCTGCCGATTTTTCTTCCATTCCCCAAAACGAATGCGGTAGAGTCGGCGCCTTCAGAAGAAAATGGATAACATCATCGAGGCGAGAGAACTGCAAATTGAGCGCAAGCATTTCTACGTGGAGCTCCGGGAAAACGAGCGCGGGAGATTCTTGCGCATCACTGAAGAAGCTCATGGCCGCCGCAACAGCATCATCGTGCCGAGTACGGGGGTCGATGACTTTACGGCGACGATTGCTGAAGTTCTGACGAACAACGAAGGCGCGCCAGCTTAAACCGCTGGACACTTTCTGTAGAGGCAGCCGTGTCGGCTGCAACCCCCTCCAATTCACAGGCGGCACGCCTGCCACTACAGCTTTTTCCACACGCGACACGCCCGCAGCTACAGCCAATTTTGTTTTCCGTTATTCGGCCACATCGTTGACAGGGCGACACCCGAAACTACTTTGGCCCGTTCGTTCCTTGTCGGTTTTTCGCATTCCTACGTATGGCCAGAAGAAGCAAATCTACGGTTCGAAAATCGCTTCGGCGCACATCAAAGAAACCGAAACTGCCGGCGAGTCGCCGCGCTCGCGTGAAAAAAACGAAAAAGCCGCGTTATGTTTATTACTTTGGCGACGGCCAGGCGGATGGATCAGGCGGGATGAAATCCCTGCTGGGCGGCAAAGGCGCGAATCTCCACGAAATGACGCGCATCGGTCTGCCGGTGCCACCGGGGTTCACGATCACGACTGAAGTATGCACTCACTTTTACGCTCATAACCGGACTTACCCGCGAGAGCTGGAGGCGGAGGTCGCGGCCGCGTTGGCAAGGGTCGAAAATTCCGTCGGAAAAAAATTTGGCGACAAAGAACGACCTTTGCTCGTATCCGTGCGGTCAGGCGCGCGGGATTCCATGCCCGGAATGATGGACACCATCCTGAACCTCGGGATGAATGACCAGGTCGTGGAGATTGTCGCGAAAAACACAAACAACGCGCGTTTTGCCTGGGATTCATACCGCCGTTTCCTGCAAATGTATGGCGACGTAGTCATGGGAGTTCAGAAACGGCCGGGCGAAGACCATGAACCGTTCGAAACGGTGATCGAACATCTAAAAGATGAACGCTACGGCAAGCACGACTTCCCGGATGTCAGATTAAGGGCCGCGGACCTTAAAGAGCTGGTGCAACGATTCAAGACATTAATCAAAGAGCGCACCGGAAAATCTGTTCCGCAGGATCCGCAAGCGCAGCTTTGGTGCGCGATCGGAGCGGTTTTCGGCTCATGGATGAACGACCGCGCGATCGTGTATCGGCAGAAATACGACATTCCGGCCGAATGGGGCACGGCGGTGAACGTGCAGGCAATGGTCTTCGGCAACGTGGGCGACACAAGCGCAACCGGGGTCGCATTTACGCGCGACCCAGCGAGTGGCGAGCGCGTTTTCTACGGCGAATATCTGATCAACGCGCAAGGCGAAGATGTGGTCGCCGGCGTTCGCACGCCGCACCCAATCGCGCATCTCGCCCAAGAAATGCCAGCAGCACACAAAGCGCTCATGAAATTCCGCGCGCAGCTCGAGAAGCATTTCAAGGACATGCAGGACCTCGAGTTCACAGTGGAGGAAAATCGCCTCTACATTCTGCAAACGCGCAACGGCAAGCGCACCGGGCACGCCGCTGTCCGCATCGCCGTCGAGATGGTCGATGAAAAACTAATTACGAAAAAGGAAGCGGTCCGAAGGGTTCCAGCCGACTCGCTGGCGCATCTGCTCGCACCGATCTTTGATCGACACTCAGCACTCAGCGCGAAGAAAATCGGAAGCGGTCTCGCCGCGGGGCCGGGCGCGGCGTCAGGACACGTAGTTTTCAGCGCAGAGGAAGCGGTGAGACGCGCCGATAAGGGCGACAAAGTGGTGCTGGCGCGCATAGAAACGTCTCCTGAAGATTTGCGTGGGATGATCGCAGCGGAAGGAATTCTCACGTCGCGCGGCGGCGTTTCGTCACATGCTGCCTTAGTCGCCCGGCAAATGGGAAAGGTTTGCGTGTGCGGTGCAACAGGAATTCACATCGATTACGAAAAGCGCACTCTTAGCGCCGACGGCGTGACGCTTAAGCAAGGCGATTACATTTCGATTGATGGGACGACAGGCGACGTTTTCGTCGGCGAAGTCGCCACCGCGCCGTCGGAGATTGTACAGGTGCTCGTCGATCGCTCTCTCGACCCAAAAAAGAGCGCGATGTACCAGCAGTACTCAAGGCTAATCGGTTGGGCCGACAGGTGGCGGCG
>Ga0193713_1000410_pt1 | contig 14532 bp, 8 predicted proteins | sample H3a2metaG_FD_143054 | JGI IMG/M metagenome (GOLD analysis project Ga0193713, IMG submission 143054) | Soil microbial communities from a riparian zone of the East river system, Colorado, United States - H3a2 | ecosystem: Environmental > Terrestrial > Soil > Riparian zone | place: USA: East River... | reverse complement strand
CCGCTGGAACAGCCCTTCTTCGTGCTCGCCACGCAGAACCCGATCGAGCAGGAGGGGACTTATCCGCTGCCCGAAGCCCAGCTCGATCGCTTCATGTACAACATCGCGGTCGGCTACCCCTCCGAGGAGGAGGAGCTCGAGATCATGCGGCTCACCACCTCGGGATTCGACACCAAGCTCCAGCCGATCCTGTCGGGTCCGGAGGTCATCCAACTGCAGCAGATCGCCCGGCGGGTCCCGATCGCCGACCACGTGATGCGGTACGCCATGTCCCTTTCCCGCGCCACCCGCGTGACCCAGGGGGGCGTGCCCGACTTCATCAAGGAGTGGGTCCAGTGGGGCTCGGGGCCGCGCGCGAGCCAGTACCTCATCATCGGCGCCAAGGCCCACGCGGTCCTGGGCGGCCGGTTCTACGTGACGATCGAGGACGTCCGCGCGGTCGCGCACCCCGTCCTCCGTCACCGGGTCATTACGAATTTCTCGGCGGAGGCCGAGGGCGTCACGACGGACAAGATCATCGACAAACTTCTCGAGGTGATTCCCGCCAAGGAAGCGGACCTGGAGAAGCAGTCGGGGCTGCCCCAGGTCACCAGCTAAGGTTGACGGTCGACGGCCTTGGGTTGACGGCCGTCCTCCGGCAACGGTCATCGGTCAACAGTCAACCGGCCGCGGGCTTTCTTCATGGCCGAAAAGAAGCCGGATTTCCTCGACCCCAAGATCCTGAACCCGTCGACTCGCCGCCATGATCTTGGGATGGGCGGCTCTCTCAGGGCAGGCAATATCAGGATGAGTCATGGCCGATAAGAAGCCCGACTTCCTTGATCCGAAGATCCTCAATAAGATCACGCGGCTGGACCTCAAGGCGCGACACATCGTCGAGGGGTTCGTCGCGGGGATGCACAAGAGCCCCTACCACGGATTCAGCGTCGAATTCGCCGAGCACCGCGAGTACACCCCCGGCGACGACCTGAAGCACCTCGACTGGAAGGTCTTCGGGCGGAGCGACCGCCTCTACATCAAGGAGTACGAGCTGGAGACGAACCTCCGCTCGCACATCCTCCTCGATTGCTCGGAGTCGATGGACTACGGAAGCGGGGAGAACACGAAGCTGGAGGTGGCCTGCCTCATCGCGGCCTCGATGGCGCACCTGATCCTCCGCCAGCAGGACGCCGTCGGCATGGTGACCTTCGACAAGGACGTGCGGTCGTTCATCCCCTCCCCATTCGGGCCGGGACAGATGAACGCCGTGCTCGGGACCCTCGGCGGCGCGAAGGCCGCGAACAAGACGGACCTCGCGACGGTCTTCCACTCGCTCGCGGAGCGGTTTTCGCGCAAGGGACTCGTCATCATCATCAGCGACCTGTTCGACGACCCGGACCGGATCCTGAAATCGCTCCAGCACCTCCGCCACCGCCGCCAGGACGTGATCGTCTTCCATGTCCTCGACGAATACGAGGTGACCTTCCCCTTCCAGCGGATGACGCTCTTCGAGGGACTCGAGGAGTACCCGAAGCTCCTGGTCGACCCGCGCGCCCTCCGCCAGGCGTACCTCGAGGAGGTGGAGCGGTTCGTGTCGCGGATCCGCCGGGGATGCGTCCAGAGCTCGATCGACTACGCGCAGATCACGTCGGACCGGCCGCTCGATGTCGAGCTGGCAAAGTTCCTCGCGTCCCGGCTCGCCTTGGGGCGGAGGTGACCGGGGCCGCGGCTTCGCGGTGACCGGACGAAACCATGAACTTTTTCAACCCGGGACTGCTGTGGTTCGCGCTGGGCGGCGCGATCCCTGTCATCATCCACCTGCTGCACCGGCAGAAGTACCGCCGGATCCGCTGGGCCGCCATGGAGTTCCTCCTGGCCGCCCTCAAGAAGACCCAGCGGCGGCTCAGGCTCGAGAACCTGATCCTGCTCCTCCTCCGCATCGCCATCATGGTCATCCTGGCGCTGGCGATCTCGCGGCCCTTCCTCCGGGCCTCCCCCCTCAAGATCCTCGAGGATTCCAACACCCACCACTTCCTGGTCATCGACAACTCGTACAGCATGTCCTACAAGAAGGGGCCCAAGACCTATCTCGACCTGGCCAAGGAGCAGGCCGACAAGCTCCTCGACACCCTCGGCCCCACGCTCACCGAGAACGACAAGATCACCGTCATCCTCGGCTCCGCCTATCCCGAGGTGTACGTCGTCTACGCCTCCAAGCTGAAGAGCGTCAAGGAGGCCGTGGCCGCGATCCGGCCCTCCCACTATGCCTCGAGCATGTTCCAGACCTTCCGGCTCGTCGAGGAGCAGGTGAAGAAATCGACCAACCTGGAGAAGCGAATCCACCTGTTCACCGACATGCAGCGGTGCGCTTGGGAGAGCTTCGACGAAACCGAGGGGAAGCGCTTCGGCGAATTGCTCAAGCGCCTGACCACCGCGAAGGACACGAAGGTCGGGATCACCGACGTCGTTCCGAAGGAGCAGCGCCCGGAGAGCGCCGACAACCGCGGCATCGTGGGGCTCTGGGTGGAAAACAACATCATGGACACCCGGTCCTTCACGACCTTCCACGTCGACCTCTACAACTGGTCCAACGTCAGCTATCCCTCGATGGAGGTGCGGTTCCTGGTCGACGGAAGCCACGTCGGCACGGCGACCACGCCGCTCCCCCCGTATTCGCTTATGCCCGCGACCTTCCGGTATCGCTTCCACGAGCCGGGCCCCCACTTCGTGGAGGCCGTGATCGATCCCGACAATCTCGATGTCGACGACAAGCGCTACCTCGCCGTCGACGTGAAAGCCACCCTTTCCGCGCTCATCGTGGACGGGAAGCCGGCGAGCCCGCCGGAATGGAGCGACGCGGACTTCCTCCGGATCATGCTCTCCAGCGCGGACGTCTCCGTCGCGGGCCCGGTGACCGCCGAGATGTTCACGGCCGACGACCTGGAGAAGCACGATTTCCTGGTCCTGTGCAACGTCCAGTCCCTGACCCAGGACAAGGTCTCGAAGATCGAGGATTACCTCCGCCGCGGCGGCGGCCTGTTCCTGACGATGGGCGACCGCGTGGACCGGGGCGCCTGGAACGAGCTGATGTACCGGGACGGCCAGGGCCTGCTCCCGGCCCGGCTCGGCGAGATCGGCGGGACCTCCGCGGAAATCCAGCCGCGCGTGGCGTACCACATCAAGGAGTACGCCGGGCGTCACCCGGTCTTCCTCCCGTTCCGCAACGGCCCCGGGCCCTTCTCGCTGATTTTCTACCAGTACGTCCGCCTGGAAAAAGTCGACCCCGAGTCCGCCCTGGCGGTGCTCGACGACCCGACCAACTCCCCCCTGTTCGTCGAGAAGCGGTTCGGGGACGGCAAGGTGGTCCTGTTCACGAGCACGATCAACGGCGAGTGGGACGGGGGCGTGGCGGGCATGGGTCCGCTCGGGACCCTCGTGTGGACCCTGATGCCCTACCTCGCCTCGCGGCCCACGAGCGCCAAGAACCTCCAGATCGCCGACGTCATCCAGCTCTCGATGCCCGCGGAGAAATACGCGGGGACTTTCGCGCTGGAAACGCCGTCCGAGGGACAGACGTCGATTTCGATCCAGCGCCCCGCGCCGGACAGCCGGTGGTTCACCATCTTCTACCCGAGCACTCCATCGCGGACGAAACCCGAGGAGGCGAAGTCCGTCGTCAACGAGGGCCTCCGGTTCGCGGGGAAATACAAGCTCGTACGTCCGAAGGCCGATCCGGCTTCGGAGGACACGCTGATCTCCTATTTCGCCTGCAACCTCCCCCCGCGGTCGACCGCGCCGGAGGAGCTCTCGCGGTGCGAGGGCAACCTGGAGACGATCCCGGTCGAGGAAATCCGCAAACGATTCCCCGACTTCGCGTTCTATGTGGCCGGGCCGGGGGGACAGGTGCCCCCCGCCGAGACGCAGGGATCGAGCAAGATCTGGAAGTACCTCCTCTTCGCCCTTTGCGGATTCCTGGGATTGGAAACGTTCCTGGCCTGGTTCTTCGGACGGGCCAAACAGTAAGCGCCATGAACCTCTTGACCTCGCTCTTCGCGGCCGCGCAGGACTCTTCGGAGTCGGAGAGCCTACTTTCGCGGCTCTTGGGGATCGACCGCATCAATCCCGACGCGGGACCCATCTCCCTTTCCTGGCGGCATGAGCTCCCGCTCTGGGTCATCGTCCTCGTCATCATCCCCGCGATCATCGGGCTCGTCTGGCTCATCTACCGCCGCGAGCGGTCCGACGTGCCCGCCGCGGCCCGGTGGATCCTCGCCGGCCTCCGCAGCGCGATCCTCCTCCTTGTCTTCGCCATGCTCATGGGGCCGATGCTCACGCTCGAAATCGTGAAATTCAAGCGGGCCTTCCTCCTCGTCCTCGTTGACGACTCCCTCTCGATGCGACGCAGCGACCCGCCGACCCGGCTCGAGGACCAGCTGGCGCTCGCCCAGGTGACCGATCTCTGGAACAAGAACGAACCGCTTCCCGACGCGGTCCGGGCCGAGCTGATGAAGCTGAGCCGCGCCGATCTCGTGCGGAAGGCGCTGGAGAACCCGAGGCTCGGGGTCCTCTCTAAGCTGGAGGAGAAGCTCAACGTCGCCTACCTGACCTTCTCCAAGGGCGTGCGGAGCGTGGAGAACCGCCAGAAGCTCCTCTCGGACTACCGGAACGAAAATATCATCGGCACCGAGACGGCGATCGGCGAAGCGATCAAGCAGGCGAGGGCGATGTACAAAGGCCTCCACGTCGCCGGGATCGTCGTCATTTCGGACGGGCGGAACAATCTCGGCATCGATCCCGTCACCGTGGCGAAGGATCTCCGGCAGCAGTGGGTGCCGGTCTTCACCGTGGCCGCCGGCATCCCCCAGCGGATGAAGGACATCGCCTTCACCGATCCCGAGGCCAAGCAGGTGGTGCGCGCCAACAACCGCCACCAGCTCAAGTGGACCGTGCGCAGCGAGGGCTTCGACGGCGAGGATATCGACGTCAGCCTCCACGTCTACCCGTTGAAGGCCGAGGACTATTCGAAGGACTGGGCGGCGCTCGATCCGCAGGAGCTGGAGCGGATCCTCGCGGACTCCACGACCAAGGTGGAAGGGAACCACCGGTACAAGGTGCGGGAGGGAAGCGAGCGGAACCGGGACGAGTTCCTGTGGGAGCCCGTCACGCCCGGCGAATACCTGGTGATCGCCCGCACGCCGCCGCGCGAAGGCGAGCGCTCCGCCACGAACAATCACGTCGCCCAGCGGGTCAAGGTCGTGGACGACAAGGTCCGCGTGCTCTACGTGGACCACCCGCCCCGATGGGAGTACCGGTACCTGAAGAACGCGCTGATCCGGGACCCCAAGGTCCTCGTCCACTGCTTCCTCACGAGCGCCGACGAGGGATTCCCCCAGGAACATTCCCTGGAGGCGACCGACGAGAAGTTCAAGGTCCCGCTCCGCGAATTCCCCAAGACCATCGAGGAGCTGCTCGTCTACGACGTGATCATCCTCGGCGACGTCGCCCCGTCGCACCTCGGCGGCTCGGAGGCCCTGGCGAACATCAAGCGGTTCGTCACAGAATGGAGCGGCGGCCTGGTCTTCATCTCCGGCCTCATGTACAACCCGCGCAGCTTCCGCGGCACCGCGCTCGAGGAGCTCCTGCCCGTCATCCCGGAGGAGGCGCGCGAATCCGAGACCTACCAGCAGGTGTACAAGTACGCCCTGACGGACTACGCGAAGGCCGACGGCGGCCATCCCATCATCCGGTTCCCCTCGGTCACCGAGCTGCCCGCGGTGATCGAGAAATGGGAGGACCTCGACAACCGGGAGGACGACCTTCCCGGCATCCGGTGGTTCACCAAGGCCCGGCGGCCGGATTTTCTGGAGCGCCACGGACGAAACCCACGTCTGGCGCTTCCTGGTCGGCGATCAGCCCTGGTTCTATCCTTTCTGGCAGCAGGTCATGTACTGGGCCATGGACCGCAAGCTGACCGGCGCCCAGCGGTACCAGCTCTATCTCCACCGCCACGACCGGCGCTACGTCATGGGCGACACGGTGCTGATGAGCGCGAACGCCTACTCCCGCGACTTCCAGCCCCTCCAGGATCCGGAGCTCGAGGTCAACGTCGAACCGCCGCAGGGGCCCCGGTACACGTTCAAGCTCTCGAAGAGCCAGGACAAGGACGGCTTCTACGAAGGCGCCCTCCAGCCGCGCGAAGTCGGCCCCTACCGGATCTGGGCGGGGGACGACGACGAGACCTCCCGCGCGGTGGAGAAATTCCTGGTCTACATTCCGAACCGGGAGGAGGACGAGCCGATCCTCGACACGGCCCTGCTCCGGAGCGTCGCCCGGGAGGGATTCATCGGCGAGGCGGCGAAACCCGAGGAACGCGAAAAGAACTTCTTCTCGATCACCCGGATCGGGGAGCTTCCCGCGGCGGTGCAGGAAAGCAAGCAGCAGCAGTCCGAGCGGAAGGACGACGACCTGTGGGACTCCCCCCTCGTCTACCTGGTGTTCGCGATCCTCATCACCTCGGAGTGGGTCCTGCGTAAAGTTTTCAGGATGCTGTAACGGGGACGACGGGCCCGCCCCGAACCCCGGGACGACGATCGGATATGGTGTTCATCCCGAACGGATTCCGCGCGATCCGGGTGCTGCTCCTGGCCGGAGCCGCGCTCTGCGCCGGGGCCCAGTCCGGCGAGGAGCAGAAGAACACCGCCCTCCTCCGCATGTATCCCGCCCTCGACCAGCTCGTCGATCGCGCCGACTCTTTCGTGGCCTCGGGCCGCTACCTCGAAGCCCTCGAGATCTACGCCGAAGCGCAGAAACAACCCAGCTCGCTCGTTCCCGTGGAGGCCAAGCCGCCCGCGCCGCCTCGCTATGTCGGCGTCCTCGAATTCTGCCTCCGGAGAATCGCCTCCTGGCCGCCCGAGGGCCGGGCCGCCTACCGACGCTACGCGGACCCTCTCGCGGGGCAGGCGTTTCAATCCGCGCGCGCGGCTCGAGACCCGCAGGCCCTTGCTGAAGTCGCGTTCCGGTATCCGGGGTCCAGTTTTGCCGACGACGCGCTCGCGCTCCTGGGAAATCTCCACCTGGAGGCGGGCCGGTTCGAGGAAGCCGCCGCCGCGCTGGAACGGTTGCTGACGCTCCCGGAGTCGGACTTTCCCCGGGCGGTCGTCTTCGCCCGGCTCGGGACCGCGTACGCGCGGTCCGGCTCGCGCGAAGCGCTGGACGCCCTCATCGCCCGGGCCGAGCGGGAGTCACCGGGGGCGAAAATCATCCACGGAGATCGCGAAGTGGATCTCGTCGATTCCCTGCACGCGCTCCGGCGCACGATTTCCGAACCGGCGCCCCTGGCGTCGGGACCCTCGTCGTGGGAAATGATGCAGGGCAGCGCTTCGGGCGTCCGGGTGGCAAACCCGGCGGAGGTCGCCTTCCGCCGCTGGGCCGCGCGGCTCGACGAAGTCCGCTTCGAATTCGACGAGGACCCGTGGGGGGGATTCTCCGGCATCCGCCCGGACCCCGATCATCGGCCGGTCGTCCCGGCCGTGAGCGACGGCATCGTCTACTTTCACAACGAGTACGCCGTCCAGGCGTGGAATCTCTACGCGGAGTCCCGCGAACCGTTGTGGACGCACAAGGTTCCGGTCCCCGCGGGCGAGTTGATGTTCGAAGATCGCCTCGTCCACGCCACCAGCGTCGCCGACGGGCGCGTCTTCGCGAACCTGGTCACCGCCCTGGGGCAGCAGGAGGTCCAGCAGGCCTACATCCGCGTGAAGTTCCCCTTCCCGAAGAGAGCCCTCTTCGCCTTCGACGCCTACACGGGGAAGGTCCTTTGGAGAATCGGGGGCGCCACCGGGGCGACGCGGTTCGAAGACGGCCTGAGTTTTTCGACCCCCCCGACGCCGTTCGGCGGATTCCTCTATGCGAGCGGCGTGCGGCAGGTTCATTCCACCGATCCCTTCGAACACCACGTCCTCTGCCTCGAGCCTGAAACGGGCCGGATCCTCTGGTCGACGTTCGTCGCCTCGGGCGGCACCGAGATCAACCTCTTCGGGAACAGCACCCGCGAGTCCCTGGGGTCCCCGCTCGCGGTGGAGGGCGATACGGTCTATTACGGCACGAATCACGGCGCCTTCGCGGCGCTCGACCGCGGCACGGGCCGGCTCCGCTGGCTTTCCAAGTACCGCCAGCTGCCGGTCAGCCCGACCCGGCGCATCGATTTCCAGCGCCACTCGATCGAGTGGGCTCCGTCGGCCCCGGTCGTGGTGCGCGGGCTCGTCCTCCACACGCCCACGGATTCCCGGTTCCTCTACGCCTTCGACGCGGCGACCGGCGAGGCGCGCTGGTGGCGCCCCCGCGGGGACAATCGGACGATCGCCGGATGCGACGGCACGCTCCTCGTGCTCGCGGGCGAGGGGGTCGAGTGGCTCGAGGTCGCCAAGGAAGGAAAACTGGCGGGACGATTCGAGCCGACGGCCGGGCGCCCGTCGGGGCGGGCGGCCCTGACGACCGAGGGCGTCTATTTCCCCACGACCCAGGGCCTGTATCGCGTCACGCTCGGCGCGGGGAGCGTCCCGCGGTTCGAATACGGGCCATGGCGCGGGAGCCCCAACGACGGCGGGAACGTGGTCGTGGCCGAAGGGGCGGTCGTCGTGGCGGGACCGCGGACCGTCGAGGTTTTCTCCAGCCGGGCGGCGCCCGATGCGGCGGTCGAGGCGGAGCTGCGGAAATATCCCGACCGGCCCGAGGTGATTTACCGCGCGGCGCTGCGGCTCCTGCAATCCGGAAAGGACGATCGCGCCGCGGAGCTCCTGGGCCGGGTGATCGAGCTGGTGACCGGCTCGCCGCGCCCGGCGGACGCCCGTCTCGAGAGGGCCGCGCGGAAGCGGCTCTTCGCGGCCTCGCGCGACGCGGGACTCGCGGCGCTGGCGGCGGGCAAGCCGGCCGACGCCGTGGCGGCCTTCCGCCGGGCCGGCGCGGCCGCCCCCGACATCTCCTCGGGGGTCGAAGCGGCCCGGCTTCTCGCGGACGCCGCGGTCGTCCGGCGCGACTTCGAGACGGCCATCACCGAGTACCAGAGGCTGATCCGCGACCTGGGCGACGAGGTCGTGGGAGGCGTCCGGGTATTCGACCTCGCCCGGGCCGCCATCGCGCGGGTCCTGGCCGCGGAGGGGCGCGATTCCTACAAGGCCTTCGAGGCCGAGGCCGAACGCCGGCTCCGGAAAGCCCAGGCCGATCCGGCGCCGGAGGCGCTCCTCGAGGTTTTCCGAAGCCACCCGAACAGCTTGGCGGCGGAGCGGGCCGTCTTCGACGCCGCGGAGGCGCACGCCAGGCTGGGCCGGCCGGATGACGCGGCCACGACGCTCAGGCTCTTTCTTCGCGAGTTCCCCGGGTCGGATCGCGCTCTCAACGCCCAGGCGGCCCTCGTCGTGGCGCTCGAGAATCGGTCCCGGTTCGGCAACGCGGCCGTCGTCCTTCGGCGGATGGCGGCCGGAGGTCCACGCCGGGAGATCACGATCGCCGGCAAACGCGTTTCGGTTGGAGAGTTCGTCGAGTCGCGGCTCGCCCGGGACGAATACAAGCGGGCCGAGGCCTCCGCGCCTCCCATTCGCCTCTCCCCGCCGCTGAAGAAAGCCCCGGCCTACACGGAGCGCGAGTTCATGCTCGGGGCGGCGGTGCTCCGGCCCGACGGCCCGGCGCCCGCCCGCGGCGCCGCGCTTCTCTTCCTGACGTTCGGCGGCGCGGTGAAGGCGATCGACCCCGTCTCGGGAACCGAGGCCTGGCGCATGGCCACGGATGCTCCCGTGCGCGCGGCCTTCTTCCACGAAGACGCGCTCGTCCTCTGTTCCGATTCGTTCATCGCGCGCGTCCAGCCGGCGACGGGGGCCGTGGACTGGAAACGCACGCCGAACGCGCCCATGAAGGGCTTCTGCCGAGCGGGAGCGATGCTGTGCTATCTCACCTCGGACCCGAAAGCCGCGGGCCTCGCCTCGGTCACGGCCCTCGATCCGTCGCGCGGCTTCGTCGTTTGGTCCCAGGGTTTCCAGGGCCTGGCCGTTTCCTCGCTCCTCGCGGCCGACGACCACGTGGCCCTGGTCACCTCCTCGCCGAACCAGATCCTTCTCTTCGACGCCGAAACCGGGCGCCCGGAAACGCCGGTCTCCCTCGCCACCCAGGGGGGCGGGCTCCGCGTCCTCGGGGTCGTCGGGGGCGTCCTCCTGATCCACTCGGAGGAAGGCGGCCTCCAGGCGCACGCGCTGCCCTCGGGCGCCCGGCTCTGGTGGATGGCGCTGGAGCGGTGGTCGGTCACGGTGATGGCGACCTCCCGCGCCGGACTCTTGGTGGGTGGGACGGAAAACGGCATTCCGTCGGCGATGCTCATCGATCCCAGGAGCGGAAAGCGGAAAGGCGTCGCCGAAAATCTCGACGGGATCCCCGCCACCCCCGTCGCCATGGACGATCGGCGCGTCGTCCTGGCGGTCCGCCGGGGCGACCGGACCCTCGGCGTCCGCTCGCTCGACCTTTCGGACTCCCGGTTGAAGACGCTCTGGAGCCTGCCGGCGGGCCGCGACGCCCTCCAGTCGGTGCCGCTGCTCGCCGACGGCCACGCGGTGGTGCTCCATCTCGCCGCGACCCCGGACGGTAAATTCACGGCGTCCGTGGACCTGCTTGATCCTTCGGGTCGGAAGGTGCAGAATATTGGCAGCGAAGCGCCGCTGGAGCGGCCTCCCTCCATCGCCCTCGCCAACGACGCGTTGATCCTGCTCGTAGAAAACCGGGTCGAGGTGTATCGATGATTCCGAAGTCCCTGCGGGCGGCGGCCCTGGCGGCCGCGGCCCTCCTGTCGTCTCCGCACCCGGCGCCGGGACAGGATCACGGCTACGGCGTGGCGACCGACCTGTTCACCCGCGACGTCAAGGCGGCGTGCGAGGGAGGCCTGGCCTGGCTCGCCACCCGCCAGAACGACAACGGGTCGTGGACCTGCAAGATCGGCTACAAGCTGTTCGAGGACTACCACGGCGAGGACGGCCAGGACGTCGGGGTGACGGCGCTGTGCGGCATGGCTTACCTCGGGTCCGGCTACCTCCCCGACCGCGGCAAGTACGGGCGCGTGGTCTCCAAGGCGCTCGACTTCATTCTCGCCAACGTCCGGGAGGAGGACGGGTACATCACCTCGAACGGATCGCGGATGTACAGCCACGCCTTCGCCACGATGTTCCTCGCGGAGGTCCACGGGACGACTCCGCGATCGGACCTGCGGCTCAAGCTCAAGCGGGCGGTCGACCTGGTCGTCAACGCGCAGAACCGCGAGGGCGGCTGGCGATACCAGCCCATTCCCGTGGACGCGGATCTCTCCGTGACGGTCTCCACGCTCCAGGCGCTGCGGGCGGCGCGCAACACCGGGATCGCCGTCCCCCTCGAGACGATCGAGCGCGCGACCTCGTACGTCCGCCGGTGCGCCCGGGACTTCGGCTTTTCCTACCAAGCCGCCACGGACTACACGTTCAACGACACGCGCATCTCGTACCCGCTCTCCGCGGCCGGGGTCGTGGCCCTCTACAGCGCCGGCGAATACGACTCCCGCGAAGTGCGCTCCGGCCTCGCCTACCTCGACCGCTCTCCGCGCGGCATGCGGCCGGGGAAGTACCACTATTTCTACGGCCATTACTACGCCTCCCAGGCGAAGTACCTTTCCGAGCTGAAGCGCCAGGGCGATTTCCGGGAGTACTACATCCGGGTGCGCGACGAAATCCTGGCGAATCGGAATCCGGACGGCGGGTGGACCGACGACGTCGGCCGCACGTACGCGACGGCCATGGCGCTCATCGTTCTCCAGATGCCCTGCGAGCGCCTCCCCCTCTTCCAGAAATAGCCGGCCTTGGGATCGCTCCCGGCTTCCGGCTGGCGGCCTCCCGTCCCATGGCTCGCAACGGGGAACTGGGAACGGGGAGCTGCGCACTCCAATTGCGTCCTTCCTTGACCCAATGAAGTCGCGCCGGGGGCCGCTTCTGCTACACTCCCCCCATGGTCGCGGTGCTCGAGACCGAGGGCCTCACCCGCCATTTCGGCCGCATCCGGGCCGTCGAGGACCTGAATCTCCGGGTCGAAGAGGGGGACATCTACGGATTCCTCGGCCTCAACGGCGCCGGCAAGACCACCTCGATCCGGATGTGCCTGCGCCTCATCCGGCCGACCGCGGGCCGGATCCGGGTTTTCGGGCGGGACCTTCGCTCCGACTTCATCTCCATCATGAGCCGGATCGGCGCCCTCGTGGAGCTCCCCGCCTACTACCCCCACCTCTCGGCCCGCAAGAACCTCGAGATTCTCCGGATCCTGACGCCGGGAATCGAGCCGGCGCGGATCGACGAAGTCCTCGAACTCGTGGGACTCGGTCCACGGCGGAACAGCGCGGTGCGGACCTACTCCCAGGGCATGCGGCAGCGGCTCGGAATCGCCATGGCGCTCCTGCCCCGGCCCCGTTTCGTGATCCTCGACGAACCGACGAACGGCCTCGACCCGCAGGGAATTTCCGACATCCGGAACGTGCTTCGCGAACTGAACCAGCGGCACGGCGTGACCATTCTCATCTCGAGCCACCTCCTCCACGAGGTGGAGGTCACGTGCACCCGGGTGGGGATCCTGAAGGAGGGCCGGCTCGTCGAGCAGGAGACGGTCGAGGCGATTCTCGCGAAGGCGGGCGCCGCGGTGCGGATCGTCTCGGACTCCCCCGACCGCGCGCTCGCGATCGCGCGGGCCCTGCCGTACGTGCAGGGGGCGGCCTCCGACGGCAACGGGGCGGTCACGGCACGGGTCGCCCCGGACAAGCGGGCCGACCTGAACGCGGAGCTCGTGAAGGCGGGCGTGAAGGTTTCGGGCTTCGTCCCCGAGAGGACGACCCTGGAAGACTACTTCCTTTCCAGGTGAGCCATGGCGGGACGCGTCATCCGTCTGACCCGGGCCGAGCTGCTCAAGCTCGTCCACCATCCCTTCTTCATCGTGGCGCTGGTGATCCTCGCGACGGTGACGATCCTGGGGGCTTGGGCGTTCGAGCCGAAGACGACTCTCTGGAGCGGACCGCACACGCTCCTGCTCTTCGCCTTGGGCGCCAAGGCGGGGCTGAAGATCGCTTCTTTCCTGCTCGTGATTTTCGGGAGCCTCTTCTTCGCCGGGGAGTTCGACAAGGGGACCATCAAGCTCCTGCTGACGCGGCCCGTGACGCGGACCGAGGTGTTCCTGGCGAAGTGCCTGACCGGCCTGATGCTCGCGGGCCTTCTTTTCGGGACGGTGCTCGCCCTCAGCTTCGGCTTCGGTTGCCTGCGGGGCGAGTGGGGCCCGGTGTGGGAGAGCCAGCAGGGGCTGATTCTTTCCACCACCGACGGCATCGGGGGCCATGCCGCCAAGGCGGTCGGCATGAGCGCCGCCGGAGTCTTCGCCGCCGTCCTGCTTGGGATCGCGGTCTCGACCGTTGTCGAATCGTCGGGATTCGCGGTGGCGATCGCCCTGACGCTTTTCATCGGCATGGATCTTGGTCTCGGCTTCATGCGGGAGGAGCGGGCGCGCTACCTCTTCAATTGGTATCCGTCGTACGCGTTCGACACCCTGCGATCCTTCGCCGAGGGATCTTCCACCCTGTGGCGGTCCTCCGCCGAAGCCCGTGTCAATCTGCGGGTCTTTTCGGTTCCGATCTGGTTGGCGGTGCCGGCCGCATGGGCGGGATTCTGCGCCGCCGTCGGCTACGTCCTCTTCCGGATCAAGAACATTCTCGCGTGAGCTTGCGGGGGCCCCCGGGCCGGGCTAGAATCGCGCTCCCATGAGACTCTCCTCCCTCCTGAACCCGAAGCTCGTCAAGTGCGGGCTCTCGGCCACGACCAAGGAGGAGGCCCTGGCGGAGGTGGCGCGGATCCTTTCGGCGGTGGAGCCTTCGCTGACCGAGCCGGAGCTCCTCGCCGCTCTCGCGGAGCGGGAGAAGCTCGGACCCTTCTCCATGGGCAAGGGGATCGCCTTCCCCCACGCCCGCACGGAGAAGGTGAAGGATTTTTCGATCGTCCTGGGGACCTCGCCGGGCGGCCTCGACTTCCGCGCCCCCGACGGCCACAAGGTCCACATCGTCATCCTCTTCGCCATCCCCAAGAAGCACTCGAACCTGTACCTCCACACGCTCGCCGCCTTCCTCAATTTTTTCACCGTCGAAGGGAACATGAAGCGCATCCTCGAGGCTAGGTCCGGCGAAGAGCTGATCGCCGTCATCGACGCCCTCTCCGTCCGGGGCCGCGAGACGGTCGTTCCCCAGGGGCCCGGCTACCCGACCGCCCTCACGCCCCAGACGACGGTGACCAAGGCCCTGGAAACGCTCTCGGCCGCGCGCGGAGAGTCGCTGCCCGTCCTCGACGGCGAAGGCAACCTCGTGGGCGAGCTGACCTCGGCCGCGATCCTCCAGCTCGCGCTGCGCGACCACCTCCTGGCCCTCTCCGCTCCCGGGGTGCTGTCGCCCGGTCCCTCGCTCGAGAAGGCGCTGCGCCAGCACGCGGACTCTCCGGTCCACACGGTCCCGGGGCTCGTCGCGACGAA
>Ga0193713_1000409_pt1 | contig 14563 bp, 13 predicted proteins | sample H3a2metaG_FD_143054 | JGI IMG/M metagenome (GOLD analysis project Ga0193713, IMG submission 143054) | Soil microbial communities from a riparian zone of the East river system, Colorado, United States - H3a2 | ecosystem: Environmental > Terrestrial > Soil > Riparian zone | place: USA: East River... | reverse complement strand
CTGACCGTCTTCGCGGCGCTCGGCCTGTTCCTGTTGTTCGAAGACGCACTGGATCGAGGCGGCCGGCGGCGTTGGGCGCTGGCGGGCGCCGGGCTGGGTGTGGCGTTGCTCCTCCAGACCACGTTCATCCTGTTCGGACTGGTCGCCCTCGCGCTCCTCCTGTGGCGGTCCCGGCCGCGATGGCGTGAGGCCTTGCGTCCCGCGGCGGTTGCGGCCGGCGTCGCTTTGCTCTGTCTGACCCCGGCGTTCGCGCGCAATGTCGCCGTGGGCGCTCCGGTCTTCGGCCTTTCCGCGGTGGGGCCCGTCACCTTCATTGCATCGAACGTGCCGGGGTACGATCCGGCGAACGGGTTCACGATCGACGAACGCGCCGTCGCCCGGATCATGGGCGACACCGGCGGCGGATTCGGGGGCGTGGTCCGCGAGGTTCTGAGCGACCATTCACCAGGGAGTTTTCTGGGACTCCTGGCCGGCAAGTTCACGGTCCTCTGGCACGCGCATGAACTGCCCAACAACAAGAACTTCCTCTACTACCGGAAGCACGCTCCGATCCTGGGTTCTGCGTTCGTGACGTTCCTGGTCATCGCACCTCTCGCCGCGGCGGGATTGGTGGCCGCGGGGAGGGAAGGCTCGCGACACGCGCTGCTGTACGGGCTGGCGGGCGCCGTCGCGGCGCCGTTGCTGATCTTCTATGTCCTCTCGCGTTTTCGCGCTCCGTTCGCTATGGCGCTGATTCCATTCGCGGCGCTGGCCCTCGTCCGGATGGCGGAGTGGGTCCTAGAAAAGCGGTGGAAGCCGGCGGTCCTGGCGTCCGTGGGAATTCTCGTGATGGTCCTGTGGGTGGCGCGACCTCTGCCCGCGAACCAGTTGACGATCCGTTCCGCGGACTATCGGGTCGCGTACCTCACCTATTGGCAACCGCGCGAGCGGGAAGCGGTGGCGCGATCGGACTGGAACGCGGCGGCGGCGGTGCTGGAGGAGGCCCTGGCCGAGGAGCAGGACGAGGTGCGCCGCATCGACGGAACGCCCATTCCGGAGGGAAGGATCGAACTGCGCCGCGTTGCGGCCTGGTTCGAGGTGCTCCACGGATTCCGGGCGGACCTGCTGGGCCGGGCGGGAAGGGCGGAAGAAGCGAAGGCTGAATCGAAACGGGCGGAGATCCTCAAGCGATCCCGCGAATGAGTCGGCGAGTCCTCAGTTGCCCGCCTGCTGTTCCAGGAACCGGAGGATCGTCCGCACTCCGACGCCGGTCCCCCCGGCGGGCTTGTAGGGCTGGCTTGATTCCGTGAGCGCCGGGCCCGCGATGTCGATGTGCGCCCACGGGATCCCCTCGCCGACGAATTCCTTGAGGAAGAGGGCCGCCGTGATCGAGCCGCCCCAGCGGCCGCCCGAGTTCTTCATATCGGCGACGTCGCTCTTGATCATGTCCCAATACTCCTCGACGAGCGGGAGCTGCCAGATCTTCTCGCCGGTCGCCCGCCCGGACGCGATGAGCCTGTCCACGAGCGGCTGGTCCGTCCCGAAGATCCCGCTCACCTCGGGGCCCAGCGCGACGACGCACGCCCCGGTCAGCGTGGCGAGATCGACGATGCAGTCGGGCTTGAGCTTCGATGCGTACGACAGCGCGTCCGAGAGGACGAGCCGGCCCTCGGCGTCGGTGTTGATGATCTCCATCGTCTTGCCGTTCATGGCGCGCAGGACGTCGCGCGTCTTGTAGGCGCCGCCGCCCGGCATGTTCTCGCTCGCCGCGAAGATGCCGTGCACGTTCACGCGCGGTTTCAGCTCGCGGAGCGCGCGGAAGACGCCGATGACCGCGGCCGCCCCCGACATGTCGTCCTTCATGTTCAACATGCCGTCGGCGGGCTTGAGGCAGAGGCCGCCGCTGTCGAAGGTGATCCCCTTGCCGAGGACGGCCACCGTGGATTCGGCGCCGGGGGCTTTGTACGTCATGTGCACGAACCGGGGCGGCTCCGTGCTTCCCGCGGACACGCCGAGCAGGCCGCCCATCCCGCGCTTCCTGGCCTCTTTCTCGTCGATGATCTTGATCTCGATGTCGGCGGCTCCCTTCACGACCTCCGAAGCCGCGTCGGCGAGATATTTCGGAGTGCAGACGCTCGGAGGCTCGTTCACCAGGTCGCGCGCGAGACAGGTCGCTTCGGCGTAGATGCGACCCCGCTCTGCTCCTTCACGCAGCGCGGAGACATCCCCCGCGTCGGCCGCGCCCAGCCGGATCTTCGACAGGTGATTGGCCTTGCCGTCCGGTTTCGACTTGTACTTGCTGTACTCGTAGCAGGCGAGGAGCGTCCCTTCGACGGCCGCCTGTGCCTGCTCCCGGGGAGCGACGGCGGCGCGGCGGTCGAGAGGCAGGCCGATCATCACCTCGCGGCCTCCGAGGCCCTTGATGCGGTTGGTGATCACGGCGACGGCCCGGCGCAGGCGCTCGGCGTCGAAGGCGGAGGCCTTGCCAAGGCCCGCCACGGCGATGCGGCGCGCGGGCCGCCCGCCTTCCGGGTAGAAGACGAGCAGAGACTTCTCTTTGCCTTTGAAGTCTTCGAGGCGGGCCGCCTCCGCGAATCTCCGTTCGAGCGGGCGGTCGATCGAGGACCAGCCGGCGGCGGGCCGGCCTTCGTCTTCGAAGGCGAAGATCGCGAGCGTGTCGCCAAGAGCCTGACGGGAGCGCAGCCGTTCCGCGAGCAGTTTCATCGGGTGGTCATCCCCTGGTTGTGAAGTGATCGAGGGCGGACCCGAGGTTCTTGAGGCCCGCCCTCAGGACCTCCTCGTCGATGCCGAGCGAAATCCGGATGAACCCCCGGAGCCAGAAGAAATCGCCCGGGACCACGAGGGTCGAGTGGCGTTCGCGCAGGTGGTTCGACAGGTCCATGGCGTCGAGCGGCGCGGGGAGGCGGAGGAGCGCGACGGTGCCGCCTTCGGGTTCGACCCATCCGAATTCCGGATGGCGCTTCAGCCAGTCCGCGAGAATCTTGAGATTGTTCTGCACGATCCTCTTGCAGCGTTCCGTCAGCGCGTCCGCTTTCGACAGCGCGAGCAGGGCGAGCGACTGGCTCGGCGCGGACATGCCTCCGGCGATGTAGTCCTGGACCTCGTGAATCCGGTGGATCACTTCCTCGCCCGCCGCGACCCAGCCGACGCGCAGTCCGCCGAGGCCGTACACCTTCGACAGGCTGCCGATCGAGATCATGGGGTCGCCGAAACTGACGGCGGGGCGGAGCCCGGGGGCGAAGCTCGCGTCGAGATAGACTTCGCTCACGATGACGCGGGCCCCGTGGTCCCGGGCGATCTGACCAATCGTGAGCATCTTGTCCGGGTTCGTCCCGACGCCGCTCGGATTGTGCAGGTTCGTCATGAGAATCGCCTTCGTGTGGCGGTTGACGCGGCGCTCGAATTCCTCGAGGTCGACCTGCCACCCCCGGTCGAAGCGGCGCTCGAAGGTCTTGATCACGGCGCCGAGGTGCTGGGGTATCCGGTAGAGGGGTTCGTAGTTGGGAGTCTCGAGAAGGATCTCGTCGCCCGGCTCGAGGGACGCGGCGCACGCCAGGAAGATCCCCATCGTGGCGCCGTTCGAGATGAAGACGCGATCGGGGGAGATTCCGTAGCGACCGGCGAGCGATTTCCTCAGGGCCGGCTGGCCGGCCTCGTCCACGAGTCCCGTGTCGACGTGGTCAATGGATATGCCCAGCTCATCCCGCGACAGGGTCTTGATGTTGCTTCGGGCGAGGTCGTGGCGCACGGTGCCCATGTAACGGCGCGCCCATTCGAGGTAGGCGATCTTGTGGAAAGCCATCCCGACATTACTCGGTGGACTCAATCGCCTCGAAATGGCGGACGTCGATGATCGGTCCGGAAATCTCGGGAATTACCGACGAGTAGGTGTGCAGGATCCCCTCGACGCGGACGTGATGGCCGACGTACTTGAGCCAGTCGTCGCCGCGCCGGAACCTGTCGAAGTGCGGGATGTAGATCACGAGTCCGCTCGCGAGAGTCACCTTGGCGTGCTGCGCGTGGAGGTGATCGAAGGTCCCCTCGACGGTGACGTCCTTGCCCGCATACCGGTCCAGGTCGTCGCGCGTCTTCACCTCGGCAAATTCCGAGGAGCCGCCCCCGGGCCCCGGCGAGCCGCACGAAGCGGCCGCCAGACCGGCCAGGCACAGGAGGGGTAAGGCTTTCATGAGCGGGGATTATAAATCCATGACGCCAGGCGGCAAACAAAACTTGGCGGCGGCCGGAGGGCAATGCTATGTTCCCGGCACCACCCATGGCTCGAATCGCCGATCTTCATGCCCGGGAGATTCTCGACTCGCGGGGCTGGCCCACCCTCGAGGTCGAGGCGCGGCTCGAGGGGGGCGTCACGGGGCGCGCCGCCGTGCCCTCTGGAGCCTCGACGGGGGAGCACGAGGCGCTCGAACTCCGGGACGGCGATGCGAAGCGATTCGCGGGTCGCGGCGTCCTCAAGGCCATCGCCAACGTCGGGGAGCTCGCGTCGAAGCTGCGCGGCATGGATCCCGCGCAGCAGAAGATGATCGATGAGATCCTCATCGACCTCGACGGCACGCCGAACAAGTCCCGCCTGGGCGCCAACGCCACCCTCGGCGTCTCCCTGGCCGTGGCCCACGCGGCCGCGGCGGCGGCGGGAAAACCCTTGTACGAATTTCTGAGCCACGGCAAAGGCGTGACGCTCCCCGTCCCGTTCATGAACGTCATCAACGGCGGGGCCCACGCGGACAACATTCTCGACTTCCAGGAGTTCATGATCGTGCCGGGCGGATTCACCTCGTTTCGCGAGGCCCTCCGCGCCGGGGTCGAGATCTTCCACGCCCTCAAGGCGGTGCTCAAGGGGCGCGGCCATTCGACGGCGGTGGGAGACGAGGGAGGATTCGCGCCGAATCTGAAATCGACCGAGGAGGCCCTCGACGTCCTGATGAAAGGGATGGAGAAGGCGGGCTACGCGCCGGGGAAACAGGTATCGCTGGCGCTGGATGTCGCCGCGAGCGAGCTCTTCCGGGACGGAAAGTACTATTTCGAGAAATCCGGAGAGACCGCCAGGACCGCGGACGAGATGGTCTCCCTGTACGAGAAACTCGGCGCCGCCTATCCGCTCGTTTCGATCGAAGACGGCCTGGCGGAGAACGACTGGGCGGGCTGGCGGATCCTCACGGAGCGCCTCGGTCGGAAGATGCAGCTCGTGGGCGACGACATTTTTGTGACGAGCACGGAAAAGCTGCGACGCGCGATCCGCGAAAAGATCGCCAACGCGATTCTCATCAAGGTCAACCAGATCGGGACGCTGACCGAAACGGTCGACGCCGTGGTCATGGCCCAGCAATCCAAGTATGGCACGGTGATCTCGCACCGCTCGGGTGAGACGGAGGATACGACCATCGCCGATCTCGCGGTGGCGCTGAACGCGGGCATGATCAAGACGGGCTCCGCGAGTCGATCCGAACGGACGGCGAAGTACAACCAGCTGCTCCGGATCGAGGAGGAGTTGGGCACGCGCGCGAAGTATCCCGGGTTCGGTGCCCTAGCGGGAAAGTGACCGGCTCCGCACCGCCTTCAAGTCATCATCCAGGTCGTACACGATCGGCAGTCCCGTCGCGATCTCGAGCTCGACGATCTTCTCATCAGGGATGTTGTCGAGGTACTTGACCAGCCCGCGCAGGGAATTGCCGTGCGCCGCGACGACGACGCGGCGGCCCGCCTCCAGGTCGGGCACGATCCGCTCGTGCCAGTAGGGGAGGACGCGCGCGATTGTGTCCTTGAGCGACTCGCTGAGCGGGATCTCCTCGGGCCGGAGCGCCGCGTATCGGGGATCCTTCCGCTGGCCGCGCGGATCGTCGGGAGGAAGCGGCGGCGGAGGGATGTCGTAACTCCTCCGCCAGGCCTTCACCTGTGCTTCGCCGTGGCTGGCGGCCGTCTCCGCCTTGTTGAGCCCCTGCAGCGCGCCGTAGTGGCGTTCGTTGAGCCGCCAGTGCGCCGACTGCGGGATCCACATCAGGCCCATCTCCTCGAGGACGATCCAGAGCGTCTTGATGGCGCGCTGGAGCACGGAGGTGTGGGCGACGTCGAAGACGAAGCCCTCGCGCTTCAGGGCGCGGCCCGCGTCGACCGCCTCGCGCAAGCCCCGCTCGGAGAGTCCGACGTCGATCCAGCCCGTGAACCGGTTCTCGCGGTTCCAGAGGCTCTCGCCGTGGCGGATGAGCACGAGTTGCTTCATGGGGGCACTATACACGGGGCGGGCGCGGACCTCATGCGAGGTTGATCGGCGCCTTCAGGTATTTCCGCTGGCACGGCGTGCAGAGGTCGAATCGGAAGGCGCGGTAGATCTGGTCCATCGCTTCTTTCTCGGTGAGATGCTGCATCTGGGCGATGATCCGCGCCATCTCGGCCCGGTAATCCTTCGCGAGGTCGTCGGTGGTGATCTCGAGGGGGTCGTACGCGGCCTTGACCTCGATCTTCACCTCGTAGCGGACATCGCTTTCGACCAGGAGGGGGGCACCGCAACCATCACAGGTGAGGCGGTCCATCAGTTCCGGTGAAAGCTGAGTTGGTCGCGCGAGACGCGGACGCGCACCCGGTCGCCCTGGCGGACGACGCCGTCGACGAGCATATCGGCGAGGGGACCCTCGACGTCGCGCTCGACGGTACGGCGCAATTCGCGCGCCCCGTACTCGGGCCGGAAGCCGCGCTCCGCGAGCAGGGGAGGGACGGCGTCCGAGAATTCGAGCTCGATGGGGACCGACGCCGCGTGGCGCTGGACCTCCTCGAGGAGGCGCCCGACGATCTTCACGCACTCGCCCATCCCGAGCGCATTGAAGAGGACGACCTCGCTGAGCCGGTTGAGGAACTCGGGGCGGAACCGGGACTTGAGGCTCGTGACGGTTTCATCGAAAAGCTCCTCGCGCGACAGCTCGCGTTGGCCGGCGCGGAAGCCCATGCGGTTCTTGAGCGCCGCGACCTCGTCGGCGCCGACGTTCGAGGTGAAGACCATCACGGTCTCTCCAAAGGGAATCCGCCGGCCCTTCGCGTCGGTCACGAAGCCCTCGTCCATCGCCTGGAGGACGATGTCGTGGACCTTGGAGTCCGACTTCTCGATCTCGTCGAACAGGACGACCGTCTTCCCCCGGCGGCTCACCTCGTCGAGGAGTCCGCCCTGGTCGTGGCCGATGTAGCCGGGCGGCGCGCCGATGAGCTTGGCGTACTCGTGGGGGAGGGCGTACTCGCTGCAATCGACTCGGACCATTCCCGTCGTGTCGCCGGTCATGATCCGCGTGATCGCCTTGGCCAGCTCCGTCTTGCCGACGCCGGTCTGGCCCACGAAGAAGAAGGCGGCGATGGGGCGCTCGGGATCTCGGAGGCCGGAGAGGGCCTTCTTGAGGGCGCGCGAGACCGAGGCCACCGCCTGGGGCTGGCCGACGATGCGCGAGGCCAGCTGGTCGCCGATCGTGCGGAGGCTCTCGAGCGATTTCCGGGCCGAGGGCGCCACGTGATTCAGCAGGTGGAGTTCCGGCTGCGGGCTGTCTGAGACCGGGATTGAAACGGCGCGCAGGTCGAGGCCGGGATTCGCCTCGACGCAGAGCGCGTAGAGCCGTTCCTCGAGGCCGATCCGCTCGGGGACGTCGGCATCGGGGCGGACCCTGGAGAGGACGGTCTCGGTATAGTTGACGACGCACGCGTTGACCACGAGGTCGACGAAGGCGCGGCGGTTCGCGATGCGGGTGTCCTGGAGGAGTCGGGCCGCCTCAGGCGCGGTGAAGATGCGGATCTTCACGAAGGCGTCGATCGGCTCGAAGTACTTCAGGACCGCGTTGGGCTCCATCCGATTCATGCGGGTCTCCTACAAGCCTTCCCCCGCGACCACCCCACCATCCCCATATATTATATCGACGCCGGGAGCCGGAATGATCACCTTATGGCGTCAAAACTATCTTCCCGAAGGCCTTCCGCGCCTCGATCCGCCGGTGGGCCTCCGCGGCGTCCTTGAGGGGCATGACGCTGTCGATCACGGGCGTGAGCTTGCCCTGGAAGAGACAGCGCATCGCCGCCGCGAACTCGGCGTTGTTCCCCATCGTGCATCCGAGGATCTGGAGCTGCCGGAAGAAGATGTGGCGGAGGTCTTCCGCGGGGTCGTAACCCGTCGTGGCCCCGCAGGTCACGATCCGTCCGCCGCGCTTCGCGCAGAGCAGGCTCTGGAGCCAGGTCGCCTTGCCGACGGAGTCGACGACGATCTCGACTCCGCGCTTGGCGGTCGCCTCGCGCACCCGCTTCACCACGTCTTCGTGCGAAGAATTCACCACCACGTCGGCGCCGAGTTTCGAGGCCTTCGCACACTTCTCGTCGGTTGAAGCGGTCGCGATCACGCGCGCGCCGAAGAGCCTCGCGATGCCGAGGCACGTGGTCCCGATCCCGCCGCCCACGCCGTGGATGAGGACCCAATCGCCCGCCTTCACCTGGCCGCGCGTCACCATCATCCGCCACGAGGTCAGGAAGACGAGCGGCGCGGCGGCCGCGGTCTCGAAGGAGAGCGAGTCGGGTATCGCCACCAAAGCCGTCGCCGGCACGGCTACGAGTTCGCACTGCACGCCGTCCTCGTGCTCGCCCCGGATCCGGTAATCGAGGCAGAGGCTCATGTCGCCCTGGCCGCAGTACTCGCAGACTCCGCACGAGGTCGCGGGATTCAAGAGAACGCGCTGGCCCGGCTTCATCGTCGTCACGCCGGAACTGACGCTCCGGACGATTCCCGCGGCGTCGCCGCCGGGGATGCGCGGGAGCTTGATCGGGAAGGTCGGGATCCCTTTCCGGAGCCAGATGTCGAGGTGGTTGACCGCGGCGGCCTTCACGTCGAGGAGGATCTCTCCCGGCCCCGGGACCGGGTCGGGGACCTCCTCGTATTTCAGGACCTCGGGACCGCCGTGCTCGTGGTAGCGGATGGCTTTCATGGAGATATCAAAACGATATCAAAATGCTATCAGAATGATATTAAGGCGCCCCGGCGCGGAAGCGCAGCTTGCGGATCTCGTCCATGATCCCCCGGACCTCGTCGTCCGACGTGTAGAAGTGGGGGGAGATCCGGATTCCGCTCCCGGGCCGCCAGTCCACCAGGAAGTCGCGCCGGAGCAGGGCGTCGTGCACGCGCTCCGAGCCCCGGAAATCGACGCACACCATGCCACCGCGGCGCTCGGGGTCACGCGGGGTGTTGACCTTGAGACCGAGGTCGTCCGCCAGCTCCACGAGCATCGCGACCTGCCGCTTCGACTTCGCGCGGATGCGGTCCACGCCGATCTTCCGGACATGCTCGCGCCCCGGGGCGCTCGAGTACAGGGCCGGCACCGAGGGCGTCCCGCCCATGTACCGCATCGCATCCTTCCGGTAGCGGATCCGGTCGAGCTCGAAGGCGAAGGGCTCCTCGTGCGAGAACCACCCGCACAGGCGCGGCTCGAACTTCGTGAGGAGATCCTTTCGGATGTAGCAGTACGCCGCGCCGGGCCCGCCGCAGAGCCACTTGACGGAGCCACCCGTGAAGAAGTCGGCGCCGAGATCGACGACATCCACGGGCACCGTGCCGACCGCCTGGTAAGCGTCGACCACGGCGAGCGCGCCTTTCTCGTGCGCGGCCCGGATGATCGCCTTGGCGTCCTGGAGGTAGCCGCTCCGGAAGAGGACGAGCTCGATGATCACGACGGCCGTCCGCTCGTCGATCGCCTCGATGAATTTCTGGGTGTCGATCGTGATCCGGTCGTCCGACGTGACGAGGTCGAGCTTCGCCCCGAGGCGCTCGTGCTCCTTCCAGACGTAGTGGACGCTCGGGAAATTCATGTCGGTCGAAAGGACTCGATTGCGGGTGGATGGAAAATCGAGGCACGAGGCGATGATGCCCATCCACGTCGAGACGTTCTGGTGCATCGTCACGGTGCCCGGGGGAGCCCCGATGAGCGCGCCGATCTCATCGCCGGCCTTGGACACCATGGGGAGCCATTCGTGCCAGGCCTCGATGCTCTCGCCGGCCCAGCGGCGGGTGAATTCCTCGAGGGCGTCGACGGCTTTTTGAGGCATCGCCCCGAGCGAATGGCTGATGAAATGTGTCTTTTTCGAAAGCGTCGGGAAGTGTCGGCGCAGATTGATGAGGGGGGTCTCGGACGGCTTCGCGGCGCGGGTCGAGGCCATTCACAGCTCCGATCGGGCGGCCCAGAGGACCGGAAAGAACCGTTTCGACAGGGTTCGCTGAAGGTACTCGACGCCCATCGTCCCCATGGGGCCGGCCTTGCCGGCGAACGAATACTCGACCGCCTTCTGCCCGGTGCCCGCCTTCATGCCGATCATCCGCTCCGCCATGCGGACGTGATGCTCGCGCCACAGGCTGAAGAGCTTGTCGTACTGGATCATCTCCTCGCAGAGGCCCCGAAGGTCGGCGTGAGCCTCCTCGCGGTAGATCCGGACGACCGCTTTCAGCTCGTCCGCCCCTGCGGCCGAGGGGAGGCCGCGCGACTTCAGCAGCACGCGGAAATGATCCCAGAGCGAGGGGGCGGACAGGGCGTCGCGAAGTCGACCCTGCGCCTCGGCGTCCCCCTCGAACATCTTCAGGTACCGCTCGTCGCGCGCGCCCGAGAGGAATTCAAGCTCGCGGAACTGGAGGGATTGGAAACCGCTCGCAGGTTTCAGCAGGTCGCGGAATTTCAGGAAGTCGGTCGGCTTCATCGTCTCGATGACTTCGATCTGCGGCAGGAAGACGGCGAGGATCGCGTTGAGCCGTTTGAAGAGGTGGACTGCGTCCGGGACGCGGCCGGCGTCGAGGTGCCCCCCGATGGCGCGCGCCTCGAAGACCATGAGCTTGAACCACAGCTCGAAGACCTGGTGGATGATGATGAAGTGCAGCTCGTCGTGGCTTTCAGGCCGCGACAGGGTTTTCTGCAGCGCCAGGAGCTCCGGGATTTTCAGGTAGGACGCGTAGGTGATGTCCGACGGCGGGGGAGCAGCTTTGCCCATGAGGTATCGCAATCTTAGGGAGGCCCCTCCCGAGCGTCAATCCTCGCGGCGGGATGGAGAGGCCGCGTGAAGGGTGGATGAATATTTCAACGGGTCGAGCGATTGCGAGTTGCCTCGCGGTTCCGGGGGAGGGTACAGTGAGCTTACCGGTCCATCTCTCATGAGCCGATTGCGGCGATCGCCGCGAGGAGTCCGCGACGATGATCAAGCTCAAGGTCAACGGCAAGGATCGAACCGTCGATGTCGACCCGGAGACGCCCCTGCTCTGGGTGATCCGCGAATCGCTGGGGCTCACCGGCACGAAGTACGGCTGCGGCATGTCGCTGTGCGGGGCCTGCACGGTCCACCTCGACGGAGAGGCGGTGCGGTCGTGCGTCACGCCGGTCTCGCGCGCCGAGGGACGTCAGGTCACCACGATTGAAGGGCTCGGCGCCGACCTCGCGGGCCCGCTCCAGGAGGCCTGGATCTCCGAGGATGTCCCGCAATGCGGGTACTGCCAGTCGGGCCAGATCATGGCGGCCGCCGTGCTGCTGCGCGAAAATCCGAAGCCCACCGACAAAGACGTCGACGACGCCATGACCGGGAACATCTGCCGGTGCGGGACGTACCAGCGGATCCGCTGCGCCATCCACCTGGCGGCCAGGATCAAGGCCGGGGGGAAGAAATGAGCGACATCATCAATCTCAGCCGGCGCGAGGTCCTGAAGGCGGGCGCGCTCGCCGGCGGCGGCTTGATCCTGGGCGTGTCGCTTCCGGGATTCGTGAGGAACGCGGCCGCGCAACAAGGGGTGACGACCTTCGCCCCGAACGCCTTCGTGCGGATCGGCCTCGATGACCTCGTGACCGTCATCGTCCCTCACTCGGAGATGGGGCAGGGCGCCTATACGAGCGTCGCGATGATGGTCGCCGAAGAACTCGAGGCGGATTGGACGAAGGTGCGCGCCGAATCGGCGCCGGTCGATCCGGTGTACAACCACACCGCGTACGGCATCCAGATGACCGGCGGCAGCACGAGCACGTGGAGCGAGTGGAAGCGCTTGAGGGAAGCGGGGGCGGCCGCGCGCCAGATGCTGATCTCCGCGGCGGCGGACACCTGGAAAGTCGAACCGGCCACGTGCGCGACAGAAAACGGGGCGGTCGTCCACGCCGGTTCGGGACGCCGATTGACCTACGGCAAGCTCGTCGAAAGCGCCTCGAAGCTCACGCCGCCCAAAGAGGTCACCCTCAAAGACGCGAAGAACTTCAAGCTCATCGGCAAGGCGACCAAACGACTCGACACGCCGGAGAAGACGAACGGCAAGGCCATTTTCGGGATCGACGTGAATCTCCCCGGGATGAAAGTCGCCGTTGTCGCTCGTCCGCCTGTCTTCGGGGGTAAGGTGAAGCGCTTCACCGCCGACGGCGCGAAAGCCGTGCCCGGCGTGCGCCATGTGATGGAGATTCCGCGAGGAATCGCGGTCGTCGCCGACGGGTTCTGGTCGGCGAAGCTGGGCCGCGATGCCCTCGAGATCGAATGGGACGACGGACCGCTGGCGTCGCTTGACACCCGCACGCAGGGCGAGCAGTACGCCAAGCTTGCCCTGGAAGCGGGCGCCGTCGGGCGCAAGGAGGGCGATGCCGCGGCCGCGCTCGAGTCAGCGGCAAAAAAGATCGACGCGGTATACGACCTCCCGTATCTCGCGCACGCCCCGATGGAGCCTCTCAATTGCGTCGCCGACGTGCGGGAGGATTCGTGCGAGGTGTGGGTCGGCACGCAATTCCAAACGGGCGACCGCATCGCCGCGGCGCAGGAGGCGGGGTTGAAGCCGGAGCAGGTCAAGCTTCACACGACCCTGCTCGGGGGCGGATTCGGACGGCGCGCCGTGGTGGACGGCCATTTTGTGCGCGAGGCCGTACAGATCTCCAAGGCCGTGAAGGCTCCGATCAAGGTCATCTGGACCCGGGAGGACGACACGCGCGGCGGTTTCTACCGTCCGCGCGCCTACCACACGGTGAAGGCGGGGATCGACGCCTCCGGAAGTCCCTCGACTTGGGAGCATCACATCGTCTGCCAGTCCTTCATGATGGGGACGCCCTTCGAGGGATTCATGGTCAAAGAGGGCGTGGATGAGACCGCGGTCGAAGGGGCCAGGGACAATCCGTACGCGATTCCCAATATCCGCGTCGTGTGGCACGTCGCGCCGGCCGGGGTTCCGACCCTGTGGTGGCGCTCCGTGGGCCATTCCCACAACGCCTTCATCGTCGAGACGGTCATCGACGAACTTGCGCACGCCGCCGGCAAGGATCCGCTCGAGTACCGCCTTGGATTGCTGGGCAAACATCCCCGCATCAAGAGGGTCCTGGAACTCGCGACCGACAAGGCCGGATGGGGCAAGCCCTTGCCCGAGGGTCGGGGGCGGGGCGTTGCGGTCCACGAGTCGTTTGGAAGCGTGGTCGCGCACGTGGCGGAGGCGTCGATCGGCAAGGACGGGCGGCCCAAGGTTCATCGCTTCGTGTGCGCGATCGACTGCGGACCGGTGGTGAATCCCGACACCGTGCGCGCGCAGATGGAAGGCGCCATCGCGTTCGGACTCTCCGCCGCGCTCTACGGCGAAATCACGTTCGATAAGGGCCGGGTCCGTGAGCGGAATTTCCACGATTACCCGTTGCTCCGGATGAACGAGATGCCGGAAGTTGAGGCGCACATCGTCCCCGACGCGGAAAAGATGGGCGGGGTAGGCGAGCCCGGCGTGCCGCCGGTGGCGCCCGCGCTGGCCAACGCGCTCTTCACCATCACGGGGAAGCGTATCCGCCGCCTGCCGATCCGGACGGAAGACCTGAAGAAGGGATAGGCGATGCTCGGGACGAGACTTCGCGTCGTCGTGGGCGCGGCCTGGCTCGCCGTCCTGGCGTGCGCGATGCAGAACTGCTCGACTCCCGGCGGGGGCGGTTCCAGGGATGACGCCGGTGCGCGCGAGGCCTTCCTCGCCGTTTATCCCGTCTTCATGCACGGCCGCTGCATGAACTGCCATCCCGCCGGGGACGCTCCCCTCCAGGGCGACGACCATCGGACGCACGCTCAAAACGTCCAGCGGGGGCTTGATGGCAAAGGGAAGTATGCGCTCAAGTGCGCCAACTGTCATCAGTTCGCGAACCTGCGCGACGCGAACCTGCCCCCGGGCAATCCGAACTGGCACCTCCCGCCGTCGACCACGCCGATGGTGTTCCAAGGTAAGACTCCCGGCGAGCTCGCACGCCAGTTGAAGGACCCGAAGCTCAACGGAGGCAAGACCCTGGGACAGCTCCTCCATCACGTTTCGGAAGACAAGCTGGTGCTGTGGGGATGGGACCCCGGCGTCGGTCGCACGACACCGCCCCTGGGACACGAGGAATTCGTCCGGAAGTTCCGCGAATGGATCGACAAGGGCGCCGCCGCTCCCGAGTAACACGCCGCACTTTGGGCTTTGCGGGCGAGTCGCCTATAATCCACCCGGCATGACCCCGTTCCCTGAAAAGTTCAACATGGCGTCCTATTTCCTGGACGACCGCGTTCGCGAGGGGAAGGGGGAGAAGATCGCCGTCCGCAG
>Ga0193713_1000408_pt1 | contig 14582 bp, 19 predicted proteins | sample H3a2metaG_FD_143054 | JGI IMG/M metagenome (GOLD analysis project Ga0193713, IMG submission 143054) | Soil microbial communities from a riparian zone of the East river system, Colorado, United States - H3a2 | ecosystem: Environmental > Terrestrial > Soil > Riparian zone | place: USA: East River... | reverse complement strand
CCCGCGCGAAGTCTATCAATTTTCGTCCATTCCCGCGGAAGTCATCCCGCGAGACGTTGCGATCATTTGTATCAGCGCTTTTTTCATCTGTTCATTTGCCGCATTAATTCCCGCCTATTTTGCCGCGCGTTTGGATCCGGTTAAAGCGCTGCGCTACGAGTAATCTGTAGCCACGGCTCTGTGAGCCGTCCTCTTTCTAACCGCCCACAGGGCGGTGGCTACAAAGCGTCAGGAAAATATCGAGCGTGCGAAACGTATAATCGTACCCTTCCGCCCATTCACTCTGCCGCGGACCCGCGACATTGAGGGTGTCGATCTTGTGATTGCGCACGAAACCTGCGATCAATTTCGCAGCGTCTTGCGCTGAAATTTTTGACGCGTCAATGAGTTCGTGCGCGCCTTGTCGCTTAACGCAGAAGCGGATTGTTTGCTCAGTGCCGCCGCTAAGTTTGCCTGGGTAAATGATGAGCGTCCCGTCAGAGTCTTTCACGTTCTGCAACGTCCGCTCACTGAAACCACCAGCTTGCAACTCCTGAACCGGGTACTGGGCGGGAATTCTGCCGAATTCATCGAGACGCCCGGTCGGGCACCACCCACCACATTCGATTCCGTGCTTCAGCGCGACGTCGAGCGCCGCGCGATCCACCCCCGTTTGTCCGCCCGAAAGTATTTTTACCATGCCGGAGGCGTGCTCAGTCGCCAGTCGGAACGATGTCAGCGCGTTCGACCATCAAGATAACGGCTCGTTCAGGAGCGCGTGTGCGATGGCGCACACCTTTGGGAACAACAAAGCCCTGCCTCGGAGCAAGATCGACAACGCGATCCTCGAGATCGATCAGGAAATGTCCGTCCAGAACGAAAAAGAATTCATCAATATCTTGGTGTTCGTGCCAGTGATATTCGCCCTGCACCACGGCCATCCTGACGACGGAGTCATTCACTTTGCAAAGCGTCTGGTTATACCATTTGTCGGTGCAGGCATCGGCCAGCTTCTGCACATCGATGAGCTCAAGCGGGCCGCGCAGAATGTTCAGGTACGTTTTGTACGGAAATTCTTGCGGTGATTTGTTGGAATCCATGATTGGAATTTGGACACAAGCAGGCCACTGGCAAAAGGTTCTCCTTCGGCCTTAGTGTGGCATACGCTCGTCTTATGTCATTCCGAGCGAAGTCGAGGAATCTCTGAATTTATCTTTTACATGCCAGACCATCGAGAGATGTCTCCAGACCTTCGCATAAAGCTACAGCTTGGCAGGCGGCTTCGCTCGACAATCGCTCATTCTTCGCCGTCGAAGTAATCTGTTTCGCGGCCCTTGATGACGACGCGGTCAGCCGCTGATGATTTATTTACTTTCCACTTCCCGCTATCCGGGTAGTACGCCGATTCGCCGATCGGGTTATCAGCGATCACGTAAAAGATGAAATCCTCCTGGCCGGAGTTGTTCAGTTGATGCGGTTCGTCGGGTCCGAAAATGAATGCGTCCCCGGCCACAACCTCAGTCGTGCCATCCTTGTGACGAACGCTTCCTTTGCCCGAAATGACTAAATAGAGTTCCCATTGCGCCGAGTGTGCGTGGTACGGAAAATTTGATTTTCCCGGAGGCACGCGATTCCATTCGAGGTCGAATGGGTGACGCTTGGATAAATCGAGCGAGGCCGGTTCGCGTCCGAGTGCTTCAGAAATTCCTTTGAATGAAACAGCGTACTTTGCGCCAGGCGACTGCCATGCTTCTTCTTTGATCTCGTTAATGTTCACCTTCCGCATTTCAGCCTTCTGTCATTCTTCGCCGTCGAAATAGTCGGTCTCAGTTCCTCTCACGATGAATTCTTCGGTTCCTTCCTTCGTCACTGCCCACTTGCCACTGTCCGGATAATAACAGGAGTCACCAGTTGTGCCGCCGCTGCGCGGATTATCGGCAATCACATAATAAACAAAATCTTCATCACCTGCGTTACTGAGTTGGTGCGCTTCGCCGGGTTGAAATAGAAACGCATCGCCCGGTCCAACTTCAGTTACTCTATCTTTATCGCGAACGTTGCCGCGACCGGAGACGACGAGATAAAGCTCCGATTCGGCCGCATGCGCGTGATAGGGGCAAAGCGTCTTGCTTTTTGGAATCCGCACCAGCGCAAGGTCAAACGGATGCCGCTTTGTCAAATCGAGCGAGTCCGGCTCACGACCAAGCGCGATCGAAACATTCTTCGTCATGCGGCCAAACTTTCCCTTTGGCGACTGCCGTTCCTGCTCTGGGATTTCTTTGAGATTCACTTTGCGCATACGGAACAATTTCTAATCAGCGATCTAACGAGAAGGAGCTCGCTTTCTGATTGCGATTGAAAATGCGGCTATCCCTGCCCAGATCAGATTCACAAAAGTGGACGGATAGGAGCCATAAAAGATCGTGTTTGCGGCTAACAGAATGCTGCCACTGATATTGAGAAGTTGAAAGGCAGCCGAATCTCCTTCCAGTCTTTTGGAAGAAACTAGGGCGTAAGCGATTAGGAGAGCTACCGCTCCCACCCATCCGATCCCATCAAACCAGAGTTGACTGTTCATGCTCGATAATTGTCTGCCAAACTTAAAGTTCCCACTTCTTTGGTAGCTTTTGGTTAAGTTTTTCGACTGGTTCGAACTGGTCGCCAAGCTTTTCCACGCGCGCAAGGACCTGGTCCGAGCGGAATTTCAAAAGATCAGGCTTTTTCTTTTTGAGACAATTTTCGACTTCGTTCCAAGTCACTGGAGTTGAGACAGTCGGCTCTTCCTTTGCGCGGAGCGAATAGACGCAGACGGTGGTTTTGTGTTCGTCGTTTTGACTCCAATCAACGAACACTTTGCCTTTGCGCACCGCCTTGGACATGTTCGAAGTCACCCGATCGGTATGTTCATGTTCGAGATGTTGCGCAAGTGCGCGCGATAAATTCTTCGTTCCATCATAAGTAACTGCCGTATTGAGCGGCGCGTACACTTGAAGGCCCTTCGAGCCGCTCGTTTTGGCGAACGACTTCAATTTCATTTTGCCTAACAAATCGCGCAGCCAAAGCCCGACCTGGCAGCATTGGACGATGTCGGCCGGCGCGCCTGGATCGAGATCGAATACCATCATTGTCGGACGGTCGATGTTGTTTTTGCGCGAGAGCGACGTGTGCAGCTCCAAATCGGCCAGGTTTGCGGCCCAAACGAGCGTCGGCAGATCGTTCACCAGGCAATAATTCATGATCCGCTGATTGCCTTCGCTCCACACTTTTGCCGTCTGCACCCATTTTGGTCGATGCGACGGACAGTTCTTTTCGTAAAAGAATTCGCCTTCCACGCCATTAGGATAGCGCTTCATGGTGAGCGGCCGGTCTCTCAAGTGCGGCAAAAGCATCGGCGCCACGCGAATGTAATAATCGATTACCTGCCCTTTGGTGAATCCGACTTTCGGATACAGAACTTTGTCCAGGTTGGAGACCTGAATCTTGCGCTCTTCTACAATCAGCTCCGCCTTATTCGGCATACGTGAAGCAAACGTCCAACGTCCAACGCTCAACGTCCAACGTCGAATTCAGGAACTGCTCAGGCAAAGAAGCGTTCGGGCGAGAGCATGGTCTTCGGTTTGCAGATACGCGCGACGCAATGCTCCCAGCTTTCGTGCCCGCTGAGAATTTCAATCTCCACCCGCAGAAAATAGATCGGCACTTTCAATTCCGGTTCAGGCAAACGCGGCATCCGCACCGAGTCTTTCTCGGTAGTCACAATCATCGCCAGGTCGCGGCGGATACAACGCTTGATAAAGCTGATGAGTTCCGCCTCGGTGTAATAATGGTGATCGATGTAGCGCTTCGCGAGATCGACACGTGCCCCGAGTTTCTGCAACGCGTGCTCGAAGCTTTCGGGCGCTGCGATTGCGCAGAGCGAACCGACGAACGTGTTCTGCAAAGCCTCCAGCGGCAATTGTTCGCCAGTGAAAACATTCTGAAGATGGAGCGGTTTATGCGCGCATTCGATGACTTCCGCGGTACGATTGTAACGGCGGATGCGTTTCATTAGATCAGAATTAGGTTCGCCGGTATTTTTTGTGATGAAAATGTAGCTGGCGCGGCGGAGATTGCGCGGCCTCTCCCGTAACGTGCCCCGGGGAAGCATGAATTCGTTTCCGAAAGGAGCTTGTCGATCGACGAGCACCATATCGAGCCGATGTTTGAGATGTAGATACTGGAGTCCGTCGTCGAGCAACAGCGTGTCCACCTGCCATTTATCGATCGCGAGCCGTCCGCTTTTTACGCGATCTTTGTCCACCAGCACGATCACGTCCTTCAAATTGTGCGCGAGCATGTAAGGCTCATCGCCTGCGGTCACGGAATCCAGCAGCAATGACTTGCCATCGGACACAACGCGTGGAGGATCGGAGTCGCTGCGAAGCCGGCTCAGCCAATTTCGCTTCCGCGGCACGCTCTTGTAACCGCGGCTCAGAATGGCAACACGCCGTCCCCCGGCCTGCAAAGCACGGGCAAACTTCTCGACAATCGGCGTCTTACCCGTGCCGCCCACGGTAAGATTCCCGATACTGATGACCAGACACCCGAGCGCGCGTTCGCGGAGGACTCTCTTCCGATACAGATAAAGCCGTAGCTGCACCAAGCGGTCGTAAACGAATGAAAGTGCGTAAAGAATCCCGCGCAGCACCGAAGCTCGAATGCCGTGACGGCGCTCGAGAACCACGTCGATTCCAAACTCCTCTAATTGTTCGAGACGGCGGCCCATGAAGAATAGTGATTAGTGAAAAGTAATTAGTGACTTGTGAGAATCTTCGCACCGAGATTGTCAGCGTGCGTGATGATCGTGCGGCCCGGGGTTTTTGCAGCATGTGCCATGGCGGCTGCGATTTTTTTGGATGAATTGAGTGTGACAGCGGCGATCGTCGATCCGCTTCCGCTGAGAAACGCGCCGAGTGCGCCCGCCTTTTCAGCGGCGGCGATGACACGTGGAAGAAAGGGAATCAGTTTCGCTCGAAATGGCTGGTGGAGATGATCGGCAAACACGCCGCACAATTTTTGGTAATCCTGTGATGCGAAAGCCGCAGCAAGCGCGCACGCGTTCGCACAATTCTGCACCGCTGCGGTGTGGGAAATTTTTGAAGGCAGAACATTTCGCGCTCTCGAGGTTCGAATCTCAAGCTCTGGAACGAAGAGAACGAAATGCAATCGGGGCGAGACTGCAAAGCGCTGAAGAGTAGGGCCTGCATCTCGCTTGCCATCGGATGAACTCGCGATGCCGAGCCTGCCGCGGGCAACCGAGACGGTCACGCCACCTTGCACCACAGTGAAGCCACCAAACGTCGCAGGCGCAGCGTTATCAGGGTGTCCTTCCAGTTCGGCACATAATCGGAAGATCGTTAATCGCTCGAGCGGAGTGCCGCTGAGCCGATTGAGCGCAAGTAAGATACCGAGGCGAATGGTTGCGCTGCTACCCAAGCCACGGGACCGCGGAATCTTTTCTGCAATTGAACAGGAAAACGAAAACGCACGGCGGCGCGACTGCTTAAAAAATCGCTCCGCCACGTCGGAAACAATTGGCGGATGACGATGCTGACGCGACGCACCACGGACCACCGTTACATCATTATAGATGCGCAGTGCGATACCCAGACAATCAAAACCAGGACCGAGATTGGATGTGCTCGCCGGAACGCGAACGGTTATTTGTTGCATAGGTGAGCCCCGCAGCGGAGGTGCGCGCGACGATGCATCGACTATGCGGCAGTGTAGCAACTCAGCCCCGGGCGGCAACCGATCCGTTGCGCCATGGCGATTCGAAGTACGGCGATTGGAGCGATAAAAAGATGAATTTCGGTTGGATCAATGCAGGCTTGCTTCGGGATTTTCAGGCCGAGGCAACCGATGCATACCGGCTCTGCACCATTGAGGATGGGTGGGTTGAGCGTTTCGGGCAGGACATCCTTATTTCGTTCAAACGAGTGCTGGCCCGTGAGCGGCTTCTCTCTGAACTGCAATCGTGGGCAAGCTCTGTCGGTTTCGACGTTGGACGCATTTTCGCAAGGTTCGTCCCGAGAAAAGGTGAAGAGCGCGAACCGCCGCGTCTGATAGTTGGCGACGCTCGTGAAAATTTACAGACCATCGCCATCGAGAGACATTTGAAGTTCGGAATCGACTTCGGGACAGGCTATTCCTCGGGCCTGTTTCTGGATCAAAGAGAAAATCGCCGTTACGTACGGCACATTACGCCCAAGCGGCTGCTAAACTGTTTTGCCTACACGTGCTCGTTTTCTGTCAGCGCGGCGTATGTTGGAGCAGCTACTCTGAACATCGATCTTTCCAAAAAGTCTCTGGCGCGGGGTCGCGAGAATTTTGCGCTGAACTGCCTTCCAACAATCGAGCACCGCTTTATCACGGATGATGTCAGGGCGGTGTTGCCACGTCTGGCACGAAAAGGTGAGAAATTTGACGTGATCATTCTTGATCCACCAACTTTTTCGCGTTCGCCCGGAGGAAAAAGGTTTCAGGTCGAACATGACTTCGAAAGCTTGCTTATTGACGCTCTCGAACTGGCAGAGCGAGATACTCACGTCTTGCTCTCGACCAATTGCTCTACCTTGCGCGAGCACGCACTGGAAGTGATGGCCCGCTATTGCCTGAAAGCAACCCGCCGCGCCGCTACATTTCATCGGCCCGCTCAACTCCCTGATTTTCCACCGAGCGCGGGCGCAAGCTCGATTTGGCTGACTCTGCGGTAGCAGCGCATGCGCGCAAGAGAGGGTCATGATCCGATTTATTAAGCGAAATGGATCAATCATCTGCAGAGGTAGCCGCCGAACTCCCTGAACGGGGAGTGCAATGGGTCAAAGATCAGGTCGAGACGGTTCTCAGTGAGACCGAGGACTACGTACGCGAAAAGCCGGCGCAGTCTTTGGTATGGGCGTTTGTGGCTGGATACGTTTTGAATCGGTTACCACTGGGACGGATTCTTAGTGGCCTTTTGCGCCTGCTCGTCGTGGCATTAAAGCCCGCGATCCTAATCTATGGTGCCGCCAAGCTGTACCAAGCGGCCCAGGAAGAGCAGTGATATTGCAGAAGTGCACGCCGCCGTGAGCGCCTGTCTTTGACATTCGACATTCGCACGCAGCACCCGGCTAGATTATTCGTCCAGGGTAAAGCCGACTTTCAGCGTCACCTGCCAATCGCGTACTTGTCCGTCCTCGATCCATCCACGGGTCTCCGTCACCTCAAACCATCGCATGTTGCGGACCGTCTTTTTGGCGCGCGCCAACGCATTTTGTACCGCCTCCTCAAACCCGTTCGGCGATGAACCAACTATTTCGATCTTTTTGTAAACGTGATCAGGCATGCGCTCATTATTTTCGCGCCCGGGCTGCAAAACAATAAAAATCAGGTTGCACCAAAAAACGGGTGTTCACCGTGTAAATCCTGACAGCTTTCGGCTGTGCCCCGTCGCGGTGCCAAAGACAGAAGCGCACCTGCGCACGTCGGACGCATTCGCCAGCAAATTTGCTTTACAAGCCTATCCTGAGTCCGGCAGCTTCGAGCCGTGCGAAAATTGGTCATTAGTTGCGTGTTGCTTCTGGCTGCTCTTTCGTGCGTACGCGGTCAGGAACAGGAGAGGAAATTGGTGGATCGTCTCCTCAAGCCGGACATGGGCTTGAAAAATGATGCGCAGAACAAGAAGTTTATCGGTGACAGAACGTCGTCGATGAACAAACACGCAACGGTAGAAACGTTTTACGTCGAGAAGAAATCGAATTCGAAGAGCTTTTTAGCAATAGGCCAGTTCTTCGCAGAGCACTTCAACTCACGGGCGTTCCACGGCGGGCGCAGCGCCTTCAACACTTCATCGCAGCAAGCAATCGGAAATTCCCGGCCGACTTATGAAACCCAGACGGCGCGCGGCATCCGCGATGTTCCCCAATCCGATAAAAAAGTTGCCCTTCGGTCATATGCAGAGAACCGGCCGTTCCTCGATGAAGGTAAAAGCCAAAAGTCACTCAACCAGCAAAATGCGCCGCTCACCATCGACCAGGTGCGCGAGTTGCTGAATAAAAACAAGTAGCGCGCTGGCCGGGTGCGCTATTCTGTGGTTGAACATGCAACCAGAAGAAGCTCTGGCGCTCGTAAAACAAGGCGCGGCGCAGATCATCAGTGAAGGTGAGCTGCGCGACAAGCTTGCGCTCGGTCGGCCGTTGCGAATAAAGCTCGGAGTCGATCCGACCACCTCGGATATTCACCTGGGCCACACCATTGTTTTGCGAAAACTGAGGCAGTTACAAGACCTCGGCCACCAGGCTATTCTTATTATTGGGGACTTCACAGGGATGATCGGCGATCCGAGTGGTCGGTCCGTTACGCGGCCCCAGTTAACGCATCAGGAAATGATCGCAAATGCTGCAACCTACCGCGAGCAGGCATTCAAAATTCTTGATCCGGCGCGCACTGAGACGGTGTGCAACGGCGACTGGTTTCGCGCGATGTCGTTCGAGGATGTCATTCGCCTGAACAGCCGCGTGACGTTGCAACAAATGTTGCAGCGCGAAGATTTCAAGGCACGTATCGATAATCAACAACCCATCCACGCCCACGAAATCCAATATCCCATTATGCAGGGCTGGGATTCGGTGATGGTAAAAGCTGACGTGGAGCTCGGAGGAACGGACCAGCTTTTTAATATTTTGATCGGGCGCGACTTTCAAAAAGAAGAGGGCCTGCCGCAGCAGGTCGTTTTCCTCTTGCCGATTCTCGAAGGTCTGGATGGCTCGAAGAAAATGAGCAAGAGCCTTGGCAATTTCGTCGCGGTGAACGAGTCCGCCTCAGACATGTTCGGGAAACTGATGAGCATCTCGGATGAGCTGATGGCGCGCTATTACGGGTTGCTCCTCGGGCGCTCGTCGACCGCCGGCATGCACCCGCTCGAGGCAAAAAAGCAGCTCGCCTTCGAAATTGTACAGACGTACCACTCGCCTGCGATTGCCCAAAAAACACTCGATGAATGGAACACCCGCTTCAGCAAGCGCGACTTGGAACATGCTGAATTGCCGACGTTTTCAGCAGGTAGTCTCGACCAACGCGACCTTGTGACTCTGGTTTGGAGCGCTTATCGCGAAGCATTTGGCCTCGAGAAATCGCGCAGCGAAGCTTCGCGGCTAATTAAACACGGAAGCATCGAACTGGACGGGCAGACGGTTCGCGACCCGAAGGCCATCGTGCAGGTAAAATCCGGTCAAATCCTTCGTCTCGACAAAAGGCACGCAGTCCGGATCAGGTAGACGTCCGCGTACAGCAAAAGAGCCACGTAAGCCTTGCCGGCTGCGTGGCTCTTCGAATCTCGCCTCGTCAGGCCGTGGCCGGTTGGAGAATGGGCATAACGCGCCCCTGATCCAGGTAGCTTGCCGCGATGCCTTCGAAATGCGCACGGATGCTGCGCAATTCCGCAGTGACGAAACTGTCCACGAAATGCAGACGCCGGTCGAGCCACGCGAATAGTTTGTTCTTGATCTCGTAGTGAACCGCGAGGGTGACCTCCGTGCAGTTCGCCCGAATCTGAGCGAAATCAACGATGCCCATAAGGGCAATGTTACCGCCCGCAGATTCGAACGCATATTGGTCGGGCGAGTCGTTCTCGACCGACAAAAGGACCGTATGGGCCTCAAACCCGAACGGACCGCGAAAGCTGAAATCGACAGTTTTGGATGACGTCACAGTTGCACGCGTCACCATCAGAAACTGACGCCGGTATGATTGGATGCTGGCCAGGCGAGCTTTGCACTCCGGTAACGGCTGGCTCATGTGTAAGGTTTTTTGTAAGAGCATAATAGTAATGGTTTTCGAAGCTTAATATGAGCAATAGCGATGCCAGCCTCTTGTGCCAAGCGAACCCGAGCCAATTCCACCCGAATTGTGTTCGTTTTCTTTACACTCCTGTATCAGCTCAACACGCTATTCTTCGGCTATCCCAATCGAGCATAAGTCGCCAGTCGATAGGGAGTTCTGTCAGGTTTTCTCCTAGTCCAGCAAGCAATGGAACATTGAGAATACGCTTGAGAATATCGGCATTCGTCAGGGCGGCGATGTCGCTCGTCAGTTCAGTGCTGTTCAAATACAAGACCCAAGCACCGGAGCTGGTGCGCCGCGACGCTTCGCACCGTAAGGGCCGCGTGATTAAGGCAGCCCAGCCGGTTCTGTGCAACCACAAGAACCGGCAGCTTCATTGCCGCAGCTAAATCGCTGACGAAGTAATCTGAGCGAATCGGCACGAGCCAACCGCCTGTTCCCTCCACGATGACGTGTTGAACGCGCTCTTGCAGAGCGTGAAAGGCAGAGAGGATCTGTTCGATATCGATGGTTACTTTCTCAATGACAGTGCCGACGATAGGAACGGCCGGTGTTTTTAACCAAACTGGATTCACCTCATCGATCGCCACGCAATCACTTCCGGCTGCCAGAAGCGTCTCGGCATCGCGACGATCTCCGCAACAAACCGGTTTCATTCCGGCGCAGCGAATGCCCGATGCGCGCAACAGATGCAAAAGCCGCGCGGCAATATGGGTCTTTCCCACGCCGGTGTCCGTGCCGGTAATGAAGAGACTCACGCGACCTGTGCTACGCGCTCGGACGCGCTTGGCGAATGACTGGTGAGAATCGTCTCCATCATCGACTGAAAAATCTTCGCGCCGTCTGAGCTCCCAAGCCTCGCGTCGGAAGCGCGATCAGGGTGAGGCATCAGACCGAAGACATTTCGTTCGCGGTTGCAGATACCGGCGATGTTTTCGATCGAGCCATTGGGATTTGCGTCTGCAACGGTCAGACCTTGACTGTCCGCATAGCGCAACACCACCTGCTGGTTGGCGTTTAGCTCGCGCAACGTTTCCGCGTCGGCGAAGAAACAGCCTTCGCCGTGCGCCACAGGCAGACGCAGAAGCGTTCCTTTCGGGCAGCCGTGAGTGAACGGCGAATCGTCCACTTCCACTCTGGTGATAACCATGTCGCACACGAAGCGCAGCGAACGATTGCGCACCAGCGCCCCCGGCAGCAGGCCGGCCTCGCACAAAACTTGAAACCCGTTGCATGTGCCGAGCACAAGTTTGCCCGCGCGCGCGTCTTCGGTCACTGCTTTCATGACTGGCGAAAAGCGAGCGATCGCTCCGCAACGAAGATAATCACCATAGGCAAACCCTCCCGGCAGCACGATCGCGTCGAAACCATCGAGCGACGTTTCCTTGTGCCACACGTACTCGGCATGCAATCCATCCACGGCGTTGATGCCCGCGACACAATCCTGGTCGCAGTTCGAACCGGGAAACTGGATGACAGCGAATTTCATGTCCATCTAATGCGCGGCCCCGGCTGCTCGCCGCTCAGCGTGATAATCGTTCACGACCAGGCAGGCGTGAATAACTCCTGGGATCCAGCCAAGCAACGTCAAAATTATGCTGAGAAAGAAACTGGCAATACGACCGGTCATGAGCACAGCCAGTGGCGGAAAAACCACGCAGAAAAAATATCGCAGCGCTTTCATCACGAACTTTTCCTCTTCCGCTTCGTCTTACTCTTCGGGCGTTGGACGCCTGCTCGCGATTTATCGGAGTTGGACGTTTTCTTATTATTTCCGCGGTCTGTGTTCTGCAGCTCGTAATCTTCGATCACCGGATTTGACAACAGATCGCGGCAAAGACGATGCAAGCGCGATTCAAAATCTCCGTCTTGGCCATCGATATCGATCTCCATGTATTTTCCGATCCTGACGCTGCGCACCTCTGGCATTCCCAGGTGCCGCATCGCATCGCGGACTGCGTTGCCTTGCGGATCGAGCACCGCTGCTTTTGGCATCACAATCACTTTTGCCTTCATCATTCCACGATATTTGCAGGCGAGCACCGGACAAGCGTAATCCCTAAGAAACTCGGTTTCTAATGAAGACAATTACTTCAATATCAGGACCTCGAGCGCTCCATCGCGTCGGAGCACGTTCACTCCTACGTCGCCTTCATCGTGTCGGGTGAGCAGAAGATCAACTCGCGCATCTCCCACTTTCAGATCACGAATGCTCACCTTGGGAAGGAAGGCCGGCAAAACTGGCTTCGAAAACACCAGCGTTTGTTCGGGAGCGGACACGCTCAAGCCGAGGCAAGCTTCAACCAAAAGAAAGACCGCACCCGAGGCCCAAGCCTGTGGGTTGCACGCTACTGGATAAAGCGTCGGAGATTCACCAGCGCGCCTGGGAAAGCCGCAAAATAGTTCGGGCTGCCGATGCAGATCAAAGAAAAAACTGGCATCGAGCAAACCTGCGAGGACCATCGCCGCCGACTCCTTGAATCCGTATCTACCGAACCCTGCTGCGATTAAAGCGTTCTCGTGCGGCCAGACCGATCCATTGTGATAGGACATCGGATTGTATCGCACTTCGCTGCTAGCCACCGTACGAATGCCCCAACCCGAGAAGGATGTTTCGTCTGTGAGCGTTCCCGCTACACGACGCGCGTGTTCCTGTGTCGCGACACCGGTGAAAAGACAGTGCCCCGCGTTCGATGTGCGCACTCGGCACGCTCGCTTGCTGCCATCCAATGCAAGAGCGTAAGTGGAAAGCTCATCACACCAAAATGCCTCCTCGAACCGGCGACGGAGCGTTTCCGCTTGTTCTGACAACTCGCGCGCACGTGCTGCGTCCCCAAGCATTTTTGCAAGCTCACTGGCCGCGGTCTTCGCGGCGTAAACATAACCCTGCACTTCGCAAAGCGCGATTGGGCCTTCGGCAGAAGCGCCGTCGCTGTGGAAGACCGCGTCCTGAGAATCTTTCCAACCCTGATGGACTAAACCGTGTTTCGCTTTGCGAGCATATTCCACGAAACCGTCACCATCTGAATCGCCATATCGGTCGATCCACTCAAGCGCGCGCTCGATGTTCGGCCAAATTGATTCCACGAAGACACGATCGCCGGTGCGCTTGTGATATGCGCCGGCGAGCATGACAAAGAGCGGCGTCGCATCGATAGTGCCGTAGTAGCGTTTAAACGGAACCTCTCCCAGCATCGCCATTTCATCTGCGCGCATCTCGTGAAGCACCTTGCCCGGCTCCGCGTCCTGCTCAGGACTGTGTGTGTCAGCCTGCGTAGCTGCGAGGTACGCCAGCACGCCGCGGGCAAGAGAAGGATCAAACCATAAACATTGCAGCGCGGTGATGATTCCATCTCGACCAAACACCGTGCTAAACCATGGAACGCCAGCGTACGGATACGGCCCGTAGGGTGTTTCGGTGCGCATCATGTGGAGATCGGCGAGCGAACGGTTCAGCCAGTCGTTGAATTGCTCGTTTCCGGTAAAAATCTGGGGCTCTCGAGCGCGCACTCGTTCGAGAGCACTCGTCGCCTCTTCCACAGCGCTTTCGTAGGAAGGGCTGATCTCGTTTGGTGAATCGCCATCCACTTCGCAGGCAATGGCGCACCGGTAGCTGGCATCTTTTGCCGCTTCCAGGCGGATTTGAAACGTCGCGACGGACTCGTTCAGCCGAGTAGGCCGCGGATCGAACACGATTCGCGTCCGCCGAATGCGGTTGTCCAATCCCTCGTACGCGAGCACAAGCCCATCCTTCCTAACCTGCGTTTCCAAGCGACGGCCGCGGTGTTCTCGCTTCATGCCGCGCAGCTCGAAGATGTCGGCAAAATCAGCATCGAATTCGATTGCGAAAGAGACATCGACAGCTGCGCGTCCGTAGTTATGGATCCGCAGCCGCTCGTGACACGTTTTCTCCCACAGAATCTTCGAGCGAAAAACGTGCACGGTTCCTCGCGGAATTACTATCTCGCTGTCGCGCCACGCATCGGGGTTCGTGGCATCCACCGCCATGACCGCGTTGTCTTCTCTGACAGTGGAACTGAGCAGCAACGGCCGGTCCTTTCCTAGTCTCAAAGTTAACCGCGACAAGAACCGCGTGTCCTGATAATAAAGGCCGAGTTCACCGGTCCCGAAAGTCTCGATGTCACCGAATCGGTCGAACACAGCAAAGGTGTCCCCTTGTTTTAATACCCGCGTGCGAACATCGACACGGGCAGACGATGAACGAATATAAAATTCATTCCGGATGCGGATGACTTCCCTGGCCATTATGCGCACACCTCCAAAAGCTTGATTGGAGCACGTGAATTATGAATCGGCAAAAATCGCAATGAAGGATGCCAGGCACAAGTTTTCCTCGTCGTCGCTGCCGCTCCCTCGATCTGCTCGCGAAAGGCTCCGTCGACGCCTTTTGCCGCCACGTGGCGACTCAGCTTTCCTTAATGACGCTGCGAGGATCTTTGTCCTGGCGTATTGTCCTGGCGTAATCCCAAAAATACCGGTGCACGTAATTTCTTGTCACGCGTCCATTGATTCGCTCGCTTCCCGCGAGCTCATCCGCTGCCCATTGCGGGCTTGACCGTCTATCTCGCGGCATCCCTGGCCGCTCGGTTCGGCTAGGGCCTCGTGGACGCTTCTCGCACAACTTCGGTCGGCCTTTTGTCATCTCGTAGGCCGAGGAACACGGGAGCACGTAGTTTTTTGTCTCGCGTCCATTGATTCGCGCGCTGCCCGCGAGCTCACCC
>Ga0193713_1000407_pt1 | contig 14606 bp, 13 predicted proteins | sample H3a2metaG_FD_143054 | JGI IMG/M metagenome (GOLD analysis project Ga0193713, IMG submission 143054) | Soil microbial communities from a riparian zone of the East river system, Colorado, United States - H3a2 | ecosystem: Environmental > Terrestrial > Soil > Riparian zone | place: USA: East River... | reverse complement strand
GGTGCGGTGCAGCTGCGCCCCGTCATTTACGCCGGGCACGAGCACGACCTGGGTGTGGAACTGGATGCCCCGCTCGACAAACCAAGTGAGCTGCGGGACAATGGCTTCGGCTTCCGGATTCCGCAGCAGCCACCGGCGCACCACCGGATCGGTGGCGTGCACCGATACGTACAGGGGCGACAGCCGGTATTCCACGATGCGCGCCAGGTCCCACGGCTTGAGGTTCGTGAGAGTGGCGAAATTGCCGTAGCGGAACGAGAGCCGGTAATCGTCGTCCCGGATGTACAGGGCTTGGCGGAGTCCCAGCGGGTTGCCGTCCACGAAGCAGAAATCGCAGTGGTTGGCGCAGCGCCGGATCCGCGGCGCCTCGAGCGTCACGCCCATCGGGAGCCCCTCGGGGCGCTCCACCTCGTACTCGACTTCCTCCCCGGATGGTAGCTGGGCCCGCAGCACGAATTCGTCGTCGGCGGTGAGGAACTCCCAATCGAGAAAATCCTCGAGGTCACGTCCGTTGACCGCGAGGAGCTGCATACCGGGGATGAGACCGAGGGCGGCACCCAACGTCTCAGGCGCCACTGACTGCACGCGAATCACTGCTGGCCCGCCTAGAGGTTCAAGGAGTTTGTGAAGCTTCGTGGTGCAACTTCAACGGCTAATATCGCTTAGGAGCGGCGGTAACGCCAGGCGGTGAGCTCCCGGCCAGGCACGTGCAGCTCGAGCGGCTGGGTCCCCTGCGGCGGAAGCGGAAGGATATCGATGGTTTGGGTGGCCCGGACCGCCCCCTGGGCGTCCAGGAACTCGAACGTGACTCGCTGGGCGATCGATACGGTGCTGCTCCCGTTGCTCGCGATGCCGCTGAGCGTGAAGCCGCTTGAGTCGGGCAGGAATGTGGTGACGCCGACCTCGACCTGGAGCCCGCCGTCGGCGAGGTCCTTGTACTTCTGGGCCGAGTCGCGCCGGGCCCGCAGATCCCACCCCGCGGCGAGCACGCGCAGCGTGGCCCGGTTCAGGGGATCCACTGCGGCGAGGCGCTGCGCGGTGGTGAGGAGGCGCGTGCTGTCTCGGAGCGCGAGATAGCCCATTGGCAGATCGAGCAGCGCATCGCGGTCGTAGGGGCGCCGCTCCAGCGCCCGGGTGAGCAGCTTCGTACCGGCCACGAAGAGATTCGCCCGCAGAACCGCCTGGCCAGCCTCCACGAGCACGTCGGGGCTGATCGCGTCGAACGCAGCCTCGGCATCTTTGGCCCGGCCACTCTGGTAATACAGGCTCGCGAGACTCGTCACGGCATCGGTCGCGTCCGGGTATGCGGCGAGGTAACCCCGGAACGCCTGAATCGCGGGCTCGAATACCGGCTGAGCGGATGCGCTGTCGGCCGCCAGCTGCGCCGCGCGCGCCACCAACGCGGCACGCCGCTCGCTCACACCCTGAGCCCGTGCTCCCGAGTCCCGCGCGAAGGCCTGCTGGTCCGCCGGCGCCAACCGCGCGCCGCGAGCCCGGCGTGACGCGGCCGACGCCTCTATCCGGCCCAGTACCGTGGAATCCACCGCCAGGAGGCGCTGGATCGAGTCGCGGCCGAAGCGCGTGTGTTGCCAGCGCTGGGCCGCGGCGTCGGCCTGCACGTGGCGGAGGGAAAGCCGAGCCAGACTGCTGAGGGCGTCCCTCTTGCTCTCGGCAAAGGCGGTGTCGCTGCCCGCGAGCTCTGCGGCCTTGATCAGGTATTGGGCCGCCGAGTCGACCTGATCCTGGGCGAGATACAGCTGCCCCAGCGCGAAAAATGGTCGCGGTTGGTCGGGCCGGAGCGCCCCCGCCCGACGGAGCAGTACTTTCGCCGAGTCCGGATGGTTCTCCTGCCACGTCAGCAGGCCGGCAGCGACTATGTCGCGCCAGAGCGCCAGGCGGTAGCCGGCGATGTCCTGCCCGCATTGGGGGGCGAGCGTCTCTGCCCGGTCGAAAGCGCTGTCGGCGCCGGCGGCATCGCCCATTTCCACGTAGTAGCGTCCGAGGTAGTACCAGGCGGCCGGATTCTTGTCCTGCCCGTCCCCCGCAATCGTGCGCGACAAGACGTCCAGGGTCTGCCGCAGCATGTGGTCTTTAGTGTTGGGCTTCTCCGCGGCGGTCTTGAGGTTGACGATCGCGGAATTGACGCGGAAGTGCCCGGCTTTGATGTCGCACGGCGGCTGAGGCGGGGTCCACGTCTGGCCGGCGAGGGGAGCGGCGCCCGGCAGGGCGAAGAGTGTGGCGAGGACGAGAACGGCGGAGCGCGACGGCATGGTCTAGTGGTGCAAGAGCGGGCGACGGGATTCGAACCCGTGACGTCCAGCTTGGGAAGCTGGCATTCTACCCCTGAATTACGCCCGCGAGTGTGCTAACCTCGACCCCTAACTTAGCCGCCTACGGCCCGACGCGGTACTCCACGGCCGCGCCCGCCCGGCGCCATTGCGGCGCGCCAGGAACGATGGTATAACCCGACGCATGACCCGCTTGCGCCTCGTGCCGGCCTGGGCAGTCATCGTGCTCGCCGCCTCAGCCTGCGGGGGTGCCATACCCAACGGCAGCCCCCAGCTCTCCCCTCCCCCCGATCGGAACCTGATCACCCCGGAGGAGCTGAGTCAGCGTCGCTTCTCCACGGTGTACGCCGCCATTGAGACCCTGCGCCCAAACTGGCTGACCCTACGGGGACCAGACGGCGAAGTGCAAGTTTACCTCGACGAACAACACCTCGGTAACGTCCGGACGCTGCTGACGATCCCCGTACCCAGCGTGCAGTCCATCCGGCATCTGGATGGCATCGCGGCTTCCGCCCGCTATGGGCGGGACCACGAGCAGGGGGCCATCCTGGTCTTCACACACCACTGACGCCCCGGAAAAAGAAAGGGCCCCGGCAAGTAGCCCGGGGCCCCTTTTTGAGTCGTGGTCAGACTACAGCTTCATGTTCCGGAAGTCCACGAAGGACGCGCTCATGCCCCCGAGAGCGAACTGGTGGCCGAGCCCAGCGGGGCACGGCACGCCGCCCATCTCGGCGCTCGGGAACGTCTGCTGCCAACCGTCCTTCACGTCCTCGCAGATCAGATACGTGGCGTCCGGCAGATTCGCGAACACGTAGTTACCCGACGCGTCGCTCTGCGCCACCGCACTGCCGGCATCCGTGGAGATCGTCACACACCAGCCCGCGAGACCACTCCCCGTAACGGCATCGCGCACCTTGCCCACGATCGACAAGGAACCCGAGACCGGCAGCGACGAAACTGCGCACGCTGCGGGTGGGGGCGGCGGCGGATCCTGCGACGGCGGCGGTTCGGGTGACTCACACGGACGATCCATGACGCCGTGCTTGCCACCGTGCGCCAACACCGCGCCGGCATGGCCGCTCCGGGCGTTAGCCTTCTCTGCGGATGTCAGGTGCTGACCGCAGTTCTTGGCGTCCTCGAATGGCCGCTGGGCCAGGACCGCCACAAACGGAATCGCGACTAGCGCGAGTACAACCCTGAGAACCCGCATCATTCGCTCCATTATCTAGGGAAACGGCCTTGGCGCCGTCTTGTCCCCAATAAAGGCAAGCGTGATGCCATCTCGTAACCTTCGGCCCTGATGCTGCGGTGGCATCGCCACCGCCCACTATACCATTGCATAATGCAATGAATAGTGCATTGTGCGGTAGCAAATGTCGCAGATCTACTCCTTGTGGTACCGCCAGGCTTGAACGCCCACCGCGGGAGCGGTCAGCTCGAACTGCTGACTCCCCTGCGGCGGAAGCGATGGAATGTCGCTGGACCGAGTCGCGAGGACCTCGCCCTTCGCGTTCAGGAACTCGAACACCAGCTTGAGCGGCTGCCCCGGCGCGCTGCGGACGTTCGTGACGAGTCCCTTCACCGTGACCGTCGAGTCCTGGGGGTTGAACGCACTGATGGTGATGTCGGCGGTCAACGTTGAGTCCGCCATCCGCAGATAATGCAGGGTCGAGTCCAAACGCCCGGCTCGCTGGTAGGCGAAGGCGAGCAGGCGGAGCGACATCCGATTCATCGGGTCAAGGGCCACCAGCCGCTGTGCCACCGGCAGCATCCCGGTCGAGTCATTGAGCTGCAGATACGTGTTCAGCAGGTTGAAGAGCCCGTCGCGGCTGTACGGGTTGAGTTTCAGACCCGCTTCGAACGCCTGGGCGGCCAACCGGTAAGTCACCGTGGCGGCGGCGTCGTACTCGCGCCTCACACCGGTCAGCGAGTCGCGACACGCCCGGATACGGGCCGACGCTGCCCGCGCGCCCCGGCAGGTTTTCCCCGCGGCCGCGGTATCCGGCTCATCGGACACCCCCTGGAAGATCTCTACGCCCACGCGGAACATGGGCATCGCGCCCATCGAGTCGCCCAATGCGATAATGCGGCGGTACAGGGCGAAGGCACTGTCGCGCTGGCCCATCTGGCTCAACACGCTCCCCAAACTCGCCAGCCCTTCGGGATCGTTGGGGACGATCGTCAGATACTCCTGGTACGCCGCGAGCGCCTCCGGCCACTGCTTTTGGCTGTGGCGAATGCGCGCCAGGTTGAACAGCGCGTCGCGGCGATCCTGAAGCATCTTCGGATCCTTGGCCGCGATGTCGGCCGCCACGCGGAAGTAGCGGGCCGCGGAGTCGAGCTGGCCGGAGTTGTACAGCAGCGACGCCACGTACTTGAAGCCCATCGGCTCGGTCTTGAGGATCGCGTTGGCCTGACGGAAGTACGTGATGGCCGAATCCGTATTGTTCGCCTGCCACGCGGCGATGCCCGCGTTGAGCAACGGCACCCAGACGAAGCGGCGCCAAAGATTGATGTCTTCCGCGCAGTCCGGTTTCAGGGCCTCGGCGCGCTGGAACGCCGAGTCGGCGCCCTGCAGGTCCTGGGTCATGACGTAATAGCGCGCCAGGTAGTACCAAGCGGCAGGATTCTTGTCCTGACCACCTGTCGACAGCGCCTGCATGAGGACGCCACGGGCGGCACTCAAATCCTTCTGCCGCTGGTCCTCGAACTTCGTCTCGGTGGCGCTCTTCAAGTAGAGCAGGCCGCTGTTCACGAGGAAATGGGCCGGCTTGATCTCGCACTTGGGCACGGCCCAGCGGTTCGCTTGCTGCGCCCCGGCCGGCGAGGTGAGCGCCAGCGCGGCCACGAAGACTCCGACGACGTCACTGCGGAACATGCGCACGTTTCACTCCTTGGTTTTCGCCACGAGGGCTGCGGCGTCGCGCTCGACGGCGCGCGCCACGTCGATGGGCGGCTTTCCCAGGGCCCGGGCCGCCGCCAGTACATCCTCGTACTCCGGCTTCACCCGTACCCCGCCTCCGCCTGCCTGCTCCAATACCTTCACTCGGACCGACACGCCATCCACCTGCACCGTCACCTGGTGTCGCGCGAGCGTAGCGCGCTCCGCCACCCAACGCCGCACACCGGCGGTCGTGCTGTGGCGGAACAGTTCGGCCGTCACCGCGTCGGCGAGCGGCTCCGGCGCCATTGCCTCCACCCGGAAGCCCTGGCGCCCCTTCTTCATCTGTACCGGCCACGTCTGCACATCGAGCGCGCCGGCGGTCAAGAGCGCCTGGCGCAACGGCTCGACGTACTCGGGACTCATGTCGTCGACGTCCGTCGCGAGCAGGACGACTCGCCCAGCTTCGGCCGCCTCGTCGGCGACCAAAATGCGCAGCGCGTTGGGATAATGCTTGGGATCGCGCTGGCCCGCGCCCCACCCGCTCCCCGCCATTCTCCACTGAGACGGCGGTGCGCCGGCCGAGAGCACGCGCAACAGCACCGCCCCGGTCGGCGTCGTCGCCTCTCCCTCAACCGGTCCGCCCGTGGCGATCTCGAGACCCTCTAGCAGAATCGCCGTGGCCGGCGCCGGCACCGGCAACCGTCCGTGCGCCGCCTCCACCCACCCCGTCCCTGCCGCGACGGGCCAGTGGTACACCGCGTCCACGCCCAATCGCTCGAACCCCTCGATCGCACCGACGATATCGAGCACGGCGTCCACCGCACCGACCTCGTGGAGATGGACCTTCTCGGGGGCCACACCGTGGACTTTTCCTTCCGCCTCCCCCACCAGCCGGAACGCGCGCACCGCACGCTCCTTCACCCAGTCCGAGACGGGAGCCCCCTCGACGAGCCGAATGAGCTCCCCCACGTGACGACCGTGCGGCTGCTCGGGGATCGCAAACTCGACCTGCTTGCATCCCACGCCGGCGCGGCGCACGTCTCGGATCGTTACGCCTACGTCCCCAAGCCCGAGGCGCCCGGGGAGCTCTTCCAACCATGAAACCGGCACGCCCAGCGACAGCAACGCCCCCAGCGTCATGTCGCCGCTGATGCCGGCGGCCGGGTCGATGATGGCGATGCGCATGGGGAGAAGTGGCGAAATATTAACGGGTTAGGCGCGGTAGAGCCACCCGGCACCGGTATTGAAAACGACCACGCGTTCCCCCCGACGGATGAGGCCACGGCGCAGCAACTCGACCGCTCCCGCCAGCGCCGCCCCTCCCTCTGGAGCGGCATCGACGCCTTCGACGGTCTGCATCTCGTGCGCTGTCGTCGTCAACGCTGCGTCGGTCACCGCGACCGCGCCGCCGCCGCTCTCACGCAGCGCCCGTAGCATCAATCGGTCCCCCAGAGGGCTCGGCACGCGCAGCCCCGCCGCGACCGTCTCCGGGTTGGGCCAGGGCGTGCAGCGATCGGCACCCGATTCAAAGGCTGACACGACGGGAGCGCATCCCGTCGCCTGCACCGTGTACATGCGCGGCAACGCATTGCCCACCCACCCTGCCGCTCGTAACTCCTGGAATGCCTTCCACATACCGATCAGTCCCGTGCCGCCCCCCGTCGGATACACGATCGCGTCGGGGAGGGTCCACTCGAGCTGCTCCGCTAGCTCGAGTCCCAGGGTTTTCTTGCCCTCGATGCGATATGGCTCGCGCAGCGTTGAGACGTCGACCGCGCCCGTCTCCGCGGCGAACGCTCGGGCCGCCTTCCCGCAGTCCCCGATGTGCCCATCGAGCAGGACGAGATCGCCCCCGAAGGCGCGTATCTGGGACAGGATCGTCGGCGGCGTTGTCCGAGGCGCGTACACACGCGCCGGCACTCCGGCGCGGGTCGCGTACGCCGCGAGCGCGACGCCGGCATTGCCGGCGGTCGGCACGACGAACTGCCGCGCCCCCCCCAGCACCGCGCGCGTCACGGCGGCCGCCAGCCCGCGCGCCTTGAAGGAGCCCGTGGGATTGATGCCCTCCTCCTTGATCCACAGACTGTCGAACCCGTACCGCGCCCCGAGGCGCGCCGCGCCGAGCAGAGGCGTCCCGCCCTCCCCCAACGTGACGGGGTCCTCGCCCTGGGCCAGGGGCAACCACTCGCGGTAGCGCCACATCGTCCAGGGCCGCTCCCCAAGTCGCTGCCTCGCCGCTGTATCTGGCGACGCCGCGTAGCGCACGAGGTACGGCGCGCCGCACACCTCGCACACGCCGGGCAAGCCATCCGCGGCCCGCGTCCGAATCGGCACACACGCGGAGCATTCGAGCGTCCAGGGAAGTGTCATACCTTTTGCGTCAACCGTTCGAGAATGCGCTCGGCGAGCCGGGTCGAGAACCCGGGGAGCGCCGCGATTTCCTTGGGGGTCGCGGTCTTCACCCCCGCGAGGGAGCCGAACCGCTCGAGCAACGCCCGGCGTCGCGACGGACCGACGCCCGGGATGCGGAGCAGCTCGGAGGTGATCGTGCGCGCCGAGCGCCGTTTCCGGCTGTAGCCGACCGCGAAGCGATGCGCCTCGTCGCGCGCGCGCTGCAGCAGTTTCAGTGACGGGCTGCGCCGCGACAGCCGCAGGGGATCGGGCTGGCCCGGGAGAAACACCTCTTCTTCCCGCTTCGCCAGGCTCACGATGGGAAGGCGCTCGAGCTGCACGGCGCGAGCCGCGTCGACCGCCGCCCCGAGCTGTCCCTTCCCACCGTCGATCACCATGAGGTCGGGCAACGGCTTGCCCTCCTCCACACGACGTCGCAGGAAACGCGTCACGACTTCATGGACCGCGGCATAGTCATCCTGTTGCGCCACCCCTTTGATCTTGTAGCGGCGGTACTCCGCCTTGCGCGGGCGCCCGCCTTCAAACCAAACGAGCGAGCCCACGGTGTCGCGGCCCTGATTCGTGGAAATGTCGATGCACACCATCGCCCGCGGGACGACCGCGAGGCCCAGATCGCGGCCCAACGCGAATACAGGATCGGCGGAGCGCTCGTCAATGTCGAACGTCTCGATCTTGAAGCTGTCAAGCAGGTGCCGAGCATTCTGGTCGGCGAGCTCCGCGAGTTTCGCATTGGCTCCGCGCTGCGGGACGACGAAATCGGCAGCGGGCGCGAGCTCCCGCAGCGCGTCCAGGTCCGCTGGGGCGTAGGGCAGCACCACTCGTGCCGCCCGCTGCTCGAGCGGCAGGTAGTATCCCACGAGAAACGCACTCAACACCTGGTCCTCGGGGGCGTGTTCGACATGCTCCAGGAAGCGGTGCTCGCGCGCGATCAGCCGTCCGTCCCGGATGCGCAGGATCACGCCGCACGCGTCATCGCCGTCGCGCGCTAGGCCGATGGCGTCCGCGTCCCCTCCCCCGACGACCTCGACCGTCTGCGGCTCCTCGACCTGGTCCAGCCACTTCAGCGCGTCGCGCAGCTGGGCCGCGCGCTCGAAATCCGTCGCCTTACTGGCGCCCTGCATGCGCTCGCGGAGGCGCGTGCGCACATCGAGGGTCTTGCCCTCGAGGAAGAGGACGACGTCGTCCACCATCCGGCGGTACTGCTCCGCGGTCTGGTAGCCGACGCAGGGCGCCTTGCAGCGGTCGATGTGATAGTCGAGGCACGGACGGTCAGGGGCCTCGCCGGGGAGATTCCAGTTACACGACCGCACCGTGAAGATGCGGCGGATGATCTTGAGCGTTTGGCGCAGCGTGGCAACGTCGGTGTACGGCCCGAAATAGCGCGCCCCAGGGATCGCGACGCGGCGCACGACGAGCACGCGCGGGAACGGTTCACTCAAGGTCACCGCTATCTGAGGATAGCTCTTGTCGTCGCGCAGCCGGATGTTGAACCGCGGCTGGTGCTCCTTGATGAGATTGTTCTCGAGCAGCAGCGCTTGCGCCTCGCTCGGCACGACGATCGTCTCGAGCTCCGCGATCTGTCGGGCGAGGGCCTCACGCTCCGGGGTGCTCGGCTCGGCATCGGAGAGATACCCGGGGACACGGGAGCGGAGGCTCTTGGCCTTGCCCACGTACAGGATCTCGCCCGCCGCGTCTTTCCAGAGGTAGACGCCGGGTTGGTCGGGGAGCGCCGCTAGTTGGCGCGCAAGCCGGTCAGCGATTGCCATGAGTGTAGGGCGTCGGGGTGGCGGAGCGCCAGGGTCAGCGCGCCGTAGGTCACCCCAAAGATACCCAGCACGGCAAGGCCGTGCGGGATCGGGCGCCACCCGGCCGTCAGGCCGGCGCCACCCATGGCGAGCGCCGCGGCCGCCACCCCGGCGAACACGGCTACGCCGAATACGCGCCAGTCGCTGCGGCCGAGCACGGTGCCGATGCGCCGATCCAGGTCGCGCAAGTGCAGGACGACGTTCAGGGTCGAACCGAGCGAGGAGCCGAGGGCGATTCCCGCGGGGCCGAGACGCCGCATCAACAGCCAGGACAACACACCCGAGACGACCAGAGACAACGTGGCGATCTTGACCGGCGTGCGGGTGTCGCGCAGGGCGTAGAAACCGGATGCGAACAGCTTCACCGTCGCTTGTCCCAGCAGACCGACGCCGTACGCGGCGAGCACTCCGCCCACGAGCGCGGTGTCCTCGGCGTCGAACCGGCCCGTCTGGAAGAGGGCACCGACGATCGCCGGTCCTAGGGCGGCGAACGCGAAGGCCGAGGGCACCACGAAGAACGCGATGCGCCGAAAGCCCAGGGCGATCCGCGCCCGCAGCAGGTCGTTCGGCGCCGCCCCCGCGGCATCGCGCGACAAATCGGGCAAGGAGACCGCTACCACCGACGCGCCGAACAAGCTAATCGGCAACACTTGGATGAGCTGAGCATACCCGAGACTCGCCAGTCCTCCGACGCCCGTGAACGAACCGAGGAACGTGTCGACGACTCCGGAGATCTGCGCCACCCCCGCCCCCAAGACGAGCGGCGCCCAGGCGATGAGCACGTGTCGCACCCCCTCCGGTGCCGTGCTGAACCGTAGGGCGATGCCCCCGAGCAACCGCCAGCATGCGGGCAGCTGCACGGCGATCTGGAGCACACTCCCCGCCACGGTGCCCCAGGCGAGCGCCAGGGAGAGATGGTACAGCTGGTCCGTGAGCGGCAGATTCCGGCCGGCGACCCAGGTGGCAGCGGCGAGCATGGCCACGATCCCGGCGACGTTCCACAGGGCGGGCGCGGCGTACGGCAGAAAGAAGCGGCGGTGCGTATTCAGGATGCCCAGGCACCACGCCGAGATGACCATCAGGCCGGTCATTGGGAACAAGATCCGCACGAGCACCGTCGTTAGCTCGCGACGCGGCGCGTCGAAGCCCTGCGCGACGACGGCGGTGATCGCGGGCGCGAAGGCGATCCCCAGTAAGGCGAGCACGCCGCTCGCCAGCAGCAGCAACCCCAGCACTGCCCCGGCGAGGGCCCGGGCCGCCTGCTTGTCCTGCCGTTCGTTCAGCCCCGCATAGACGGGGATGAACGATGCCGACAGTGTGCCCTCGCCGAGCAGATTGCGAATCGCGTTCGGGATCTTGAGGGCGGCGCGAAACGCGTCGGCCGCGGCGCTGTTGCCGAAGTAATGGGCGAACACCCGCTCACGCACGTATCCCAGGACGCGCGTGACGAGAATACCCGCGGCCACTCGTGTGGCAGCCACGGTCAGGTAGTGGGTTTCTTCCGGTGAGGATCTTCCAGCAGACGCTGCACGAACTGCAGCTCGTCGCGCATCCCCGCGAGCGTGCGGTTCAGATCCTCGAGCTCGGTCTCGAGGGCATCGACCTTGCGCTGCAGGTCCCGGAGCTCAGGGGCGGGGCCGGCAGGCGGGCCGCCCTCCAGCCGGCGTGCCGCGGAGCGCCCCAGCGGCGAGTCCACGAGAATGGCCGCGACCGGGATCATCAGGGCGACAATAAGAATGACTGCGAGGACCCACATATGGCACGGATTCTACGGAGAGCCCGTCCACCGCGCCACCTCCGCCTCGATCTCGTCCATCAATCCGGGCCCGTAGCGCACCAGGAACGACGCGAGCGTGAGCACGCGCTCCTGCGGCTTCCCCTCGGGCGCGAGCGCGGCGCGCGCCCGCGCCAGCTGACCCGCCAGCGTTTCATTGGCGCGCTTCAAACTGGCCACGAGTTTCCTCTCGACATCGTGCGTCCCGGCCAGGGCGGCGTTACGCGCCGACTGCACGGTGCGTTCGAGGGTCGGGTCGAGGCGGGCAATCGCCGTCGCCAACCGCTCGTAGTGCAAGTCCAGCTCCGCCCGTAGCCGTACGAGGGTCTCGACGATGTCCGGGGGTACGGCGTCTTTGGCGAGACGCGCTTCGAGCGCGCCGGGCGGACCGAGGAAGTCCTCGGACGTCAGGTGGTAGCGCTCCAGGACCTTCTCGACGCGTGACTCCAGCAAGACTCCCGACCACCGCGGCACGGGTCTTTGCGGCGTCACGTCGAGGTGCTGGTACAGCGGCGCAGCCGCGGGAAGGTATTCGAGCTCCCCGGGGCCGGCGGCATACGCCACGGTCGGGAACAACGCGGCCTCGATCACCGGCCGCAGCAACACGTTGGGGGACAACCGCTCGGGCGACTCGCGGGCGATGCGCTCGAGCGCCGCGGGGGTGAACCGCTCGCCGCTGCGCCGCGTGACGCGTGCATCGGCGCCCGCCCCCCCCTCCCCGCTCGCGCGCAACCGATCGCGCCCGGCGCTCCCCTCGACCAGGACCGGCGACAAGCCGTCGGGGAGCTGCACCTCCAGCGCGCGCAACAACAAGGGCGCGGCGACGCGCTTGGCCGCGGGATCGTACGCTCGGAAGACGGCGATGCCGCGCGGTCCGAGCAGACGATTGAGGGCGTCGGCACAGGCGTCCGCCAGGTTGGTGTCGGGGCGGTACGAGGCCTCCAACCAGGAGAGCACGTCGGCCTTGAACTCGGTCTCGGGAAGGGCGCCACGCAGCTGCTCGAGCGCGGCGCCAATCTCCGGCCCGCACGGCTCGCGATACAAGGGCAGCAGCAGTCCGTCGGCGGGCCGCTCGCGCAACACGATGCGGACCACCTCACCGGCGCCATTCAGGACGGAGACGTGATTCGCTTCGGCAAAGTCGTGGTCGTCCCCGGCCACCCAAAACACGGGAACGACAGGCACCCCTCGCTCACGTTCGAGGCGGCGCGCCAGCGCCGCCGCCGAGAGCGCCTTGTAGATCGTGTAGAGCGGCCCCGTGAAGAGCCCCGGCTGCTGGCCCGTCGTCACCACCAGCACCTCGCCCGCCGCGAGCCGGTCCCGTCCCGGGCCGGGCATCACCGCCCGGAGCACGTCCGCGCTCACACGACGCGGCTTCCCGGCGACCGGGGCGGCCGGCGCAGCGGTGATGGGCGTGGTCACGATGCGCGGCATCGTCATGACGCGCGCGTCGCCACGAGGATCGAACGGGTCGCGCGGTCGTCGAGCGGTCCGCCGTCGTAGTCCCCGAACCCCGCGTCCACGCGCAGGCCTTCCTCCTCGAGCAACTGGGTTAGCTCAGCGGGACTGAACAACCGCACGCGCTCCTGGTAGCTGCGGTTTTCCGCGCCCAGCTCAATTTCCTTCACCACGTACTTGCCATCCTCGCTGAATCGCCGGCGGACGCGCACCTCGGTCGAGGCGCCGTCGACCTCCTCGGTGCCCCGCCGCAGCGTCCGCCGCACGTGATCGGCATTCAAGTAGTCCAGCACGAACCGGCCTCCCCGTCGCAATGATGACGCGACTTGGTGCACCACATGGCGGTGCTCCGCATCGTCCCGGAAGTATCCGAATGACGTGAACAGGTTGACCGCGAGGGCGAAACTCCCCGGCCGGAAGGGAAGCGCCCGCATGTCCCCCCGTACCAACGGCCCCCGCACGCCGGCGCGGGCGCGCCGCAGCATCGACGGCGACAGGTCGAACCCCACCACGCGCGCGCCCAGCCGCTCCAGCTCCGCGGCGTGTCGCCCGGCGCCGCAGGCAAGATCGAGCACCCTGTCGCCCTCCGTCCAGGGAGCCGCCTGCTTCACGAGCGCCACGGCGCGCCGGGCCTCCTCCTCGTCGCGATGAGGATAGAGGACGTGGTACTCCTCGCCGAACCACTGTTCGAACCATTCCGTCATTCGCCGAAGATGTCCGCCTCAAACGTGAATACTCGGGTGTCTGGTTCCCGCCATCCCTGCGCGCGGAGGCCCGCCTTGCGGCAGGCCGCGGCAAGAAACGCCTCGGGGCTCAGGCCGTGCTCCGTGGCGACCTGGGGCAGCAGCACCCCCACCGCGCTCCCGCGCCGCACCAGCAGGCCGTCGCGCCCGATCACGAGCTGCGCGGCATCTCTAGGCTCCAAAGGAGTCGGTTCGCCCAGGACCGAAAGCTCGATCCGCAGCTCCGCGAGCTCCTCCGGCGCGACCGGCGGAAACCGGGGGTCTTCGGCGGCCGCCGAGACCGCCACGCTGCGTACCACCTCGCCGAGCGGCCGATCACTCGCGACGCGGCCAATGCAGCCCCGCAACGCGCCGTCTGTTCGCTCCTCGAGCGTGACGAAGGCGCCGCGCCGCAGCCGCGCGCCCGGGAGGTCCGGCACGTCCGGCGCGGGATCCCCGACGAGGGCGGCGGCGATGGCGCGCCGCGCCAGCCCCAGCAAGGCCGCGCGGTCGGCCGCCGTGAGGTCAGGATTCGATCGATCCGCGATGGTACGGCTCCCCTCGGCGGATGGTGTACGCCCGGTAGAGCTGCTCGTGCAGCACGACGCGCGCCAGCTCGTGCGGGAGCGTGAGGCGCGACAGGCTCCAGAGACGCTCCGCCTTGCGTAGCACGTCGTCGGGCAGCGCGTCCGCCCCACCGATCGCGAACACGACATCGCGCCCGTCCATCTCCCAGCGCCCCGTCCACTCGGCCAGCTGTCCCGACGTCCACTCCTCACCGCGGCGCGTCAACGCGATGAGGCGCGCGCCCTCGGGAATCGCCCCGAGGACCCGCGCCTCGTCCTTCACCTCTCGCTCGTCGACCTTGGTGTAGTGCCGCAGCCGGTCGAGGTACGCATCACAAGCCGCCCGGAGTGCCGCGTCCTTCATGCGGCCCACCGCGACGACGCGGTAGCGCATCAGGCATACATCCCGCGCAGCCGGTGCATCGCCGCGACACGGTCCACGGCGAGCATGTACGAGGCGATGCGGGCGTTCACCTTGTGCTTGTCGGCCATCGTCATCACTTCGGTGAAGGAGCGGACCATGATGCTCTCGAGCCGCCGGTTGACGGTCTCCTCATCCCAGAAGTAGCCGCCGCGGTCCTGGACCCACTCGAAGTAGCTGACCGTCACGCCGCCGGCATTCGCCAGGATGTCGGGGATGACGAACACGCCCTTCTCCTCGAGGATCTTGTCGGCGTTCGCGGTCGTGGGACCGTTG
>Ga0193713_1000406_pt1 | contig 14626 bp, 15 predicted proteins | sample H3a2metaG_FD_143054 | JGI IMG/M metagenome (GOLD analysis project Ga0193713, IMG submission 143054) | Soil microbial communities from a riparian zone of the East river system, Colorado, United States - H3a2 | ecosystem: Environmental > Terrestrial > Soil > Riparian zone | place: USA: East River... | reverse complement strand
GGACAGGTCCTTGTTGAGGTCCGCGTAACGGGCTCCGGGGATATGGCCCGCAAGATACGCGCGGCGGCCGCCCTCGGGGCGGTTCAGGTCGAAGCGGCAATCGATCACGGCGACCTCGGGCCGGCCCGCCAATTCTCGAAGGGCGAGTGCGTCGATCAAGGTACTAAAGGTCATGAATCGAGCTTAGCGCGAAGTTAGGAGCCTGTCTGAGTATTCAACGTGAGCCGGCGTTCAATCTTCAGACAGGCTCCTAGGTGAATTTCATCCGCTACAATCAAGGGTATGGCACTTACTCTTTATTGGGGCAGCGGCAGTCCTTTCTCGTGGCGCATCCTCTTGGCGCTGGAGCACAAGGGCTTGCAATACGAGTCTCAGCTTCTGCACTTCGACAAGCAGGAGCAGCAATCTCCGCAGATGCTGAAGATGAACCCGCGCGGCCGGGTGCCGGTACTGAAGGACGGCGACTATGTGGTGTTCGAATCGGTGGCGATACTTTACTACCTCGACCTGAAGTATCCGCAGCCGCCGATTTTTGGGCTCAGCCCGGAAGAGGCCGGGGTCATCATGCGGGTGATTTGCGAATTTCAGGCCTACGCAGAGCCCTCGGTGCAGAAGATCGTCGGCGCCATCTTTGCCGACCAGGTTGCCGCAGATATCGACAATCTCACCGACGCCATGCACCTCGTCGGGCGCGAGGCGCGCACCATCGAGGGCCGCTTGAGCAAGGAGGAATGGATCGTGGGCGCCAATTATTCCGCCCTCGACATGGTGATTTTCCCGTGGATACAAGTACTGCGGCGCGCGCTCAATCGAAGCGCCGCAGCTGAACTCGGCGCGCGCTTCCTGCCCATGGAGCGCAACTATCCGGCTCTCGCCCGCTGGATTCACCGCATCGAATCGCTTCCCGGCTACGAACGAACTTATCCGCCGCACTGGCGCGACACTTAAGATCAACCAAAGGATCACAGACAAAATGGCAGAGAAATTATGAGCAGACACGAAGTGCATGTGAAATTCGCGGGCAGGATCGTCATGGTCGGATTCGGCAGTATCGGACAGGGAATCTTGCCTTTGATCTTGCGTCACATCGGCACTTCGTCGGATCGCATCACCATCGTCACGGCGGAAGACAAGGGCAACACGGAAGCCCAGGAGTTCGGCGTAAAGTTCGTCAAGACCGCGCTGACGCCCGGGAACTACCGAAAGGTTCTCGAGCCGCTGATCGGCGCGGGCGATTTCCTGTTGAATTTGTCCGTCGATGTGTCGAGCGTCGCCCTGATTCAGTTCGCGCGCGAGCACGGTGCGCTGTATCTCGATACCTGCATTGAACCGTGGGCGGGCGGCTATACGGATCCGAGCACGCCGGTGGAGGCGCGCAGCAACTACCACATGCGCTTGCAGGCGCTGAAGCTGCGCAAGGGCCATGAGAAATCACCGACCGCCGTGTTGACGCACGGCGCCAACCCAGGCTTGGTGTCGCATCTGGTCAAGCAGGCGCTGCTCAATATCGCCAAGGACACCGGCCTGGAAACCAACGTCCCCTCGGCCCGCGCGGATTGGGCCAAATTGGCCCAGGCGCTCGGCATCAAAGTCATGCACATTGCCGAGCGCGACACGCAGGTCGCCTGCGAGCCCAAGGCGGCCAACGAATTCGTCAATACGTGGTCCGTGGATGGCTTCGTGAGCGAGGGCGCGCAGCCTGCGGAACTGGGTTGGGGCACCCATGAGAAGCATTTTCCTCCGGACGGCGGGCGCCACAAGGCGGGCTCCGGCTGCGCCATCTACTTGAACCGGCCCGGCGCAAGCACGCGCGTTCGCACCTGGACCCCGCAGGCAGGGCATTTCCACGGATTTCTGATCACGCACTCCGAGGCCATTTCATTGGCGGACTACTACACGGTGATGGACGGTGAGCGCGTCGCCTACCGTCCCACCAGCCACTACGCTTACCACCCCAGCGACGCCGCCGTGATGTCCGTGCACGAATTTGCCGGCCGCAATTGGCAGCTGCAAGACCGCAAGCGCATCATGATGAAGGAGATCACCGAGGGCATCGACGAGCTCGGCGTGCTGCTCGCGGGGCATGCGAAAAACGCCTACTGGTATGGCTCGCAGCTTTCCATTGCCGAGGCCAGGGCCTTGGCGCCCTACAACAGCGCGACCAGCCTGCAAGTCACCTCGGCCGCGCTCGCCGGCATGATCTGGGCGATGGAGAACCCGCAGCGCGGTATCGTGGAGCCGGACGATATGGACTACCAGCGGCCGCTCAAGATTTGCAGGCCCTACTTGGGAAGCGTCGTGGGCAAGTACACGGATTGGACGCCTCTGTATCAGCGCGGCGAGCTGTTTGCCGAGGACCTCGACACATCCGATCCCTGGCAGTTCAAGAACATTCGGGTGGTGTGAGCCCGTAGCTGATGGCGACCACCGTCAAGGTGGCCGCACCGCCCGGCAGCTCAACGGTGATTTCGTCATCGAGACGCTTGCCCAAGAGGCTGCGTCCCAAGGGCGAATCCATGCTGATGTAGTCTGCGGCCATATCGAATTCATCCGGGCCGACGATACGGTGCCAGCGAAGATCGGCGGCAGCGTTTTCGATGCGCACCCACGCGCCGAAGTACACGCGATTCGGGTCGCGCCGGCCCGGGTTTGCCGACGGGTCGACGATGGCCATGCCTTCGAGCCGCTTGCGCAAGAAACGCACGCGGCGGTCAATCTCGTGCAGGCGCTTTTTGCCGTAGGTGTATTCGGCGTTCTCCGAGCGATCACCCTGCGCTGCAGCCTCCGAAACAGCCTGCGTAACGCGCGGGCGCTCGTCGTGCCACAGCTGGTTGAGTTCATCCTGCAGCCGCTTGGCGCCTTCCGGCGTGATGTACTTCGAACCGGGCGGTGTGGGCGGGCGATATCTTGACACGGTGCAATAATCTTAAGCGGCGTTCTAGGACGTGAATTAGTTCTTGAGGAACTACAACCGACTGAGCAATTGCTCACAGATTGCGCAAGCCGCGAATCATAAGCTCTGTACCCATGAGCGCTAAATACTACACCCACTTTATCGCGCAGTCGGAAGACGCCATCGAGTACAACGAATATCGAGGCGTCGTCGAATTGCTCGGGCAAGCGAGAAGTGTGGACGGCGATCGCGATATCGCGCGCATGCTGGCGCGCAGTTTTGATCTCGAGGAGACCGACATCCAAGTTCTTCAGTGGCACCAACTGCACTAAGGCAACCGATCCCCTAGCGGGCTTTATTCCCTTCATTGAAGTCCGCCTCTCATGCCCCGAGCTAACACTCGGGGCTTTTTTTTCCCAAGTGGTAGACTTCTCTCCCACGCCCCCAATCAAAAGGGGCAGGAGGGGAAGATGGGTAAATTTGCTCTCGCCGTAGCCTTGGGCGTAGGCCTGCTTTTGTCGGGTTGCGGCTACAACAATATTCAATCGACGGACGAGCAGACCAAAGCCGCCTGGTCCGAGGTGCTCAACCAGTACCAGCGGCGCGCCGATCTCATCCCCAATTTGGTGAAGACCGTCCAAGGCTATGCTGCCCAGGAACAAACCGTCCTGCTCGGCGTCACGGAAGCCCGGGCGAAGGTCGGTTCCATTCAGGCAACGCCCGAATTGGTCAACGATGCGGCCGCGATGGCCAAATTCCAAGCAGCGCAGTCACAGCTGACGAGCGCCTTGTCGAGACTCTTGGTGGTGACGGAAAACTATCCGCAATTGAAGTCCGATCAGAACTTCCGCGACCTGCAAGCGCAGCTCGAAGGCACGGAAAACCGCATCACCGTGGCGCGCAATCGCTATATTGAAGCCGTGCGGACCTACAACCTGGCAATCCGGTCGTTCCCATCGAATTTGACGGCAATGATGTTCGGCTACAAGACCAAGGCCAACTTTGCCGTGGAGAACGAGGCGGCGATTTCCAAGCCGCCGTCAGTGGACTTCGCGCCGCCCCCGGCGCAGCCGCCCGCGCCGGCACCGGCCGCCACGCCGCCACCGGCTGCGCCCACACACTAGACCGTGCGTATGGCCCGCCTCGGGGCAGGGCTGGTCCTGCTGTTCGGTTTCGCGCTAGCCCACGCGGACGTTGCCGTGCCGCCGTTGACCTCGCGTGTGACCGATCTGACGGGCACATTGTCGGGCGGCGCGGTCGCGCGCATCGAGTCGAAGCTTGCAGCCCTCGATGAAAAGAAGGGCAGCCAACTCGCGGTGCTCATCGTGCCGAGCACGCAGCCGGAGGAAATCGAGCAGTACGGCATTCGGGTCGGGGATGCGTGGAAGCTCGGCCGCAAGGGCGTCGATGACGGCGCAATCTTGATCGTCGCGAAGAATGATCGGCGCGTGCGCATCGAAGTCTCATCGATAATTCGGTTCGCCATGCCCGATGCCATCGCGAACCGAATTATCGATGAGACGATATCGCCGGATTTCAAATTGGGTGACTTCGACGGCGGCGTGGAAGCCGGAATCGATAAAATGATTTCCGTGGTGAACGGCGAGCCCTTGCCCGAGCCCGACAAGAAATGGGAAAGGCACGGCGGTTTGGGCAATATGCTGCCGCTGCTGCTGATCGTGGTTTTCGTTGCCAGCGGCGTGCTGCGCGCCCTGTTCGGCAGGCTGTTTGGCTCCTTGGCCACGGGGGGCTTGGCCGGCGGCATCGTCTGGCTCCTGAGCCACCTGATTCCCATCGGCATCGGCGCAGGCTTCGTCGCATTCTTGTTCGCCATGCTTTCCGGGGGCTCGCGCAGCGGATGGACCAGCGGCGGCGGCGGTTTTGGCGGCGGTTTCGGCGGACTTGGCGGTTTTGGCGGCGGTTTCGGCGGACGCGGAGGCGGCGGGGGTTTTGGCGGGGGCGGCGGTTTTAGTGGTGGTGGCGGCGGATTCAGCGGCGGCGGCGCCTCGGGAAGTTGGTAATGCGGATCGGACGCTTGCTTCGCCACGCAATGACGAGCCATTGGCGTACTCGAATGCTATTTCCCGCCGCGACTCTCGATGCCATCGAGCAGGCCATCGCGAGAGCCGAGTTGACGCATGCCGGCGAGATTCGCTTCGCGATCGAAACGGCGCTGACGCCGAATCACATCTTGAACGATGTCACCCCGCGCGCTCATGCGCTGGAAGTCTTTTCGCGATTGCGCGTTTGGGATACCGAAAGCAACAACGGCGTCTTGATCTACGTTCAGCTGGCGGATCGCAACGTCGAAATCGTCGCCGATCGCGGCTTTCAAGGCCGGGTCAGTCCGGCGGAGTGGGAGGCGGTATGCCGCCTCATGGAAGAGCATTTCCGTGCCGGCCGCTTCCAAATCGGCTCAATTGCCGGTGTCGACGCGATCGGCAACCTGTTGGCGCGTCACTTTCCGCAGGGCGCCGCCACACCCAAGCATGCCAATCAATTGCCTGACCGCCCGACTTTGTTGTAGATAGAGCGGATGACCCGACTATTCATCACTGTGTCTCGCAGAACCGTCGCCTTGGCCGTGGGCCTGGGTGCACTGGCCTTGAGCGGCTGCTCCTTGTTCCACCCGGTGCCCAAAGAGCCGCCGGTGGTTGCCAAGGCCTTGCCGCCCCCGGAGCCCGTGCTGCCCAAGCCGAAGGCGACGCACCATTTCGACGTGGATCCCAAAAGCGACATCGTGGGCTACGTGCAAAAGACCACCGTCGGCAAGGACGACACGCTGCCCGATATCGCGCGGCGCTTCGATGTGGGTTATGAGGAAATCCTCACCGCCAATCCTGGCGTCGATCCCTGGTTGCCGGGCGTTGGGCGCGAAGTCGTGGTGCCCACGCAGTTCATTCTGCCCGCGGCTCCGCACGAAGGCGTCGTCGTGAACGTGGCCGAGATGAGAATTTTTTATTATCCGCCGCACAAAAAGGGCGAAGCTGAGACGGTGTACACGCATCCCATCGGCATCGGCAAAGTCGGCTGGAAGACTCCGGAGGGCACGACCAAAATCGTCAGCCGTCAAAAAGACCCGGTTTGGGTGGTTCCGAAGTCGGTGCGCGCAGAGCATTCCGAGGATGGCGAGCAGCTTCCCGCCCAGGTGCCCGCAGGTCCTGACAATCCGTTGGGCCAATACATGTTCCGCTTGGGCTGGCCGAGCTACTTGATTCATGGAACCAACAAACCATACGGCGTGGGCATGCGTTCGAGCCACGGCTGCATGCGCCTGTACCCTGAGGACATCGCGGTATTTTTCGATCTCATTCCGATCGGCACGAAAGTGACCGTGGTCAATCAGCCGTATCTTTTCGGATGGCGCGACGGCAGGCTGTACTTGCAGGCTTACGAGGTCATGGAAGACGATTCGCGCAATTGGACCAAGGACCGCAAGCGCCTGCTCGCCAATCTGCTGCATCCGAAACAACGCGGCAAGATTGCGCAGCACGACGATGAAATCGACTGGCAGCGCGTCGGCGACCTGGCGCACTCGCCGCGCGCGGTGCCGGTGCCGGTTACCGGCGGCGCCGGCGGCGAAGGCGACGGCGTCGATGCCGTCGTCGCCCAGGGTGTGTTGGTGCAAAACACATTGCCGGAAGGCTCCAACTGGGATGGGCAGACCGGCTTGCTCGTGGATGAAAAGACCTTCAATGATTTGCTCAACGGACGTGACAAGGCGCCCGTAGGCATCCCATGACGCGTTGGTGCGCGGCGGGCCTCGCACTCGCCATGTCGGGCGGCCTTGCCGTGAGCGCGCAGCGCGTTGACTTGGGCTCCATCGATCCGAACTTCGACTATCACACCTATGCCAACGTGGATCAATTTCGAGTCACGCATTTGGATCTTGATCTGCGGGTCGATATGAAGTTCCAGAGCATCGCCGGCCGCGCGGCGCTGGAGCTGAAACGCCTGGATCCGCAGGCCACCCAGCTCGTGCTCGACACCAAGGACCTGATGATCCTGGACGTTACCCAAAAGGCCACCGATGTCCTGGGCGCAACCGCCAAGAATCAAACGATTTGGGTCAGCCGGCCGTTCCATTTGGAGAAACCCGATCCCATCCTGGGCAGCGCGCTGGTCATCGATCTGCCGCCCTCGAAGAGGGGCACCGAAGCGATCAGAATCGACTACGAAACACTGCCGGCTGCCGCGGCGCTGCAATGGTTGACGCCGAAGCAAACCGCCCGGCACAAAGCGTTTCTCTATACGAACTCCGAGCCGATCGGCGCGCGTAGCTGGATTCCCTTGCAGGACACGCCGCAGGTGCGCGCCACCTACAAGGCCAAAGTGCACACCGATTGGGATATGCGTGCTGTGATGAGCGCCGAGAATGATCCGAAAGCGAAGCGCAACGGCGACTACACCTTTGTCATGCCCGAGGCGGTGCCTTCCTACTTGATCGCCCTCGCGGTGGGCGATCTGGAATTCCGGGAAACCGGGCCGCGCACCGGAGTCTATGCGGAAAAGTCCATGATCAAGGAGGCCGCCAAAGAATTCGCGGATACCGAATCGATGATACAGGCCAACGAAAAGATGTTCGGGCCCTATCGTTGGTCGCGCTATGACGTGTTGGTGATGCCGCCGAGCTTTCCGGAAGGCGGCATGGAGAATCCGCGGCTGTCCTTCATCACGCCGACGGTCGTGGTTGGCGACAAGAGTCTGGTGTCGGTCATCGCGCATGAGCTGGCGCACTCGTGGGCGGGAAACCTGGTCGGCAATGCCACGTGGCGCGATCTGTGGCTCAACGAAGGCTTCACCGACTATATGGAAGGCCGCATCATGAGCGCGGTGTACGGGGAGCAGCGTTCCTCCATGGAGGCGGTACTCGGCTTGAAATCGCTGCGCTCCGATCTTGCGAAACTGAAGCCTGCCGACCAGATACTCGCCATCGATCTGCGCGACCGCGATCCGGACGATGTGTTCAGCGAAATTCCCTATGAAAAGGGCCGGCTGTTCCTGAATTACCTCGACGCCAAGTTCGGCAGGGAACGCTTCGATGCGTTCCTGCGAGGCTATTTCGAGCATTTTGCCTTCAAGAGCATCACCACCGAGCAGTTTTTGGCGTACCTGCAAGAGAATCTACTCGATCGATTTCCAGGCATCGTGAACCGCAGTCAAGTCAATGCCTGGGTCTCGAGCCCGGGGTTGCCCGCGGATGCCGTGCTGCCGGTCACCACGATGTTTGAACCGGTGGACGAGGCGAGAGCGGCGTGGCTCGCCGGAAAACTCGCGCCGAAGAAACTGGGCATGGATTGGATCGCTCAGCAGTGGCTGTACTTCCTGAACAACATGCCCGCGACGCTTCCGGCTTCTCAACTGGCCGATCTCGACAAGGCATTTGGGTTCAGCAAGAGCCCGAATGCGGAGATCGCGCATAGCTGGTTCAAGCTGGTCATCGCCAATGACTACCAGCCGGGTTTTCCGCGTCTCGAGGAATACTTGAAAACCGTCGGTCGACGCAAGCTCATTGCGCCGCTGTACGAGGCGCTGATGAAAACGCCCTCAGGCGCGGTTGTCGCCAAACGGGTCTACGCCAAGGCACGCCCCGGTTACCATCCGGAAACGGTCAAGGCGATCGAAGCCATCGTCGTTCCGAAAGAAGAGACGGGCGAATGATCAGCGAGTGGCTGAAGGTCATGCTCGAGGAGATATCGCGCAAGAAGGCCGAAGAGGAGCAGGCGCGCGTCGAAGAGCAGCGGCGTCGCGAGGAAGGACTTGTGATACAGTCCGCGAAGTGCACCTCTCATGACTAGAATTTGGTGACGCCCAGCAATCTAGAACTACAGGTCGCCGAAGAACGCGGCCCCGACCAATCAATCTCGGGTCTGTCCACGGCGCGCACTGCCTTCGTCGGCCGCACATTGCGCGGTCCGGTCAATCGTCCCGCCTTCATCAAGAGTTTCGCGGAATTTCAGCAGGTATTCGGCGGCCTCTGGCAGCCCAGCCTCCTGGGCTACGCCATCGAGCAATTCTTCGATAACGGCGGCCGCGAAGCCTTGATAGTGCGCGTGGTCAACGGCGCCCGCTCCGCAACGCTGACCTTGAAGGCGGGCTCAGATGTGCTTCGTCTGCAGGCACTGCGGCCCGGGACACGCGAATTCCTGCGGGCCAGCGTCGACTTCGACAATATCGCCATCGATGAGATCGGCCTGTTCAATCTGACCGTGCAGCGGGTTCGCGCTCAGGGCACCGGCCAGGTTGAAGATCAGGAGATATTCCATCGGCTCTCGATCTCGCCCACCGACGAGCGCTACTTGCCGCACGCGATCGCGCAGTCCGTACTGATTCGGCTCAAAGGGGACATGCCGGCGCAGCGGCCCGATCGAACCTTGGATCCGGCCAGCGGCCTTGCCACCGCCTACATCAATTTGAATTCCGACGGCGACGATGGCGCGCCGCTCACCGACTACGACCTGATCGGTTCGAGTCAAGATCACACGGGCGTATTCGCGCTCGATCAGGCAGCGTACTTCAATTTTCTATGCATTCCGCCATTGTCGCGCGATCAGGACGTGGGACCGAGCGCCCTGTTGGTTGCGGCGCGCTATTGCAAGGAGCGCCGCGCGCTGCTGATCGTCGATCCGCCGTCGAGCTGGCAGACCGCCGATGATGCCCTGGCAGGCTTGCGCGATTGGAATTTTCCCAATGAAAATGCGCTGATGTATTTTCCGCGCGTGCTCGCGCACGACAAGCTTCGAGGCCATTTTGAGTCTTTCGCACCGTGCGGAGCGGTGGCCGGCATGCTGGCGCGATGCGATGAGACCTCCCCGGTGTGGCTGCCGACGGAGCGCGAAGAACCCATCCTGCGTCCGGGCTTCAGGCCGGCCTGTCTGGTGAGCGAAGATCGGCGCATGAGACTCGCGAGCTTGGGCGTCAATACCGTACAGGCCATACGCTCGACGGGGCGCATGAGCGTGCGCGGACGCACCTTGGCGGCCGGCAATGCGGCGAATGCCGATTGGCGCTACCTGTCGGCGCGCCGCTTGGCGCTATTCATTTTGAACAGTATCGAGTGCGGAACGCGCTGGATCGCCGCGGCCCGTTCCCCGGCCGAGGTTGCCGAGACACTGACCTCCCAGGTGCGCGCGTTTCTCGAGGGACTGTGCGAAGCAGGGGCTTTCGGCTCGCGGCGGGCGGAAGATGCCTTTTTCGTCATTTGCGACCGGCGGGTCAACGGCTCTTGGCCGCAGGGTTCAGGCGAAGTCCAGTTCGTGATCGGGTTTGCGGCGAGCCGTGAACATGAGTTCCATTGCTTTCGCATTTCGCAATCGGCGGCGGGCGGCAAGATTCAACCCGTCAGCTTGAACCGGCTCAATTACTCGCAGTACAGCCCCGCGGAACTCGAATGGGTCGACAAAATCGCTAGCCAGCTGCAATCGTAGCGGCAATTCTGCGTTCCAGTTCAATGACCGCCGAATTGGTTCTGGCCGCGGTGAGCGCAGCCGGCAGGAGGCGCGGTATTGCCGGAAGTTGGTCGAGCGCAATGCGTGCGTAGTCATAGCCGGCTTGAATCGCGCGATCGAAAGCCTGCCAGTCGAGCAGCTCGATATTGGGCAGGGGCGGCTTCAGCAGCACATCCGCCAGCTCGCGTTGCGCGCGCTCGGCCGCCGTGCTGTTGACCATTCCGGCATGCATCAGCACCTGGAAAATATTGACGCGGCGTTCACCGAAATTCCGGTCGGCGCCGACATCGCAGCCGATGACGAAGCCCGGTGCGTGGCTCTGCATGACGTCCACCGGCAGGTTATTGATGGCGGCGCCGTCGACCAACACGCCGTCGTCGTGAAACACCGGCGGCATGACGCCCGGAATCGCGACCGACGCACGCAACGCGTGCGCGAGGCGGCCCGAGCGATGTTCGAACAAGCGGCCCGTGGTGAGGTTCGCGCTGACGCAGAAGTAGGGATGGCGCAAATCCTCGATCAGCACCTCGCCATATTCGCGCTCCAGCAGGCGCGATACTTTTCGACCGCGCGTCAAGGCGAGGAGGGGAAAGGTGTAGTCATTGACCGGATTCGTGTCGACGAAGCCTCTGCGGTAGCGCTGCCGCATTTCCTCATCGCTCCATCCCATCGCCACGCCGCCGGCGATGATGGCGCCGATGCTTGCGCCGCCCAGAAAATCGATCGGCACTTTCGCTTCACGCAACGCGCGGATGAGTCCCAGGTGCGCAAAGCCTCGCGCGCCGCCTCCCGACAGCACCAGTCCGACCCCTCGGCGCATCAGCAGGCGTGCGAGCCGGCCATAGTCGCCCGGCTCGACGATGTGATGATGCAGCGCCGTGGGCAGCGTTTTGAGCCAGGCCGCGGCAGCTCCCGGTTCGATTTTCCCTGCATGCAGCAAAGCCAGTTCGAGCCGCGCGCCGCGCGCAACTGCTGTTTCGGCGATGCCCGTCGGCCAAGCGCTGATACGCCCGCCGGCCGGTGCGACCATGAGAACGACGTCCGCCTGGCGGCAGCACTGGCGCGTCCAGCCGGAGGCGGCCCAATTCGCGACGTACACGACGTAGTCGTTGTCTTCCTCGATTCGGTTGAACCACGTCGCCGTGTGCGTGGTGGCGCGTGCATCCCATACCAGCTCGGTGCGGCCGGTTTTGGCCAACTCATCGACCAGGCGAGTGGCAAAGTCAGCCGCATCTACCTCGATGCTGTTCGGCACGACGGCAAAGATATGCGCGCGTTTTGGTTTGTATTCCTGGGCGTTGCTATGTCTCAAGCGCCGGGCGCAGAGGCGCGCCAGCGCCAGCGAGAAATGCGTGGACTGCGCCGCAATGCGATCCAATTCGGCGTTTGGCACCAACAACAGCTCGCTGTCGCGCAACGCGACCACGGTGGCGCTGCGCGGTGTTCCCAACAGCCAGCCTGCCTCTCCAACCAGTTCGCCGTGTTCGATCTCGGCGGTCAGCCCCGCTTTTGACGGAGTTTTGACGCCTAGCCGGCCGCTGGTGAGCAGATATACTCCATCCGGTTCGGAGCCGGCTTCGAACAGCTGGTGGCCTGCCGGCAGCGAGAAATGCACGGCGCCCGCCGCCAAAGCCTCGAGTGCAATCGGGTCGACGCCGGCCAGGTCGGCACAATGGCGCAGGCAGTCGATGGCGCGGTGCATTTCGTGCGCTGCGCTCGACTGTTCTTCATCCAATGCCATACGTCTGTAACGGCTGCGAAGGGGTGTTTCTTGAATCCAACCGTCAATACCGTGGTGTTTTCGCACGGCAAGGAAAGCGGTCCCTGGGGAGGCAAGATCTTGCAGATGGCCGCCGTGGCGCGCGATCTGAATTTAGGGGCCGAATCGGTGGATTACCGCGGAATGGACGACCCGGGCCGGCGGGTCGAAAAACTCGTCCAAATCGGCGGTGAACTCGAAGGGGCACTGGTACTCGTCGGCTCGAGCATGGGCGCATACGTTGCGGCCGCCGCGGCCGCGCGGTTGGCGCCTCGCGGCCTGTTCCTACTGGCGCCGGCCTTCTACATGCCCGGCTTGGAAGAACATACGCCGCAAGACGTTGCCGCTCCCACCGCCATCGTGCACGGCTGGCGCGATGACGTGGTGCCGGTTGAAAACAGCATCCGCTGGGCCCGCGAGCATCAGGCAGCGCTCCACGTGCTCGACTCCGATCATCGATTGGAAGATCGGACCGGTCAGATCTGTGACCTGCTGCGAGCCTTTCTGGCCTCGCTCATGGGTGCGGCTTAGCCGCGGCGGACGGCTCGCGATCCGCGTGTTCGGGGGCCGGTTGCGCCATCGCCAATTCACGCAAGCTTTCGCCCAATTGCTCGCCGCAGCGCCTACCCATGGCGCGAAAGCCGGCATCCAGTGAAGCGATGTAGGCGGAGACGTACTGCTTGCCCGCGGTGGATTGCAGAAAAGACAAGACGTGCTTCAAGTCCGCATCGCTCAAATCGCGATAACCATAGGCGACATAGCGGCGCATGGGCTCGCGCATGTTGTCTTCCAGAGTCTGCCGGCTGGCTTCGCCGGATTTGCGGGCACGCTCTTCGACAGGTCCGGGATCCATGCCGGAGCCGACCGCTGTTCCCAATGCGACGGCGGTGCCCATGCTCAAGAGTATCTGAATCGTGGATTCGGACGATCGCTCGGCGCGTTCCAGTTTTTCAAACAGGACATTTCGCTGCGGTGTCGTTGCCGCAGCCTTGTCGCCATTCATGATCTTGTCGGCGTCCTCATCGCTGAGTGAGGCCAAAGCGACATCGGCGGCCACCCACCGCTTGCCCGAGTCGCTGGAAAAAAACGCTTCGGCTTTCTTCAGCGTATCGGCGTCGAGATTCGACGCGAACGCGCTCAAGGCGGGCGCTTCGAACACATCGATCCGAAAAGCGCGAACCGCGGCAACGTTGACGGCGGAAAGCTGCGGCTCGGACAGCGGCGTCGAGGTATTGCCCTGAAACAGCTTGCGAATATGCCCCGGCATCGAGCCCAAGGAAGCGCGCACCTGCTCGCGGATGGCGGCGGCCTGATAGAGCTGCGCCGCGGTGTCGATATCGACCGGCGCGGCCACGGCGGCATTCGCCATCGCGGCCAGACTCAAGAGGAATGCAAAGCGGGACATGCGCGTATTGTACACTCAAGCTCCTTACTGGCCGGCAACCTCTAGGTGCTTCATGGGTTACGTAAAGTATTCGACAATGGCGCTGTCGGTTTTGTTCATTGCGGCCTGTTCTTCACCCGAACCGCCGCCGCCCGCGAAGACCGTCTTCGATCCGCTCACTCGTCAAGTCGATCGGGCGCGCGAAGTGCAGAAAACTGTCGACGAGAACGCGGAAAAGACGCGCAAACAGATCGAGAATCAAGAAAGCGGCGATAATCGTCCCTAGCTCCATGAACCCTTTTGTCGGCTTGGGCCAGGCGTGGCGATGGAGCGTGCGCAAGCTTTTAGGCTTGTGGGTGCGCGTGACCATCAAGCCCGATGATGCGGTGGCGGCGATCGCCTCGAGACCGCGGCCCGTTTGCTATGTCCTGGAGCGCGAGAGCCAAACTGACTTCGCGGTGCTCAGCGGCGTCTGCGCGCGGCACAATCTGCCCCGGCCCGCGAGGCGCTTGATCATGGGAGCGAAACGCGCTGATCGCGCCTATTTCGAGTTGCAACGGCGCCCAAGCTTGTTCCGCACCCGCAACGCCGCACGCGCGCCGCGCTACCTGGTGCAATTGATTGCGGCGGCCGCAGCATACCCTCAGTTCGACGTCGATCTCGTGCCGGTGGCTATTTTCTGGGGCCGCGCACCGCATAAAGAAGTGAGCTGGTGGCGCCTGCTGTTCACCGAGGACTGGATCTTGGTCGGGCGCTTCCGAAAATTCCTGAGCGTGATATTCAACGGCCGAAATACCTTGGTGTACTTCGGCGAGCCCATACGGCTGCGCGATGTCGTGGAAGAGGGCCTCAGCGAGCCGCGCAGCGTACGGCGCGTCCTGCGTTCGCTGCGCATGGTGCTGCGCGCACAGCGAGCGTCCAGCATCGGTCCGGATCTGTCGCATCGGCGCACCATGGTGCTGCAGATCCTGAAGACTCAAGCCGTTCGCCAGGCCGTGCGCAATGCGATGCAGGTTCGCCAATTGCAAAGGCGCCCCGCATTGCTGCTGGCGCGCAAGTATGCGCTGGAAATCGCCGCGAACTATTCCCAGGCCTTCGTCACTTTCATGGCCATGGCATTGGGCCGGCTGTGGAATTCGTTG
>Ga0193713_1000404_pt1 | contig 14670 bp, 10 predicted proteins | sample H3a2metaG_FD_143054 | JGI IMG/M metagenome (GOLD analysis project Ga0193713, IMG submission 143054) | Soil microbial communities from a riparian zone of the East river system, Colorado, United States - H3a2 | ecosystem: Environmental > Terrestrial > Soil > Riparian zone | place: USA: East River... | reverse complement strand
GCCGCCGGCGAAGCGCGGTCTGTCGATGGTGTTCCAATCCTATGCGCTCTACCCGCATATGAGCGTCCGCGGCAATATCGCGTTCGGCCTGAAAATGGCCGGCCTGCCGCGCCCGGAGATCGACCGCAAGGTGGAGGCCGCGGCCGCCACGCTGAACCTGACGCCCTATCTTGACCGCAAGCCGCGCGACCTTTCCGGCGGACAGCGCCAGCGCGTCGCGATCGGACGTGCCATCGTGCGCGAGCCGAAGGCGTTCTTGTTCGACGAGCCTTTGTCCAATCTCGACGCCGCGCTCCGCGTCCAGATGCGCCTGGAGGTCACCAAGCTGCAAAAGCAGCTTGGGACCACCGCCGTCTACGTCACCCATGACCAGGTCGAGGCCATGACGATGGCCGACAAGATCGTCGTGCTCAACGCCGGCCGCATCGAACAATACGGCTCGCCGCTGGAACTGTATGAACGCCCGGCGAATCTTTTCGTCGCCGGCTTCATCGGTTCGCCCAAGATGAATTTTGTGCCCGGAGGGGCGGCCGGCGAGCCCGGCGTCGCCACCCTGGGCATCAGGCCCGAGCATCTGAAAGTCGCCAAGGAGGGAGACGGCTGGCCGGGAACCGTATCGGTCGCCGAGCATCTGGGCAGCGACACTTTCCTCTATGTCGATGCCGGGAAACTGGGAATGCTGACGGTGCGCGCGATCGGAGAATTCAGCCTGAAAGCCGGCGACCAGGTGTGGCTTTCGCCCGATCCAGCGCGCCTGCACCGCTTCGACAAGGATGGTGAGGTCATCAGGAAATGAGCGGATGGCGCGCCGCGCCGACCGTCCCTGGAAGGTTTTGCCCGGTCAGACGGAAACGTCGCACATCAGCGCGGCGTCTCCAATCGCCGACCAGCAAACAGGAAGACCAAGAAGATGTATCTGGAAAAATTCAAGCTGGACCGAAAAACCGCCATTGTAACCGGCGCCGGCCAGGGAATAGGACTGGCCTGCGCGGAAGCGCTGGCAGAGGCGGGAGCGAGGGTCGTGATTGCCGATCGCGACCCCAAGGCTGCCGAGACCGGTTGTGCGAGCCTGAAAGCGAAAGGCTTGAACGCCGAGATCGTTATTATGGACGTAACGGACCCGGGCCGTGTTTCCGAGGTCGCGGATCAATTGGTGTCCCGTTACGGCGGAATCGATATCCTCGTCAATAATGCCGGCATTGCACGAAGCGAGACACCTGCGGAGAAGGTAACCGATGAACATTGGTTGAATGTCGTCGACGTCAATCTCAACGGTACGTTCTGGTGCTGCCGTGCCTTCGGCAGACACATGCTGGACGCAAAGTCAGGTTCCATTGTCAACATCGGTTCGATGTCCGGTTTCATCGTCAACAAACCGCAGGAGCAGTGCTACTACAACGCCTCGAAGGCCGCAGTGCACCATCTCACCAAGTCGCTCGCGGCCGAGTGGGGCGCGCGCGGCGTGCGCGTCAATGCCGTGGCGCCAACTTATGTCACAACTCCGCTCAACGCATTCGTAAAAAGCAACCCGCAGATGTACGATGCCTGGATCGGCGGCACGCCGATGGCCCGGATGGGGGAGGTCGATGAAATAGCCTCCGTCGTCCTGTTTCTGGCGTCTGACGCCGCAAGCCTGATGACCGGGAGCGTCGTTCTGGTTGACGGCGGCTATACGTGCTGGTGAACTTGCGCTGATCTGAAGCGGGGTTGCAATGAGGCACGCCTTCATCGGCATCGACGTCGGAACATCGAGCGCGCGCGCCGGAGTGTTTGACGAGACGGGAAGCCTGCTGGCGACCGCCCGGCATCCCATCACGGTTTGGCACGAAGCGGGTAGCGTCGTCGAACAGTCGTCGTCCGAAATCTGGGCAGCTTGCGCCGCTTCGGTCCGTACCGCGATGGTGGAGGCTGCCATTGCGCCTTCCGCGGTGAGGGGTGTGGGGTTCGATGCGACCTGCTCGCTCGTGGTGCTCGACGCCGGCGCCGATCCGCTGACGGTGAGTAGCTCCGGCGACGAACGCCGCAATGTCATCGTTTGGATGGACCATCGCGCAATCGCCGAAGCCCGTCAGATTAACGACACGCAGGATGACGTTCTCCGCTATGTCGGAGGCTCGATCTCGCCCGAAATGGAAATTCCAAAGCTTCTCTGGCTGAAGCGGCACTTGTCCTCGACCTATCGATCGGCCGGTCACTTCTTCGACCTCGCCGACTATCTTTCGTTTCGCGCGACCGGATCGACGGTGCGCTCAATATGCACGCTCGCTTGTAAATGGAATTTCCTGGCCCACGAGCGGCGCTGGAGCGGAAGTTACTTCGAGCGCATAGGTCTTGGTGATCTCGCTTCGGAGAATTACGCGAAAATCGGAAACGAGGTCGTCGCGCCCGGTACGCCGGTGGGCACCGGCCTGACGAAATCTGCCGCGCGCGATTTCGGCCTGCTTGAAGGGACGCCGGTCGGCGCATCGCTGATCGACGCTCACGCCGGAGGCGTGGGAACGATTGGCGGGCGCGGGCAGTCGGGCGAGCCGGTCGATGTGCGCAGCCGCCTCGCCTACATCATGGGAACATCGGCTTGCATCATGGCGACGACGGCCGAGCCTTGCTTCGTCCCGGGTGTCTGGGGTCCCTATTACTCGGGCATGGTTCCTGGATTCTGGCTCAACGAGGGCGGTCAGTCTGCAGCCGGCGCGGCCATCGATCATCTCATCCGATCTCATCCGGCGCATAACGAGGCCGTCGCCGCGGCGCATGCTGCCGGCATGGAAATCCTGGAATTTCTTGAGCGGCGCATTGTCTCGCGTTCAAAAAGCCTGGGTGAGGCGGCGCTGTTTGCCCGTGACATCCACGTTCTGCCCGAGTTTCTCGGCAACCGATCGCCGTTCGCCGATCCCGGCTCCCGGGCCATTGTCGCAGGGATGGACCTCGACGTCGACGTCGGCTCAATGGAGCGGCTGTTCGTGGCTGGGCTATGCGGGCTTGCCTACGGTCTTGCAGATGTCGTCGAATCCTTTCGATCGCACGGTGTGGATAGCGACTTGATGGTGATCAGCGGCGGCGCCGGACGAAGTCCGCTGGTCCGCCAGATCATGGCGGATACGACAGGCCTGACCATTGCGGCTCCCGAAACCCAGGAACCGGTCCTGCTCGGGGCAGCGATGCTGGGCGCTGTCGCCGGGAAATCTTGCGGATCGATCGGCGAGGCAATGGCCTTGATGTCGGCGATCGGTCGGCTAACCGAATCGACGACGCCTGGAATCGCGGACTTCCACCGGACAAAGCGGCGGGTTCACGGGCTGATGCGAAAGCTGGACCGGGAAAGCCGCGATACGATGCAGTGCATCGCATCGATCGCTGCGATTGAGACGAAAAATTAGCGCCATGCTGCTGAGTTGCGGAGATGCCCTGGTTGATTTCCTGCCCGTCAAATCCGTTGACGGGCGCGACGCGGCCGTACCGGTCGCTGGCGGATCTTGCCTCAACATCGCTGTCGGCATGGCGCGTTTGGGTGCGCCGGCGGGGTTTGTGGGCGGCATCTCGACCGATCTTTTCGGACGTATGATCGCAGACCACGCACGCATGTCGCAGGTCGACCTTCGCTACGCGACGCGCAGTGAGCATCAGACGACGCTCGCGTTCGTTCGCCACATCGGGGGTGAGCCGCAATATGTTTTCTATGACGCGGCGACGGCATCCCGAAACTGGGTCTATCGGCACGGCTCGATCCCCTTCGACGAGATCGAAGCGATCCATGTCGGGTCGACCACACTCGCCAGCGACAACGGGGCAGCTCAGGCGCTTGCGATGATCGAAGATGCAGGCGGATCAACCACCATCTCCTTCGACCCGAATTGCCGGCCAAATCTCGTCAGACATAAGGTCCGCTATGTCGATCAGATGAATGCGTTTGCCGCCGCCGCCAATATCGTGCGGATGTCGGATGTCGACTTTGAGTTTCTTTATGGCGGCAGTGACTACGGCGAAAGGGCGAAGTCGCTCATTGCGGCCGGTGCAAGCCTGATCGTTGTCACGCGGGGAATCAAGGGAGCCCAGGCATGGCACAGAGAGGCGGGCCAGGTTGAGGTCCAGGCCCCCGCGATCGATGTGGTTGATACCATCGGGGCAGGCGACAGCTTTCAAGCCGCGCTGTTGTTTGCCCTGCGCGCCATCGGACGGATCAAGACAAGCGCGCTGGCGCAAATGAATTCCGGCGAGCTTCGTCGGGCGCTGTCGTTTGCGTCGATGTGCGCGGCCTTCACATGTGGGCACGCCGGGGCCGATCCGCCGCGCCAGTCTGACATCGGCCCGGCGTTGGCTGATCTTTTTTCGGATGTGCCGAATGACCCGTGAGATATTCGCTAAACGTGGCTGGCTGGAGTTGGCTCAAACTTCTCTCAGCCCTCGCGGAACGAAGCCCGGGATTGGGTTGATCAGCCGTCGATCAGACCGGCGGCGGATCGGCTTCCGGCCACCTGCGGCGATTGCAATTATCCGTACCGTAGCGGTCTCTATCGCCGCGGAAAGCTGGCGAGTGCATCGAGTTGGCGCTGCGCCTCAGGCGAACCCCATTCCCTGGCTCTCTGATACCAGTTCCGCGCTTGTACCAGATCAGGCCCCGCGTCGGCTGCGCTGAACTGGCTCGACGCAGTCGGGTCGAAAGTCTTGGCCAGGAGAAGGGCAGCGCGGGCATCGTGGGCGTCCGCTGCACGTGTCAAAAGCAGGCGCGCTCCCTGCAGATCGCCGCTCGCCAGGAGTTCCTGCGCCCGCCTGACAAGGGCCGCGATTTCATTGGGACTCAACTCCCGGATCGTCTCCGCGGGCGCTTGTGGTGTGGCCACGGCAGGTGCGGCCGGTGGCGGAGATGCAATGGCCTGCGGTTGCGCAATGGCCAGCGGTTGCTGTGGCGCCGCCGCGACGGGGGCGGGAGGTGCAGGAGGAGTGGGCGGCGCCGCCGCGGTGCTCGCGGCCGCCACCGCAGCGCTGCCAGGCTGCGCGGACGTCCAGGTCAGCCGGAAGAACGTCGTGACCAGGGCAGCTCCGTCGGTACCGCGTAGTTCAGCCGACAAATTCATCTCGCCGACGAAGTCGGTCGGTGGAATGATCGCTGCGTCCGAGATAATTTGTGCCGGCACGCGCCATTCGTTCTCGCTTGCCCGTCTGCCGGCCGTCAACCGGGCGCCGGCCGGCATCCACTTGATCATGACGGTCATGCCGGGAGCAGGAGCGTCGACACTGACACCGAGCTCCAGCGGCTCATTAATATATCCGTTGTTGTCGTGGACGATCAGCGTCGGCGCCGGCCTGCGCACCGACGCCGGGAACAGGGATGACTTCAACCGTTCCCATGTCGGCAAGGCCGACGCTGCGTTGTCTTCAACGGGACCTTGCGATGTCGGATAAGCCAAGACAAAAACCAGCGCGACGACAGCGGCCCCGGTTATCACAACCACGAATCTGCCGAACGAGTGGCGGTTCCGAGGGAACGACGGCACTTCAACCAACCCGGGTTCGAACTGCTCTTGCTCGGCCCTTGCGACCGCCTCGGCAAAGAAATCCGGCTGCTTCTGACTTCGCGGGTCCAGGCCTCTGATGGGAAAATGCGCAACGTTCTCATCAGGCGTGTGCGGCGCCGACGAGACATTCTTATCCTTTCCGTGCTCCCCCGTCGCAGCATCCGTAGGGTCGTTTAGTTCGCCAAGCCGGAGCGGTGCACGGTAAAACGGGTCGTCCGGGCCGCGATCTTGCTTTGGGTTACTCATTCCAACTCCCCTTCTACTCGGTCGAGCCTGCTCAGCGGGTCAGGCAACACTCCGAGGACACAACTGACACAACGCTTTCACCACCCTACGCCACGAGAATTTCGATCGCGCCTGCAGTGAGGCGCAATTCTCCGGCTCCGTTTTCGGAGCCAGATCTCAGTCACTTGAATTCGAGTAAGGCGGCACATTCAGATGCTGCGTTGCATGCCCCATCCGTCGCAGAGACCGCGACCCGCACCGTTCTTCCTGACAGAATTCATCAGCGCGTCCTTCGCCCAAAACGACGCACCTAAAAACTAGACACGCCAAGATGGCATTGGTGTGGCCTAAATCAAGAGGGTGTTTTTGTAACGAGAAAATTGTTTGGGCCCGCCAAGGCGTCATACAACCTGCCCGTGCAATGGTGGGCATGCCAATCTTTTCAAGGCGACGAATGCGGGCCTGCATGCTCATCTGCTAGTTCCGCAGCCGGCCGGCCGGGCCGTTGCAACAAATTTTCATCGAGAATGTGGCAGCTAGCCTCGTCGCAACCTTGGAGTTGAATCCTTGGAACTTCGAACGCCGGCGACAGGCGATCGTGCATGGCACGAATAGGCTGTAGTGCGCTTGACATTGCAACGCTGCCCGCTGCGTCGCAGGACAATCAGCTGATGCCTTCGAGGCTCACTGCTTGACGACCGACAGAAAGATACTGGGGTCAAAATACTGTGCCGCCGTCAGGGGATTCTCGATTTTGGCAACACGAGTGTAGAAGTCCGTGACCTGTTGCAACCATTCGGTGATCGTGCCGTTGCTGTATAGGCGCCGCCACACCGCCGTGGGAAATACCCGCATCGCTCCAAACTGCTCCCTTATGTCCCGATCGGGCACCTGCGGGTAGTAGTTCTTGTGCAGGATATCCAATGACTCGTTGGAGCGGGCTATCAGCATGTCATTGCCTTCAGTCCAGGCCTTGATAATCCGGGTGAGGACCGGCCGGTTGCTTGCGTGATAGGCGGCGGTCGTCGCCCAGCCGCCGACGACCGCTGCGCTGGGATAGTAGGCGCCGGCATCGAGCAGTTTCTTGGCTTGCGGAACCTTCTCGCGCACTGCGATGTTGAAGGGCACCCATAAGACCACGGCGGGGACAGCGCCGTTAATGAATGCATTGACGGCCTCCGGCATGGGCAGACTCTGCATCTCGATGTCGGTGGGAGCAAGTTTGTTCTCCCTCAGCGCATTGTCCAGAAACACATGCGCCGTGGTTCCTGCGGTGGTCGCGACGCGCTTGCCGCGCAGATCGGAAAACTGCTTGATCCCCTGGTCTTCGCGCACCCAAAGCTGCGCGGTGGCGAACTCGATCGAATTGGCGAGGAACATCTTGCCTTGACCACGCGCCGGGAAGTTCGAGATCACCGCCCCTGTCACCAGCATATCGATGCTGCCACCTGACATGGCGGTAAACAGCTCGATGCCGGTCTTGAACTCCTTGAATTGCGGATCGAGACCGTTCTTCGCCCATGCACCCAGATGCTCGGCCAGCCAGATCTGTCCGTCGACGGCCAGTGTATGAAGATAGCCGACCCGGATCTTGGTCTTGGCCTGTGCGAGGGCGGGCATCCCGATCGCCGACATGCCGAGGGTCGAGCACGTTGCTGCAATGAACTTGCGCCGGTCCATGATCAATCACTCCCTGCCCATCGCGGTGATCTTCTTCGCATCGGAAACGCCGAATCATCTGGCGAGCCGTCACCGACGTGATCGCAACTAGAACGTCAGTCAGGCGTTTTCGCGAAACTTCGATATGATGTCGTCACGCGGAAGGCAAAGCAACCAAAGTTTGTGCGACAGCCCGCAAACAACGACAACCCTGGCTCTGCTGTGTTGTGTCTTGGTCGGATCATCGCCTGGAATTGCAGGAGCGAACAAAAAAAGGCCTTGAAGTGGAGAAAAAGTAGCCGCTTGCAGGCGCGACGCGCTACAGCCGAAGCGTGCTGCCACTTGCGGTTGACTATCAACAAAGCCGGGACGCAAGATGATGATTTGTCAACAAATTGAGCGGGCCCCGCCACGATATGAACACAACCTCCGGGTGCTCAGGTTGATTTTGATCCGGTCGCTTTTGATCGGGTTTGCAATGATGAGCATGTTCGCTGGCGGCGCGGTGGCTATCGCGCAGGTGCCCGGACCTCAGCCCGCGCGCACGCCCCGTCTTGAGGAGCAATGGAAGGCCAAGCTCAACGCCAATACCGTTTTTATTATTGCCGGAAGCCCGGAGGAGACCTACCTTGACATCACCCATGATCTCGCTGTGCTGCTCAATGACGATAACCTTCGAATCTTGCCCATCGTAGGGATGGGCGGAGCACAAAACATCCGTGATGTGTTGTACCTGAAGGGGGTGGATATCGGAATCACCTCTACCCAGATGCTGCGCTATTTTGCGTCGACCGGCGAACTCAGCACCGCCCTTGACCAGCGGTTGAACTATATAACCCGGATGTTCCCGGAAGAAATGCACGTAGTCGCAGGCCGCGGTGTCAAGACGATCGAAGAACTGAACGGCAAGAAGGTCAACTTCTCGGATTCCGGCTCCAGCACGCAAATCACGGCGCGCGACGTATTCGGACTCCTCGGTATTGCGGTCAACGAGGTCAATCTCAGTCAGGCGGACGCGATCACCGCGATCAAGAACGGGGAAATCGCCGCCACGGTGGTCTTCTCCGGAAAGCCCGCGGGCATCTTCTCCCACGTCTCGGCGAACGACAATCTGCACCTTTTGGAGATCCCCATTACGCGAACGCTTGAGAATATCTATTCCCCGGCGCAACTCGAGCAGACCCTGTATCCAAATTTGATTGATAAGGGCCAGACGATACAGACCATCGCGGTCGATGCCGTTCTCATCACGAACAATTGGCAACCAGCGAGCGATCGCTATCGTCGTGTCGCGAAGTTTGTAGAAGGGTTGTTCTCTCGCTTTGCCGAGTTCAAGAAGCCGCCGCGACATCCGAAATGGCAGGAAGTTGATCTCAGCAAGGAATTGCCGGGATGGCAGCGCTTTCCGGCAGCGCAGGAATTGCTGCAGCAAGCTAAGTTCGAGGAATTCCGGGCGAAATTCCACGGCGGCAGTGTTGCGGCTCAGTCAGCCACAGAGAAGCAGCGATTGTTCCGGGAGTTCCGCGACTGGTCGGAAGGTGAGGGCAAACGGCAGTGACCGTTTGGTCGTTGCCGCGACCTGAAATGTCCGGCATGCGCCGTGCAAGAGCAAGCATCGCGCAAACGGCAGGCGCCAACTGCCGTTTGTCGCCGATTGCATCGGTCAGGCAATGGTCTTGAGATAGAGGCTCGGATCGAAATACTTGCTCGCGGGCGTGAAGTCCTTGATCCCGGCATTCGCCATGAAGAAGTCGGTCGATTGCTGCAGCCAATTGGTTCGCTTCCGCCCAGCCCTTGATGAGCTTGGTGAGGGTCTCCTTGTTCGGCTCATAATAGTCGTTGGCGGCCGCCCAGCCGCCGATGATGGCGGCCTGCGGATAATAGGCCGATGCGTCGGCAAGCTTGACGGCGCCGGGAACCTTGTCGCGCACGGTGACGTTGAACGGCACCCAAAGCGCGACGGCCGGTACGGCCCCGGAGATGAACGCCGTCACCGCCGCCGGCATGGTCTGGTTGACGAGTTCAACTTCCTTGGGATCTATCTTGTTGGCGCGTAGCGCCTTGTCGAGGAAAACATGGGCGGTGGTGCCGGTCGCCGTCGCGATCCGCTTGCCCTTGAGGTCCTCGAACGATTTGATGCCCTGATCGGATCGGATCCAGAGCTGCGCCGTCGCCACCTCGATGTCGTTGATCAGGAACACCTTGCCTTGTCCGCGCGCCGGGAAATTCGAGAGCACAGCACCGGTCGCCAGCACGTCGAGGCTGCCGCCGATCAGGGCCTGAAAGATCTCAAGGCCGGTATTGAACTGACGTAGTTCCAGATCGAGCCCTTGCTTGTCAAAGGTGCCGCGGTCCATTCCGGTCCAGATCTGTCCGTCGACCGCCACCGTGTGCAGATAGCCGACGCGAAGTTTTGTTTTGGCCTGGGCGATGGCCGGTGCCGAAGCGGCGAATCCACCGAGCGCGATACCTGCCGTCGTCGTCAAGAATTGTCGTCGATCCATTGCGTTGTTCTCCATGTTGTATAGTGATTATTCCGAAAACGAAGCGGGCTGGGCCAGCGCTTGCTGCGCGCGATACTCGCTCATGACGAGCTCCCTGATGTGGCTTCGCAACGCGACAAATTCCGCGCGCTCCTGCAGCGATTCATCGCGCGGATAGGCGAAGGGCACATCGATGATCTCCTTGATCCGGGCCGGCCGCGCCGTCACCACCACGATGCGCGAGGCGAGGTAGATCGCTTCCTCCACGGAATGGGTGATCAGCATGACGGTCTTGCCTTCGGTGGCCAGCACCTTGAGCAGCAGATTTTGCATGTTGGCGCGCGTCTGGGCGTCGAGCGCCCCGAACGGCTCGTCCATCAGCAGAAATTGCGGCTTGACGGCGTAGGCGCGCGCGATCGCGAGCCGCTGCCGCATCCCGCCGGACAGATGCTTGGGGTAGGAGTTGGCGAAATCCGTCAGGCCCATCAGGGCGAGATAGTGGTCGCAAATCTGGTTCCGCTCCGAAAGCGCGACGCGATTGGCCTTGAGCTGCAAACCGAAGGCGATGTTCTGCTTGACGGTCAGCCAGGGAAAAACCCCATACTCCTGAAAGATCACGCCGCGTTCGGGACCTGGTCCGTTCACGGCAGCTCCATCGAACAGGACCTTGCCGGTGGTCGGCTTCTGAAAGCCGGCCAGCATGCTCATCATCGTGGTCTTGCCGCAGCCGGACGGGCCGATCACCGCGATGAAGTCGCCGTCGTTGATGTCGTAGGTCACGTCGTCGACGACCCTGAGCTTGCCCTTCGGCGTGTCAAAGGTCAGTGAAACGTGATCGAATTGCGCACGCTTGGTGCTTGTTGCCACGCTCATGCCATGGCCCGCTCTTGCCACACCAGCAGGCGCGCGCTGATTTGCCGCAGGATGAAGTCCATGATCAGAGCGATACAGCCGATGCAGATGATGCCGACATAAATGACATCGAGCAGGAAGTAGGTCGAGGCGTTCTGGATCATCGCGCCCAGGCCTCGCTGGGCGGCGATCAGTTCGGACGCAACCAGCGTTGCCCAGGCGACCCCCAGGGCAACCCGCAGCGCCGTCAGAATATGCGGCACGGTCAGCGGAATGATGACTTTCCGGAAGATCTCGAACTCGCCGGCGCCGAGCGTTTGCGCGACGCGGATATAGAGCGGCGTGATCTGCGATACGCCTTCGTACATCACGATCACGCCTGCGAAAAACGAGGCATAAAAAAGGATCACGAGCTTGGCGATCTCGTCGACCCCGAAATAGACGATGACGAGCGGGATCAGCGCAATCGGAGGCAATGCACGAAAGAAATTGATCATCGGGTCGGCAAAGGTGCGCGCCGGCCGATACCAGCCGAGCAGGAAGCCGACGGGAACGGCAACGAGAATTCCGAGTGCGACACCGAGAAACACCCGCCGCGTCGACGCATAGATGTCGAACAGCAGGCCTTCATGCAGCAACAGTTCGACGAACTTGGCCGCGACCTGATGAGGCGCTGGAATCAAGGACTCATTGACGAAACCGCTCCAGCGCACGCCGTACCAGAGTGCCACGGCGCCGACCCATGGCGCGAGCCCAAGTAAAAAACGTCTCGCGACACTTCCATCCATATCATCTCATCCCGGTCGTGATGGCGGCCGCTGCTTTGCCAAGTCATATTATAGGTAAGATGACCAAACAAGGCGCGCTTCGCGTGCGTGTGGTAGTTTATAAATTCTCGCCAAGATTGTCACAAATTAGAGAAGAAAACTTCCATCGTGGCCAGATCAATCCGGTTGCGCCTGCTTCACGAACACCCGACAGCGTCTTTTGGGGGCAACCGTCAGATTGGCGACGTCGAGTCTTGTCGCTCTCCGAGATGTGGCGCGAGGAGGTTCATGAAACGAAGCCAATGACGCGACGTGCGGAAATGCGAACGTAGTCGCGTCGGTTCTTAAAAATCGAAGAACTGTAGCAGCCAGGATTGAGGCCATGGCGGCCGGGTTCGAGGCTGACGCCGCCATAGGCCAATCCGAAATCGCCGATGATCAAGTGTCCGCATCTCTGCGGAGAGAAACTCTCGCGGTCCGCGCTATGCATTATGCGTGGTGAAAAACAAGCTCTGTTGCACCAGCGTTCAACGTCTGCTTTTGGCGGCGCAAGGCGGACGAAATCGGATCGAGTTCTCATCATGATCGGTTATCCGCCAACGTCTGCTTTTGCAATTTACGAGTTTGTTGCGACGTCGATGTCCATTCGAGGTTGGATTATCGATGGCGGCCAAAGCGTCTCACCAACAGCGGAATCTGCGATGCGGGGTTGCGAGCCGACCTGTGTCCGAGACCGTGCATACGGTGGCTTTGCTGGATCTTTGATCGCTTCGCGCTCACAATTTGCACATGCTGCTTACAAAACATCATATTTTGAAATTCTGGAATTAGTTTTTTGCAAAGCGTCATCTGAAATAAAATTTGTTCTTGACAGGATCGCACTCTCGGGAGAGCCTCCAAAACAAGCGCTGGGCAAAGATGCCCCAATCGGCGCCACCCAATTTGCAAATTCTTTTTGGCGGCACAGTTTTCGCCGGAGCCTGGACAAGCGGGCTTGTTGCGTTGGGCGAGGCTTATGGCGCTTCAAAATCTTCGGGTCGGCTATCTGTTCTCCTCGACGGGCTCGTATGAGCTGGTCGCACGTTCGATGTTGAACGGCGCCCTTCTTGCCGCCGAAGAAATCAACGCATCAGGTCTCGGGATCCGTCTTGAGCCGTCCGTGCTGAATCCAGGCGGTGACCTCTCGCAATATTCTGCGCTCGCAGCGGCGCTGCTAAAGCGCCAAATCCGCCATGTGGTGGGCTGCTATACGTCGTCGTCGCGCAAGGAAGTCATTCCTCTGTTCGAAAAGCACGACGCCCTGCTGTGGTATCCGTCGCACTACGAAGGCTTCGAGAGTTCCACCAACGTCATTTATACGGGAGCTGCTCCAAATCAGCACGTCCTGCCACTGGTGGAATATCTGATTCAACATCATGGCCATCGCGCGTTTTGCGTTGGCTCCAATTACATCTGGGCCTGGGAGAACAACCGCATCTTGCGCGAGAGCGTCACGGCGCGCGGAGGTTCGGTGCTGGCCGAGCGCTATTTCGCCGTCGGCGAAACCGATTTTGACCAGGCGATCGAGGCGATCATCGCAGCGCGCCCTTCATTCGTGTTTCTGACGCTGATAGGCACCTCGGCCTACCAGTTTTTCCGCGACTTCAGAGTGGCGTGCCGCGCCCGCGGAATAGATCAGGCTCGGGAAATCCCGGTTGCCTCCTGTTCGCTTTCGGAGCCGGAGCTCGAGGCCATCGGTGAGGGTGCCGTCGATGGCCATCTGAGTTCGAGCGTCTATTTCTGTTCGATTCAAAGCCCGGCAAACCTCCGATTTCTCGACGCCTACCAGGCGCGGTTTCCGAAGGGCCCGACCGCGTCCGCTGATGCGGAGGCGTCCTACAATGCGGTGTGGCTGCTGGCGCGCGCCGCCGCAGCAGCCCGGACTGACGATCCACGCGCCGTTAAGGCGGAAGTTGTTCACCAGTATCTTGACGCACCGCAGGGCAGGGTCTGGATCGATGAACAGACATACCATGCCTACCTGACGCCCCGGATCGGCCGCTCTAATCGGCAGGCGAGGTTCGACCTGATCGGCGAGGCCAGGGCGCCTGTTCAGCCCGACCCTTATCTCGTGCACAACTCTTCGCGGTTCGAAGCCACGGCGGTTCCCTCGCTGAGGCTCGTCTCATGACCGAACCGAGGTTGCTCCAGAATTTCAGCGGCGGCCGCGCCATCGTCGTGACGGATCGGGCGTCGTCGCTCGATATCCTGACGACCTCTCTCGACCGGCTTGGCGTCACGACGAATCCAGCTGACATTGTTGAGAGCGTTGCGGCCATCGATCTTGCGACGCTGCAGCCGGATCGCGACGTCATCTTCATCGATGGCGACATCAGCGACACGGCAGTGCTTCCGCGCAGTGCGATCGGCCGGCTGCCGCCGGCGCCAGTCATCGGACTGCTCGGCGTCAGCGCCCCAAGCCGCCTCAAGGCGCTGATGCGGGCAGGTGCCACCTCGTTTCTCCGCAAGCCTGTTCATGGCGCAGCCGTCTATCCAGCGCTGTTTGTCGGCGTCAACGAGTATCGCCGGCACCGGCACCTGGAGGCTCTGCTGGAGGATCAGGATCGCCGCCGTCGAGGCCGGCGCAATCTGGTCAAAGCAATCATTCGGACGATGTCGGAATACGGTATCGACGATGACGAAGCCTACGATCTGCTTCGTCGACGCAGCATGAAGATGCGTCAGACGATGGAGGATATGTGCAAAGACTTGGTCCGATCGTCAGACGGACAAGAACACGGCGAATTCGCCCTGAAGAGAAAACTCGCCGACTAAACCCAACAGAGGAGAATCAGATGCTGGAAAGTATTGCGAGGGGAGCGCGCATCGCTTCCTTCATTGGAGCCGGCTTGCTTGCTGCAGCCTCGGCTCATGCGGCGGACCCGATCAAGCTCGGGGTCCTGGAGGACCAGTCCGGCGACTTCGCGCTGGCGACGATCGGAAAGGTGCACGGCATTCAGCTCGCCACCGATGAAATCAATGCAGCCGGCGGCGTTTCCGGGCGCAAACTTGAACTCGTGATCTACGACACCCAATCGGACAATACCCGCTACCAGGAATTCATGCGGCGTGTGCTTCAGCGCGACAAAGTCAATGTGGTATTCGCGGGATTCTCGAGCGCCTCGCGCGAGG
>Ga0193713_1000403_pt1 | contig 14672 bp, 19 predicted proteins | sample H3a2metaG_FD_143054 | JGI IMG/M metagenome (GOLD analysis project Ga0193713, IMG submission 143054) | Soil microbial communities from a riparian zone of the East river system, Colorado, United States - H3a2 | ecosystem: Environmental > Terrestrial > Soil > Riparian zone | place: USA: East River... | reverse complement strand
AACAACGCCCGCACGCTTCAGGATACTAAGCATCTTCTGCTCGGATTCCGAATCGTAGCCTCCGCTTGAGGTGTTGATTATGGCCCCGACTTTTAATTCTGATAAACGGATGGCGTTAGGCACAAATCCCGTATGCGTGGGAGGCAAAGTCTGGGGGCGCGCCTAAACGCCCTTGCCCTTGGACGCGCGCTCCGCGCGGTTCGCTCGCCTCATGCTGCCAGGATTGTTTCCGTTCCGCTCTGCTTTTTTGCGAACGCGCTCGAACTGTTTCTCAAGGCTGGTGAGATCTTCGTCGGCAAGTTTTTCAAGATCGATAAGTTCATTTCGAGCGCCTTTCAGCGCTCTAATGACTTCGTCGAGTTTCAAATGAGCCGCTTTGGCATCGCGGTTCTGCGTATTCTGAATGAGAAAGACCATCAGGAAAGTAACAATTGTCGTTCCGGTATTAATAATGAGCTGCCAGGTATCCGAATAATGAAACGTCGGCCCGGTTAGTCCCCAGATGACGATGATGAGAATAGCGCCGGCAAAAGCCCAAGCGCTACCGAGTACCGTCGACGAGCGCCTTGCAACAATCCCAAAAGCATCGCTCACGACGCAAAAGAAACTTCGCGGTTTTTCCCGTTGTTTAAGCTTTTCCTTCTGCGTTTCCATAGTCATAATATTGTGTCGGGGCCGTGCGCGAGCCAGAGCCAGCGCTTATTACGTGCCGCCTGAGGGAACTGCAGAGCCCCACATCCGACGGCCTGCCATTGACTGCGCCTAACGACGGAAAATGAAACCGAGCACAAAACCGACACCGAGCGCGGTAAAGACTGCCTTCGTCGGGTTTTGGCGGACGTATTGCTTGCTGTCGTCCTGGAAATTGCGCACGCGATGGAGTGCGTCATCCAATACTTCTTTCCCGCGCTCCCGATATTCATCGGCCATTGCGCCTGCGGCTGAGCGGAGATCTTCCGCCGCCTTGCGCGCATGCGTCACGCCACGCCTTGCTTCTTCTTTCGCCTGCGGCGGAACCGCAGGGCCTTGGCCCATTTGGTTTTCGTCACCCATAGAATTCCCCCCTCTTTATCCTTTGTTAAACTTTCGGTGCCGATGCTTCGCTGACGGTGCTGATATCCTCAGCGCCAGCAGTTTTGAAAATGTGCTTCGCCCGATCAACGTCATCGCTTTCATCCGTGTGCACGGCAATCAGGTAATTCCCCTTTTTTAGCTTCTCGTCGTAGCGCTTTGCCTCGATCTCCGGAATACCCAGACCGATCAAACCACCGACAACACCGCCGGTCGCCGCTCCGACGGCCGCGCCACTAAGCGCCGCCATAATTGGACCCGCGGCGATAAATGGACCGAGGCCGGGAATTGCCAAGGCGCCAATTCCTGCCAGCAATCCGATCACGCCTCCGGTGGCGCCACCGGTAGCTGCACCGGTCGTTGCGCCCTCCGGCGCCTTTGTCGCCTTAACGTGACCAACGTCACGCGTGCCGCCTGTGTCAGGCATTAGCACTGAAATTTCCGAGGTTGCGAAACCTTGAGCTTGGAGCTGCTCGACAATTCGCTCAGCCTGGCCGTGTGTAGTTGCAATACCGAATACTGATTTAGACATAATAATTTTCTTTCTTTTGTGTTTAGGTTGTTTGTTAGTTCGATCCTTTGACGTCGAGTTGATCGTCAATCTTGGCGCCGCCGGCCGCTGATTTTGCAAGCTGATCGACTTTTGCTTTTTCTTGCGCAGTCTTAACGGGTCCGCGGAGTGTGACTTGGCCGTTGGCGGTAATGACTTTGATGTTTTTCGCAGTCATTGAAAGCTCGCGGTCTTTCATTAGCGCCTGCCGGATGGCCTGCGTGATTTTTAAATCCGCAGAACTGTTTGACTGGTCGCCAGATGTCTTGGTTTCACCCGAGCGATCACGCTCGTTTGTTGCCGTGTTATCGGGTTTCGTCTTTTCATTGTCGTCAGCCACTACCGCTAGGCTAAATGCGCTGAGACAAGTTAATGCTAGTAAAGTTCGTTTCATGGTTCCTTTCGTTTGAGTTTGTGGGGTCGGGTATTAGGGATCGCAACCAACACGCCCGCCGGTTTTATTTATTTAGCCCTGATGTTGATCACGGACTTAGCCAGGTTGGTTAGCTTTTGGTCTGTGTCTGATTCTTCGGTCAAGGTAGTCTGGAGTAACTGCGCGCCATCCGGATCCCCCAGTAACTCGGCGTATGTCCGAGCGCAGCCGTAACCCGCCATCTCATAGTGCTCAACGCGCTGCGCCGCAGCAATTAGCCCGGCATCGCGCACTTCCTCTTCAGCATCTTCTTTGATCATCTCGTCTCCCTCTTTAAGCACACCCTCCATGCCCTCACATTTCGGACCGCGGGTTGACTCGTCGTGGCTCGTTAAAATCTTTTCGAGACGCGTCACGTGTTCCTTCGTCTGCTCGAAATGTTCTTCGAACCCCGCCGCAAGCTGTTTGTTAGTAGCGGCTTTAACCATTTTCGGTAGCGCTTTGATAATCTGCTTCTCCGCGCTGTAGAGGTCTTTCAGTTCTTGAATGTATAGGTCTTTGAGTGTTTCTAGTTTCATATATGTGGATTTAATATTGTTGGTGTTACCGTTGTCTTCGCAGAAGCGATCTAGCTCCCGACATCTTTATGTGCAACCCCGCAGCAGAAAGACCAGCAGTAAAATCGGAATCGGAATTCCGAGAAGCCAAAGTAAAATGTACCCAGTCGCACCTGCTTCTTTGATTTTATTTAATAAACGCATTCTCAGATATCCTTTCTTGACGTTGTTGATAACTCTTCTTTGTGCGCCGGAACTTGCCTCGATTGATGAAGACACACAATCGGGCTGGTGGATGGTTGTCTAGTCAGACAAAATCCTATGCTCCATCCGACGATTAGCTCGAAACGCGGAACTCCGTCAGGTGTCCCCAGCTTTTTGACTCAGACCCCAACGAAATTGTAAGAGACAGAAAAATAGGAGTCAGCTTAACTAGCGTTCCAGCATGGAAGGCTATGTTTCCTGGCTAACAAACGTGACAGGCGTTTAACGCCTTTTCGTGCGACCGCTACTGCGTTTCTGCCGCGCACGCGACGATGTCGATTTCCGGGGTCTCGTCCTTTTCGCACCCTTGGCGCGTAACCGCCGCCTGGCGCCTTTTCGCGACTTAGGCAGAGACTTTTTTACCGGGTGTCGTTTGAGTGCGCCTTTCGAGACTGCCGTGGCGCGTCTAACAGCCTTCCGAACTGGCCGCCCGCCGGCCGCAGCTTTTCCCACGACGGCACCGATCACTCCGCCAACGACTGCGCCAGCCGGGCCGGCTATGCTGCCGATTGCTGCACCGGTTACGGCGCCAGCTGTTTGCTTCGGAATTGGCGGAACCTGGATATCTTCGGATGATGGCGCACTTCTTTTCTTTTCTGGCTTTGGATGGTCAGGCATAAATGGTGGGTTTCTCAATATCTTCGTTCGCTACAAAGATAATTCGGATGACGAAGGCGACATAGCCTTAACAAAGCTAAAAATGCCCTGTGACACTCATCAGCGACCGACAATTGACTTCGAGTTCGAGAAACACTGTCAGCTTTTCGGAACTGACAATGAACGCTGAGCGTCGCCATACGCATCAGCAACGACCGGTCTTCGCTCGTGGCAGTCGTCCCAAAAGGCCAGCTTTCTAAAAGAGGCCGAGCAATTTGAGGACGATTACGATGACAACGATTACTCCAATTATGTAGAAGATATTTCTGTTCATGCCGTGACTGATATCAGGTTGAGTTTGCGGTTGCCAGCATTTATGCAAACTGAGCGGCGTGGACTGTAATAGCGTTGGCGCTGGCGGCATCATCCGCAGGAAAACGGCGGGAGTTGCCTCCCGCCGCTCATTAATCCAAGGCACAATCACCAAGCGCCGTGGCTGACTCCTTGCGAAGCTTATCGTCTGCCGCCTTCTTGGCCGCCGCGCTCTTGACTGCCACCTCCCTGTTGACTACCACCGCCCTGTTGGCTACCACCGCCCTGTTTTTCGCGCTCCTGGCTGCCACCGCCTTGTTTATCACGATCACGCTCTTTGTTGCGATCGCGCTCTTGGCTGCCACCGCCCTGTTGGCCGCCTTCTTGTCCGGTAGCCGTAGGTTTGATAGGTTCGTTCGGATTGCGTTGTGTTTCCATAGTGTCTTTCTTTATTTTAGTTATTAAGTTTACTGATTCGTGTGCGCGAGAGTCTGCTTCGATTACTGAAAACACACAATCGGGATGCCGGATGATTGTCTAATCAGACAAAACCCTATCGAACAGCTGACGATCTTATCCTGGAAGCCTTCCTCAGCCCGGCGCGTCTCTGCAGGCTTAGCGGCTCTCGTCTCGCTACCCTGGGACCTTAGTAACTGTTTGCAACCACTTGTCGGGTTGCGTGCGAAGTTAAGGCGATGGTGATGGAAACCCAAACCAAAAAGTTAATGAAAAAGAAAAAGGAGCGGGATTTCTTTTGCGTGGTAAGCGATGCATCTCGGTTTCAGTGCTGTCGCGCTAATAATTAATCAGTGGCTTCGCTTCGATAAATAAGTTCGGAGCTTCGCAGATGCCGGAAAAAAACATCGACTTGCACGGCAGCGCGCCGGACAAACATAAGTTCGCGCTGCTTTTGATTGACGTCATCAACGATTTTGATTTTCCGGAGGCCAATCAGTTGCTCAAATATGCCCGGCCGATGTCGAAAAACCTTTTACGCTTGAAACGACACGCGCAAAAAGCAGGCGTGCCAGTGGTTTATGTAAATGACAACTTCGGGCGATGGAAATCCGATTTTCGGCGTACTGTCGAGCATTGTACGCAACATGGTCGGGGTCGCGAGGTGGTGGAATTACTGGGGCCTGAAGACAATGATTACTTTGTGCTCAAGCCGAAGCACTCTGGATTTTTTTCCACCACGCTTGAGACGCTTCTCCGCTACCTGGAAGCGCAAAGCTTGATTCTGACGGGCATTGCCGGGAATTTTTGTGTCCTTTTCACAGCGAACGATGCGTATATGCGCGATTTTAACTTGTTTGTTCCCTCGGATTGCACGGTATCGAACACGAAAAAGGAAAACGACTCTGCGCTTGCGCTCATGAGGAAATTCCTCAAGGCGGATACCCGCGTGTCTTCTCGAATCGTGTTGCGCCCTGCGCAAAAGAAGAGTCAAAAAAGCCGCGGTCGATAACCAGACTCATCCGGTTTAGTTGTCCGCAAAACCAACCCGATTCGGGCGCCCGACCGATGCAACCCGAAACACGTTTGCCAAACTAATCATCAGGCCGATGATGCAATCGACAACCACCTGTCGAGGCGACTCGCCACATTTTGGGACACCTCTGCCTCGCCAGCCGGAGATAAAAAAGATTATGCACATCACCAGAAACAGAAAGAACAAAACTTTTGCAATTCCCGCTGATGCCGCGGCGATGCCGCCGAATCCAAGTACTGCTGCTATTAACGCAATTATCAGAAACGTTACAGCCCAACCTAACATGATGTCACCTCCTTAAGGCCTGAATCGAATTAGCCGATTGCCTCGTGTGTATTTTTATCAAACGGCTCCTAGTCGGGCAATCGATGACTCGCATTGTTAACACTGCACCAACTGGTGTTATCCTAGGATTGTGCCTGAGAGCCCTGTCATGAAAGGTCCTGTCGGTGTTAAGGGCTCGTAACTGGCTCACAGTGGGAACACACCAATCTCTTCCAGGTTATAAAAACGCAGCTGACAGAGAGTCCTAATTCTTCTGCAGGTAACGCCGGCATAACAGGCGATAGAAGAAGGCTTCCGCCGCCCGTTAATGCAAGGACAATCAGTCTTATCGTCCGCCTTGTTGGCCGCCACCGGGTTGGCCGCCGCCCTGCTTCTCGCGCTGCTGACGTTCACGTTCCTGTCTCTCGCGATCCCCCTGTTGGCCGCCTTGTTGTCCTGGACCACCGGACTTACCCGGCTCGTTTGGATTACGCTGTGTTTCCATGTGTAGCTTTCGTTAGTGTAATAGTGAACCTAGCTCATCCTTCGTGACAAGTGATGAGGTCGAATTCCCTTTCTTTCTTCAAGATCGCCTTGCGCAGGCCCTTTGGACTCAAGAATTTGCGATAAGCTTCTAGGTTGAAAAGAGCTATAGCTATTGATTCCTTGCCCCGGCTAGCTCGGTCTCCATGAGAGCCTCCGGGTTCACGATCTCTTCAGCCAATTGGTTGAGCGCCTCATTCGTCTCGGATTCCTCATTGAGGGTGGTTTGAAGAAGCTCTGCGGACCTCTCCTTTCCGAGCAACTCAGCAAAGGTACGAACGCTGCCGTAACCGGCGATCTCATAATGTTCGACTTTTTGTGCTGCGACGATAATACCAGCGTCAATCACGGATTCTTCGCCTTCTTCCTGCAAAATTTCCGACCCTTCCTCGATGAGCCCTTTCATTCCATGGCACGTTTTGCCTTTAGGCTTCTCGTCGAGATCCTCGAAGACTTGTGCAAGTTGTTCAACATGAGACTTAGTCTGTTCCAGATGCTTCTCGAAAGCCTGATTTAGCTCTGGCGACGAGGCAGCCTTTGCCATCTTTGGCAAAGCTTTTAGCAGTTGGTTTTCTGCGTTATAGAGGTCTCGCAATTCGCTAGTGTAAAGTTTTTGTAGCTTATCCAACTTCATAACTCGATTTTCCTTTCTTATTTTTGAATTCTTGTCTCTACCCGATTTTATTGAGGCAGCGTCTTAGCAACCCCCTCAAGAAAGAAACGACACGAAATATATGATCGCGTGTCTTTGATTTCGGAAATTCTCGGAGTGCGCATGGGAAATTTTCAATTACTTAGCGCTACGTTTTCGCCCTTTACTTCCGATGTGTGGTCGTATCTCCGCGGCTCCGGTCACGGCACGGCGTGACAATCGGCTGCAATCGTTCAACTCCCTCATGCGATGGTCAACGATGCGCATGTACACCTTGACATAGTCGCGTGCCATCCGGGTTACCGTGAAGCGCTTCTCGAAAACTTGCCGGCAGCGTGCGCGACTGAGATCGGGAACCCGTCGAACCGCCTTTATCGCGTCTTCCAGTTCTGTTACGACGAAGCCCGTTCGCCCTTGTTCTATCACTTCGGCAACCGCGCCACCCTCATACGCGATCACTGGAGTCCCGCAGGCCATGGCCTCGATCATGACGAGTCCGAACGGCTCCGGCCAGTCAATAGGAAATAGCAAAGCGTACGCATTGCCGAGGAATTCGTCTTTCTGTCGCTCAGTGATTTCACCAACCCATTCCGCTATCGAACAGTCACGTAGCAGCGGTTCGACGACCCGTTTGAAATAGCGCTTGTCTACAGGATCGATCTTGGCAGCAATCTTCAATGGTATCCCCGTCCGCTTGGCGATTTCGATCGCGCGGTCGACCCGTTTTTCGGGACAGATTCGTCCTAGAAAGGCGAGATATCTTCCTGTTTCCGACCTAAACCGAAGGAGGTCTTTCGGAAGCCCATGATAAACCGTCGCCTGCCAGTTCGCCCAGGGCAAAGGGTCACGTTGGGAGTTCGAAATCGACACGACGGGCATATCTCGAAAGTGGTCGTAAAGCGGAGCAAGGTCCGGGATATCGAGCCGGCCGTGCAGGGTTGTGACCTGCGGAATCCGCAACAGTCGAGAGACTGGAAAATGCAGATAATCGATGTGGAAATGGATCACATCGAATTCGTGCGCGCGCTGAGATACGTGCTCCAACAGCAGGATGTGGTGTGCAAGTTGATCCTTGCTGCGTTCATCCAGTCGAAGTGAGCGGTGGCACACGGGAATCAGCCGAGCGGTGGTCTCCGAGTCTCCACTTGCGAAAAGGGTCACATCATGTCCCTGGCGAACCAATTCTTCAGTAAGATAAGAAACGATCCGTTCCGTCCCTCCGTACTGTTTTGGAGGCACGCTCTCGTATAGAGGCGCTACCTGGGCGATACGCATATTCCCTCCCTCTTCCCTTGGGCGATACGTGCTTCGCTACCCGGTGCAATAGCCAAATACGCTTTTGTTCCGAAAAGTTGCGCTCGCACCACGGTCGCCCTGAGATCTGTATGAATCAAAAATCATAACTTTCCTCTAAATCGAATACCCGCGTAGCTTTGGTTTTTAGAGATTGCAGTAAAAGCTTTGTCTTCCACTAAGCGTCCTCAATTTCCTTTGTTTCGACGCGAACGGCGTACTTGGCTGGTTTCAAACCGCGGCCCGCCCGACTCGCATAGACTTGGGTGAATTCGGCGCCGAAAAGAAGGATCTGCGATGAATAGTAAACCCAAAGTAACAATGTGATGAGCGAGCTGGCCGCTCCATAGGCTGAACCAGCGGCGCCGCTGCCGAGATAGAAACCGAGCAGCCACTTGCCGATGCCAAAGAGGATCGCAGTCATGACAGCCCCGATCCCAACATCGCGCCACTGAATTTCAACGTCCGGCAGGAACTTGAAGATCATCGCGAAGAGCAGAACGACAACCGCGAAATCAAAAACGACATAAACCGTGAGCGCGATTACAATTCCACCCGGCAACACGGACTGCACGTAGTGGCTAAACGCTTTAAGTAGGGCTTCAATTGCTAGCGAAACGAGCAGCAGGAAACAGATCCCGGCAACCATTGCAAAAGAGAGAAAACGGCTTCGCAGAAATCCCCAGATACCACGACCAGGCTTCGCTTTGACGCCCCAGATCGTATTCAAGGCATCCTGGAGCTGACCAAATACGCCACTAGCGCCGACAAGCGCGAGAGCGACCCCGATTACTGTGGCTAGCGTGCTTTTGCCCGGTTGGGACACTTTTTGGGCAATGCTTTGCACCACCTGCACAGCACTTGGATCCAGAAAGTAGCCTATCTGCTCAGTGATCTTGTCCCAAGCGCCTGCCGGATCATCGCGAAAAATAACACCTACGATGGCAAGCACGACCAGCACCAGTGGCGCGAGCGAAAAAACTGTGTAATAGGCGAGTGCGGCACCCAATTGTGGCGCCTTATCCTGCAACCATTCCTGAAATGTTTGTTTTAACTGGCTAAAAGCATTACCAACGAACGATTCTGACGGCTGTGAGTTGCGTTGATTCGCCACGAGAAGACCTCAAACAACATTCGCTCGCAGTTCCTTGTTTGGTTTGTGCAATCAAACGCCTGTGCGCCGCTGAGCAGCGCGACCATGTGATCGAAGCGGTCCGCCAGTGTTTGGCCTGCGAATAGATCAAGGCATGCTGTTAAACCCACCGTTGCCGCCGATGGAAGCGCGTTCGGTCGATGAAATTCCGGCTGGACACGACTGGCAGTACGAGCCGAAGTGGGATGGCTTTCGCTGTATTGCGTTTCGCGATGGTGAGCAGATTCACTTGCAATCGAAGGCCGGTCAGCCGCTGGCGCGTTATTTTCCCGACATTGTGGATGCTATCGCTCAGTTGCCCCCGCATCAGTTTGTTTTGGACGGCGAGCTCGTAGTCCCCGTCAGCGGCGCCCTCTCATTCGATGAATTACAACTGCGTTTGCACCCGGCCGCGAGTCGCGTTCAGAAACTGGCCAAAGCCCATCCAGCGATGTACATCGTCTTCGATCTCCTCGCCGAGAATGGGCGAGCTTACTTGAAGCAACCGCTGCACAAACGCCGGCGCTCTCTTGAAAGATTCGCACGTTTGAACTTCAGATCGGCCAGGAATTTTCGCCTTTCACCGGCAACGACCGATCACCGGACTGCCAGTAAATGGTTTAAGAGAGCCGGCGGCGACCTTGATGGTGTTATCGCGAAACGCCTGAATGCCGCGTATGCCTCTGGTGAACGCACAGCCATGGTGAAAGTAAAGCGAATCCGCACGGCCGACTGCGTTGTTGGTGGATTTCGTTACGCCCGTGGCACGCGCGTAGTCGGTTCGCTCCTTCTTGGACTTTACGGCGAAGATGGCTTGCTCCATCACGTCGGATTTACGTCCGCCTTCAAAGCATCGGAACGCCGTGGGCTGACAAAGAAATTTGAAGCACTAAAAAGACCACCTGGATTTACTGGCAGCGCTCCAGGAGGACCTAGCCGTTGGAGCACGGACCGCACGGGTGAATGGGAACCCGTTGCTCCTAAAGTAGTCGTGGAAGTTGCCTATGACCACTTTACTGGCGGGCGATTCCGGCACGGCACGAAGCTTCTTCGCTGGCGCGTGGACAAAGAACCTCGCCAGTGCACGATGGACCAAGTGGAGCACCGCGAGGGCAAATCGCTCGCGCTCCTGTAGCCAAACATCGCAGCCGACGCCGTAAAGGAATTTTGTTGCGGCCACTTTATCGGCAAGTGCAGTCGTGTTCGTTGCGTGCATTTTCAATCTCTTCGAGACGTCAAAAATTTCAGGATCGCAGCTTCAGCAGACTTAAGCTGATTGCCTCTGGAATTTTTTATGGCTTCGCTCATTCCCGGGACACTGGTGTTAGTGAGATATGTTTCGAGCACGGCAGGATGGACGTAACATTTGCGGCAAATCGCAGGTGTGTTGCCAAGAAGCTCGGCTACCGCGCAAATAGCTGTTTTAACATTCGCCTTCGCCTGTTTCTTCGTTTCGAACGGTTCTTGCGCGTTGAGAGCCAACGCCGCAAGCAGCGTTCCCGCCCATGTCCGGAAGTCTTTTGCACTGAAATCTTGGCCCGTGATCTCGCGCAAATAATCGTTCACATCCTGCGATGTTACATCTCGCACTTCGCCCTTGTCACTGATGTACGCGAATAGGTCCTGGCCCGGTAGATCTTGACACTTCGCCACAATTTTTGCGATTCGCCGATCCGTCACGTCCACTTCGTGTTGACGTCCGCTCTTTCCACGGAACCGAAAGCGCAACCGTGCGCCCTTCACGGTCACGTGCCGATTTTTCATTGTGGTCAAACCAAATGATTTGTTCTCGCGCGCGTACTCCTCATTGCCGATCCGGATGAAAGTTCGTTCAAGTAATTGCACGACGGTCGCGAGCACTTTTTGCCGCGGCAGTCCAGGCAATTTGAGATCCTTGGCTACTCGAGACCGGATCTTTGGCAGCGCCTGGGCAAATGCGGCAAGACGCCCGAATTTATTTTCATCGCGGATCTCGCGCCAACGCTCGTGGTAACGGTATTGCTTCCGCCGACGTGCATCACGGCCGGTCGCCTGGATGTGCCCGCTGGCCGATGGGCAGATCCAGACATTCGTCCACGCAGGTGGAATCGCCAAGCGTTTGATCCTGAGGAAGCGTTGCTCGTCGCGGATCAGTTTACCTTGCGTGTCTAAGTACTCGAACTCGCCATTGTTCGCTGTACGCGTGTAACCCGGACGATCATCAGTAACATATTGCAGACCGGCTTCCTGAGCCGCCTCCACAGAATTATTAGCAACAGTTGCGACGAGTGCTTTGCCGTTACGACTGTTTGTCCCAGACGCCCCCATTAGAAAAACATCACTGCGAACCAGCCGTCTCCTTAAACGCCTGTTGAGCTGCCCGAATCCGTTCGATTTCGATTCGCTCCATTTTATTGTTCAATTCGCATGTCGAAGCATAATCGCATGGGAAAGCCATCGTAGTAAGCAAGGCGTTCTCGGCCTGACGGGAATCCAGTCGCGTGTGTTGCACCACAATGGGCACATCCGACTCGATCAAACTCGAATATGGCGTGTCGGGATCTTTTCCGGATCCTCAAAATTATTGAAGCGCAATCCCTGACCTTGCGCCTTGCGAGCCAGCACTTCAACCAGGCTGTAACAAATCCAGCCGAGTAACACCCAGCTGAGACTGGCATGATGCAATGCCCCTGCGATTTGGGCTCGTCTTTGCGGATCGTGAAAGACATACCAGAGTCCAGTCGCAGTGACGAGCAACTGAAACAACATGATGCCGATCCGTTTCATGCCGGGATGTTTCGCAACGAAAGATAATCGCGGGCCGCGACGCCCAATTGGCTCGACCTTTTCGACATGCCGGTTGAATACGATGCGGTCATAGTCGGCTCAGGACCGAATGGTCTTTCGGCCGCGATTACGCTCGCGCGCTCGGGTTGTTCAGTTCTTGTGTGCGAAGCGAACGCGACAATTGGCGGGGGAGCGCGCTCGGCGGAACTGACGCTGCCAGGCTTTCTGCATGATGTTTGCTCGGCAGTGCATCCGCTCGCGGCAGGTTCTCCATTTTTCAAGACCCTTCCGCTCCAGCGATCTGGTCTCACATGGATTCAACCTGAAATCCCATTGGCGCATCCGTTTGATGACGGTTCCGCGGCGTGCCTGCACCAAGATATCGATCGCACGGCAGAACAACTTGCCGGCGACTCGCACGCTTATCGGCGGTTAATGAAGCCGCTCGTTTCCCATTGGGAAAATTTGGCGAACGAATTCCTGCAGCCGATGCTCCACTTGCCGCGACATCCAGTGATATTAGCGCACTTCGGGATTTTGGGACTTTGCCCGACAACATTTCTGGCGAAGTTCATGTTTAAAAACGAACCGGCCCGCGCGCTTTTCGCTGGAATCGCTGCGCATTCATTTCTTCCTTTGGAAGCGCCGGTCTCCTCCGCGTTTGGTTTGGTGCTCGGGCTTGCCGGGCATGTTGTCGGCTGGCCAATCCCCCGCGGCGGTTCGCAGCAAATTACAAACGCGCTCGCTGCTTGTCTTCGTGAGCTCGGCGGCAAAATCGAGATTGAACATAAGGTCGATGATCTAAAGGACCTGCCAAAATCGCGCGCCGTTATTCTGGATATTTCTGTCTGGGAATTCTTGCGCATCGCTGGTCACCAAATGCCGTCGCGCTATCGCCGGCGACTGGAATCGTTTCGGCACGCACCTGGAATTTTCAAAATCGATTACGCTCTAAGTGAGCCGGTTCCGTGGAAAGCGGAGGCTTGCCGCCGCGCCGGCACGGTTCATCTCGGCGGCACGATGAATGAAATTGCAGCGGCGGAAGGCGATGCGTCGGGAGGGAAAATTCCGGAGCGGCCATTTGTACTCGTAGCGCAACAGAGTTTATTTGATGAAACTCGAGCTCCAGCCGGACAACATACGCTCTGGGTCTATTGCCACGTTCCATTCAATTGCAACGTTGATATGTCGGATCGAATTGAAGCCCAAATCGAACGATTCGCTCCCGGTTTTCGCGATTGTATTCTCGCTCGTCACAAAATGAATGGCGCTGAGCTTGAGAAAGCGAACCGTAATTTAACCGGAGGCGACATCAACGGCGGTGCAGCGGATCTGGCACAGTTGATTGCCCGACCGATTTTCAGTTCCACGCCTTACCGCACTCCACTTGAGGGAGTTTACTTATGCTCAGCTTCCACACCGCCGGGAGGTGGCGTTCACGGGATGTGCGGATATCACGCAGCCCGCGCAGCATTGCGCGACATTTTCGGCCTGAAACCTGTTCGTTGAAAACAGCGTTCAGCGGCGGTTTTACGTAATCATTTCTTTAAGCGCAAACCACTGTTCGTTTTCGAACGGTACCTTGATAGCTATTCATCAAAAAGGAACAAACCATGAAGACAAAAAGGCTAATTGCCACAATAACGGTCAGTGCTGGCCTCATTCTCGGACCGGCCGCGTTGGCGCAGGAAGAGACTCCCGTAGACATGAGGGACCTGCCATCCCCGGCGCAAACCACTATCAAGGAAAAAGCCGGGAACGATCAGATTCTTCGCGTCGCAAAGGAGACTCGCAAAGGCAAGGAATGCTATGACGCGGTCGTAAACAAGAACGGGAAAGAAGTGGCTATCCGGGTGGATTCCAACGGCAAATTCATGGGCACTCATCCGGAGAAGGCCGAGCAGAAGGCAAAGACCAAGGGATACTAATCAGCGCGAGTCGGGTCGAGTATTGCCTGCTCCCAGGTGGGTGAACTTTTCCCGTAGCGGATTAATGCGGATTAATGGCTCGAGTCGCCTGTTCGGAGGGATCGTACAGGCGCCATGGGGATGGCCTACGTTCGAACTGTAAGCAATCGTGTTGCGACATACGACCGGCCAGCCTTTGAGAGCCGTCAAATAAGTTGATGGGAGATCCACGAAACGTCGCGCACGCCAAAAAAGTCAGCCAGGAGAAGCATCATAAGGAAAAGCATGCTCCAAGGGCTGGCCCCGCTCCGACGCAGCGCACTAAGAACGTCCAATCCGAAACCAAAGCTGCCACCGAGAGAACTGCGCCGACGGCCGAAGCTCCGAAGCCAACTCAACCAGTAGAACCGACGCAGCTGGAGAAATCGCTTGTAATCCTATCCAAACTTAAAGAGATGGAGTTTCATTCACGAGCGAATATCGAAAAGCTAGCTGAACTTAGTTTGACCATTGAGGAGGAGCTCAAGCAAAAGGCGTTCGGTGATGCGATCAGCGCCGTTTATGCTGCGCAGGACGCATTTCAATCCAAGATTCTGAAGCTGATTGAAGACTACGAAGCGGAGTGTGCGCGTTTGTCGGGCGCTGCCTGACGTGCGCTGTTGATCCCACCAGACTTCGATTCTTTCGCGCAATCTTTTTGCGCGCCAATGGGCACTCAGTTTCGAACAATCCTTAAACCTGACAGTCAAAACTTAACAGACATGAAAACGAAAAACCTATTCACAGTAGCAGTGATAAGCGCCGGCCTCGCATTCGGCGTGACTGCACAATCGAAGGAAGAAAAACACGAAGAACAAACTATCAGCACTGCTGACGTCCCTGCCGCTGTGCAGCAGGCT
>Ga0193713_1000402_pt1 | contig 14682 bp, 13 predicted proteins | sample H3a2metaG_FD_143054 | JGI IMG/M metagenome (GOLD analysis project Ga0193713, IMG submission 143054) | Soil microbial communities from a riparian zone of the East river system, Colorado, United States - H3a2 | ecosystem: Environmental > Terrestrial > Soil > Riparian zone | place: USA: East River... | reverse complement strand
TCCGTAGTGGGTAACGACGAACCCGGGAGCAGGCTCGCGGAGCTGTTGGAGAAAGCAGGTGTCAACACCAATCTGCACCGCGACAGGGACATCGCAACCACGGTGAAGCTTCGCGTGATCGGACGGCAGCAGCAGATGCTGCGCTTGTCGAGCAAGACCCCGCCGAGTCACGAGGTCTTGCTCGACAAGCTCGCGGACTACGAGCGGATGATCTCCGACCGCAACGTGATCATCCTGTCCGACTACGGCAAGGGCGGGCTCACGCATATCGCGCGGATGATCGAGCTCGCCCGCGCCCAGGGCAAGCCCGTCCTGGTCGATCCCAAGGGCGACGACTACTCGCGCTACGTCGGCGCGACCGTCGTGACGCCCAACCGCGCGGAGTTCCGCGAAGTCGCGGGGAGCTGGAAAACCGAAGAGGAGTTTGCGCGCAAGGCCCAGGCGCTGCGGGAGAAGCTCAAGCTGCAGGCCTTGCTGGTGACTCTCGGCGAGGACGGGATGAAGCTCTATGAAGCGGGCGGCGCGCGGCACGAAAAGGCGCGTGCGCGCGAGGTGTTCGACGTCAGCGGCGCGGGCGACACGGTCATCGCCACGCTGGGGGTGATGCTCGGCGCAGGCATGCCGTTGCGGGACGCGGTGGCCGTCGCAAACCAGGCCGCCGGAGTCGTGGTCGGGAAGCTCGGCACCGCGGTCGTCCATCCGCAGGAACTCCTCGAAGCCCTGGCACAAGGCTGAAAAGACATGTACTTCGTGGTCACCGGCGCGGCGGGCTTCATCGGGTCGAACCTTGTCCGGGCGCTGAACGCGCGCGGCGAGACCCAGATCCTCGCCGTGGACGATCTGGAGCGCGGCGACAAGTTCCGCAACCTGGCGGCTTGCGAGATCGCCGATTTTCTCGACAAGGACGAATTCCGCAGGCGCATCGAGGCGGGTGATTTCACCGGATCGATCGACGCCGTGTTCCACCAGGGCGCGTGCTCCGACACCATGGAGACCGACGGCCGCTTCATGATGGAAAACAATTACCGCTACTCGATGGCGCTGCTCGACTTCTGCATGGAGGACGCGGTCCCGCTCGTGTATGCGTCATCGGCGGCCGTCTACGGGGCGGGAACGGGTTTTCGCGAGGAGCGGAAGTTCGAGGCGCCGCTGAACATCTACGGCTACTCGAAATTCCTTTTCGATCATTCGGTGCGCCTGCGCCTGCGCGAGGCGGGCTCGCAGATCGCAGGGTTCCGCTACTTCAACGTGTACGGCCCCAACGAATGGCACAAGGGCCGTATGGCTTCCGTCGCCTGGCACTTCTTCAATCAGTATGAAGCGGAACGGCGCGTGCGCCCCTTTGCCGGGTCCGGCGGGTACGCGGACGGCGAGCAGCGCCGCGACTTCATCTCGGTCGAGGACGTGACCAAGGTGAATCTGCATTTTCTCGACCATCCCGAGGTGTCGGGAATTTTCAACGTCGGCACCGGGCGGGCGCAGAGCTTCAACGACGTGGCGCTCGCCACGATCAACGCCTGCCGCAGGGCAGCGGGCGAGCCGCCTCTCGGCCTGGACGAGGCGCGCGGGCAGGGCCTGATCGAGTACGCGCCCTTCCCGGACGCGCTCAAAGGCAAGTACCAGAATTTCACCCAGGCGGACGTCGGCGCGCTGCGCCGCGCGGGTTTCGCCGCGCCTTTCCTCGCGGTCGAGGAAGGCGTCGAGCGCTACTGCCGCCAGATGCTCGACGAGCGGAAAGCCTCCGCCGGCTGATGCGCCGCGCCATGAGATATCATAGAAACATGGATCGCAATCCGGAGCTGACCTACAAAACGATCGAGGATACGGTCGGCGACACGCCGCTGGTGAGGCTGAAGCGCCTTCCGGGAAAGACCTCCAACATCGTTCTCGCCAAGCTCGAGGGCAACAATCCCGCGGGCTCGGTCAAGGACCGGCCCGCGATGTCGATGATCGTGCGCGCGGAGAAGCGCGGGACGATCAAGCCGGGCGACGCGCTGATCGAGGCGACGAGCGGCAACACCGGAATCGCGCTTGCGATGGCCGCGGCGATCCGCGGCTACCGCATGGTGCTGGTCATGCCCGAGCACCTGTCCCTGGAACGGCGCCAGACGATGCGCGCGTTCGGCGCGGAAATCATCCTCACGCCAAAGGCGGGCGGCATGGAGGCCGCGCGCGACCTCGCCGAAAAGATGCAGCGCGAGGGCAAGGGCCGCATCCTCGACCAGTTCGCCAATCCCGACAATCCGCTGTCGCACTACGAGGGCACGGGGCCGGAAATCTGGCGCGAGACCAAGGGGACGATCACGCATTTCGTCAGCAGCATGGGCACCACCGGCACCATCATGGGCTGCTCGCGCTTCTTCAAGGAAAAGAGCCCGAAAATCCAGGTCATCGGCTGCCAGCCCGAGGAGGGCTCGCAGATCCCCGGCATCCGCAAGTGGCCCGAGGCCTATCTGCCGAAGATCTACGACAAGGCGCGCGTGGACCGGCTGGAATACGTGAGCCAGGCCGACGCGGAGGAGATGGCGCGCCGCATGGCGCGCGAGGAAGGCATCTTCGCCGGCATTTCGTCCGGCGGCGCGCTCGCGGTCGCGTTGAGAATTTCGCGCGAAGTCCAGAACGCGACCATCGTCACGGTCATCTGCGACCGCGGAGACCGCTACCTCTCCACCGGCGTCTTTCCCGACTGACTGCGTCACAGACTGCCGGCGAATGACGCCGATCCTCGCGTTCGATATCGAGACGGTGCCGGACACCGCCGGCTTGCGCCTGCTTCGCGACCTGGATGAGAAGCTCTCCGACCGGGACGTCGCCGAGCACGCTTTCCAGCAGCGGCGCGCCCAGACCGGCCAGGACTTTCTGCCCTTGCACCTGCACCGGGTCGTCGCCATCGCCTGCGCGCTGCGCGAAGGAAACAGCTTCCGCTGCTGGTCGCTGGGTTCGGCCGCCGACGGCGAGGGAGAGCTGCTGCGGCGTTTCTTCGACGGCATCGAGAAATACACCCCGCAGCTGGTTTCCTGGAACGGCGGCGGATTCGACCTGCCCGTGCTTCACTACCGCTGCCTCGTGCACGGCGTGTCGGCGCCGCGCTACTGGGACACGGGCGACGACGATCGCGATTTCAAGTTCAACAACTACATCAGCCGCTATCACCAGCGCCACCTCGACCTGATGGAAATGCTCGCTCTCTACCAGGTGCGCAATTACGTGCAGCTCGACGAGCTCGCCAGGCTCCTGGGATTTCCGGGCAAGCTCGGAATGGACGGATCGAAGGTGTGGGAAGCGTATCAGTCCGGAAAAATCGACGACATCCGGAGCTATTGCGAAACCGACGCCGCCAACACCTACCTCGTCTTCCTGCGATTTCAGCTCCTGCGCGGGGCCTACGACGAGGCGCACTACCGGAAGGAGCTGGAGCTGGTCCGCGACACGCTCGGCAAGTCCAAGGATGCCCACTGGCGCGAGTTCGTGCGCCGGTGGGGCTGAACCGCGGTCCCCGATGCCGACCGCGCTCATCGAGTCCCTCGACCGGGAGGGTCGCGGCGTGGCCCACGTCGGGGGAAAGGCGGTGTTCGTCGACTACGCCGTCCCGGGCGAGCTCGTCGAATACTCCGCTTACCGCAAGAAGCCCGCGTGGGAAGCCGCGCAGATCGTGCGCATCGAGCACGAGGGCGCGGCGCGAATTTCCCCGCGCTGCGCCTTCTACGGCACCTGCGGCGGATGTTCGATGCAGCACATCGAAGAGCGCGCGCAGGTCGCGGCCAAGCAGCGCGTGCTCGAGGACGCGCTCTGGCACCTGGGCCGCGTTCGTCCCGAGACGATGTTGCGGGCTCTCTACGGGCTTTCCTGGGGATACCGGCACCGGGCGCGCATGTCGGTGCGCTGGGTGCCGAAGAAGGGCGGGTCGCTGGTCGGGTTTCGCGAGCGCAGATCGAGCTTCGTCACCGAAATGACGAGCTGCGAGATCCTGCCGGCCAGAACCTCCGCTCTCATCCAGCCGCTTCGCGCGCTGGTCGATTCGCTCGAGATACAGGGGCAGCTGCCGCAGATCGAAGTCGCCGTCGGCGAGGAGCTCACCGTGCTGGTATTGCGGGTGCTGGCGGCGCCCGGGGAAGCCGATTGCGAGCGGCTCAGGCAGTTCGCCGAGCGGCACGGCGTGCAGCTGTGGCTGCAGCCCGAAGGGCCCGACTCGGCGCGTCCGTTCTGGCCGCTGGAAGCACCGGGCCTGTACTACACGCTGCCCGAATACGGGCTGCGCATCGCGTTCGGCCCGACCGATTTCACCCAGGTCAACCACGCGGTGAACCGGCTCCTGGTGCGGCGGGCGCTGTCGCTCCTGGACCCGCGGCCGGGCGAGAAGATCGCCGATTTTTTTTGCGGGCTGGGAAACTTTACCCTGCCGATAGCGCGCTCCGGCGCGGACGTCCTGGGGATCGAAGGAAGCGCGCCGCTGCTCGCCCGCGCGCGCGAGAATGCAAGAACGAACGGGCTCGCCTGCCGCTTCGAAACCGCGGACCTGTTCGACGCCGCGGCCTGCTCGCGCCTGCCCGGCTGCGACAAGGCGCTGCTCGATCCGCCCAGGGAAGGGGCGGTCGAGCTGGTCAAGTCATTTGCGGCGAAGCCCCCGTCCCGCATCGTCTACGTTGCCTGCGATCCGGCGACCCTGGCCCGCGACAGCGGCGTGCTCGTCAATACGCAAGGGTACCGGCTCGCCGCCGCCGGCGTGCTGAACATGTTCCCGCACACCTCGCACGTGGAGTCGATCGCGCTGTTCGAGCGCGACCGATAAAAAAAGGGCGCCGCAGCGCCCTTTCTTGGTTCGGACCGAACGTCAGTCGCGGCTGCCGCCGAATATTCCCAGTATCTGGAGCAGGTTTGCAAAGATGTTGAACAGGCTCAGGTACACACCCGTCGTCGCCATGATGTAGTTGGTTTCGCCGCCGGTGACGATCCTTGAGAGATCGTGCAGCAGGAACAGCGAGAAGACCACGATCACCAGGGTCGAGATCGTGAGCGCGAGCGCCGGGATCTGCAGGAACATGTTGGCGATCATCGCGATGAGCAGCGCGATCATGCCGACGAACAGGAACTTGCCCATGAAGCTGAAGTCGCGCTTGGTGGTCGTGGCGATCGCGCCCATCACGAGGAAGACCACTGCCGTGCCGCCCGCTGCGTAGCCGATGAGCTGCGCGCCGTTCCTCAAGTCGAGGGTGTGGTTGAGCAGCGGCCCCAGGAACCAGCCGAGGAGACCGGTCATCAGCAGCAGGAATACGACACCGAGCATGCTGTTGCGGTTGGCGACGATCGCGAATTGCAGGCCGACCACCGCGGCGAGCATGACCAAAGTGCTGATGATCGGGTTCTGAATGAGGACGGACGACGTCGCCATGCCGAGAAAGGCGCCGGCGATGGTCGGCACCATCGTCAAGGCAAGGAGCAGATAGGTGTTGCGCAGGACCTTTTGCGACTCGGCAGAGATCGCCGTGCCGTAAATCCCGGACGTGTTCGAGCGTACCGGTTGCAGATCGGGTTGCATATTCATCCTCCATCGAATGATTGCGCTGACGGACGCTTAGAGCAGGTACCGCCAGCCAAGGTTCAACCGCGCACGGCAGTATAGCGTGCCTGGCGCGCGGCACCATCAAGGTTCTTCATATGGGGACCGGATGCTACAATTCAAGCGCCGACAAGCACTTAGCCTCAGGAAGGTTGGCCGAGCGGTTTAAGGCACCGGTCTTGAAAACCGGCAGGGGCGCAAGTCCCTCGTGAGTTCGAATCTCACACCTTCCGCCAGACAAGTCCAGGGAAAGTCCGAAGCCATGACGAGCGGTGTCGAGCAGGCGCTTCCCCTCCTCGATGCGTGGACCGCGCATTCGGTCATGCAACAGCGTCTCCCCAGCGTGGCGCTCACGATCGTGATCGGCGACCGGCCCGTCTGGACCAAGGCCTTCGGCTACGCCGGGATGAGCGTGAAAACGGTGGCGACCACGCAAACGCTTTACCGCATCGGCTCGGTCACCAAGACTTTTACCGCGCTCGCGATCCTGCAATTGCACGAGGACGGGAAGCTCAGGCTCGACGACCGGGTCCGCGACCACGTAACGACGAGCGCGATCCATGCCGGCAACGTCGACCTGCTCGACGTCACGATCCGCGAATTGCTCACGCACAGCTCGGGCTTGCAGCGCGACCTGCCGGGCACGTGGTGGACACAGCCCAGCTTCCCGGCGCAGTTCCCCGATCATGTCAGCGCCACGTATCCATCGAGCACCGAGTGGAAGTACTCCAACGCCGGCTACGCGTTGCTCGGTGAAGTGATCGCCGCGGCGGGCGGCGAGCCGTGGGCGCGGCACGTCGAGCGGCGCATCCTCGGTCCGCTGGGAATGGCGAGCACGGACGCGATGCCGCATGGCGATGAGGCGCGAGTCGCGACCGGCTACTCGCGGCCGACGCCCGCCGAGCCGTACGTGCCGGCGCCGCGCACCGACCACGGCGTGGTCAGCCCCGCGGCAAGCATGGTTTCGACGATCGAGGACATGGGCCGCTATCTCGCGTTTCACATGGGAAGCGGCGGCTCGGTGCTCGGCGGGAAAAGCCTGCGCGAGATGCATCGCCCGCAGTGGCTTCTCGATGACTGGCAGACCGCCTGGGGACTCGGCATGCGGGTACGCCGCGTCGATGGACGGGTGCGCGTCGGACATCCGGGCAACACGCCCGGCTTTGCGGCGCTCATGGAGTTCATCCCGGCGCTGAAGCTGGGGGTCGCCGTGCTGACCAATGCCGACGACGGCAACCCGGCGGGCTTTTGCGACTATGCGCTGCAGCTGCTGACCCCGATCGTCGCCAGGGAGATGGCGCGCGCCGCGCCCGATCTCGCGGAAGACGCCGAGCGCTACTGCGGCCACTATCGCTCGGAGAACGGCAATGCGACGATGCTCGTGGCCGTGCTGGACGGCCAGCTGACGCTGGTCGCGCCGGGCGCCCCGAATCCCTACGCTGCGCGCGTGATTCTCGAACGCACGCCCGAATCGCATGCGTTCATCGTGCGCTCGAGCGGCGCCTTTGCGACGCTCCCTTTCGGAGAACGCCTGGCGTTCAGCACCAGCGCCAGCGGAGAAGTCACCGGCTACGAAGTTGCTTCCGGCGCGCGCTTGAGGCTGCTTGCGGCGCTCTACATCAGCGTGGAGCGCCGCGAGCAGCCTCGAGGGCCCCACGTCAGCGTGGAGCGCCGCAAGCAGCCTCAAGTGCGCTACATCGGCGACGAGCGTCGCGCGGGCGGGGCGGACCGGCGCAGCCAGCGCCAGCACGCCGCGCACTGAAAAAAAAGCGGCGGACATTTAGTCCGCCGCATAAGCTCCCCCCTCGTTTCCCCTCGCGCAACTGCTGTTGCGTCTTGCCCCCGGCCCAGCCATAGAGATGTCAGTGCTTGGATTCCTCGGACTTCCTGCGCTTGCCTCGCGCCGCCTTGCGCAGGCTCTGATAGAGATCCGGATGGTGCGATTTCAGGTGGTCGATGATCTCGAAGTCTTCTTTTTTCACCCGGCTGAGGTCGATCCGCTCGACATGGACCAGCCGCAGCAGCTGGCGCACGGGCTTGGGCATGGTGCGGCCGCTTTCGTAACGCGAGCCGCCGCTTTGCGTCACGCCGATCATGGTCCAGAATTCCTCCTGGTTCAGGCCCAGGCGCCTGCGGATTTCCCGCGGGTTGACGAGTTCGAGCAGCTTCATGTTCGCTCCGGTACCGCTTGAATGCGGTAATGCCTATGCCATCAGCATGGAGCGTGCCAGTGCCGAAATACCCCTCCAGTCGGGGTTCGGCTGACACTGTCCTTTGTGACGAATTTACGATAGGATTCAAGGACTTTTTTAGAGGCTGCAATGGCGCTGATCGTTCAGAAATTCGGCGGGACTTCGGTGGGCACGAGCGAGCGCATCAAGAGCGTCGCCGGTAGGATTTCCGCTTTCAAAGCCGCCGGCCATCAGCTCGTTGTCGTGGTTTCGGCAATGAGTGGAGAAACCAACAGACTCATCGCTCTCGCCAGGGAGGTCCAGGCCGAGCCCGATCCGCGCGAGTACGACGTCGTTGTGTCGACTGGCGAGCAGGTCACGATCGGCCTGCTGTGCATGGCGCTGCTCGAGCGTGGCGTCAAGGCGCGCAGCTACACCGGGGGACAGGTGCGCATCCTCACGGACAGCTCGCACACCAAAGCGCGCATCCGGAAAATCGACGAGGACCGGATGCGCGCGGACCTCGCCGATGGAACGCTCGTCGTCGTCGCCGGCTTTCAGGGCGTCGATGCCGAGGGCAATGTCACCACGCTCGGCCGCGGCGGATCGGACACCACTGCGGTCGCGCTCGCCGCTGCCTTGAAGGCCGACGAGTGCCAGATTTACACCGACGTGGACGGGGTGTACACCACCGACCCTCGCATCGTGCCGGAAGCGCGGCGCCTGAAGTCCGTGACCTTCGAAGAAATGCTCGAAATGGCGAGTCTCGGCTCGAAGGTGCTGCAGACCCGGGCGGTGGAATTCGCCGGCAAATACAAAGTGCCCTTGCGCGTTCTCTCCAGCTTCGAGGAAAAAGGCGAGGGCACCCTGATCACATTCGAGGAAGACGCAAAGATGGAAGAAGCCGTCATTTCAGGAATCGCTTTCAACCGCGATGAAGCGAAGATCACCGTCATGGACGTGCCCGACCGGCCCGGCATCGCCTACGCCATCCTCGGGCCGATCAGCGACGCCAACATCGACGTCGACATGATCATCCAGAACGCCGGCGTCGACGGCCTGACCGACTTGTCGTTTACCGTGCATCGCAACGAGTACCAGAAGGCGCTCGACGTGCTCAACCGGCAGGTCAAGGACCACATCAAGGCCGCCGACATTCGCGGCGACCCGAAGATCTGCAAGGTCTCGATGGTGGGCGTCGGAATGCGCACGCACGCCGGAATAGCGAGCCAGATGTTCCGCACTCTCGCCGAAGAGGGCATCAACATCCAGATGATCTCGACCTCGGAGATCAAGATTTCGGTGGTGATCGACGAGAAGTACATGGAGCTCGCCGTGCGGGCGCTGCACAAGGCATTCGGACTCGATCAGCCGAGCTGACCGGAGCAGAACACCCGCAGCCCCGTGATGATATAGTTCCTGCGCAAGCGGAGAGATGCCCGAGCGGTCGAAGGGGGCGCCCTGCTAAGGCGTTATACGGATTACCTCCGTATCCAGGGTTCGAATCCCTGTCTCTCCGCCAAGATCCAAGCCGTTGCCGCCTGCTATAATCAGCGCCTCGTTTCGCGCCCGTAGCTCAGTTGGATAGAGTACCTGGCTACGAACCAGGGGGTCGTGGGTTCAATTCCTGCCGGGCGCGCCAAATTTCCCGGGGGTTGCGCAAGGCAGCCCCTTTTCCTGGCGGCGCGTCGCACATCAGAGTCATGATCGGCGTCTATCGCGAGTTCGAAGGGTGCACGCGGCTCATGGGGCATGTGCTGCGCAGGCTCCGGGTGCTCGCGCTCCCGCCGGTCGCCGAATCGCTGATTCGCCAGATCTACTTCACCGGCGCCAGCGCCACGGCGGGGATGGTCCTGCGCGGCGCGTTCCTCGGAACCCTGATCATCGCCTACGTGATCGATGTCCTCGACGCCAATTCGGCGCTCGCGGTGAAAATCCTTATCTGGGTGGTGCTGCGCGAGATCGGGCCTCTCATCGCCGCGGTGCTGGTAATCCAGCGCAGCGGCACCGCGATCGCCACCGAGCTCGCCCTGATGCAGATATCGGGGGAGGTGGCGAATCTGCGCCGGATGCGAATCGATCCCCGGGACTATCTGGTCGTGCCCCGGGTCGTCGGCGTGGCGTTGTCCACGGCGGCGCTCACTTTTTACGTGCAGGTGATCGCCGTGGGGGGCGGAATGCTTCTCAGCGCGCTCACGATCGACGCTTCGCTCGGCCAGCTTGCGAATGATTTCTTCCTTCTTGCGAGCCCGGTGGACTTCGCGTACTCGATGATCAAGAGCCTGCTCTTCGGCGTCGCGATCGCGGTGATCTGCTGCTACCATGGATTGCACCCTCCCGGAGTCTCGATCAACGCGGTCCCCAAGGCGGCGATCAACGCCGTAACGCAGAGCACTCTGCTCGTGATGCTGCTCAACGTCATTTTCGCCTACCTGGTATTCGGCCAGGCGTTCTTCGGCCTGGTGACGGCCAAGCTATGAGCCACGCCGACCCGGCGGCCGGCTCCGATTCCGATTCGCGTCACCCGGCTCATGCGCGCGTGGCGCTCGGCTACGAGCCGCCCGCGGGCGAGGACGGCCGCATCTGGATTCCCAAAGGCGGAAACCACCAGGTGGCGGGCCTGAGCGACGCCCGGAAGGCAAGGCTGCTCGGCGCGGTCCTCGACCTCAAATCGGAACTGGGGGCGAGGCTCGTGCTGCTCGGCCTGGAAGTCGACGGGCTGGGCCCCGCGGAGCGGGCCGCGCTCCGGGCGCGAGTGGCGTTTCTCCCCGCGGACGGGGGCCTGCTCAGCAACCTCAATGCGTGGGAGAACATCGTGCTGCCGCTCGGTTTCCACGCCCCGAGGCGCATGCACGGCGCCGCGGCAGAGGTCAACGGCCTGCTCGAGGAGCTCGGCGCCGATCCGCGCAGTCTGCTCGCCAAACTGCCCGAAAGGATGAGCGCGTACGAGAAGAAACTCGCGGGCTATGTCAGGATACTGCTGGAGAATCCGGAACTCGTGCTGGTCGAAGATCTTCTCGGAGGGCTCGACGCCGCGGATCGCGCCGGCGCAGCGGGATTTCTCCCGGCGTACCAGGCGCGCTGCCCGGGCGGGACGTTCGTGCAGATCGAGGGCTCGCCGGAGGCCTAGTACCCGCCGCGAGGGGCGGCGCGGAAACTTTTTAAGGAGAACGCCATGCAGGAGCATTCCCGACCGAGGCGCTTCGCAGGAATCGGAAGAAAGGTGAGCCTGTTCTTTCTCACGACGGTGCTCGGCGTGATCGGCGTCATACTCCTGGTGAGCTACAAGCAGGGCGCGTTCGTGCGCCACACCGCCATCTACTTCTACGCCGCCGACGCATTGGGGATCAGCAAAGGCATGGCGGTGAGGTTGTTCGGGTTGCCGGTCGGCAGCGTGAGCGACCTGGACATATCGGATCGGGGAGTGAAAGTGCAGCTCGCGATCAACAGCGAATACATTCCGCGCCTGCCCAAAGGGTCGCAAGCGAGGCTGGTGCGCGAAGGCTACGTCGGCGCGGGCTCCATCCAGATCGTTCCGAGCCGCGATCCCGGGCGCGCCGGAGAGTCCCTGGCCGAAGGGGACGAGATCGAATACATCCCCGCCCGCGGCGTGGCCGAATTGATCGACGATTTCAGGAACCAGCTCACGCCCGTGATCGACGACATGCGCCGGATGCTCGCCGAATTGAATCACCCGGACGGGGATTTCAGAAAATCCGTCGCCGGGGCAAGCACGGTTTTCCAGCAGCTTCCCGAGACCAACCGGGAAATGCGCCAGGTTCTTCGCGATGCCGACCGCACCGTGGTCGCTGTCGAGCGGCAGCTGCCGCTGCTCGCCGAGAAGTTCGCGCACACGCTCGATCAGATGTCGGGAGCGTCTGCGCAAATCCGCGATACGGCCCGAAAGAACGGCGATGCTCTGCACGAAATCCTGGTTCAGGTACCCGGCATGCTGCGCGATGGCGGCGACCTCGTGCGGGACGGGCAGGACATCGTCGGGGCGGCGCGCAACTCCTGGTTCCTGCGCGACATGATCGAGGCAAAGTCCGTGCGGACGCTTCCGCTGGACAGCTTCGAATCGGACGGTGCAGGCGCGCAACGCTGACCACCCGATGCCTTCCGGGACGTTTCCCTTGCGAGCCGCGGCGTCCGCCGCCGTGCTGGTCGCGGCCTGCGGCTCGCAGCCGCCCGCAAGCGCGCCTCCTTCCGGCGAGGTCGCGGTGATCGAGGCAAACCGCAGGGCCGATGCCTATCTGCGCAGCGGCAATCTCGAGGGCGCGGCGCGCCATTACCGGGAAGCGGTTCGCCTCGCGCAATCGGTTGAAGACGCCGAGGGCATCGCAGCCAACGCGATCAATCTTTCGATCGTGTACCAGCGACTCGGCAAGCTCGCCGACGCGCGCGCCAGTCTTGCGCCGCTGTTCGAGCAAAGCCGCCTGGGCTTTTCCGCGGACCGCCTGGCGCAAGCCGCACTGCGTCACGCGATAATCGATCTGGAGGACCGGCGCCTGGCGAGCTCCGGCGAATGGGTCGAGCGCGCAGCGTCGCATTGCGGGCAGCGCGGTTGCGCGGTCGCCGGAGCGATCCACAATGTGAAAGGACAGCTCGCGCTCGAGGCAGGGCGGCCGGATTCGGCGGCGGCGAGCGCGAAAGCGGCTCTGAGCGCGAGCCGGGCTTCGGGCGATCGCGCGGAGGCGGCCAACGCGCTGCGCCTCCTGGGTGTCACCGCGATACGCGCGGGCGACGCGCGCGCTGCGACCGGATATCTCGAGGAGGCGCTTGCCATCGACAGGGAGCTCGCGGCGCCGCGCAAGATATATCTGGACCTGATCGGCCTGGGCCGCGCGAGCGCGCTGCGGGGCGATCGCGGCGCGGCGCGCTCGTTCTACGAGCGCGCCCGCGTGGTGAGCGAAGCCGACCGCGACGCCAAGGGGGCGGCGGAGGCGCGTGCCCTGGGCGAAGCGCTCGGCGACAAGCTGCAGGCTCGCCAACCCACCCGGGCATCGCCCTGATTCCCATGCCGGACAACAAGAACCCGAAGCCGACTCACAAGCTGGAGGATCATCTTTACGGCCGCGATTACGATCACAGTCACGACGGAGACGAAGCGGCCGACCACGACCACGATCACTACGGGGCGGACGGCCGTCTCGAGGACAATCCCCTGTGGATCCAGGATCACGTCTCGCTCGTCAGCGTCGGGATCGATATCGGCTCGTCGGGAACTCAGGTCATTTTTTCCCGCATCAATCTGCGGCGGATGGGCGAGGAGCTTTCGAGCCGCTATTTCGTGGTTTCGCGGGAGACGCTGTTCCAGTCTCCGGTCTCCCTGACCCCTTACCGGAGCGAGGAGCTGATCGACGAGGCCGAGCTGGGGCTCATCATCGACAGGGCATTTGCCGATGCCGGGCTGCATCCGGACGACATCGACACCGGGGTGGTGATCCTCACGGGCGAAGCCCTGCGGCGCGAAAATGCCGAAGCCATCGCCAGCGTTCTTGCCGAGCAGCGCGGGGAATTCGTCTGCGCCACCGCCGGCCACCACATGGAATCGATGCTCGCGGCCTACGGCTCGGGGGCCGCTCGCGTATCTCATGACTCCGGAAAACGCATACTCAACGTCGACATCGGCGGCGGCACCACCAAGCTCGCCCTCGTCGAGCGGGGGAAAGTGATCGCCACGGCCGCCGTGCACGTGGGGGGCCGGCTCCTGGTGATCGATGAGAACCGGCGCATCGTGCGGCTCGACCCCGCCGGGCGCCATCTCGCCGCCCAGGCGGGATTCCACTGGAGCCGCGGCGATGTCGCCGACGCCGCGGCGATGGAGCGAGTCGCGGAATGGATGGCCGAAGGGATTCTCGCCTCGGTTTCGGAGCGCGCCTTTTCTGCCGAAGTGCAGAGCCTCTTCCTGACCGAGCCGCTTCCGGCGCCGGACGGAATCGACGGCGTGATGTTTTCCGGCGGAGTAGCCGAATACGTCTACCAGCGGGAGACACGCGAATTCGGAGACATGGGCCGCCTGCTCGGCCTCGCGCTGCGCAGAAAAGTGGACGCGGGTGCCTTGCCCTGGCCCTTGCTGCCGCCCGGGGAGTGCATCCGCGCCACGGCGCTCGGGGCCTCCGAGTACAGCGTCCAGTTGAGCGGCAACACGATCTACATCTCGAATCCCGGCGCCCTGCTGCCGAGGAAAAACCTCCAGGTGCTGCAGCCGTCCTACGTCTGCGAGGATCTCATCGATCCCGGGAAGCTCGCAGAAGCCATTCGCGAACACTTCAAATCCTTCGATCTGGTCGAAGGCGATACCGAGACCGCGCTCGCCCTGCGTTGGGAGGGGATCCCGTCCTACGAGCGCATCGCCGCTTTCGCCCTCGGCATCCGGAACGGGCTGGCGAACACCATCGCGAAGCACATGCCCCTCTACATCATGGTCGACGGGGACATCGCGCAGACGCTCGGCGCCATCCTTCGCGATGAAATGGGCGTCGAAAGCGAAATCCTCGTCATCGACGGAGTCGTCTTGTGGGACTTCGACTATATCGACCTGGGACGCATCCGCATGCCCTCGCTGACCGTTCCCGTCACCGTCAAATCCCTGGTATTCAGCGAGGATCCGCGCGCTCCTCGCGGGCGGGCGCCCCAGCGCCACGGGCACGGGCATCACGGCCATCGCCGGGTTCCGCCAGGCTGAACGCGCCGAACGCGAACGGTGGCCGCAGGCTGTTGAAGTGGAAGGGTATAATGTCGGCACAAACGGAGACGTAGATGGGCATCGAATCGCACTATCACAGCAAGAAAGATCGGGTATTCGTACGGGGGATTACCGGTCATTACAAGCTCAAGGACGAGCTGGCGCGGCTGCGCGCGCTGCCGCGAGTGCGCAAGGGCTCGGAGATCAAGTTCGTTGACGGACCGCAGGCCTACAGCCGCCACTACGTCGAGCCCCACGACGGGCTT
>Ga0193713_1000401_pt1 | contig 14747 bp, 11 predicted proteins | sample H3a2metaG_FD_143054 | JGI IMG/M metagenome (GOLD analysis project Ga0193713, IMG submission 143054) | Soil microbial communities from a riparian zone of the East river system, Colorado, United States - H3a2 | ecosystem: Environmental > Terrestrial > Soil > Riparian zone | place: USA: East River... | reverse complement strand
GGAGTGTTAGGTCGCATAATACTATTCCCTCCTCAGCTTTTAAAATCAAAATGTGGGTTTCAAGGATACTCACAGTCGTGTTCCGGGTGTCAATAACACAGCCTCCGCATCCCAGGTTTTCACCACTACCGCTGGATCAAAATCGTCCAGGAACAAGTCCACGTGTGAGCTGGCATCCGGTTCACCGTCCAAGTGGGGTCGAAAAATTATCCACCATTTCCCGCCACAAAGCAGATCGACGAAGGTAGCCAGCCCATTGCAATCTACGTGTACCCAATGCCTCGCACCCGCCGTCGAAGCCAGTCCCCATCGCATTTCCGAATTTGGATATAAAGCCTTGTTGTTGCAGAATGGAAGGCCTTCGGTGAGTCGCCATGCCTCAATCTCACTACTGAATTTGTCTTTCTGGATGGCGCTGAGCGGAAGCGGAAACGAAAGTCCATTGATGATTGCGCCGTTTGGGTCGCGGGCCGTATCAAGAATGTCTTCCAAGGTACCAACCCTCATTTGAGTGGACATGTCTCCATCAACGATAGGAATTGATTGATCTGAACATTAAAATTTGATATGAAATATGCAGATCATCGACCCACCTTGGAAGTTGATTTTGGAGTCCAAATTCGTCAGCTCCAGAAGACCAGATTCGTCGAAATTTACTGTGTCCGTTGGCATGCCGTGGATGACAATGTTGTGATACCGGAGCTTCTCCTGAAATTCTGATGTGGACATTGCCTTATATTCGTTGTAATGCATGACTTCAATTCCGGATTGATATCCATTTTCGAGATACCGTGGTTGACCACTGGGTGCATCGCAAGACTTAACGAGGTTTTTCATTTCCAGGAATTTATCAAGGTCGTCCTGGAACTACAAATGTCGCCAATGAGAATATTAGTCATACAACCATGAAATAGCTCACATTAAATTCAGGTTGCCACAGATGAGGCACGCCTGTGGGATCCATGATGGAGAATGCTTCACCCTTTACGCGTTGTCGGTTAAGAGCTGGGTCGAAAGTTACCTTCATTTCACTCTAAAACAACAGTCAAGCTGGATATTGTTATAAGAAGAAATCATACCGCAAATGTTTCCACCTCAACAGGTTGTAAAAAGGAACCCTCCCCAATTTGTTGGAAGGTTACAAATTTTGAGGGCTTGAGGGAAGAGCGGCTAGGTGGCTGTTTTGGATCTGGAGGCATCATCAGCCTTCCGGAGTAAATGATTAACAGTGCTGTGCTCACTTCTCTTCTTAGGCTGGCTTAGCCGCGTAGAGCGCCTCTGACCACCTGAATATATCCGATAAATTGGGCCCTACCTGCAGCTGCAAAGGACTTACCGGCTTCGACAATCCTCTTCTTGCGGGGCCTCAGCTTACGTCTAACAGGCTTGTCTACGTCCATCCCGTCCTCGTCGTTGTCGTCCATCCCGTCCTCGTCGTTATCGTCCATCCCGTCCTCGTCGTTGTCGTCCAGAGCCATGTCCATATGTTCGCCCGGCGTTCCATCCGATTCTTTGTCTCCTGGTGTCTCCTCATCTTGTTCGCCTGAAGCTGACCCTTCTGCATGGTCACTAATCAACAACGTGGACCGTTTCAGGCTCGAACACCGCAATTCTGACAATGGCCAGTCTGTGGTAAGAGATCTTTCGCCTTCGAAAGTCAGTAGGAAAGCCGGCAGGACATGTTGCTCATTGTCCGGGCATTCCACTAAGGATAGTCAGTTTCTGGTCATAACAGTCCTTTAACAACGCACGTAGAGAAAAGAAGCTACGGTCTTCCGGGGACATGGCCAGAATGTCGCCTTGTGATATATTGGCAAAGAATGTTTGCATGGCTGGAAAAATTGTGTCACGACCGGTTGCAACCTTCAGCAACGCCCTCCATAATTCGAGCTCTATATCAAGTAGACCATTGGGTTTATCGTTTCCGATAGCCTTCGACATCTAGTGAAAAGGTTCAGCTTCATGTGGAGGTTAACAATACGCAATTTACCAGCAACATTCGGGCCTGATCCCATGCATTGTTGTGGATCTTTTTACCACACAACAGATACAATGGTGAAAATAATAATGCGGCATAGAGAGGATGTCGAAGTCGGTACATTTCCTTGCTTTCCCGAAAATTTTCCAAATATTTCTGTTCTTCTGCCGTCAATGCAACCAATGGCGCGATCGACCTGCATTGGAGCAATATATAAGGTTACAATTCATGTTTTATCTGATGAACACATACGCTTTGTAGATGGTGTCCATGCTGTCAGGGATATTAGGAACAGCCTAGAAGTGTTTCATACGATAGTCCTTCTGAAAGAGGTGTATACTTACCAGTTTATCACTGGCGGTACATCCCTTCAGCATGAAGGAAAGGTGGAATGCGGCGGCCTGCAAGTTGAACAACATGTTCGAACCCCTCGATTGTTTTGTGAAGCCATGTAGCGCCTTGAACAGTACAGCTTGCAGGGAGAGATCGTGAGTGGTCGATGGTCCCAACTCCATGTCGGTGTCAACGAGAGAAGACCTCGTTGTGCTTCGAAACCTCTCCAATTCGTCCAGATTGCTCTGCCCCTCTTCCAATAATAGGACCCAGTCGTCCATATGCCACCGCTAATTGCAAGTGTATTTCAGGAAGATGGAATTTATCTGTGTGGAATACGTACTCGACCTTCCGGCAATAAACCCTTCTGAGGCAATTTCCCATAGCGTGGATTCTGAAAAGAAGCGGGCGGATGTTGAAGCGCATACAGCACGTCCATTAAGCGGTAGGCAGACATGACATTGCAGAGCTTTCTTGCGACTGAAGGGGTCGCTTCAACAGTGTTTGGAAACGATGGCCGGCCAAGTTCAACGAGGTTCATAACCTGACGTATGTCCATTGCATCCAACGACAGAGTTCCATCATATATCTGTGTCTCTAACTTCTCCATGTTGCCTAGGAAGGCCTACCTAGAATGTGGTAAATTTATACATGAAGATATCTTTCCCGATACGTACCGCATGAGTCGGGTCGTTGGATATTGCTTGTGTTTGAACAACGAAGTCCGACATCCAGGGGAAGGTGGACAAAACGGCGGACCTAGATCGGATATAGCTTGCCTGCATTCAATAGAGATTGAAAAAGAAGAAATGAAACATACGAAATCTTCGACACCGGATCCATTGTGATGGTGGAGAAGAAAGCTGCGCGTTTGACGTAAATAGTCCACACATGACAGTGACATCAACAACGCTAGTCCATATTTATATATCATCACGTGTTACATATTCCATAATATCCTGTCCGTTGGGGCATAAGCTGGAAGACAGAAACAGGTCTCTGTGCTCGATGTCTGCATAATGGTCCTGGAACATAAAAATATACCCAAGTTGGGTGGATCTTCTTGTGCGTACCACAGCTAAAAAATAACAGAAATACTATAGATTGTAAGTGGGACGGTATATACGGTAAATTACCTTAAAAATGTTATCCGACCGGTTTGTGGCACAGGTTTTTGTGCCACCTTTAATTCTAATGGCTACGTCCCGACATCTTGGGAAGTCTGCGGCCGGAAGTATTTCAGTGGACAGCTACCGATACAACATTAGTTACATTTTAAATACATTCCTGACATCTTGAAATCTTTGGTCAACAGAATTAAAATATAAATCTGGAATTATATATTCAAGGAGTGGGCTTAGTGGCGTCTCTGCCTAGATGTATTCAGGCCTATATCTGAATTATGATGATATATTATTGCATTTGATGTATGTAGTTTACAATTCGGTTTACGATTTTTTTTTTTGGTAATGAAAGATGATTTGCAAAAAGTAAACTGTCAGTTATTTTATGCCGCCTGGTATTAAGGAAGATCTTACCGTCCCCATCGCCCTGAGGCGTTGTTGGGTTGCAGTTCATCGTCATTTCCATATGTCGAATATTCAACGTTCCAATGGGACCCATGCCAGCGATGTCTTCCACGGTCAGGCCAACAAGTGATATTGAAATGATAGTTGCGCACCTGCATCCGGCTTGACCGCCCTCCACTCCTCCAAAACGACCAAAAGTGCGTCGATCCGACTTTTCCTGTAGTTTATCGTATTAGCGCATGCTGCATTCGAGTGAATACTGACAGTTTTTTAACTTCAGCGAACATCTTAAAAATAATAATCCCGATGAACACGACGAGGACGAAAAGGCCGACGATGAGAATGACGGCGATGGCGATGAAAACGATGGCAACAAAGACGAAAACGATAGCGATGGCGACCAAAACTAGGGATAAAGGCACCAAAACAACGGCGATAGGAAACAAAAGGAGAACTATAACGTTGGTGAATGCCATCTAGCTGACAACTGTGATATCAAGTGTCTGTAAAAAGAGTAGATAAATCTTACTTAAACACAGGATGCTTGAAAAGCGTGGAAAAATATAATAGCTGTTGTCGGTTAAAAACACGCGCTATAAGTTGGTGGTCTCGATCGTCAGGAGTGTTAACGACAAAAATGATTTCAGCGCTTATGTAATACTTGGCTAAATGAGGGCATAAATATAAAATACCTAAATAACATAAATATTTGAGTGAAGTGCATTGACAAAATGTTAAATGCGCAAGGCGGAAATGATTGTCTTCATTGATTCATACAACAAAGGAAAATGGAAAATTGACGCTTCTCTGCATCGCTTCATTTCGTCCGGTTAGAGTTCCAAGTTGTTGACGCTTCAACGTTACTACCGTATCTTGATATTGACCCAGAGCTGTTGGGTGAAATGAATTATTTGCTATTTGATAACTTACCCAATGCCCGAACGCCATCCTTTAACAATGGTTTTTCTGTACCTTTCAATGTTGACACGTGCATGCCATTAATACCATTCCATTCCAAGGTCACTCTTTACATGGGTGTACTAAATTTCAACAGCCGATAATGTCACGCCAACTGCCTTGATATCAGACTCTTTACCGTCAGATTCTGTACGACATCAGCTACCCCGATTACATTGTGACGTCACATTTTGACTGGTTAGCTTATGACGTCACACTCTGACTGGTCAGCGTATGACGTCATACCCTGACTGGTTAGCTTATGACGTCATACCCTGACTGGTTAGCTTATGACGTCATACGCTGACTGCCACGATGAGGCTAGTAAGCTGACTCATCAGAGGATAAGATAACGTAGGGATCAATAGCATAGCATATAGACACACAACATGCACAGATAAATCAACAAACTAAATCAGGTAACCGATTGTATATTTCCATCCCTTCAACGTTATCAACGCATATTCATCTGCAAACCCATTCTTGACCCAAATTTCTGCTTTTCCCACCCACGCACTTCCTTCAGTGTTTGGTACAGCCACTCAGCATCCGGTTTGGATCAACTGCGGGCCGCTGGCATCCCAAACGCTCAGGCCCTTTGCGGCGCGATTTCTCTACCCAGCGCACTCACGCTGCACATTTGCTGTGGCTCGAAATTTGGATAAATCACCTGACGTCAAATTTCTCACAAACACAGCGCCGCTCCCAGGATCTCCGCACCCCCACATAATCGGAAACATTGCCTACTTGAAATCTGATTATTTGGTAACAATTCTTAATATACAAATTCCCACATCACCTACCTGAAATCTGATTACTCGGTCAATCTACACATCCCTTCCATCAAATAGCTCCTTAGCGGAGTAATATCTTATGGTTAGCTTATGACGTCATACCCTGACTGGTTAGCCTATGACGTCATACCCTAACCAGTCAGGGTATGACGTCATATTTGACCTGAAATGCTTTCGAATTTAATCACGTTTTTTTCATTGCCCTTCCGTCTTCCTTACATCAATGTTGCTCGATATTCTCGTGTCATATATGACTGCAGTCTATGCTTATGTTCTCATCAAACAGATAGGTAATATTCTAGTGTCAATTGCTTGAGCCATTGCTCATTGAAATCCAGATCACGCTTGTTGCTCATCGATAACGACGCTTGACCTATGCAATCCTCCCGACTACAATGATTTCCGCTTGCCCATTGTTAGTAGGGTTTGCAATCCCTGTTTCTCTATTGATGTCTTTTTGGTGGACACTGACATATCCACGTCTACATTAAAGTCCTCGCTTCCATGCTTATACTCGCAGCTTACTACGCCTATGCCTTCATATCCATCCTTTTATCTTTTTGCAGTGGTGCAAACTATTCCTTCGTCTTCGTCGGTGTCTCCAGGAGACAACTCATATCCGATACCATCTCCGATCTTCCGCGTCCAACTTTCTATAAGTTTTCTTTCAACATACATTCACAACGTGCCTTTGATAGTAACAAAAATCAAATTATATTTACAAAGATTTTGCATTCGGCGCCACGACTTCTCTATGCAAATGAGACTACTTCATCTCCGTCATGGCTATTGTTTAAACTCCCTTGATTTACCTCCTCACATTACCATACTGAAACTTTTGTATTGGACATCATGCTTTGAATGTCCTGCATTATTGAAAGAGAGGAGTCCCATGCAGTCACAACACCTTGGTTCCAATCCATTTCGGGGAGGTGGTCCACCCACATCACAGACATTGAAAGGGTCATTTTTGACGTCCTGTCATCTGAAGGGCTATGGCATGGAAAAACTTCAAGATTGTGATTTTCGTTTTGTGCAATACATCTCGTTGACTGAGGCTCATAACTTGTGTAATAACAATAGTAGTATGTACCCCTTCCTTTTTCCTCTTTATCAACTTTCGAAATGGTTGAGTCGTGAAGATCTCCGCAACATGGCATTACTCCACAACATTCCCTTCACTTTGCGTGATCCCAAACCAAAATTGCAAGCCCTATTCGAAAGTCACTCCTGTGATGTTTGTGACAATTATGTATCTATCTTTAGGACCTCAGATGATGAGGAAGAAAGTGGTAAAGACGTAATAATGGAAACGAAAGAAAGCGCTAATGCACATCCGCCGTTAGGACTAGAGCGGACTGTAAAATTGATGTTGACAGAAAAGGGGATATCTTGTTCGTCGCAGTTCATAACAATGTCCCTTCTGAACTCATTCTGTGTCGATGGACGTAACGCAGAAGGACTTGAAGACTCCGTTCTTCAATTCATTCAATATCTTCCATTGACTGAAGCATTAGTTTTATGCAAGGAAGACAGCGATCTGATCCCATTGCGATTACCGATTGATATTTTTATGGAACGTTTGTCTCGTGAGGATCTTCGCAATATGGCATCACTACACAACATCAGCTTCAGAGCCAGTGATCGCAAACCAGCACTGAAAGCGTTATTCACGAATCATAATTGCGATGTTTGCAAACTGCACACATGTATTGTTAGATGTCATAATTCAAACTCATGCGATGTTAGGAAGGACAAAGACCCTCTGAACTGTACCCCTGACAAATTTGAACCCCAGTCCGATCATATTGGGAATAATTTATGTGCAGACACCGATATCCCTCATTTTAAACCGTTGCTAAATGCACTGAATCCGTGTCCAGATCTAACACCAATACAAACCCATTCATGCCAGACATTAACAAACAAATTTCTGAGCTCCTACTGTGTCGGTGGACATAACATAGAGGGAGCTGAAGAGTCTGTTCTTCAGTTCGTTCGGTATGTTCGTCTGACTGAAGTTTCCGCAATATGCAAGCAAGACAGCAGTGTTATCCCCTTTCGTTTGCCCATTAAGCATTTGGCAGAATGGTTAACCCGTGAAGAACTTCGAAACATGGCATCGTTACACAACATTCGAATCAAGGCAAGTGATCGGAAGCCGACAATAAAAGCCCTATTCACCAATCACGAATGTGATGATTGTGAACTATATGTATCCCTCTTTAGATCTCCTGACGTTGTAGGCTCCGGACGTAATCGAGATCAGGACACTGATAGTTCCACCAAATTCCCTCCCCACCCTCCGTCGTCTTCGCAAACAGAGCAGATCATTAATGATTTCTGTGCAGACACTAGTCCAGCTGCTTTTGAGGAGTCCGGATGTGCAATTTGTGGTCAACTCAAACCCTGCACAGATCTCACACCAATACAAGACTGTGAATGCGACTTATCAGCTCTAATAAGAGATGGGGTAACAAGAAAAGAGCGCTTATCATCTGATGATCCAATACAAGAGCTCCAAGGACCGATCATTGATCCCTGCAAGAATATCTGTCACACCTGTTTGACATCAGTGAATAAAGGAAAGGTTCCCAAACATGCACTCGCTAACGGCCTGTGGATAGGTCCTGTGCCAAATGAACTCAAGGGTCTTACTTTTTCTGAAAAAATGTTGATTGCTCGGGTTCGACACAATCGTGCCGTTGTTCGTGTTTCTTCGGGTAGAGCTAAGATGGTAGCAAATGTAATTATGTTTTCAAATCCCACCCCTTCAATCTATCATATTCTACCGCCTAGTCGAGAGGAGATGAAAGAGATACTTGCCTTTATATTCACAGGAAGTGCACAGCCTACTGATGAAGATTTTGTGAGAACACCATTTCTCGTTCGCCGGGAGAAAGTTAGTAAAGCGCTAGACTGGCTGAAACTCAATCATAGTGATTACAAAGACCTTGAAATTTCTAGGGAAAATCTGGATTCTTATCCACTTTCAGGCGTGCCTCTTATTGTGGATTATAAAAAATTGCAGCCTGAAGATTCAAACAAGTTACCCACTGCAATGAGCAACCATGATATGGAAGCAGAGGAAGGAACCACCGAAGGCCTCTGTCCTTTCACGGTTCACGGTATAACCAGTGATGAATTCACAAAGTTGTCTATGACGGCATTAAAAGCCCGTGCGCTCAAGCATCTCGAGGATCAGGGGAAAATGCTGGCCATTGGTCACGAAGACAAGCCTCAATCAATGTACGATAATCCACAGGCGTATCCTCAGATGTTTCCATGGTTGTTTCCATACGGCTGTGGTGGCATAGGACAAGCTCGACTTAAAAAGAAAATGTCTGAAGCAGATCATAAGAGATGTCTGCTGATGTATCATGATAAGCGATTTCAAACAGACTTGTATTTTCCTATTGTCGCTTTCAACCATGAACAAATAAAAGCAGGGGTTACTGGCAGCTTTCTTTTGACAAAAAGGCATAAATTTAATGAGATTTCACAAAGATTGATTTCACTAGACCAAACCGTTCTGTCTGGATTGGTAAAGCGACTAACTGATGGCGAACATGTTCGTGCAGAGACAGATAAAGAGAAGGCTTGTTTTGCTGTCTTGGAGGACTTAGACCATGTCGGTGGGCATGTCAAAGGGTCTCTCACAACAAAGAAATATATGCGCAATGAAATCTGGTCTCTGATCTCTTTTATGGGAGCACCATCCTGGTTTATCACCCTTTCACCTGCAGATAATCGACATCCGATATGTTTGTACTTTGCGGACACTGGTGAGAAGTTCAGCCCTGAATTGAAATCATCTGCAGTCCGCAATCTTCTCGTAGCAAGCAACCCAGTTGCAGCAGCTCGATTTTTTGACCTCATGGTTCGTTCCTTTATAAAAAATGTGCTAGGTGTAGATCATGAGCACCCTGGCCTTTATGGCAAAACATCTGGGTACTATGGTACTGTTGAACAACAAGGTAGACTCACTCTGCATCTTCATCTATTACTGTGGATTGCAGGAGCTCTCTCTCCACAAGATATTCGCGATAAACTGATGTCAGAGGATTCCACTTTTCAGCAGGAATTAATTCAATATCTTGAAGGCGTGCACCAAGGTGAGTTTATCACTGGCTCAATGGAGACTGTCCGTGCATCTGTTCCAATGCAAACAGAGGCCCTTGGAGGTATTCACGCATTGCGCCAGGATCAGCAACCTACCAATCTTCTCCGCTCGGAAATGGAGTACAAAGATCCAACACAGACCCTTCCAAATCCTGCTCCCATGCACTGCAAAAACCCTTTAGCATGTACCCCCGCAAATTGCAAATGCAATGATAATTGGTGGAAGGATTATTATAAAACTGTTGACGACTTGCTTTTAAAGTCCAACATTCATAACTGCTCTAATCCTTTAGCTGCTCAACAATCCCAGATGAAGGCACAATCAACAGAAGGAGACTCAATTCCTGTAACATCAAAAAAAAAAATCCATACGAGGCAAGGTCCAAAAGGTTGTCTCGATCGTAACGGCGTTTGTCGTGCACGATTCCCTCGTGATGTTCATGAAACAACTACAGTAGATACATCAGATGGTCACATATTTATGAAAAAATTAGAGGCATATATGAACACCTTTACAACATGTCTGACTTATCTTATGCGTTGCAATACAGATGTCACCAGCCTTTCATCAGGTACATCAATCAAGGCTATTGTTTCCTATATATCAGACTATGTGACAAAGCCTGCCTTAAAAACCCACCAGATTTTCTCATCAATGTATGATGTCTTTGCTAGAAACAAAGTGCAGATTGGTACAGATGTTAAACAAGAGACGGATGCGGGTCGACGCTTGATACTCAATATTGTCAACTCCCTTAATGCTAAGATGGAAATTGGATCTCCTGCAGCCTCAATGTACCTCCTGGGCAATCCAGATCATTATACAGGCCATAAATTTGTGTGTTTTTGGTGGAAATCTTACGTCACATATTTGCAACAAAGTCATGAAGAACCGCATATTCATGGAAGTGATTGTGCAGCAGCTTGTTCAAAAGGCGAGGCAAAACCTGAAACAGATAACTGCGAAAGTGTCAAGATTGGACAAGAAAAGGGTGTGTATATTGCCACAACCAATGTTGATGATTACAAATATCGTCCAGATGTGTATCTGGATGTATCACTATATGAATGGATACAAATGTCGCACAAGCGCAGGGCCAACAAAAAGGAGTTGGAAAAAATGGGTAATGTGCAAAATTCCAATAATGTTAAAAGTACTTTCCATCAATTCAAGGATGGCCATCCAATGCATGCTACCCATGTAGTGAAATGTGATTTTGACAGGTTGAAATATGTGGTTCCCAACATAGTTGGTGGCGCCCTTCCGCGCCATGATTGTGGAAATCGGGAATATTATTGTTGTACCATGCTGACACTATTCTGCCCCTGGCGTGATGGTTTCTGTGTTAAGCAACTGTCTGCATCTTGGGAGTCTGCCTTTAATGCATATAAATTTACAACAAGACAAAAGCAGCTGATGGGTAACTTCAATCTCAAGTATGAATGTCTTGATGCTCGGGATGATTTTCATGCACAGTTAAAACAGAAATCTTGTTCTAGGACTCCCTGGTATAATGGTGACGAATCAGATAGTGAAAGTGACAGCGACTTTGTCAAAATACCTCCAACCGGTCGAATTGAGCATGGTGTTCTTGGACGGTCATATTTATCTGCCCTCAAAATGATGGAATCCATTTCATCTACCCTTGCAAAGGCTGGATGGCTGGATCAAATTTCTAGTGTTGTGGCCTGCTCATATGTGAGATTTCAACCAGACTATATTCCAGGCTCAAGCTGGTCCAATAGAGTGAAGAATCGCTGTGTTGCCATATTCAAGGAAAGATTTTCGACTTACGTACCACCACTTCAAAGTGACAGTGGTTCACATGAAAAATCCCAGCATGCAGATCAAGTAAGATTGGTCAATGCAGAATATTTTAGAAGGGATTTCAAAGCAGAAAAGAAGGCAAGTAACAAACTGTTAGATAATACAGTGGCTCACTTCTGTCTGAATGAGGAACAAGAAAGAGCCTTCCGAATAATTGCAAATCATGTATCATCTGTGTCGACGGAGCAGCTGAAGATGTATCTCGGAGGCATGGCTGGTACAGGAAAGAGCCAGGTGATTAAAGCCCTTATACACCTTTTTGGTCAGAGGAAGGAAGCTCATCGTTTTACAGTCCTCGCTCCAACAGGAACTGCAGCAGCCCTTCTCAATGGCTCCACATATCACAAAGCTCTTGGGATACATCGAAAGAGTGATGTAGGTCAAGACTTTTCTAAAAGTGAATCTGCTGTTCTCAATGAAGTACGTTCTCGGCTTCAAGGTGTACAGTATATTTTCATTGACGAAGTGTCAATGATTGCCTGTCATGAATTGTATTCAATCAGTGCCAGGCTTGCACAAATAACAGGTATGCATGATGCACCATTTGGTGGAATGAATGTAATTTTAGCAGGTGATTTTGCACAGTTGTCCCCTGTATTTGGATCATCACTGTATGATGGCAATGTAGATAAATATGTAAATGCCAGAATGTCAGCAAGAGACCAGGAAGCAGTGATTGGTAAGGTTCTGTGGCATCAGATCACTACTGTGGTGATCTTAGTACAAAATATGCGACAGAAGACACAGACTGAAGCTGATGGTAAACTACGCACTGCCTTGGAAAATATGCGATATGCAGCTTGCACTCCAGAGGATATTGCATTTTTACAAACCTTGATTGCAGGACAAAATAACTTATCTCCCTGTCTGAGTGATCATCGATTTCGGAATGTGTCAATTATAACTGCAAGAAACAATCAGAGGGACAGAATAAATGAGGAAGGCTGCCATAGATTTGCATCAGATCATGGAATGAAACTCACCCACTTTTACTCTTTGGATGAACTGGCTGGGAGCAATGGTCCCAAATTTCGATCCAAACGAAAGAGAGGATATAACAAAGTAAATATTATACAAGAACCTACTCTCAGTGGTCTGACTAGAGCGGATCAAGAAGCCCTTTGGGAGTGTTATCCACATATGAGTGATCATATAGCTGCAAAACTTTCTTTGTGTATAGGTATGCCTGTGATGATTCGCAATAATGAGGCCACAGAACTCTGTGTTACTAAAGGACAAGAAGCCGTGGTAGTTGGTTGGGATGCATTTGACGGTCCGTATAGTCATCAGGTATTGGAAACACTATTTGTTGAGCTTATAAAGCCTCCCAGAGATGTACAGTTAGAAGGTCTTCCGATGAATGTAATCCCTCTGACAAAATCAATGATCAACATACAATGCAGAGCCAGAAGTGATCAACTGCTGCAAATCAAGCGACAACAAATTCCGGTTCTTTTAAATTTTGCTATGACAGACTATGCATCGCAAGGAAAAACAAGAGAATATAATGTTGTTGATCTTGGATACAGCCGTGATCATCAATCATATTATACTGCACTTTCCCGGAGCTCCAGTGCGGCTGGTACTGTTTTAATTCAGCATTTCTCTGCACATAAAATTACTTGTGGAATATCTGGATGGTTGCGTAAAGAATTCAGAGAGCTGAATGTTCTTGATGAGGTCACCAGGCTACAATATGAACGTCTCCTGCCCAACAATATATTTGGTCCACTTAGAAACCCTGTAGTTCGAGCTTATTATCTTTGGATTCAAGATTTGCAAGATGATACTGAATGGCATTCAGCAATTCAGTACAATGCTGGAGAGAACAAAATAAAGCCAGTGGAATCTGATGCTACCTGGCAAATGGACATGTTGAATCCGCTTCGCAAAGTAGACATGAAATTTTGTGCTGCAACCAATATCAATGCAGTTGAAATCCAAGCTCCCCCTGTAAAAATTGCCAGAACAGAATCTACAACTTCAGTTCCCCTGGGCCTTGTATGGGACAGTCATGACTATAGTTGTGCATATGATAGTTTGTTCACAATATTGTACAATATCTGGGCTGATGAACCTGCAATGTGGTCCGGTCGATTTAATAATATTACAACATATTTATCAGCATTGTCTGAAGGTTTTCAACTTGTTAAAAACAAATCTATCACAATGGAAACAGCTCGTAATGGTGTACGACTGAAATTAAACCACCTTGATTCTGTAGAATATCCAATGGGTGCAGTTTTTACTTGCCTTGCTGCACTGACATCTACAATGATGGGACACAGAGAAAGACATGTCTCAGGTATGACTTATTTGACCTGCAAGACCTGTGGTTATCAAGGAAACAGGCTGTTGCAAATCAGTGAATACTTTCAGCTCTACAACACAGGACCATTCCAAGATGGCATATATGAAAGGGGCTACATATCGGACTGTCTTGGATGGCATTTGTCTGATCAGCAAAAAATAAGCAGAATACCTTGTCCTGAATGTTCTTCTACCACATATCATCATCCCCTGCTTTTAGATGTCTCCATGAATAGACTTCCGTATTTGATGTGTATAATGCTTAACAAAGACTGTTTCCTTTTAAATGAAAGGCTCATTTACTCTCATAACAGTTTGGATGTTGTTTACAATCTCAGAGGGGTCATATATGGAGATGGTAGCCACTTTGTTGCTCGACTTATTACCAGAGATGGCAATATATGGTTTCATGATGGAATGACAACTCAATCTAGCTGCATTTTTGAGGGAAAACTAGGCCAGTTACTTGATAGTAATTGGTTGACTATATCGTCAAAAGTTTACAACCACAGAAAAGCAGTGCTTGCAATCTATGCTCAGACTTAAACAAGTTTGGATTGTAATGTTTTATAGCAGTGCAAGACCCCATGTCCACTTTCCAACTTTCTCTTTGAAACTTAAATTCCAGCTTGATTAACTTATGTTTTTTATATAAATAGAATAGCTGATGTCCATTTTGTTTTTATCACTGAAGGATATTTCTATGTTTCTATAAAGCAGTTTGTTTAGGTGTACATTCTCTTATCTTATCTTATCTTTTTTTTAAAAAAAAATCTTATCTTATCTTATCTGTAAATAGTTTCTATCCACATATTTTATCTCCTGCAGTTCTGATGTAAAATACAAATCTCTTGTAGTTTTTCACCACTAAAAGGAGTGACCAAAAATGCAAAACC
>Ga0193713_1000396_pt1 | contig 14850 bp, 13 predicted proteins | sample H3a2metaG_FD_143054 | JGI IMG/M metagenome (GOLD analysis project Ga0193713, IMG submission 143054) | Soil microbial communities from a riparian zone of the East river system, Colorado, United States - H3a2 | ecosystem: Environmental > Terrestrial > Soil > Riparian zone | place: USA: East River... | reverse complement strand
CCAGAAGCCGGCGACCAGCTCCTTCGCTTCGGCGAAGGGGCCGTCGGTCACCGTGACCTTGCCGCCGGAGCACCGGACGCGCACGCCCTTGGAGCTCGCCTGGAGCCCCTCGGCCGCGAGCAGGGCGCCCGCCTGGACGAGCTTCTCGTTGTACCGACCCATCTCGGACAGGATCTTCTCGTCGGGCAGGACGCCGGCCTCGGAGTCCTTGCTCGCTTTCACGAACATCATGAATCTCATGGTCATGCCTCCTTCTCGTTTCGGGGCGGGCTTCCGGCCGCTTCGGCCGGATCTCGGCCCGCTTCCATCATGTATGTCGAACGGGGAGTCGCGAAATCGACACCTCATGCGAAATTAATTTGTGACGGCGGGACGGGGTCCCTTTCGAAACAGGGCATCCAAGCTCCAAGGGCCCGCGCCGGCGGCGGAGAAGTAGAGCCAGACGAAGCAGAGGAGCACGGCGTCCATGCCGCCGTTCAGGATCGTCCAGAAACCTTGGGGCTGATGGAACTGGAAATAGGCCACCGCCATCATCCCCGACAGGATGAACGCGACGGGGCGCGTGAAGAGGCCCACGAGGAGGAGCGCGCCTCCGAAGAACTCGAGGACGCCGCCGATCCAGATCTGGGACGGGAAGTGGGCGGTTCCGCCGTCGGGGGGCATCCCCGCCGGAAAGGCGAAGAGCTTCATCGAGCCGGCCTGCATGAACATGAAGGCGGCCACGATACGCAGAATGCTCCGCATGTACGGACCCAGGGCCGTCGACTTCTCGGCGAGGATCGAGAGGCTCATGATTCGCTCCTTGTTCGGGTGATGGTCGCCCTACCTCTTCCGGTTCTTGAGCTTTTCGGCCTCCGCGCGCACGCGCTCCTCCTGGGCCCGGAGCTCGGGCGTGAACTCGGCGCCGAAGTCTTCCGCCTCGAAGACCTGGCGGATCTCCACCTCGGTCTGGTCGAAGGGGGCGCGCTTGAGCCACTCGACCGCCTCCTCCTTCGACTTCACCTTCCACAGCCAGAATCCGGCGACCAGCTCCTTCGTCTCGGAGAAGGGCCCGTCGATCACGGTGCGCTTCTTGCCGGAGAACCGGACGCGCGCGCCCCTGGAGGACGGGTGGAGCCCCTCGCCCGCGAGCATGACGCCCGCCTTGACCAGCTCCTCATTGTACTTGCCCATCTCCGTGAGCAGCTTCTTGTCCGGCATCACTCCCGCCTCCGAGTTCTTGTCCGCCTTGACCAGCACCATGAATCTCATCGTCGTTCTCCTTTCGGGTTCCTGTAAATCCGTCTCCACCTGGAACGTCGAACGAAGATGCACGAAATCGACACGCGATACGATTTTTTTGTCCGGGCCGGGGCGGACTTTCCCTGAGGAGGGCGGGGGGATCGACGATCCCCCGGGGTACTGCGGAACTCGGCGCCGGGTCGGGCGCTAGTCCTTCCCGCGGCCGAAGAGCATCCCGAGGATCTTGGCGGTCTTCCCGATCGACTCGCCGCGCTTCGCCTCCTCCGAGGGGACGGTCTGCGGGACCTTCTTGGCGATGACGATCGGCTTGAGTCCGGCCATGGCCAGCTTGTGGGCGAATGATCCTGGCTCCGTGACGAGAGGCGTCTCCTTGGCGACGGGGACCGGGGCCGGCGCAGGTTCAGGCTCGGGTTCCGGCGTCAGGGCGGCGACGTTGGCGAAGGCGACCTCGACGGGTTGAGGCTCCGGCTCGGATTCCGGAGCGGCCGCGACGTACTCGGGTTCCAGCGCCGCGACGATGACGGGTTCGGGCTCGACGGGCGCTTCTACCACCACCACCGGCTCGGGAGCGGTGAACACGGGCTCATGCTGGGGCTGGGGAGCCGGAGCGGGAGTCAGGGCTGTCTCGAACGGCGCCGCGAAAGTGGGGGAGGTCCCGATCCAAGGCGCGGGCGGCGGAAGGGCGATGATTTCATTCGCCAGCGCGGTGTAGTCGATCGCGCCGTTCGATTCGGGCGCGTACGCGAAGATCGTCTGGCCGTGGCCGGGCGCCTCCGCCAGCCGGACGTTGACCCGGATGCGCGTCTTCATGACGCGGCCCGGGAAATGGCGCTCCAGCTCGGCGAGGACGTCGCGCGTCAGTGCGCGGCGCGGATTCACCTGGCAGGGGATGACCGCGGAGACCTGCAGGGCGGGGTTGAGCTGGACGCGGATGCGGTCGATGGTGTTCATGAGCAGGGCCAGGCCGTGCAGGGCATAGAACTCGCACTGGACGGGGATGAAGACCTCGCGCACCCAGGCCAGGCTGTTGACGTTCAAGAACCCCAGCTGGGGGGGCGAGTCGACGATCGCGAAGTCGAAATCGTCCTTGCCGACCTCCTCCATCGCCTTCTTGAGGATGAAGTGGGGATCGGGGCGGGCCGCGAGCTCCGCCTCGCCGCCGGCCAGGTCGATCGTGGACGGGATGATCCAGAGGTTCTCGCCGGCGGGGCGGATGACCTGCCGGGCGCGGTGGGTGCCCGAGAGCAGGGTGTAGACGGACGCGTTGAGCTGGCGGGGCTGGAGCCCCATGGCGAGCGTGGCGTGCGCCTGGGGATCGAGGTCGATCAGGAGCACCCGCTTGCCGAGGCGGGCGAGGCCCGCGCTCAGGTTGACGGCCGTGGTGCTCTTGCCGACGCCCCCCTTCTGGTTGACGAGCGCAATGGTGAACATCGTTTCCCCCTCTTCTATCGCGGCGCCCACCGTGGACGCCGGGGGGTAGTGTAACACATGATCCGTAACTTATGAAATAAGACCGGAAAAAGACCTTCGCCTCAGGGCAGGCGGACGCCTTCCAGCCGGAAGGGGATGGCGACCCGGTGGAATTCCTCGACCCACCGCACCACGACCCTCCGGGGGTCCTCGATTCCCGAGGTGAATTCGAACTTCCACGTGTACCGGTCATTGCTGCCGCTGGAGGAATTCGAGAAGCCCGGATGGCGTCCCCCCTTGGAGTCGACGAGGAAGACGGAACCCGGGATGAGCCTCTGGTCGAGATCGGGAAGGTCCTCCGACTCGACTTTCAGGGAAAGACGCGTCCCGCCCGGCGACGAGGAGAACGCCATCGCCCGCAGCATCGCCTTGCCGGCCTGAACCGTGCTCCCCTCGCCCGAAAGGTCGAGGGAAATCTCCCGGGTTTCGCTCGGAAAGGGGACATCCGTCCGGCCGGTGATCGTGAGGGGCAGGACCGCGTCGGCCCGGACCCAGACGCCTTCCTGGAGGCCGAGCATCCGGGGATTCAGGAACCTGGATCCGGTCCAGCCCGGTGGCAGGGTCTTCGCATCGTCGCCCTTCGCGTCCGTGATGGTATCGAACCGGATCACGTCGTCGTACATCCGCCCGCCGGGCTTCAAGTCGGGCTGGTGACGCGCCTCCACCACGATCATCGCCATCGACTTCTTCCCGGTCGGCGTCCGGAAGTCGAATCGGCTCGCCTCGACCACCGAAATGCGGAACTGCTCGGCATAGAGAACCGGGCCTTCCGGCTCCTTCCCCCGGATCAGGGTGATCTTGACCCGCCGGTCCCCGTTGTCCTTGATCTCGTAGTGCGCCCCCGAGGCCCGGGCGACCCTGTCCAGCGCCTCCCACCAAGTGACGTCGCGGACCTGCAGGTCGAGCCGGCCCTCTGGATCGAATTCCCCTGGATCGATGGCGGCCATTCCGGGAGCCATCACCTGCGCCAGGACTTCCTTGAGGGGCCGCCCCCGCGCCGCGATCGTGACCCGCTTCGTGGGCCCCAGGATCTTCGCGAGCTCGGCCGCCTTCCGGATCCGGGCGATGAGCGCCTCCAGGCGGGCCTTCACTTCCGGATCCCTTGCGCCTTCCCGGGCCTTTTCGAGACGGTCCACTCCGGCCTCGCCGAGCGCGTAGAGCAGGCGCGTCGCCTCCTCCCGTTCCGCGATCGAGTCGCTCTCCAGCTGGGAGATCCACTTCGAGAAATCGTCTTGAACCGGGATCACCGCGAGCAGGATGGCCAGCAGCACGCTCATTCCCCCCGAAAGGTGACGTCCGTGAATCGGAACGGAATCTCCATGGCGCGCTCGTCCGTGCGAACCATCACCTCGATTCACTTGGGGGAACGCGGTATCGGCGGAGTCGAAACATCGAAGGACCGGCCCTGTGATGGGAGTGAGACGTAGGTCCCCCGGCCTCGATCACCGTCATAGCGCACCCGGGGGCCCACGACGCGATGGAGATTCAGCTCCTTGGAGGACTCGTTCGGCTTGAGGGTCACCGCAATGATCCAGGAGGATTCCCTTCCGGATTCCTCGAGTTCCTTGGCGGAATCGACGGTCAGCGTCCCCTGCGGAATCTCGGCGGTCGCCCCGGCCTCGGCCGCCAGTCTCACCGCGCGGCTCTCCACCGTCCGGATCTTCGCCTTGCCGGCGAGGACCTTCAATCCCCGGTCGAGGACGAAATCGCGCAACGCGACCACGTGGATGCTGAAATTGCCCGAGCGGTGCATGTCCAGGGAGATCCCCATCCGTTCGTCGCCCGGCCCAATCCTCGGAGGGGCAAGGATGTCCCGACCCTCGGCGTCGCGCGCTTCGTTGATCGTCCATTCGACCTCCGCGCCGGAGGACCACGAGAGGGCGGTCCAGGGCGGGCCGAAGACGACCAGTTCCGTCTCGACGCGCGTCTCATTACCCTCAGGCGAAGACCGCGAGGTTTTCATCATGGCGACCAGCGCCGTTTTGAAGTGGCCGTGATACGACGCGGGGTACTCAATCCACCGGCCCGGGGAGATCGTCAACTGCTCGGTTCCCGGCTGGACATCGTCTTCAATGAAGTACGTCACCTCCTTGTGGGCGCGACACAGGGCGTCGAGGACTTCGTAGAAACCTGCATCGCGAACGGCGACCTTCACCTCCTTGCGCTCGATGCCTTTCCCGAGCCGGATCCGGCCTGCCGTCTTGAGCTCGAGCTCCTTGGCCAGGAGTCCAAGATAATCGGTTTCCTCCCAGGTGATCCGGGGGATCTCCTTGGGCGGGGAGGCTTCCTGCGATCCGACAGAAATGGGGCCGGCCAGGAGGAACAGCGTGGAGAGAGCCATGGCGCCGCGGATGGATGTCTTCAGGTGGGAAACCAACGTCGTACCTCCGGTCACGAAGGATTGTACGCATTCCGGCGTGTTCCCTTTCTGCGATTTTGTCCCTGCGCGCGCCGAGAGGGCGGACATCCTGGCTCCTCAGCGTGGCACGCCATTTCAGCGTTCCTGCGGGGAACTGGGAACGGGAAGCTGGAAGCTTGGAAAGGCCGGCCTGGGAATCGAACCCAGCAGCAGCGTTTGAGGCTGCCCGACGGATTTGCAGTCCGCGGGGGACGCCAGTCCCCTTTACCGGCCATGACGGAACCTCCGGGCCGGTGCCGGACGGAGTCACGGACGCGAGGGGGATGGGGCTTGGGAAGGAGGCGGGACTGGGATGGCTACGCGCCGTCCCCGGACATGCCCTCCGCCGCTCGGACTCCGCCGGAGCCATGGGAGGGCGCTCAGCCGAAGGGCCGGACGAAGCGGAAAGCAAGAATCGGGGACATCGTTGGAATCATCTTATCAGGCGGGCCTTGCCAGTTACAATGCGCCGCGGTCGCCTATCCTCAATCCCTGGAGCTGAAGCATGAAAATGCTCGTCGCGGCCGTCGCGGTGATGATCCTCGGCCAGGATCCGCCGGCCGAAACTCCGAAGGAGCCTGCCTTCAAGCCGCTGTGCGAGATCGCGAAGCATCTCGACCGCGGCATCGACGCGTTTTTCGCGGGGAAGCCGCTCGCGGAGGACTTCAAACCGTGGGAGCCCGGCGAAAAGGGCGAGGAACGCGTCGCGGCCCTTCGCGAGGAGCTCAAGAAGAAGGGGGTCACGGGAGCCCGGGCCTTCGCGACGGAGCTCGACCTGGAATTCCTCTCCGAAGGCAAGGCCCTGTACGTCGTGCAGGCACTGATTCACGCGACTCCAACGGAAACGCTCCTGCTGGGTTTGAAGGGCCGCGCCACCGAAACCCCCGCCTCCGGCGTTCCGATCGGGAAGTGCGTCAAGGACGCCGCGCCCTTCGGGGAGGCCGCTGCCGCCCTCCTGAAGCTGCTAAAGGCGAACAAGCCTGACGAGCTTCCCTTCGCGGACGGCGAGAAGGTCGCCTTGCAGGCGCCGACGAAGTTCCAGGGACCGGTCGTCCAGGGTCTGATGAAGTCGAGAGGCACCGCTCCGAAAGTGTGCGGGGCGCTCGCGGAGTTGAAATACGACGAGGTCCGCGTCCAGGTCGACGAGCAGTTCTTCACCTCCGTGGGCGCCGACGGGGCCGCCAGGGAGGGATTCGTCAGCGCGAAGCTGACCCTGAAGGAGACGGGGGAGGTCCAGATCCACCTGACGCGGTACGAAACCCATTGAGGGCCGGAATAAGGGGGACCGTCCTCGGGTTCCAGCTCATGAACCGCATGAAAAGAACCCTGATCGCCGCCGCCGCGATCGCCGCGCTCGCGGGCTGCTCCCCGCGACCCGGGGACCCCGGCAGGCCGCAGGAGACCGCCATGGCCGACCCTTGGAAGGAAAAGCTCACGCCGGAGCAGTACTACGTCTGCCGCCAGAAGGGGACCGAACGCCCCTTCACCGGAAAATTCAACTCCCACAAGGGGAAGGGCGCCTACGTCTGCGTCGCCTGCGGGCAGGAGCTCTTCTCCTCCGACGCCAAGTTCGATTCGGGGACCGGCTGGCCCTCGTTCTTCAAGCCCGCGGGCAAGGAGAGCGTCCGCGAGGAGTCCGACGGCGCCCTCGGGATGTCCCGCGTCGAAGTCCTCTGCTCGAAATGCGGCTCCCACCTGGGCCACGTCTTCGACGACGGCCCGAAGCCCACCGGCCTACGGTACTGCATCAACTCCGCCGCCCTCGACTTCGTCGAACAGCCGAAGAAGTAACGTCCCGCGGGTCCGGGTTGTGGGCCAGTTTCGAGTTTCCAGACCCCAGATCCCAGCTTTCGGAAGTTCCCAGTATTAAGCACGGTAGACGCGATTCACACGGATTGTGCTGGGATGAGCTCCTCCGCTCCGGCTTGTGACTCGGAACTTCAGGGACTGGGATCCGGGATCTGGCAACTGAGCCCCCGGGTCCATATTGCATTCCGGTCCCCTCGCCGGGCGTGCTAATATCTCCCTGTCCCAAATTGATACCATGAAGATTCCCCCGGCGATCGCCCCATGACGGTCATTCCCCTCCTCTGGCTGACCATCCTGCTCCAGGTGGCGGCGGGCCTCCTCGCCTTCAACCTCCGGTTCATCCGCCGCCAGCGCTGGGCCTGGATGCTCATCGGCGTCGGCCTCGTCCTCATGTCCTTCCGCCAGACGCGGCTCTTCGCGGACTACATGTCGGGCCGCCTCGAGGTCCCGCCCGATCCCGCGACCGAGCTCGTCGCCCTCGCCATCTCGATGATCATGCTCACGGGCATGTTCCTCATGCACCAGATCGCGCGGTCCGAGGGGCGCCTCATGGCGCTCGTCGAGAAGCAGATCGCCGACCTGCGGGGCGAGGTCGCGGAGCGCCAGCGCGTCGGCGATGCGCTCCGCCGCCAGGAGGAGCAGACCCGGTCCATCCTCGACACCGCGTACGACGCCTTCGTGCGGATCGACGGCGCAGGCCTCGTCACCGAGTGGAACCGGCAGGCCGAGATCGTCTTCGGCTGGTCGCGGGCCGAGGCGATCGGCAAGCGGATGAGCGAGCTGATCATCCCGCTCGGGGACCGCGAGGCCCACCGGCTGGGATTCCAGCGCTTCATGCTCACCGGAGCGGGGCCGCTCATGAACAAGCGGGTCGAGCTGACCGCGCTCCACCGGCAGGGAACCGGCTTCCCGGTCGAGCTGACCGTCTGGCCGATCCGCGACGGGGAAACCTGGGCCTTCAACGCCTTCGTCCGGGACATCACCGCGACCCGCCGGGCGGAGAAGGAGCTCGCGCGGCGCGCCGAGGAGATCGCGCGCTCCAGCGTCGACCTCGACCAGTTCGCCCGCGTCGCCTCGCACGACCTGCAGGAGCCGCTGCGGTCGATCTCGAGCTACGTCCAGCTGCTCCACCAGCGCTACGGGGGGCGGCTCGACCGCGACGCCGAGGAATTCATCCGCTTCGCCTCCGAGGGCGCCGCGCGGATGCAGCGGATCATCGAGGACCTGCTCGCCTACACGCAGGCGGACCGGACCGCGAAGGCGCCCGAGCCGACCGACCTCAATCTCGCGGTCCGGGAGGCGCTCAGCCACCTCCGGAGCGCCGTGGCCGCGAGCGGAGCCGCCGTCGACGTGGCGGACCTCCCCACGGTCCGGGCGGACGGCCCCCAGATCGCGGCGCTCTTCCAGCACCTCCTCGACAACGCGATCAAGTTCCGCGGGTCGCGGACGCCGCACGTCCGGGTCTGGGCCGAGCGCAAGGGGGACGACTGGCAGTTCAACGTGAAGGACAACGGGATCGGCTTCGATGGCGCTTTCGCGGAAAAGATCTTCGCGATCTTCCAGCGCCTTCATGGGCGCGCGGAATTCCCGGGGACGGGCATCGGCCTGGCCATCTGCAAGAAGATCGTGGCGCGCCACCGCGGTCGGATCTGGGCCGAATCGAGCCCCAACGAGGGCTCGACCTTCATGTTCACCCTGCCCACGAAGGGCGAGACGACCGTGACGACCCACTACTTCGCGGACGAGGGGCAGGGATAGTCGTCGGACTTCAGACATCCGACTTCAGATCAGGATCTAGACGGCCTGCATCTTCACGGCGCTTTCCACACCGTCGCGCCTTTTGCATCGGCCATTCGGGCCGATGGCTTGCTTGCCTCCACTTCGAATCGGGGAGTCTGGTCCTTCTCGATGAAGGAGAGCTTCGCGGCTCCCGACGCGTCCAGCTCCAGTCGGGCGCGCGTGATGACGTCGGCGTCCTTGAAGAGCAGGATCGGGAGACTGTCGCGGTCGAGGACGAGGAGCACCCGCGGCCTACCTTCGGCGTCGCGCAGGTCCAGCTCCGGCGACCCCTCCTTCGAGATCCCGAGCACGGCACGCGCCCGGCCCGCGGCGTCCACGAGCTCGAACCGCGACGCCCGCACCGCCGGCGTCGCCTTCGCCTCCTGGGCTCCGAGCCGGGCCGCCGCGAATCCGGCGAACGAAGCTACCGCGATCCAGACAAGCGGAATGATGCGCATGAATCCTCCCGGGGAAATTGTCGGAACATCCTACGAAATGGACGGGGAACGCCATCCTGCGAATTTCTGAGGGCGATTCTGGATTCTGGATTTTGGATTCTGGATTCCTGATCCTGATTCCTGATTCCTGATGCCTGATTCTTGATTCTTTCCGCAATTCGTGCTTGCGGGCCGGGCGCGGCCGGGTTTAGTTTCGGGCATGGCCGGTATCGATTTCGTCGTCCTCGGCCTCTACGGCGCGGCGATGATCGCCCTGGCTCTCTGGGTGGGTCGGGGCCAGACGACTCGGGCGGACTACTACCTCGCGGGCCGATCGATGCCCGCGTGGCAGATCACCGCCTCGATCATGGCGACGCAGATCAGCGCCGTCAGCCTCGTGGGCGGCCCCGCCTTCGTCGCCGCGAAGCCGGGCGGGGGACTCGTCTGGCTCCAGTCCGAACTTGCCATTCCCCTCGCGATGATCGCCGTGGCCGCGATCTTCATTCCCGCGTTCCACGCGTCCGGCGTCACGACGATCTACGAATACCTCGAGCGGCGGTTCGGCCTCCTCGCGCGCACATCCCTCAGCGTCGCGTTCATGCTCACGCGCGGGCTCGCGACCGGCGTCATCATCTACACGAGCGCGCTGGTCGTGGCCGTCCCACTGGGGTGGAACCTCGCCATCACGATCGCGATCGTGAGCGGCGTCACGCTCGCCTACACCGTCATCGGCGGGATCAAGGCGGACATCCTGACCGACATCGTCCAGCTCGTCATCCTCTGGCTCGCGACGATCGTCTGCATCTTCTTCGCGGGCGGATTCTCGCTGGAGGGGGTGGACCCCGCCCGGCTCCGGATCTTCGACCCGTCGCGGACGGGCTTCGGCGGCAGCGGCGAGTACGGGCTCCTTCCGATGATCGTCGGGGGCTTTTTCCTGTACGTCTCCTACTACGCGTGCGACCAGAGCCAGGCCCAGCGCCTGCTCACGGCGCCCGACGTCGCGACGGCCCGCCGCGCCGTCTTCTGGAACGGCCTCCTGCGGTTTCCCCTCGCGCTCACGTACTGCGCGTTCGGCGTCGTCCTCGCCGGGTTCTTGGCGCGCACGCCCGCCTTCGCGGCGAAGGTCCGCGACCCGAACGACCTCGTTCCGCTCTTCCTTCTCGAGCACGTCCCGGCCGGAATCCGCGGCCTCTTCATCGCGGGCGTCCTCGCGGCTGCGATGTCGAGCCTCGACAGCGCCTTCAACTCGCTGAGCGCCGCGACGATGGAGGACGTGCTCCGCCGGTTCTCGCGGCGATTCCGGGACATGGAGGAACGGGCCGCGATGCGCTGGGGCCGGTTCCTCACCTTCCTCTGGGGCGCCGTCGCCACCGGCTTCGCGTTCCTGACGCCGAAACTGGGCCGTACCGTGATCGAGGCGATCAACCAGGTCGGCTCCATGACGTACGGGCCCATTCTCGGGATGTTCGCGCTGGGCATCCTGACCCGCCGTGCGACGGAAGGGGGCGTCGTCGCCGGGCTCGTCGCCGGACTGGCGGTCAATCTCCTGATGTGGCTCGGCGCGCCCTCGATCTCGTGGCTCTGGTGGAACGTGGCCGGATTCACGGCCTGCGTCCTGGTCGGCGGAACCTGGCGCCCCGGCGTGCCGCGCGAGGCGCCCTCCGGTTCGATGGCGGAACTGAGGCGGGTGGCTCTTCCCCTCGGCGCGGCCTTCGTCGCGATGCTCCTGATCTGCCTCCTGATCCAGGGAGCGCTCGGATAAGCTGTCCCGCTCCATGCTTCGAGACTACCTCCGCCACGCTGCGCGCTTCCCAACGGCGGCGAAGCTCTTCCTCGCGGGAGAATTTCTCGGCGGGATCGGGCAGGGGACGGTCTGGGTCCTGCGCAACCTCTACCTCAAGAGCCTCCGGTTCGAGGAGGGATTCATCGGCCAGACGCTCTCCGTCTCGGCGCTTGGGATGGCTCTCGTCGCGGTGCCCCTCTCCTTCTTCATGGACCGCGGGCCCCTGAAGGGCTACCTCGCCGGGGGCGCGCTCGCCCTCGCGGCGGGGATCTCGGGCGTCGCGCTGTGGCCCGCTCAGACTCTGGTCCTCGCGTTCAGCTTCGTCGCCGGCGCGGGGACCGGGCTCCTCTCCGTCGCGGGCGTGCCGTTCTACATGCGCCACTCGACGCCGGCGGAGCGACCGTATCTCTTCGGCGCGGGAACCGCGCTCGGCCCGGCCTCCGCCCTCACCGGGGCGGTCCTGGTGTGGGCGCTGTCTCACGCGTGGGGTGAGGCCACCGAGGGCATGCGCCGGATGATGCTCGTGTCGGCGGGGATTTCGGCGGCCGGCGCGCTCGTCTTCGCGCTCCTCCGCGAGTCCTCCCCGGGCCATGCGAAGCGGGACCGGCTCGAAGTCGACGTGCGGACTTCTTTCCGTCTCGGCCTGCCCGTGGGGATCATCGGGCTCGGGGCCGGGCTGACGATCCCCTTCATCAATCTCTACTTTGAGAGCCGGTTCGGGTACGGGCCGCGGACCGTCTCGGCGGTCTTCTCGGTGGCGCAAGTCGTCACGATCTTCGCCTTCCTCGCGGCGCCGCTCCTCGCGCGGCGCTTCGGCGGCGTCCGCACGATCGTCGCGTGCCAGATGCTCTCGATCCCCTTCTTCCTGGTCATGGCCTTCACGGGGCACCCGGCCTTCGCGATCGCGGCCTTCCTGGCGCGCCACGCTCTCATGAACATGGCGGGCCCGGTGAACGCGCAGTTCGCGATGGAAGTCGTGCCCGCCCACCAGCGCGCCGTTACGAACGGCCTCCGCGAGATCTCCTGGAATGGCACGTTCCTCCTCGGAACCTCCGCCGGCGGGTGGGTGATCGAGAAGGCGCGGCTCTTCCGGGACGGCTACACGACGACGATGCTCGCGACGATCCTGCTGTACGTCGCGGGGAGCGCGATCTTCTTCGGATTCTGGCGCCGATCCGCGGCGCTCAAACCCGCGAGCGCTCTTCCGACGCCCGTGGAGCCGGCGGAAACGGCGCCGTAATCAACGAATATCCCCGCATCCGCGAGGTTTCTGGTAAATAGCTACAAGGCTGGAGGACCCATGATTCGAAGCCTTGCCCTGGCGGCGATGTCTGTGGTGATCGCGGCGACGTTCGCGGCTTGCTCCACCGCCGGAGGCGGCGCGGCGATGATGAAGTGCTCGGCGTGCGGCCACGAGGTGAAGGTCCTCTGCCCCGTCGACAAGAAATGCAAGACGTGCGACACCTGCGTGGGGAAATGCGCCGGCTGCGGCGCCGAAGCGAAGCTCATGTCGCTCTGTTCCCGCGACAAATTGTGCCCCGCCTGCGACACGTGCGCCCGATAGCTTGAGCGCCGGATTCCGAGAAATTTGTACGTTCGCTGCGTATAATCTCTCGAAATCGAGTCCCCCTTGGAGGGAGCCTTCCATGCGGATCGCGGCGGTCTTCTCGCTCCTGGCCCTCGGACTTCCGGCGTTCCAGGAGGACCCGTACGAGGAGCTGAAGAAACTCGACGCGGAACGCACCGTCATCCAGGGCCCGCTGTACGTCCTCCGCACCCTCAAGAACGAGATGTTCCTCGCCACGAAAGCCCTCGATGATTCGCAGCTCGATATCGCGGACCGGCACCTTCTCCGCTTCGCGGAAGTGTCCCGGCCCTACAACGAGGAGGACGCCCGACGCGCGGTGGGGATCGCCCTCGAGTTGCGGGCCGAGGCGCGGGCCGAAGGAGCGACGCTGACCCTCGCGGTGGCGGAGGATCTCAAGCAGGGGCGGGCGGCCGCGGCCCAGGCGCGGATCGACGAGGCCCTGAATCCAAAAACGTCCTTCCTGGCGAAAACGTACCGCGCGGACATCGAGCGACTCCGCGAATGGCTGAAGAAGGCTCCCGACCCCGCCGCCGTGGAGTCCGAGGTCAAGCGCTGGCGCGCGCTGATGCCGCCCGGGTTCGCGTCGGCTTGCGCCGCCTGCAACCGGACCGGGGAAACGAACTGCGCGCTCTGCCAGTCGGGTCTCGTGCCCCAGAGCTGCCGGACCTGCTCGGGCAAGGGACAGGGGCCGTGCTCCTTGTGCAAGGGCGAGGGCACGCTCCCTCACGGAGGTTTCGCGGGCGAGCTCCGGATCCGCATCGACAAGGATTTCAAATTCAAGCTCCCGGGGGACAAGCGGATCTACACGATGAAAGCCCAGCGCCTCTTCTGGACCCTCCGGCCCTGCGCGGGGGCCGGATCGGTCGACCTCCGCACCGTCACCAATCCCCTCGATCCCAACGCGGGGGCGGGATCGCCGGAGCGCCACAACCTCAAGTGCGGGGAGCTGTTCAACCAGCTCAGGGCCAACGTCTTCACCGGCAAGGCGCGCGTCTTCACGAGCCAGTACGAGGACGCAAGGGACGAACTCAAGCCCGAGCTGATGAAGCGGCTCTTCGCCGACTACGAGAAGTGCAAGGACGGCCGCCTTCCCTGCGAGGCCTGCGAGGGGCGACGCTCGGGGACCTGCAGCAACTGCGCCGGCAAGGGGACGCGCCTGGGCTCGTGCTCCGACTGCGGCGGCGCGGGCTCGACCTCCTGCGCGGCCTGCAAGACGTCCGGCGACTCCTCGTGGCTGGCGACCAAGGTTCCGGCAACCAAGATGCCCGCGCTGGGCGGGTGCCTCGACGTCCACGTGAAGGCGCTCGCGGCGTGGCAGGATCGGCGGGCGAAGGAGAAGGGGAAGCGGGAGCAGGTCCGCGGCCAGATCGGCCAGGCGCGCCAGGGCCTCGACCCGACCGCGAAGCTGACCGCGCAGTTCGTCAACATCGCGTGCGCGAAGTGCCAGGGGAAGGGCGGAGCTTGCGAGGACTGCTGGGGCGTCGGCCGGCGCGAGTACTACCCGGGGACGCCCGTCTACGAGCGCTACGCCACCGCGATAAAACTCGAGGAGCAGTACGCCAAGCTCTCCCAGGCGTCCATGGGCGTGACCTCCGCGGAAATCCAGCTCAAGATCGAGGACAACCTCCTCGACCACGACTTCCGCCTGCCCCCGGCGCCGAAGGACGGCCCGGTCCAGCCGCCGCCGGCGCGCCCCCCGGGCGCGGGCAGCGGCATCGGGGGCGAGATTTCCGGACTCCCCGAAGACCTTCGGACGAAGCTCGCGGAGGCGGACAAGCTTCACGAGGAGGGGAAGGCGGCCCTCACGAAAGCGAAGGCCTCCGATGACAACGCCGTGTGGCAGACCGAGGCCAAGAAGGCGGTCAAGTGCTTCTGGGACGCCCAGATGAAATACTCGGAGGTGCAGGAAACGCTCGACGAACGGGGCATCGACGTTCCCCGCGCGCTCGTCGACAAGATCAGCACGAATCAGCAGGCGCTGGTGATGGCGAGGAAAACGGTCCCTTGAGTAGAATCAAGAATCAAGAATTAGGAATGATCGAGCGGAAATTTGACCACCCCTGATTCCAAATTCTTGATTCCTGATTCCTGATTCCTGATTCTTGATTCTTGATTCTTGATTCCTCCCCAGCCTCAAAATCCTCGCGTGATTTTCAGTCCGGGAGGTTTGTCGGGCGCCGGCGCCGGGACGGAAGGCATCCGCTTCGTCGAATCGGTCGGCGCGGATGCGGCGGGGGTCGGAACGGACGGCGTCCGCTTGGTCGAGTCGGTGGGCGCCGGGCCGCCGGCGGGGGTCGGAACGGAGGGCACGCGGGCGCTCGACCCCCCCGACGTGATGCCCCTC
>Ga0193713_1000395_pt1 | contig 14880 bp, 10 predicted proteins | sample H3a2metaG_FD_143054 | JGI IMG/M metagenome (GOLD analysis project Ga0193713, IMG submission 143054) | Soil microbial communities from a riparian zone of the East river system, Colorado, United States - H3a2 | ecosystem: Environmental > Terrestrial > Soil > Riparian zone | place: USA: East River... | reverse complement strand
CGTCGCCGTCCTGGACATCGAGCTCGCACGAATGGGTCCCGACAACGATGCGCGGAGCTATGCGCCCATCCTCGAGGCGGGGGCCGAGCTTGGAGCGACTCATGTTCTCACCCAGCTGCCCGATCCGGACCGCGATCGCGCCGTGGAACGCTTCGCGGCGATGTGCGATCTCGCCCGGCCCCTTGGGCTGGGCGTCGATCTCGAGTTCGTATCGTGGACGGAGACTTCGGACCTGGATACGGCTGCAAAGGTGCTTCGCGCGGTGAACCGGAGCAATGCCGGCATCCTGGTCGACACGCTGCATTTCGCGCGCTCCGGCTCCAGCCTGGAGGCGCTTAGGAAGCTGCCCCGAGAGTGGTTCCGCTACGCGCAGGTCTGCGACGCGCCGGCGCAAGCGCCGAAGACCCGGGATGAGGTGATCCACGCCGCGCGCTTCGAGCGACTGTTCCCAGGGGAAGGCGGCCTCGGCGTCCGCGAAGTCCTCGCCTGCCTCCCGGCGGGCATTCCCTACGCGCTGGAGATCCCCCGGGTTTCGCTTTCGCGGCTCATTGGCGCGGAGGAATATATCCGCTTGGCGCTAGTGGCGGCGCAGAAATACCTCGATGCGCCCGAGGAAGTCATCGAATCGGCACGAAACTGAAACAGAGGCGAATTAGTCACATATATAGTTCATAGGAGGAGGTTGACATGGATTTCAAGATCGATCGTCGTTCGGCGCTCAAGGCAGGCGCCGCTCTTGCTGCTGCCTACGTGCTGCCTGCCGGAGCGCAGGCCAAGCCCACCATCCGCTTCGCAGCGGTGTTCTCCGACAAGGACATTCGTGCGGGGATGATCCAGATGTTCGCGAAAGAGGTCGAGGGCGATTTCAAAGTGGAGCCCTTCTACAACGGGACCTTGTTCAAGCAGGGCACGGAGCTGGTCGCCCTGCAGCGCGACAACCTGGAGATGGGCAATATCGCGCCGCAGGATATTTCCAAGCAGATCCCGGCGTGGTCGATCCTGACGTCGGCGTATCTTTTTCGCGACGCCAACCATCTGAACGCCTTCTTCGCGAGCGACCTGGGCGCGCAGATGAAGAAGATGGTCGAGGACCAGACCAAAATCAAGATCCTCGGGCCGACGTTCTTCGGCACGCGGCAGGTCGGCCTGAAACCCAAGAAGAAAATCAACACCCCTGCCGACATGGCCGGCGTCAAGCTCAGGATGCCGCCCGGAGATGCCTGGCAACTCCTTGGCCGCTCGATTGGCGCGAATCCCACGCCCATGGCTTACGCCGAGGTCTATACGGGGCTGCAGACCGGAGCGATCGACGGCCAGGACAACCCGCTGCCCAACGTGCAGAACATGAAGTTCTACGAGGTGATGTCGCAGATCGTGCTGACCTCGCACCTCGTCGGATACGACTTGCTCAGCGTCAACCTGAAAACCTGGCAGAGCATGTCGCCCGCCAAGCAGAAAGCCTTCCAGGCCGCGGCCGACAAGGCGATCGCCTGGAGCGCGGCCGAGCACCTGAAGCGCGAAGCGGAGCTGGCCGATGGCTTCAGGAAGCAGGGTCTCGAAGTCTACGCCCCGAACGTCAACGCCTTCCGCGCCTATGCGCAGAAGACATACCTCGATTCGGACGAGGCGAAGGACTGGCCGAAAGGGATGCTCGAGAAGATCAACGCCCTGAAGTAACTCCCGTATGCCCGCCGGTCGCGCCCGCGGCCGGCGGCCTGCAGGTCCTGGGGAAGCAAAACAATGAATCCGTTCTTCGGCAAAGCCGGAGCCTGGCTGCTGCGCCGCGCGGAGAATTTCGCCGCCGGCCTGCTCGCCGCCATGTTCGTCGCTTTCATGGTGCAGATCGTTTTCCGGTATCTGTTCAACTTCCCGGTCGGCTGGACCTCCGAGCTGAGCGTGATCACCTGGCTGTGGCTGGTGCTCTGGGGCGCCGCCTTCGTCCTCAAGGAACGCGAGGAAATCCGCTTCGACCTCGTCTATTCGGCGGTGGGCCGCCGCACGCGTGTCGCCATGGGAATCATCGCCGGGATCTCGATCGTGATCCTGTACGCCGCCTCGCTTCCGGCTACGATCAAGTACGTCGCTTTCATGAAGGTTGAACACTCGTCCTATCTCAAGATCCGCTTCGACATCCTGTTCTCGATCTATGTGATCTTCCTCGTTGCAGTCACTGCCCGTTACCTCTGGCTCCTGTCGCATCTGCTGCGCGGCGAGGATCCCGAACCCCTCGATGCGACCAAGGTCAGCTCCGGCCTATGAACTTCACCAGCCCCTTCTCGCTCACCGTCATGGCGATCCTCGCCCTCACCCTGCTCGGGCTGCCGATCGGGCACGCGATGATCGGCGGATCGATTCTCTATCTTTTCATGACCGGCCTCGACGTCGGGACCGCCGCCGAGCAGCTCTCCAACGGCATGTACAGCAGCTTCGTGCTGCTGGCCATTCCGCTGTTCATCCTCGCCGCCGAGTTCATGACCATCGGCAGCATCACGGAACGGCTGCTGAGCTTCTGCAACGCATTCGTCGGGCGCTACCGCGGCGGCCTCGCCCAGGTGAACGTCGTGCAAAGCATCATCTTCTCCAGCATGTCGGGCTCCGCCCTCGCGGACGCCGCGAGCTCGGGCAAGCTGATGCAGAAAATGATGACGCAGGACGGCAAATACCCGGCGGCGTATGCCGCCGCCCTTACGGCGGTGTCCTCGGTCATCGCGCCCATCATCCCGCCCTCGATCCCGCTGGTGATCTACGCCCTGGTCTCCGATACGTCCGTCGGCTACCTGTTCCTCGCCGGCGTCATCCCGGGCCTGCTCCTCGGCATCGCGCAGATGCTCCTGATCGCGTTCACCTCCCGGCGAAGAAATTTCCCGGTCGAGAAACCGGTCCCGCTGCGCGACATTCCGCGCATCAGTTGGGAAGCCATGCCCGCGCTGATGATGCCGGTGGTCCTTCTCGGCTGCCTCTACTCCGGGATCACCACGCCCACTGAAGCCGCCGCTCTCGCCGCCCTCTACGCGCTGCTGGTTTCCGCTTTCCTCTATCGCGGCGTCACCTGGGGCGGCGTCTACAAATCGCTGGTGAACAGCGCGCGCGTCACGATATCGATCGGCATGCTGATCGCCGCCGCGATGGCCTTCAACTACGTCATCACGGTCGAGAACATTCCCAAGACGCTCGCCATCATGCTGAAGGGGTACGAGCTCACGCCGTTTACCTTCCTCCTGCTCGCGAACCTCATCCTCCTGGTCCTCGGCTGCTTCCTGGAAGGAACCACGATTCTGCTGATCATCGTCCCGGTTCTCCTCCCCACCGCGCAGGCGCTGGGCGTCGACCCGGTGCATTTCGGTGTGGTCGCGGTCGTCAACATCATGATCGGCCTGTGCACCCCGCCTTACGGCCTGCTGCTTTTCATGATGGTCAAGATCGCGGAGGTGCCTCTCAAGGACATCGTGCGCGAGGCGATGCCATTTCTTGCCGTCATGATCGGCGCGCTTGCGCTGATTACTTTCATACCGGGGCTCGCGCTTTTTCTGCCCCGGCTTATGGGTTACCAGGGCTGAGATGGAGAAGAGCAAGTTCCTGGTCGGCCTCATCGGCGAGGGGATTCAGGAATCCCTCTCTCCCGCTCTGCACGAGGAGGAAGCCCGGTGCCAGGGACTCACTCTGCATTATCAGCTGATCGATCTCGCCCAAGAAGGGCGCGGCGTTGCCGATCTGCCGCGGCTGATCGACTCGGCCGAAGCGGCGGGCTTCGACGGCCTCAACATCACGCATCCGTGCAAGCAGGCTGCGCTGCCCCTGCTGGCCGAGCTCTCCGAAGAGGCACGCGCCATCGGCGCCGTCAACACGGTGATCTTCCGTGAAGGCGGGAGCAAAGGTTTCAACACCGATTGCTCGGGCTTCGCCGTGTCTTTCCGGCAGAAGCTGGGCGTTGCGCCGAGGCGGCGCGTGGTGCTCCTCGGCGCGGGAGGGGCCGGGGCGGCCATCGCACACGCCATGATGGGCTTGGGCGTGGAGCAACTATTCATCGTCGACCGGGACCATGAGCGCGCCGAAGTGCTGGCGCGCAGAGTCGCGGGAAACCACCCCGACCGGGTGGTCGCATCTGCCGATGACATTGCACCGGCGGCGAAACGGGCGGACGGCCTGATCCACGCCACTCCGATGGGAATGGCAGCTTATCCCGGTTTGCCGTTGGATCCGTCCTTGCTGCGGCCGGAAATGTGGGTCGCGGAGATCGTCTACTTCCCGCTGGAGACCGAACTTCTGCGCGCCGCCCGAAAGCGCGGCTGCCGAACCCTCGATGGCGGCGGGATGGCGGTCTGGCAGGCCGTGGGGGCCTTCGAGCATTTCACGGGCATCAAGCCCGATGCGGCGCGCATGGAGGCCCATTTCCTGAAAATGGTTTCGCGCGTCGGCAGCGCCGATACGCGGATTCCGGGTTGATCAACGCGTGATGGTCCACGGATAGACAGGGCATGTACAGCGAGAATCCGGAGGAGCGGTGATGGGGCTTCTTGGCAACGCGGCAGTGGCGATGTGGTGGAATGTCGCACCCGAAGCTCAGTCGGAGTTCGAGGACTGGCACTCTCGCGAGCATATGCCGGAAAGACTTCGGATCCCGGGTTTCTTGCGCGGGACGCGCTGGACGTCACCGTCCGGCGAAGGGGACTATTTTGTGATCTACGAGCTGGCAGAGTACGAGACGCTCACTTCGAAACACTACCTTGACCGGCTGAACAACCCGACGCCGTGGTCCACCAAGATGATGCCGCAGCACCGCAATATGACCAGAAGCCAGTGCCGGGTCCTGTGCAGCCACGGTGGTGGCGCGGCGCACACCTTGCTGACGCTTCGGTTTTCGCCGGTCCCGGGGCAGGCGAACCGCTTGAGAGAGCGGCTTTCACGAGATGTCTTGCCGGCGCTTGCGGCGCGGGCCGGCCTGATCGGGGCTCACTTGTTGCAAACTCAAACGCCGACAGGCCAAGCAGCGACCGCCGAGCAGAAGATCCGCGGCGGAGACGCAGTGGCCGATTGGATATTGCTGGCCGGTGGCTACGATTCGAAAGCCGTGGCGGCGCTCTTGGACGACGAACTCCAGGAGCAAACGCTTGCGAGACACGGAGCGTGCCATGAGCGAATTGCAGGCATTTACCGGTTGTCGTTCTCATTGACCAACAAGGATCTCCCTTCGACGAGCGCCCGGTGCGACTCCCAGCCGCCGTCGATCGGCAAATTCGTCTCCCGGCCCGCCACGCGGCGACTGCCGAAGGCCGCCGACGGCAAGAAGGAGGCGCGGGGTTCGCGAACCATGCAGGAGCCTCTGAGCAGGGCGCAGCTTCGAGTGCTCGGCCTGCTGAACCGCGGTTTGACCAACCAGGAAATCGCCAAAGAACTCGAGATCGGGGTCGGGACGATCCGGTGGCACTTGAATAACATTTTCGGCAAGTTGCAGGTACGCAACAGGACGGAGGCTATCGTTCGAGCCCGGGAACTGAGCCTCGTGTAGCGAGCATCCTGCCTGCCTTTTGTTAGGTGACGCCGCGCCATGCGGGAGCGTAACTTGCGTAATAGACAACTCGAGCCCCTTCGTTCGCGTATCGGGGCCGCCCTTGCGAAAAGCGGTACAAAGAGGGAGGTGGGCACAGTGGCTGATCGCGTTGCCATCCTTGCGATCCCCGCGGAAAGTGCGAATGGTGCAACCGAAGCCCCGTTGTTGCAGGAGGAGCTCGAGCGCGCTCAGCGAGTAGCCGGCGGGCAGATCGGCGCTCAGGATCTCGACTGGCTCAGCAAAGGTTTCAGCGCCTTCCTGGCGAACGGCGGTGCGCTCCCGCTCGAGCGCTGCTTGCGCCTGCCCGGGAGGGACGGCGCCTTGCGCCGCGAATGCCGTGACTACTGGCTGCGCAGCGCCTGGAAAATGACAGGTGGCGATCCCTCGCCCTGGTGTCGATCCGAGATGCTGGCCGTGGAGGTCCGCAACTTCGCCGCAAGGCAATGGGTAAGATGGCGCACGCTTCAGTCCGTACCGCCCGAGGCGTCGGAATTGGAAACCGCCTTGTTCCACGCCTTCCGCGCGTATGAGCGGATTCCCGTGACCGCAATGCAACTGCACAACATCGCTCATCACCGCCGGCATTCTTGAAGTTCGCCTGGCGCCCCAGCCGCTGTCCGTACATCGATTGCACGACGTTTCCCAAAGCAGACACCATCGTTTGCTCGCGCTGGCGAACGAGGCTCAGGCGCGCAAGGCGGATCTCGGCGACCTGCTGGCGCGCGAGGAAGGCAAGACGCTCCCCGAGGCGATCGGCGAGGTGACGCGCGCCGGCAACATCTTCAAGTTCTTCGCGGGAGAAGCGCTGCGCATTCCGGGCGAGGTCGTACCCTCGGTGTGTCCCGGTATCGGCGTAGAATTCACGCGCGAGCCGGTGGGGGTGGTTCGATCATCACACCCTGGAATTTTCCCATCGCTATTCCAGCGTGGAAGATCGCGCCGGCGCTTTACTGCGGCAACGCGGCCGTCTTCGAGCTGCCCTACTTACAAAGGAAATGCGTTTCATGTTCGCATCTCTCTCGGTTCGCAAGCGCCGCTGTAGGCTTGCTCGTAGAAATGCTTGCGTCTGGCCTCATCGGAGAATGCGTCGTTCAAGCGTGGCGCCAGACGGGAAAAACGCGCCATGGGAATAGGTAAGCGTAGCAAAGCCAAGGGCCCCGAAGATCCAGTTAGGGCGTTGCGGCAGGCTGAGGAGCGCCTGCGAACCATGCTTGAACTTTCGTCCGACTGGTATTGGGAACAGGACGAGAACTGTCTTTTTACCCAGGCGACAGGGACGAGCACGGAACAAACGGGAGTCATAACGCAGCAGTACGTCGGCACGGCGCGTTGGGACCACGGCGGGATTCCGGTCGGCGACGACGGTAGTTGGGACAAGCATAAAGCCGTGCTCAAGGCGAGACAGCCATTTGCCAATTTTATCTTCAAGCGCCCCAATCCGGAGGGCGGGTGGAGCTACATCAGCGTCACCGGGAAGCCGGTGTTCGACGAGCAAGAGCGATTTCAGGGTTACCGCGGCACCGCCAGGGACATCACCGAGCAGAAGCGCGCCGAAGAGGCACTGCGCCAAAGCGAGGCACGCTTCCGCAGCCTGACCCAGCTCTCATCGGATCTGTACTGGGAACAGGACGACCACTACCGGTTCACCTCGTTTGCCGGCACCGGCTCGGAACGGGTCACCAATGTGCGCGGCTTTAATTTTGTCGGGAAGAAACACTGGGAACTGGACTACCTTAACATGTCCGCGGTCGAATGGTCCGCGCATATGGCGATTCTCGATGCGCGCCAGCCGTTCCATGACTTGGAGCTGTGCCGGCTGGACGAATCGGGCAAGAAGATCTGGATCGGCGTCAGCGGCGAACCGATGTTCGACGACACCGGCGTATTCAAGGGCTATCGTGGCGTCGGCAAGGACATCAGCGCGCGCAAGCAAGCCGAGGAGCGAATTCAGTACCTCGCGCATCACGACGGGCTGACGGCTTTGCCCAACCGCACGCTGTTCAGCGAACTATTGAGCCTCGCGATCCGGCAATCCAAGCGATACGGTCATAAATTCGCGGTGCTGTTCATCGATCTGGACCGGTTCAAGCTCATCAACGATACCTTGGGCCATGACGCGGGCGACGTTTTGTTGCGGGAAGTGAGCCGGCGGCTGACCGAAACGTTGCGTTCGAGCGACGTGATGGCGCGCTTGGGCGGCGATGAGTTCGTGGTGATGGTGCACGAAGTCGGAGCGCCGCAGCAGGTGGAGGCGGTGGCGCGCAAGATCATGGCCGCCGTAATCAAGCCGATCACGATCCAGGGGCAGGAATGCCGGGTCACCGCGAGCATCGGGATCTCGATGTATCCGGCTGACGCGGACGACGAGCAGAGCCTGATGAAAAACGCGGACACGGCCATGTACCGCGCGAAGGAAGAGGGCAAGAATACGTTCCGGTTCTACACCGAGGGCATGAGCGCGCACTCCTTCGAGCGTCTGGCCATGGAGAGCAGCTTGCGGCGGGCGTTCGAACGTGAAGAGTTCCACCTGCATTACCAGGCCAAGCTCAACCGCAAGTCGGGCGCCATCACCGGGGTGGAGGTGCTGTTACGCTGGAGCCATCCGGAATTGGGCCTGGTTTCGCCCACGCAATTCATCCCCATAATGGAAGAGTCCGGTTTGATCGTTCCGGTCGGCCGCTGGATACTCGGAACCGCATGTGCACAAAACGTGGCATGGCAGCGTCTAGGGCTGCCGCCTGTTACTGTGGCGGTGAACCTTTCCGCCCGCCAGTTTTTCGACCAGAACCTGCTCCAGGACATCGCCGATGCGCTCGAAGAATCCGGGCTCGCGCCCGAACTGCTGGAATTCGAACTCACTGAAACCATGGTGATGCAAAACGCGGAGCGCGCGGCAACCGTACTTGCGGCCATGAAGAAACTGGGAGTGCGGTTGACGATCGACGATTTCGGAATCGGCTTCGCTTCGCTGGCCAATCTGAAGCGCTTCTCCGTCGACACGATGAAGGTCGATCGCTCTTTCATCCGCGACCTCTCTCAGGACAGTGAAGACCGGGCCATCACCCAGGCTATCGTTACCATGGGCAAAAGCCTGCAACTGAATGTGGTCGTGGAGGGCGTGGAGACGGAGGAACAGATGGCGTTCCTGCAGTCAGGGGCGTGCGATGAAATGCAGGGTTTTTACTTCAGCCACCCGATCGAATCCGACCAGTTCGCCGAACTGCTGCGGCGGAACGCCGCCTCGCAGCTGACAGCTATATCTTCGGGTCGGGCTTGATCCCGAGATAGGTGTGCGATCGCCGCGACGAAACCAAATAGCCGGACTATTCGCAAGGACTGCAGCGCAAGCAAGAGCGATTTGTTCAGAAGTTCCCAAGCGCTTGCTTGCCCAAATTCGAGAGAAAAAAAGACGATCCCGGTCTGCGCGATCTACCGGCTGACCAGGCATTCGCCACCGGTGATACGCGGATTCCAAGTTGATCATTGCGCGATGGATCTCTAGCAAATTTCAGACCCGTTCGTCTGCACCGAGGCGGAAAACTCGAGCCCCTTCGTTCGCGTATCGGGGCCGCCCTTGCGAAAGGCGTTACAAAGAGGAGGAGGGTGCGGTGGCTGCTGATCGCGTTGCCATCCTTGCGATCCCCGCGGCAAGTGCGATTGGTGCAATCGACGCCCCGTTGTTGCAGAAGGAGTTCGAGCGCGCTCAGCGAGTAGCGAGCGGCCAGATCGGCACTCAGGATCTCGACTGGCTCAGCAAAGGTTTCAGCGCCTTTCTCGCGAACGGCGGGACGCTCCCGCTCGAGCGCTGTTTGCGCCTGCCCTCGAAAGACGGCGCCTTGCGCCGCGCGTACCGCGACCAATGGCTGCGCACCGCCTGGAAAATGGCGGGCGGCGATCTCTCGCCCTGGTGCCGATCCGAGATGCTGGCCGTGAAGGTACGCACCTTCGCCGCGCGGTAATGGGTGAGATGGCGTACCCTTCAGGTCGCGCCGCCCGAGGCATCGGAATTGGAAATCGCCTTGTTTCACGCCTTCCGCGCGTTTGAGCGGATGCCGGTAACTGCAATGCAACTGCACAACATCGCTCACTACCGCCGGCACTCTTAGGTTGTCCGTACATCAATTGCACGACGTTTCCCAAAGCAGACACCATCGTTTGCTTTGGTAAGCAGGCGCGGCATTGACAAGGCAGACCCTCCTCTCATAGAGTTTTTGAAATGATGTTCTGGCTTGTCAGAACACGGGTCCCGTTCATAGGGTCCCGTTCGCGGCCCGATCCTAGGGAGATGTTCCATGAAACTCAAATTGTTGGTGTCCTCGCTGTTCGCTGCCGGCGTGCTGACCGTGTCCCACGCGGTCATGGGGAACGACGACGGTGATCGAGACCGCGACCACGAGGGATGGTCGGGCAAGAAAGACAATGAGCACGAGGGCCACCACCATCATCGGCCCCGGGCGGCCGAGTTGTCGGATTGCTGCACGCCGGGCGACAAGGACTTCCCCAAGGTCGGCGGCAATCTCGGAAACCAGAACTACTCGAGGCTGCGCAAGATCAACCAGCACAACGTCCGCAGGCTGGGCGCGGTGTGGCTCAATCACATCGAAGGTGGCATCACGACCGGGAACAACCAGAGCACGACGGTGGCAGTGGGCGGCGTGCTCTACATCGAATCGGCCTCCGGCAACGTGTTCGCCGTGGACGGCAAGACCGGCGTGACCAAGTGGAAGTATACGCAGCCCCGAGGCGCCCAGACGCGCCGCGGCGTGGCGGTCGGCGAAGGCAAGGTCTTCACGATCACCGGCAACAACTTCGTGGTCGCGCTCGACAAGGACACGGGCGCAGTCGTCTGGGAGAAGCAGCACAACGGCTGGGGCAACGTGCAGAAGGTTGCGGTGGTCTACAGCGAAGGCATGCTCTACCTCGGCACGAACGACGGCGACCGCGGCGCAGGAATCGCGGTGCGCGCCAGCGACGGCGAGCTCGTGTGGCACTTCTGGGGCGCGCCCGACCCGGGCGAGATCGGCAACGACACCTGGGAAGGCAACTCGTACCTGCTTGGCGGCGCCACGCCCTGGATCCATCCGGCCGTCGATCCCGAGCTGAATCTCGTCTATTGGGTGTTCGGGAACGCGCGCGGCAATCGTTCTTCGCAGGACGGGTCGGCACGCGGGGGAGAGAACCTGTTCTCGAGTTCGATCGTCGCGGTGGACGCCAAGACCGGGGTATACCGGTGGCACTTCCAGACCATCCACCACGGTTTTTGGGACATGGAAAACATGTCTGCCGTTCTTGCAGACATCCGCGTTCATGGAAAGGACCGCAAGGCCGTTGTTCTCGGCGGGAAGACCGGCATGTACTACATCCTCGACCGCAGGGACGGCACGCCGCTGCTCGGCATCGATGAACTGCCTGTGCCTCAGGATCCGAGACAGAAGACCTGGCCGACGCAACCCTACCCGCGTCAAGGCGGATGGACGGAGAACTGCATCGTGGACCAGCCCCTGGGAACGGCCATCCCCGGCAATCCCGCCCGGGCCGTGCCGAACTATGTGCAAGCCTGCCTGTATGCCGCCCACTGGGACATTCCCATCCTGACGATTCCCGGCCACGGCGGCGGCGCGGATTGGAATCACCACTCCTTCAGCCACAGTACCGGGCTGATGTATACGGGCTTTGGCTACGTCGCTGCGGCGCACTCCCTTACGGAATCCAGCAACGGCCTGCGAGCAACGGGTGAATACCAGACGGGTGGCATCGTTGCCGTCGACCCGTCCACGAACGAGGTCAAGTGGAAGAAGAACATGCCCTACGAACTCGCCCACGGCAACGGCATCCTTACGACGGCGGGCGACGTGCTCTTCATCGGTCAGCCCGACGGGAATCTGCTGGCGCTGGACGCGCGCCACGGGCACGAGCTGTGGCGATTCCAGACCGGCGCTGCCGTCAGCGCCAGCCCGATCACCTACGAGATCGACGGCGAGCAGTATGTCGCTGTGTATGCAGGGGGCACGAGCATTCCATACGGCGATTCCGCGCCGCGTGGGGACAACCTGTGGGCGTTCAAGGTCGGCGGTACACTCGCGCAGGCCGCCACGCCCACGCCACCGGTCGTTCGTCGTCCGGTCTCGGGCAACCCGGTGGAAGGCAGCGTTTTGACGCCGCCGAACACGGTGATCCTTGCGCGCACGCGCTCGGCGGCTGGCGTGGTGGGGGCGACGGAATCCACGGCGGTGAACGCGATGGCGCCGACGCACATGCGAGTTCCGGTCGGGACCACGGTCACCTTCACCAATCCGGCGACCAACCCGAACGTGCACTGCGCGACGCAGTTCTTCGAAGGACTGTTCAACGCCATCCTGCATCCGGGCGAGTCGTTCAACTACACGTTCACGCAGGCTGGCGAGTACTTCTTCAACGACTGTTTCAGCCCGCGCCCGACCGGCAAGATCGAAGTGCATTGAGTCAAACGCGAGCCGATGCCGCCGCCATACCCGCGGCGGCATCGCGCTTTCTGAATCACAGGGAGAAAAGAATACCCACCAATCCACGCGCCATGGCAGGTCGATCACAAGTCGGAATATTTGTCGCGGTGTGCGCTCTCGCGCTCGCAGGGATCGCCGCGCCGGCCAGTGCAGCCGTTCCGACGCCGGTGGTGACCGGACCTTTGGCGTCAGACCCGCGCGGCAGCGCCAGCCGCAACTACACCTTTTTCGCCACCGACCTCGATCTGGAGGGCCGTGGTTATGTCGAGGAGGAGTTCTTCATTTCCGGCGCCGCGAACGTCTATGACGCGCCGAATCCTCCGGTGGGAATCGGTGCCGGGCCCGTTCCGGCGCCGACCGCCCATATCGTCAGCACCGGGCATCCTTACCAGACGCGACTTGTCGTTCGCCGTCCCAAGCACGAGCGCGATTTCAACGGTACGGTGGTCGTCGAATGGACCAACGTCACCAGCGGCTATGACGTCGAAGCGCTCTGGTTCCGGACGCATGAATTCCTCATGCGCTCGGGCTACGCCTGGGTTGGTGTCTCCGCGCAAAATGCCGGCATTTCTGCCTTGCCGAACGGCCTGAAGACGTGGAGTCCCGCCCGCTACGACACGCTGGACGTAACCCAGGGCGGGACCATCACCGGAGACAGTCTCTCCTACGACATCTTCTCCCAGGCGATTCAGGCCGCGCGGAACGCTCCGGCTGTCGTCGACGGACTGAGAGTGAAGCGCGTGATCGCAGCCGGCGTTTCGCAATCTGCCGGCCGTTTGGGCGTCTGGGTGAACGCGGTTCATCCGATCGACCCGGTCGCCGATGCGGTGCTGCTCTACATCGGGGGACAGCGCATCCGCGAGGACCTCGACATCCCGGTGCTGAAGCTGCTGTCCGAGACCGAGCATGTGGCTCCGCAGGCGAGCGAGCTTTCATCCTTGCAGCCCGATACCGACAAGATCCGCGTTTGGGCGATGGCCGGCACGTCCCACTCCGATTGGGCTTCCTACGTCGTTCGATATGCGCTGCTCAGGCGCGACCTCCCCGCGCTGCCGTTGTTCGACAACTGTGCGGATCCGAGCCGCAGCCGCATGCAGGACCGCTACGTGATCGGGGCCGCGATCGACGCCATCACGAAGTGGGTCCGAAAGGGACTCCAACCGCCGCACTCGCCTCAGATCGAGATCACTTCGGTCTCGCCGCTGGTGGTACCGCGCGACGCGCGCGGCAACGCGCTCGGTGGCATCCGGCTCGCGTCGTTCGCCGTGCCCGTAGCGCTGGACCAGGGATCGAACAACAACAAGCCCGGAGTCCCCGGCTTGTGTTTCCTGAACGGTACGCATATCCCGTTCGACCAGGCAACGCTGGATGCCCTATATCCCTCCCACCACGGATACGTGCACGCCATTACGCAAGCCGCGAAGCAGAATATGCGCGACGGGTTCCTGCTTGAGGAGGACGCGGAAGAGGTAGTTGCCGATGCCTCCACCTCCATTTACGGACTGGGCCTGAACTGCGGCCCGCTGTGCGCGAACATCGCGCAGTTCCCTCTCAATCCCTCGACCTCGATTCTGCGTGACCACACGAAGTTCTACTACTTCCATGGGGGCGGGGCGCTGCTGAAAACGCTGGACTTGGCCACGTGGTGGGTGGCGAGGGGCTACACTTTTGCCGACCAACCCGATTTTCGGAGCCAGGAAAAGAGCCGGAAGAGCTTTGCCGAGGCGGCCGAAGTGCTCAGGATTTACATCAAGGAAGTTCAGCACCTGGAGCATCGAGGGCGCGCAGCTCCCGAGTCGGCAGCGCTCCTGGTCGACTACGCGAATATCCTGCTTGAGAAGCTGGCGGAACTCGGCGGGCCGTAAGTAGGCTTAGTTTCTCTATTGCGGCTCAGGACGCAAAGCGCTCACCGTCGATACGGCGCCCGCTGCGTCGATGCTCCACAGCCTCTCGATGCCGGTATTGTCGTCGGCTGTGAAGAACAGCGCGTCGTTGACCTGCGTAAAGCGATTGGGATACGAGCTGGCCTTGCCGGGACGCAGATCTTTCAGCAGGACCGTCCCTGCCGGGCTGCCGTCGCTTTGCCAAAGTTCCCAGCCGTGCTCACCGTCACCGGCGGAAAAGAGGATCCTGTCGCCCACTTTGGTCAAGTGCCCCGGCGAAGAGCTGCCTGCCCCTGGGTAGATGTCCTTGACGAGCACCGTTCCGGACTCTGTGCCGTCGCTCTTCCAGAGCTCCACGCCGTGTACACCATCGGTCGCAGCGAAGTACACGGTCCCGTTCATGTTCGCGAGAGAGTTGGGAAGGGAGTTACCGCGACCCGGATTGATGTCCTTGACGAGGACCGTACCGCGATCGGTACCGTCGCTTTTCCACAACTCGACCCCGCGTTCATCGTCAGCGGCCGCGAAGAACAGTGTCCCGCCGATATTCGCAAGGTGGCGAGGCCTTGCGCTGGGCGTCCCGCTGTTGATGTCCTTGACCATGACGGTTCCTGATTCGGTACCGTCGCTTTTCCAGAGTTCGAACCCGTGTCTCCCGTCGTTCGCGACGAAGAAAAGCGTTCCGTTTACATCGATCAGCGATTCAGGACTCGAATCCTCTGGTCCGAGACGGATGTCTTTCACACGGCGGGTTCCCTTCGCCGTTCCATCGCTGACCCAGAGTTCCGTTCCGCCTGCTTGATCGGTGGCGGCAAAGAATAGCTTTCCCCCCACGCGGGTCAGGAATCGGGGCGCGGACCCCGCGGGTCCGACATTGATATCGGCGACCAGGGCGGTGCTTTCCGGGCTGCCCTGGCTTCTCCATAGCTCGAATCCATGCTTGCCATCGTCCGCGGTGAAAAACAAC
>Ga0193713_1000394_pt1 | contig 14881 bp, 15 predicted proteins | sample H3a2metaG_FD_143054 | JGI IMG/M metagenome (GOLD analysis project Ga0193713, IMG submission 143054) | Soil microbial communities from a riparian zone of the East river system, Colorado, United States - H3a2 | ecosystem: Environmental > Terrestrial > Soil > Riparian zone | place: USA: East River... | reverse complement strand
GCGCGACATTGTCCGCCGTCCGGACGGCCGCAGGCGCGACGGCGTTGACGCGGATGTCCGCGTCGCGGTACTCGCGCGCCAGCTCGCGCGTGAGCCCGGCGACCGCCGACTTCGCCGCACTGTAGGCCGACATATGCATGAGGGGCCGCACCACCGCGATCGATGCGAAGTTGACGATCGATCCGCCACGTCGCGCGAGCAGCAACGGCACGGCGGCCTGGCACATGTAGAACGCGGTCTTGAAATTGACGGCCAGCTCGCGGTCGAGGATCTCGGCCTTCACTTCGGTGAATGGCCCGTAGCTGAAGAATCCCCCCGCCACGTTCACGAGGATATCGAGGCCTCCATACTGCGCCTGCGCCGCGGCCGCCGCCGCGCGCCCGGCCTCGGGTTGGGTCAAGTCGCCGGCGGACGCTTTGGCGGTAATCCCTTCCGCCGTGAACTCCTTGATGCGGTCCGCGAGCCCTACGGCGTTGACGTCGGCGAGCAACAGCTTCGCACCGGCGCGGCCCAGGCCGCGCGCCACCGCGTGGCCGATTTGCCCGACGCGACCCACGCCCGTGACGAGCGCGACTTTCCCGCGCAGGTCAGGGGGCACGGACGATCTCGTCGACCGGCGGTGCGCCGCGCTGCGCGAAGCGCACCGTGCCGTCGCGGCCGATCACATAGACGGTACGCTGAATCCGCGCGCCGTCCTCTTTGAGCGCGTTGTACGCCCCGGCGATCGTGCGCTCCGGATCGGAGAGCAGGGGAAAGTTGAACTGCATCTTCTCGACGTAGCCGCGATGGCTCTCGACACTCGCGGGGTTTACGCCGAACGGCTGCATCTTGGCGGACTGGAACTTCTTGATCTCATCGCGCACGGCGGAGAGTTGGCGGTTTCAGCCGGGGGTATTGTTGCCCGGATAGAACACCAGCGCGACCGGCCCGTCCTTCAAGAGATCGTCGAGTGCGTAGCTGCGGCCGTCCGACGCCTGGGCCTTGAACGCGGGGGCTTTACTACCGATCGGAAGCGGCTCGCTCATCCCGTTTCCTCGTTGTGAGCTCGAGGCGATGCTCGAGCGGTTCCAGCCAGGTATCGGGGACGCGCATCCCACCGAGTGGTGCGTGCGACTCCCCGTACTCGCTCTCGCCGTGCCAATCCGACCCCCCCGTGATGCCGAGTGCCAGCCGCGCGGCGATGCGCATCAGCCGCTGCTCGACGGCGGGTGCGTGACTGGGGTGGCGGACCTCGACGCAGTCGAGTCCCTGGTCCTGAAAGATGCGGAGTTGGGCCTCGGTGCCGTGATCGCCCAGATGCGCCGCGACGGTGAGCCCACCCACGTCGTGCACGAGCGCGGTGACCTCGCCGAGCTTGGGCAGCGGCTTCTCGACGTACGCCGCCCGGCCGCGGCCTAGGTACCGCCGGAATGCGTCGCTGATGTTGTCGCACGCGCCGCAGTCGACCAGCGCTCGCGCCACGTGCGGCCGGCCCAGCGCCCCGCCGTCGCCTCCCAGGAGCTGCGCCTGGACGTCTTCCAGCTCGATCGCGACGCCGAGGTCTTGCAGCTTGGCCACGATCTGCTCGCCTCGCCGGCGGCGCGCGGCGCGTGTGTCGCGGAGAAAGGTCTGGAGACCCTCGTGCGCATACGGCAGAAACAGCGCGAGGACGTGCAGCTCGCCCCACGGCGCGCGCACGCTGAATTCGCAGCCCGGAATGATACGCACGCCCAGCCTCGCGCCTTCTTGCGCGGCGTCCGCGACGCCGTCCGTGGTATCGTGATCGGTGAGCGCGATCGCCGCCAGGTCAACCGCGCGGGCGCGGCGCGCCACTTCCTGCGGCTCGCACTCGCCGTCCGAGGCCGTCGAATGACAATGCAGGTCAATGTGCGGCGTAATCGACCTCGGGAGCGGTCCATGCCGGCTGCGACTGGCGGAACAACTCCAGCAGCTCGCGGTCGGTGAGCTCCATGAAGGCACGGTCCGGCGACCGGGCGCCGAGCGGCGCGAAGTGCGTGACCCGACGGCGGCGCTGTGCGCCGGTGCCGTACTCGAAGATCAGGCCGAACTGATCGCGGCCGTAGACGGTCACCCGGCCCGAGGGGTAAACCTCCCAGCGCTCGCCGTCCATCTCGATGGTGCGTCGGGCCATGGATTATGCCTGCGACGTGGTGGCGACGGGAACCTCACTCCAGAGCTCCCACGCGTCGGGCGCGTAGGTGGCCAGCGCCTGGAGGCGCTTCTCCAGCTTGATCTCTTCCGGAAGGCGTGAGGCTTGAGCGCGGTGCGACATCTCCGTCGGGCTCTCGGAGAACTCGATGAACAGCCGCGGATCCTTCGCGTTCCGGTACAGCCAGATCCGCTGGCCGCGCGCTTCGGCGAACTGGCTCAGCTCGCGCAGCGTGTTGAGGTACTCCGTCTCGTTCTGGCTAGGCACGCGCACGCGCGCGGCGGTCAGGACTTTCGGCATCTTCACACCGCTCCCTCGGGAAACTCCTGCAACAGTTTCTTCACGTCGGCCAGGAACTTGTCAGCATCTGCGCCGTCCACGACGCGATGATCGTACGACATCGTGAGCATCCCCGTCGTGCGGATCGCGATGGAATCCGTGCCGTCGGCCGCGGTCACGACCTTCGGGCGTTTCTCGATCGCGCCGACGCCGAGAATCGCCACCTGCGGCTGGTTGATGATGGGAATGCCGGCGAATGGCCCGAAACCGCCGGGATTGGTGATCGTGAACGTGCCGCGCTGAATGTCATCGGGCAACAGCTTCTTGGTGCGGGCGCGCTCCCCGAGATCGTTGATGGCGCGCGCGATGCCGATCAGCGACAGCTCGTCGGCGTGCTTGATCACCGGCACGATGAGACCCCAGTCGAGCGCCACCGCGATGCCGATGTTGACGTCCGCACGATAGATCGTGCTGTCGCCGGACACTGCGGCATTGACGATGGGATGGTTTCGCAGATTCTCGGCACACGCCTTCGCGATGAACGCGAGGAACGTGAGGGTCACGCCCCGTTCGGCGTAGGTCTGCTTCGCTTTGGCGCGCAACTGTGCGACGCGCGTGAAATCGACCTCGAAGAAGCTTGCGACGTGCGCGGACACGCGCTTCGACATCACCATGTGGTCGGCGGTGATCTTGCGGATCTTGGACCACGGCTCGACGCGGTCGCCGGGCCACGGTTCCACAGCTGGATGCTCGACTGAACCGACGTGCGTCGTGCGTGGTGCGTCGTGCGTGGGCGTGCGGGTTGGCGCCTGCTCGATGTAACCCAGGATGTCCTGTTTGGTCACGCGACCCGCGTAACCGCTCCCTGGAATGCGTGAGATGTCGACGCGGTGCTCGGCGGCGATTTTCCGGACGAGCGGCGTGGACTTCGTGCGGAGGCGTTGCTCGGCCGTCTGGACTCCACCGCCATCACCGTCGGCCGGACGGCCTGACGGCCGGACGGCAGGCGCGGCTTTCGCTGGATCAGGCTTGGGAGCCGGAGGCGCCGACGGCGGCGGTGGCGCGGCCTTCGGAGGCTCGGGCTTGGCGGGCGCCGGGACCGCCGCCCCGGCTTCCGTTTCCAAAACCCCGACGACCGTCTGCACGGGCACGGTTTGCCCCTGCTGCACTTTGATCTCCGCCAGGACCCCAGCGGCCGGCGCAGGGATTTCGGCATCGACCTTGTCGGTCGAGATCTCGAACAGCGGCTCGTCCCGCTTGACGGGGTCGCCGACCTTCTTGAGCCATTTGCTGAGTGTCCCCTCCGCAATTGACTCACCCATTTGTGGCATCAATACATCTACTCGCGCCATACGATCTCCTCAGTAGCCATCAGCCATCTGCCGTCTACTGACGGCTGACGGCTAGTACTTCGCTAACCACCGCGCCGCTTTCACGATGTCGTCCGTTTGGGGCAGGACGAAGTCTTCCAGAGTCGGTGCATACGGCAGCGGCACGTCGTGCGCGGTGACGCGCATGATCGGGCCGTCGAGCCATTCGAACGCCTGCTCGTTGATCCGCGCCGCGATCTCCCCCGCGATCCCACCGGTCCGCGTGTCTTCGTGCACGATGAGGACCTTGTTCGTCTTCTTCACCGTCGCGACGATCGCGGCGTCGTCCATCGGCAGCAGGGTCCGCAGGTCCAGCACCTCGACCGACACGCCGTCCGCCTTCTCGAGCTGCTCGGCCGCCTCGAGCGATTTCCAGAGTGTGGCGCCGTAGCTAATGATGGAAAGATGCTTCCCTTCACGTGCGATGCGCGCCTGCCCGATCGGCGTGAGAATCTCCTCACCCTCCGGCAGCTGCTCCTTGATGCGCCGGTACAGCCATTTGTGCTCGAGATAGAGCACTGGATCCTCGTCGCGGATCGACGCTTTGATGAGACCTTTTGCGTCCCGCGCGGTTGCCGGATAGACAATCTTTAGACCGGGCGTGTGGAGGAATGCCGCTTCGGGATTCTGCGAATGGAACGGCCCGCCGCGAACGTAGCCGCCGCAGGGGCCGCGCACCACCATCGGCGTCGACAGCCCGGCGCGGTAACGCGCCGTGGCCACGTAGTTGGTGAGCATGTCGTACGCGCACGAAATGAAGTCGATGAACTGCATCTCGGCGACGGGCCGCAGCCCCATGTGCGCCGCCCCCGCGGCTGCTCCCACGATCGCTGCCTCGGAGATCGGCGTGTCGATCACCCGCGACTCGCCGAAACGCTTGCTGAAGCCGTCGGTCACCTTGAACGCGCCGCCGTACAGCCCGACATCCTCGCCGAGGATGAAGACGCGCTCGTCACGCTCCATCTCTTCCCAGAGACCCTGGCGCAACGCTTCGAGAAAAGTGACTTCGGCCATCACAACACCTTGAACCAGAGCTTGTCAGCAGCCGGCGGATCGACGTAGACGCCGGGCAACGCGCTCTCGGCCGGCGGCAACGGCTCATCCACACACGCGTCCGTCGCCTGATCCACTTCTACGCGCACGCGATCGTCGATGTCCTTCAGATCCGCCTCGGCGACCATATCAGCGGTGAGCAGACGCTGCACGTAGCGATCGATTGGATCGTTCGCCTTCGCCCACTGCTCCAGCTCACCCTGCGGCACGTAGTGCTGGTCGTCGTGCTCGGCGTGACCCTTGCGGCGATAGGTCTTCACCTCGATGAAGTGCACCCCTTTGCCGCGGCGGGCGCGCTCCACCGCAACCCGCGTCGCTTCGTAGACCGCGAACACGTCGTTGCCGTCCACCGTCACCGACGGGACGCCATATCCCTTGGCCTTCTCCGCGAGGTCCTTCACGGCGAACTGCTTCTCGGGCGGCGTGGAGTACGCCCAATGGTTGTACTCGCCGATCACGACGAGCGGGAGCCGCTGTACGGCGGCGAGGTTCAGGCCCTCATGAAAGGTGCCGGTAGACGTGCCGCCGTCGCCGATGTACACGAGACCGACGCGCGGCTCGCCGCGCAGCTTGAAGCTCAGCGCGATCCCCGCCATCACCGGGATCATGTCGCCCAGATGCGAGATCTGGCCGAGGTAGCCCTTCTCGAGGTCGTTGAAATGGACGTTCAGCTCGCGGCCGCGGGTGGGGCTGTCGGCCTTGGCCATGTACTGCCGCAGGATCTCGAGCGGCCGGGCTCCCATCACGAGCAGCGACCCGAGGTTGCGGATGAGAGGCGACAGCACGTCCTTGTGCCTGCCGCGTTCCAGCGCATATGCCGAGGCGACAGATTCCCCCTCTTGCCCCAGCGAACGGAACAGCCCACCGATGACCTTGGTCTGGCGGTACAGCGCCACCAGGCGCTCTTCCAGCGTCCGGGTGAGCCGGAGATAGTAGTAGATCTCGAGGAGCTGGTCCGACGAGAGCACCGCCCCGGCGGGGATGGCGCCAGTCGGGCGCGTCGCAGGAAGAGCCATGGCCCTAAATTATAGTTGGGAGGGAAGAGCCATGGCGAACGTGAAGCTGCGCGTGACGGGAATGACCTGCGGCCACTGTCAGGCCAAGGTCGAGAAAGCCCTGAAGGGCGTGGTCGGGGTCTATAGCGCCGTCATCGACCTGCCCGACGGTGAAGCGGAAGTGGATTTCGATGATGACTCGGTCACGACCGATCAGCTCGTGGCGGCCGTCGCCAAAGCCGGCTACGGCGCGAAGGTCGCGGGCTAGTACGCGCCCCGCATAACGTACGTCGGCTCGACGAGCCGGTGCACCTCCGCAAGAAACCGTTTGGCGAGCTTGTCGAGCTCCGACTCTCCCACCTGATCAGTCGCCACGTCGACGAAGGTGTAATGCCCACCCTCGGGCCGAGCGCTGATCGTGATGCGGCCCAAGGTCCCCTGGTAGGCCCGGCGGCGCGGCGATTCCTCCGCCGGCGCGAGCCGCCCGCCGAAAAAGCTCTTGGCGACATCGAGCACCGCTTCGGGGCTCGCGCTAGTTCTGTGGAAGTATCGCATGCGTTGCCGCTCCAGGAGTTTTGAACGCCCGCAAGGTGAGGCTGTTGAGCACCACCGACAGACTCGACCACGCCATCGCGGCGCTCGCGAGCACCGGTGAGAGCAGCCATCCCGTCACGGGATAGAGTATACCAGCGGCGACCGGAATCAGCAGCACGTTGTAACCAAACGCCCAGATCAGGTTCCAGCGAATCGTCCGCATCGTCCGGCGCGCGAGCTCGATCGCCGTAAACACGGCGCGCAGGTCGCCGCGGATCAGCGTCACGTCGGACGCCTCCATCGCGATGTCGGTTCCCGTGCCGATCGCGATGCCGACGTTCGCCTGGGCCAGCGCCGGCGCGTCGTTGATGCCGTCGCCCACCATGACGATGTGTCCGCCCCCGACCTGACGCTGCAGCTTCTTCACGAGGTCCGCCTTCTGCGAGGGCAACACCTCGGCGATGACTTCGTCGATGCCCACCTCCGCGGCAACCGCCTCGGCGCCTTTGCGCGAGTCGCCCGAGACCATGACGACGGGAATCCCGCGTCGCTTCAACAGCTCAATCGCCGTTCTGGAAGTGGGCTTGATCGGATCGGAAATCGCGATGACGGCGTAGACCGTGTTGTTCACGACACAGATCACCGGCGAGCGGCCCTGGGCTGCCAGGCGATCGGCGTCCGCGCCCAGCGAGCCCAGCTCGAGGCTCCGCTCCCGCGCGTGCCGCAGCGAGATCACCTCGATGATGCGGCGGTCCACCGTCCCACGCACGCCTCGACCCTCCATCGCCGCGAATTTCTCCACCGCGAGGAGGGAGACCTGCTTGTCCTGCGCGGCCTTGAGAATCGCGAGGGCGAGCGGATGCTCCGAGCGCTGTTCGACGGACGCCGCCCATTTGAGGACATCGGCTGGGCTGATCGGCGTACCGTCCGGCTTCTTGGCGGTCACGATGTGGGTCACGGTCGGTTTGCCTTCCGTGATCGTGCCGGTCTTGTCGAGCAGCACGGTACGCGTGTTGGCGAGCCGTTCCAGCGCCTCGCCGCTCTTGATGAGGATTCCGTACTCGGCTGCCTTGCCGGTACCCACCAGAATCGCCGTCGGGGTGGCGAGGCCCAGGGCACAGGGACAGGCGATGATCAGCACCGAGACGAACGCCACGGTCGCAAAGACGAGCGCACGCGCCTGCGGGAGCGGTCCTACATCGAACCAGATGACGAACGCCGCGATCGCGAGCGCGATCACGATCGGCACAAACACCCCCGCGACGCGGTCGGCGAGTTTCTGAATCGGCGCTTTGGTGGCCTGCGCGTCTTCGACGAGCTGCACGATCTGGCCCAGCGCCGTCTCCTTGCCGACGCGCGTCGCCCGAAACGTGATGCTGCCGGTCGTGTTCAACGTGCCACCGATGACTTCGTCCCCCGGCTTCTTGCCGACGGGCATCGGTTCGCCGGTGAGCATCGCTTCGTTTACGGCCGAGGCGCCTTCGGTCACGATCCCGTCGACCGGCACCTTTTCGCCCGGCTTGACGATGACCAGGTCTCCAACAACGACCGCTTCGACTGGAACGTCGGTTTCCTGACGGTCCCGGATGACGTGCGCCGATTTCGCGCGCAAGGTGGCGAGACGGCGAATCGCTTCGGAGGTGCGGCCTTTGGCACGCGCTTCGAGTAGCCGGCCCAGCAACACCAGCGCGATGATCGCGGCCACCGCCTCGTAGTAGACGTCGGCCGGAAGCCCGGCCCGCAGAAAGAGCGTCGGCGCCGCCGTCGCCACCAGCGAGTAGAGGTAGGCCGCTCCAGTTCCGACACCGATGAGCGTGTTCATATCCGCGGTGCGATGCCGCAGCCCGCTCCAGGTGCCTTTGTAGAATTGCTGGCCCGACCAGGCGACGACGGGCAGCGTGATGATGGCGAGTCCCCACTTGACCCAGTCGAGATCGAGCACCCACCCCTGCCCCGCGATCCAGTCGCGCAGGCGGATCGCGAGCGGCATGAGCAAACGACCCAGCAGGTCCACCTGCTTCATCGTGCCGTTGTCGCCCATGGGCCGATCGGCCATCAGCAGCATGGAACCGATCATCGCGACGATCGTCGCGGCCGCCGCGGCGACGAATTTCCAGGTGAGCGTCCGGATCTCGCGCCTGCGCGCGATGCGCTCGCGCTCGAGCGGATCCTCCGCCGCGATCGGCTCGGCCACCTCCAGGCCTGCCGCGACCACGGCCTTCTCGAGATCTTCCGCACTCACGACGCCGGGGATGTAGTCGACGGTCGCCGTCTCGGTCGCCTGATTGGCCATAGCCCGGATGACGCCGTTGACCCTGGACAGCGACTGCTCGAGCGGCGCGACGCTGGGGACGTAGTGCAGGTCGACGATTCCGAAGGAGACGGTCGCCTTGCCGCAGTTGTAGCCCGCGTCGCGCACGGTCTTGATGAGCTGCCCGACGTTCGTTTGCGCGGCGTCGTATTCGATCGCCGCCTTGTTGGTGGCGAAGTTGACGCCGGCGGAGGTGACGCCGGTCGCGCCCGCCAGCGCCTCCTGGACCGTGGCGGCGCAGCTGGCGCAGGTCATTCCTTCGATCGGAAGGATGATCCGGCTCTTACTCATGGCGGGCATCGTGGAATTTGTGCGGCGATGACGCAGCGCGGCGCTCGCCGGGCGGCTCCACCACGAGGAGCCCTTTCAGCATGTTCATGCCGCAGCGAAACGGATATTCGCCGGGCTGCTCGGGTGTGAATTCGACCGTCGTCGTCTGAAATGCCGGCAGCTGCTGATCGATCCCGAAGCGCTCGAACACCACGCGCTCGGAGCAGTCCGCAGTTTCGTCCCGATAGAATTGGAGCCGTACCGGCTTGCCGGCCTGGACGACGATCGTGTCGGGCGTGTAGCCGCCTTTCACGGTGACGTGGACTTCCTGGACTCCGCTTGCGCCGGCGGTCGCGGCCACCGGTGTACCGCGCGAGAAGAGGAAGTACCACAGCACCCAGCCGATGGCGACGGCGCCGAGCGCCGTGACGGCGATCTGGGTGGACGTCACGGATCCCTCGCTAGCGCACCTGCACGCGCACAGGAGGGGGGGCGCTTCGGGTCGCGCCGGCCGATTCGATCCGCATGGCGTAGAACGAGCGCCACACGAATGTCAGCGCGATGACGAGGAATGCGCCGGCGAGCACGAGACTGAGCGTGGCGCCCCGCTCCGCCGTGAGCGACACCGCCAGCTCGACCGCCAGCAGGCCGAACAGCGTCGTGAATTTGATGATTGGATTCATCGCGACCGATGACGTGTCCTTGAACGGGTCGCCCACGGTATCGCCCACCACCGTGGCGTCGTGGAGGGGCGTGCCTTTCTGCTTCAGCTCGGTCTCGACGATCTTCTTGGCGTTGTCCCATGCACCCCCCGCATTGGCCATGAAGATGGCCTGGTAGAGGCCGAACAGCGCGATCGAGATCAGGTAGCCGATGAAGAAGTACGGCTCGAAGAACGCGAACGCGAGCGTCGCAAAGAAGACCGTCAGGAAGATGTTGAACATCCCCTTCTGCGCGTACTGGGTGCAGATCTCCACCACCTTCTTGCTGTCCGCCACCGAGGCCCTGGTCGTCCCCTCGAGCCGGATGTGCGCCTTGATGTACTCGACCGCGCGATACGCGCCGGTCGTCACCGCCTGAGTCGACGCCCCCGTAAACCAGTAGATCACGGCGCCACCCGTGATCAGCCCGAGCAGGAACGGCGGATGCAGGATCGACAGGTTCGACAGCAGCTCGGGCTGCAGCCCCCGCGTGAGGGCCACGATGATCGAGAAGATCATCGTCGTGGCGCCGACGACGGCGGTCCCGATCAGCACCGGCTTGGCGGTCGCCTTGAACGTGTTCCCCGCCCCGTCGTTCTCCTCCAGGTTCTCCTTGGCCCGCGCGAAGTTCGGCTCGAACCCAAAGTCCTTCTTGATCTCCGCGCGCACGTTCGGCACCTGCTCGATCAACGACAGCTCGTAGACCGATTGCGCGTTGTCTGTCACCGGGCCGTAGGAATCGACCGCAATCGTGACGGGCCCCATGCCTAGGAACCCAAACGCGACCAAGCCAAACGCGAACACGGCCGGCGCGATCATCAGGCCGGCGAGTCCCGCCGTGCTGATGCCATAGGCGATGGCCATCAGCACCATCATCGTCATCCCTAACCAGAACGCGCTGAAGTTCCCTGCCACGAAGCCGGAGAGAATGTTCAGCGACGCGCCGCCCTCGCGGGAGGAGGTCACGATCTCTCGCACGTGCCGGGATCCGGTCGAGGTGAATACCTTCACGAACTCGGGGATAATCGCTCCCGCGAGCGTGCCGCACGTGATCACGAGCGACAGTTTCCACCACAGGGTGGGATCGCCGCCGATGCTGGGAATCAGGAGCCGCGACGCGAGGAACGTGAGCGCCACCGACACGAGCGACGTGAGCCACACCAGCGACGTGAGTGGCGCCTCGAAGTTCATGTGATCGGCCGTCTGATACTTTGCCTTCGCGTAGGCGGCGTTCAAGAAGTACGACAGTCCCGACGCGACGACCATCATCACGCGCATCGCGAAGATCCAGACGAGCAGCTGGACCTGCACGAATGGCTGGTGGACAGCAAGCAGGATGAACGAAATCAGCGCGACGCCCGTCACGCCGTACGTCTCGAACCCGTCGGCGCTCGGCCCCACGGAATCACCGGCGTTGTCGCCGGTGCAGTCGGCGATCACGCCGGGGTTGCGGGCGTCATCTTCCTTGATCTTGAAAACGATCTTCATCAGGTCGGCACCGATGTCGGCGATCTTGGTGAAGATGCCGCCCGCCACACGCAGCGCCGCCGCGCCCAGCGATTCGCCGATCGCGAATCCGATGAAGCACGGGCCGGCGTAGTCGCCCGGGATGAACAGCAGGATCAGGAGCATCAGCAGCAGCTCAACGCTGATCAGCAGCATCCCGATGCTCATGCCGGCCTTCAGCGGAATCGCATGGTTGGGATAGGGCTTGCCGGTCAGGCTGGCGAAGGCGGTACGGGAGTTCGCGAACGTATTCACCCGAATGCCGAACCAGGCGACCCCGTAACTGCCGGCGATCCCGATCAGGCTGAACAGCAGGATGATGATCACCTTGATCGCGGGGAAGCCGCGCACCATGGCGCCGGTCGCGTCCGTCGTCTGCGCCAGCGTGCCGAAGTACAGCGCCACGATGGCGCCGATGAAGACCCACAGAATAAGAAGGAAGCGACCCTGGGTGAGCAGGTACGTCTTACAGGTCTCGTAGATCAGCTCGGAGATCTCGCGCATGGCGCGATGCACTGGGAGGTTCTTGAGCTGCATGTAAGTGGCCAACCCGAACACCAGCCCCAGCGCACAGATCACCAGACCCCAGAGCAGCAAGGACCGGCCGTCGATCCCGCCCAGGAATAGCGCCTTGGCGAGATCCGGCAATACGAGGGCCGCTTCACCACCGGCGGCGTGTTGTGCTGGAGCAGCGTCCTGGAAGAATCCGAGGAACGCGAGCAACGGCGTCAAGCTCGTCATGCGCAACTGTCTCCTGGGTATTACTGGTCGTGAGGCAGGGGAGCGGGAGTCCTACTTCTCCGCGTATTCGTAGTACTCGATGCCGAGGTGCGTGATCTGCTCCTCACCCATCAGCCAGCGCAGCGTGTTTTTGAGCTTTGTCTGCTGGATGAAGAGGTCGTGCTCGGCGTACAGGCCGGCGGCGAATTGCGGGCTCTTGAAGTAGAACGAGAGCCATTCCTGAATGCCCGAGAGTCCCGCACGGCCGGCGAGATCGAAGAACAGCGCGAGGTCGAGCACGATCGGCGCGGCGAGGATCGAGTCGCGGCACAGGAAGTCGACTTTGATCTGCATCGGATAGCCGAGCCATCCGAAGATGTCGATGTTGTCCCACCCTTCCTTATTATCACCGCGGGGTGGGTAGTAGTTGATCCGTACCTTGTGATAGACCTTGCCGTAGAGCTCGGGATACAGGTCGGGCTGGAGAATGTGCTCGAGCAATCCGAGCTTGGACTCCTCCTTGGTTTTGAACGACTCCGGATCATCCAGCACTTCGCCGTCACGATTGCCGAGAATGTTGGTGGAATACCATCCCGACAGGCCGAGCATGCGCGCCTTGAACGCCGGCGCGAGGACGCTCTTCATCATGGTCTGACCGGTCTTGAAGTCCTTGCCGCCGATCGGCACGTGGCGCTCTTCCGCCAGCCGCTCCATCACGGGGAGGTCAACGGTCAGATTGGGCGCGCCGTTCGCGAACGGCACATTCTCCAACAGCGCGGCATAGGCGTAGAGCATCGACGGCGCTATCGACTGGTCGTTCTGCTCCATCGCCTTCTCGAAGGCGGCCAACGACTGATGGGCCGGTCCCGGCGTGAGAAACACCTCCGTCGAGGCGCACCATACCACGACGAGGCGATCGAGTCCCGCGCTCTTCTTGAAGTTCCGCATGTCCTCGCGCAGCTGCTCGGCGAGCTCCCGCTTGTTGTTGCCGCGCTTGACGTTCGTCCCGTGCAGCCGCTTGACGTAGTACTGATCGAAGACGGCAGGCATCGGTTTGATGTTCTGCAGGAAATCCTTGATCGGCTCGAGGTGCTCGTGTTTGTCGAGCACGCCGGCTTTCACCGCCGCGGTATACGCGTCATCGGGAATGGGGTCCCAGGCCGCGAACACGAGATCCTTCAGATCGGCGAGCGGCACGAACTCCTTGATCTTCGGCGCGCGCTTCTCAGTGCGCTTGCCGAGCCGGATCGTCGCCATCTGGCTGAGCGAGCCGATCGGGAGCGCACGGCCCCGCCGCACGTTTTCCACGCCGGCGATGAACGTGGTGGAGACGGCGCCAAGGCCGACCAGCATCACGCCCAGTTTCCCCTTCGCGGGCGCGATCTCCCGTGCGCCTCCCGTGACGATCGCCGTCCCCGTTTGCTCCCGTGCCATCAATGTCCTTTGCGGCGTGCCGCCGCGATTCCAGGCAACGTCTCACGTTTGAGAATCGGCGACGGCGGCGGCGCGCCGCGCGCCACACGCGCGACGTGAACCACCCGTTGGATCACCGTGATCGCGGAGACGAGCGCGAGCACCGCGACAATCCAGAATAGCACGACACCGGGGCGCCCCGGCCCCGCACCCAATACCAGCGCAGGCACCCCGAGCAACAGAATGCGCTCGGCGCGCGGCGCAATGCCTACCTTGTTTTCCACGCCGAGCGCTTCTGCCCGCGCCCGCGTATATGACACCAAAAGTGAGGCGACGAGCGCGACCAGCCCGGCCGCGATGGCCCGCGGTTTCATGTCGGCCGGCAAGGGGCCCGTCAAAAAATAGAAGATCAGCCCCGCAAAAACCGCCGCCTCGCCGACCCGGTCGAGCGTCGAATCGTAAAAAGCGCCGAATGTCGTCATTTTGCCGCCGTGGCGGGCCACCTGCCCATCGAGAAGGTCGAATATCCCACTGATGAGCAGCAACAATCCGCCGAGCCGGACGGCGCCGGTAGCGAACGCCACCCCGGAGCCGATCACCACCAGCGTGCCCAGCGTCGTAATCGTATTCGGATGCACGTCGGCCCGTATCAGGGCACGCGCCAGCGGTCCGATCAGGCTGACAAAACCGTCTTTGACACGCTGGGGAATGACATTCATTGCCGGGGGGAAGCTAATCTCCGGCAAAAATGACGGTAGGGCTAACGTCCCGCGAACTCAATTAGTCTTCGACGGGCCCGAGAACAGCTTGTAGACGACAAAACCGCCAACTCCCCTTTGGTGCGGGCGTTGTCGACGTCCTTCTTGGTGTAGAGATCGGGAAGATCGGTCTTCGCCATCAGGCTGCCGCGAAGTGCGGATTCTCGATGAGCCCTATCAGATTCCCAAACGGATCGGCGACCGTCGCCACCCGAATCCCCTCCCCGACATCCTGAATGGGTGACTTGAGGGTCGCGCCTGCGCGAATAAACTGCTCGACCCCTTTCTCGACGTTCGCGACACCCCAATATGCAACCGAGCCTCCGGGGCCCGGCTTGACGCTCTTGGGATCGGGATCGAGCCCGAGCTCGTAGCCTCCGATGTTGAAGCCTACGTAGAACGGCTCATCGAAGTACGGTTTGACGCCGAAGGCAGAGCTGTACCACTCCTTGGCGCGTTTGAGATCGGCAACGTGATAGATCACCGTGCGTAAGCCGAGAACCGTCATCTCACCCTTCTTCTTTTAGCGCGGTCTGAGCGTTCCAGTCACCTCGGCGAGGACGCGGTAGCCCTCCAGACGAGCGGGAATTCTCCTTTTCGTATCGGCGCCCGAGTCAGCGAGAAAGACTTTGATGCACCGTTCTCCGTCGCACAACCCGATCGCGGTCCCCACGACGCCGGGGAGCGCCATGAGGGAATCGTTGTGCGCGGCGAGAACCTCATCGATGCTCCTCGCAGTCACCGTGGCTGCCCCTCCCCCGCGCTGAGCACCGGAGCACGCGAGTGCACCGGCCAGCAGTACCAACGCCAACGTGCGTGCTA
>Ga0193713_1000393_pt1 | contig 14886 bp, 13 predicted proteins | sample H3a2metaG_FD_143054 | JGI IMG/M metagenome (GOLD analysis project Ga0193713, IMG submission 143054) | Soil microbial communities from a riparian zone of the East river system, Colorado, United States - H3a2 | ecosystem: Environmental > Terrestrial > Soil > Riparian zone | place: USA: East River... | reverse complement strand
CGGCTTCAATCCCGCCCACGCCCCAGCCGACTACACCGAGACCGTTGATCATGGTCGTATGCGAATCGGTGCCGACGAGAGTGTCGGGGAAATAGATAGTTAATGCTTCGTTGTTGCTGGTTGATTGAGCGGAAAGAACGCCTTTCGCGAGGTATTCGAGGTTCACCTGGTGCACGATGCCGATGCCAGGCGGGATGAGTTGGAACGTCTTGAACGCCTGCTGTCCCCACTTTAAAAACTGATAGCGCTCCCGGTTGCGCTTGAACTCCATGTCCAGGTTCAGTTCCAGCGCTCGCGCCGACCCAAAGAAATCCACCTGCACCGAGTGATCGACCACCAGATCGACGGGCACGAGAGGCTCAATAATCTTTGGATCACGACCGAGTCGTTTCACCGCACTGCGCATAGCGGCGAGATCGACCACCAGCGGCACGCCCGTGAAATCCTGCAAAACGATGCGCGCGACAACGAACGGAATTTCCTCGTTCGCAGGAGACTTCGCGTTCCAGTTCGCCAGCGCTTCGACATCTTTGCGCTGGACTTTTTGGCCATCGCAATTGCGCAGCACCGATTCGAGAACAATCCGGATGCTGATCGGCAACCGCGATATTTTCCCAACTCCCTGTTCCTGCAGCGCCGGAAGCGAATAAAAAAATACATCGCGCCCTTTGCCGGCATCAAATTTCCTCAGCGTTTTGAATTCGTCACGCATTGTTGTTGTCATTCCGAGCGGAGCGCCGCGGAGCCGAAGAATCTCTCGCTGGCAACAAAATGAGATATTTCGACTTCGCTTAACATGAAATGCGTCATTTTAGCTCCCCGAGTTTTGCTTTGATCTTTTCGAAATTCGGCAATTCTCTCGCGTCGTCGTTGCTCTCCGCGTACTGGATCACACCGTTCTTATCGATGATGAACGCGGATCGTTTCGGCACGCCTCCCATGCCGAGATTCATCTGCGGAAGGAACGATTCGTACATCACGCCGTAATCCCTCGCGATTTTGTGTTCGTAGTCGCTGAGCAGTGGCACGATGATTTTTTCTTTTTCTGCCCACGCTTCCTGCGCGAACGGATTGTCGCCGCTGATTCCGTAAACGGTGGCGTTCAAACCCGTGTAAGCGTTCAAGCCTGCGCTGACTTCGCACATTTCCGTTGTGCAAGTACCCGTGAAGGCCATGGGAAAGAAAAGCAGAAGAGTGTTTTTCTTTCCGAAATTCTCGCTCAGTTTGATTTGCTTGGGCCCGCCAGCGGCCTTGGTCGATAACGTGAAATCTGGCGCTTTAGTTCCGACAGCGAGTGGCATAATGGATCCTCCAGTTTGAGTTCAACATGGGGGGACTTTCACTATAGGAATTGAGCTGGCTCGGTCAAAGCCTCGTTAGCGCTAAAGTGTTTACTCGTGAAAGCCTTCGGAGTTGAGGTGCGATCGTTAGATCGCTAAATCGGTAAATCCCTAAATAGTGTCATGGAATTATTCTGGTGGCTTGTTGCGGTGATCCTGTTCGCAGTCGGCGTGATTGGCACAGTGCTGCCTGTCTTTCCTGGGACAATTATCATTCTTGCCGGCGCGCTCCTTCATCGGATGATGCTCGGGCCGGAGAAAAGTGTCGGCTGGGGAACGATCACTATCCTTATGCTGCTGACGCTGGCGGGGGAGGGGGGCGATTTTCTCAGTGGTTATTTCGGCGCGCGATATTTCGGAGCCACAAAGTGGGGAATGTTCGGCGCACTACTCGGAACTCTCATCGGTATCTTCTTCGGGATCGGCGGATTATTTATTGGGCCGGTGATCGGCGCGGTTGCCGGTGAATTCATCGCCGGCAAACGAATGATAGATGCGGGCCGGACCGGCTGGGGGAGTTTGCTGGGAAATCTCGGTGCGATGATTGGCAAACTTTTTATCGCGCTCGTGATGATCACGATTTTCTTCATGACGGTGCCGCACCCGTTTTGATCGATGTCATTGTCGAGCGGGGTCGAGACATCTCTAATCTCCCACGCGATACCTGCTAAACTGCGCTCATTACCGCAAATGAAAGGATGGTTTAGTTGTCAGTGTTTCATCCGCCCGATCTTCGGTTCTCTTTTCTTCTAGGCTGGCTGTGATAGATTATTTGCCGATGGCAGATGATCGCTGGCGAGCTGCTTGCGGCTTGCTGGAGGAAAGTCCGAACACCATACGGCGGCATGCCGCGTAAAACACGCGGGCGCCGCGGTTGAAAAACTGCGGTGACGGAGAGTGTCACAGAAAAGACACCGCCGGTTCTTTGGCAACGAAGTGCAGGCAAGGGTGAAAAGGCGAGGTAAGAGCTCACCGCTCGCGAAGTAATTCGGGAGGCACGAAAAACCCCATGCGGTGCAAGACAAAACAGAGGAAGGGCAGCCGGCCCGATTTATCCTCGGGTATCGTCGCATTACGGTCCCGCGACCGCGGGATCGGACTCTTGGAGAAATCCAGGAGAGATAAATGATCATCCCGGCTAAGAAATTAGCCGGACAGAATTCGGCTTATCGCCATCGAAACATGAAGGGCGCTTTCGGAAACGAAGGCGCCCTTCGCTTTTACAATTCGATCAAGGAGAGCGCGTTCTAACACCGACGGCCAATTTTAGGCCACAGAAGGCCTAAGCTTAGACTTTTTGTGCAGCAGCGGCAGAACTTTTTCCACCAATGCGTCGGTGGTGATGCCATGTTTCTTCCGCAGGATTGGAACCGCGCCGTGCTCGATGAATTGATCAGGCCAGCCGATGCGCACCACGGGCGTGTTAATCATTTGCGAGTGCAGATGTTCCATGACCGCGCAGCCAAAGCCGTTGTGCAAAACGTGATCCTCAATTGTGCATACGACTTCTACGCTGCGCGCGAAAAATTCGAGCGTGCCGGTATCCATTGGTTTGATCCAACGGGGATTGATCAGCGCGACGGAAATTCCTTTCTCTTCCAGTTTACGCGCCGCTTCCTCGGCCACTTCAAACATGTTGCCCAAGCCAAAGATCGCCACGTCGCGGCCGTGTTGCACGACCTCCGCCTTGCCAATCTCGAGCAGCTTGGGTTCCGATTTGATTTTCGCTCCCGGACCGGAGCCTCGCGGATACCGAACAGCGATCGGACCGGAATTGTAATGGGCCATCGTCCAAAGCATATCGACGAATTCGTCTTCATCCTTCGGCTGCATGTGCACCCAATTGGGGATGTGTCGCAGGTAACCGATATCGAACAGGCCGTGGTGCGTCGGGCCATCGTCGCCGCTCAATCCGGCGCGGTCCATGCACAACTTAACATTCAGGTTCTGGATTGCGATGTCGTGAATCGCCATGTCGTAGGCGCGCTGGAAAAACGTGGAGTAAATCGCAAGGAACGGTTGCAAACCCTGCGTCGCCAACCCACAGGCGAAGAGCGTGGCGTGCTCTTCGGCGATGCCGACGTCGAAGTAGCGGCCGGGATGGGCTTTGGCGAAATGCGAAAGGCCGGTCCCGCTTGGCATCGCGGCGGTGATGGCAACGATCTTTTGATTCGTCTCTGCAAATTTGGCGAGCGTCTTGCCGATAATTTCCGAATACGTCGGCGTAGGCGTTGGCGCGGTCTCGCCGCTCTCGATCTTGTATTTGCCGAGACCGTGGAATTTATCCGGTTGCTTGAGCGCTGGGGCGTATCCCTTGCCTTTCTGGGTGAGAATGTGCAGCAACACCGGCTCTTCCTGCGTCTTCAGGAATTCGAATGTCCGGATGAGCAACGGAATATCGTGCCCGTCAATTGGTCCGTAATACCGCAAACCGAGTTCTTCGAAAATGACACTCGGCACGAGCAAGCCTTTGACGCTTTCCTCCACTTTGTGCGCGAGGTGCACGCCGGTTTTCCCAAGAATCGCCTGGACGAAATCGCGAGCCTTATCGTGCAGATGCGCATAAGTCGGATTCGTGACGATGCTATTTAGGTAATTAGCTATCGCGCCGACGTTTTTTGCGATCGACCACTCATTGTCGTTGAGCACGACTATGAAACGCTTCGTGTGCGCTTTTACATTGTTGAGCGCTTCGTAGCTGATCCCGCACGTGAATGCGGCGTCGCCGGCTAACACGATGATGTTCTCGTCTCCACCGCGGAGGTCGCGTCCAACCGCCATGCCCAGCGCAGCGGAAAGCGCCGTCCCCGCATGACCCGCGCCGTAGCAGTCGTGTTCACTCTCGGTGCGCAAAAGGAAACCGTTGAGCCCGCCGAATTGACGCATCGTATTAAAACGATCGAGACGTCCGGTAAACATTTTGTGGACGTACCCTTGATGACTGACGTCCATAACGAATCGGTCCTGCGGCGTGTTAAAAACACGATGCAGGGCAATCGTCAGTTCAACGACACCGAGATTCGGGCCCAGATGCCCTCCTGTTTGCGAAAGGACTCCAATCAGTTCTTCCCGCACCTCCTGTGCGAGTTGGGGCAGATCCTGTTCGCGCAGCGCCTTGATATCAGTCGGCGATCGGATCCCGTCCAGCAGGCGCGGTGCGGTGGCGGCGATCGCCCCAGACGTCTGAGACGAGTCAGAAGAGTTTGATTTCATCATTTGTGCTTTCGGATTCATCGACGCCTTCGGTCGGAGCAGCCGGTTCCGGTGTGGACTCGAAATCCTTAATTATCGTCTTTCCTGCGCTGTTGCGAGCTATGATTTCGATCTTTTGCTCGGCCTTCGCAAGTCGTTCCTGACAAACTTTTACCAGATTCATTCCCTCTTCGTAGCGTACGATTAGAGCCTCGAGCGGAAGTTTGCCGGACTCCATTTGCTCGACGATTTTTTCGAGCCGATCCATCGCGCTTTCAAAGTTAAGCTCTGCCTCGCGCGCCTTCGGTTTGCTGCTCATGGGGAAAACGGAGGAATTAAGCACAGCTTAGCCAGGAGAAAAGGGGCGACTTGCGCGGTGCGCCATCAAGCGCGGATCGAATGGCACGCTTTAACGCCTTTAAAACAACACGTCAAATAAGCATTCGCGTCAATTCAAAGCGCGGCCGAATATTTCCACTCTGCATCCATGAAAAGCATGCCGGCAATTTCGCGTTCGTGGTGGCGTCGACGGAAGGATACGAATCGGAGCGAGTTGTCATCCGCGCCATCCTATTACGGGATGTGGGACGCGGTCGCAGGTTTCGCGGCTGAAATCCGGGTCAGCGATTTTATGGCTGAGATGATTCGCCGCCGCGATGCTTACGGTAGCGAAGGGGTGATGGGAGCGCTCGATTGCGCAACGCTTTATGGATTGACGCGTTGGCTCCGGCCGGCGGCGATCGTGGAGTCCGGCGGATATGTTGGAATGTCGTCGGCCTTTATCTTGAAAGCGCTTGCTGACGAAAAGCTCACGGCAGCCAAACTGTACAGCATTGAATTGAGCCAGGAATGCGAGCAAGGCGCTTTGATTCCGGATGAATTGCGTTCCGTTTCCGGCGGTTTCGTGCCGATGCGCGGTAAAGTCGAAGATTTCCTTAAGCGCAACGCCTTCCCCTTATCCATCGACATGTTTCTGCACGACAGCTCGCATAGTTATCGGCACATGCTCTGGGAGTTCCGCCAATTTTGGCCGCGACTGCGCGACGGCGGATTACTCATGTCGCACGATGTGCAGATGAACGCGGCGTTTCCCGAATTCGTAGCCAAGACTTACGCTCACGATAAAAAGACTGGCCGCCGCGATTCACAATGCACATCACATTACGAATGGGGCCGTTGGGGTTACATCGGCTTCGCCGTTAAAAAGGTCATTAACTCATCTCCATAGATGCGCGTTGTTGATCTTGTTCGTCGTCAGGACGCGCGCCATCGTCTCGTGTTGGGATTGGCTGCCGGCGCGGCCGTATTCTTTGCCTCGCGCACATATCTTCGCTTGGCAAGTGCACTGATTGCAGGCTGGAACGCGTTCGCAGTTGTTGTTCTCGTGCTTGCCTGGGTGATGATTTTGATGACACCCACGCGCAACATACGCGAGCGAGCGCAGCAAGAAGATCTGAGCCGGTTCCTCATTTTTCTGTTTGCCGTGGTCGCCGCTTGCGCCGCGTTGTTTGCCGTCGGATTTCTGATCAGGGTACACAAAGCTCAGGCCGGTGGGCATTTCGCCGTTCACTTGCTGCTCACGCTCTTAACCGTGGTCACTTCGTGGACGCTGCTTCACACGTTGTTCGGTTTGCGCTATGCCCACACGTTTTATGGCGACAGCCAGCAGCCAGGCGTGCATGAGCATGCAGGCGGTCTGATTTTTCCCGGTAATCGGCCGCCGGATTATTTCGATTTTGCCTACTTTTCGTTCGTGGTCGGCATGACTTGTCAGGTGTCGGATGTGCAAATCACTTCGCGCCGCATGCGCCGCCTCACGCTGGCCCACAGTGTTCTGTCTTTTGGATTCAACACTATCATCCTCGCGCTCTTAATTAACACCGTCTCCGGCCTTCTGTGAACGAGGTGCAGAATCCGCGCATTGTTGCATTTTGAGCGAATTAAGGGAGCGCGTGGCTCACGCGCAAATCCCAGTTTAACTCGGATTCTCTGTGCCTCGCCGAAAGCAATTTCTATTGTTATCTGAGCCGTTCTCCTCTCGCTGATTCTGTTATCAGCTTTTCCAGCCGCTTGAGCCGCGTTACTTCCTGTTTTGCACTCACTATCCACCACCCGATTGCTTTTCGATATGAAGGCGGCTGAGCATAAAAGAAGTCCCACGCCGCTTTGTTTTGTCTTAGCCTCTTCTCGTAAGGCCCATCGAGATTGGCGGTCCTTTGTTCGTAGGAATAAATCCCCGAGCGGTTTTCTTTTCGCGCGTCAAACGCGGCCATGCCGGGAGGCTTCATCGAACCTTTATCGCTCAATTCTCGTGCGCGCTTGATGTTGACCGCGCTCCAAATGCTCCCCCGTCTCCGCCGCGTAAATCGAATGGTATAACGCAAATCATCGACGCTTTTGCGGATCCCGTCGATCCAGCCAAAGCAGAGCGCTTCATCCACCGACTCCGGCCAAGTCATGCTCGGCTGCCGCGAGCTCTTCTTGTAATAACCGACCCATAATTCTTGCATGGTCGCATGATTCTTCTCCAGCCATCTGCGAAAATCGTGTGCTGATTTGAAGTATTTGATCATCGCAGCTGATCTCAAGAGCTCGCGCGCTACGCGAGCCAGCACTGCGAGCACTCACCCACGAGGATGGTTAAGCGATCTGCTTCTTGTAAGCTTCCGCGTCTTTCAACTGTTTGAGATCGTCGGCGTTGTCGAGTTTGAGAACGAAAATCCAACCCTGGCCATAGGGTTCGCGGTTGATCAAGGCCGGGTCTGCTTCGAGCGCTTTGTTGACTTCCACGACCGTTCCTTTCACCGGCGCGTAGATGTCACTCGCTGCCTTCACTGATTCGACAACTGCGATCGCTTCTTTGGCGTTCGCTTGCCGATCCATCTTCGGTAGCTCGACGTAAACCACGTCGGTCAATTCTGATTGGGCGTGATCGGTAACGCCGATCCGCACGTTGTCGCCTTCGCGTTTAATCCATTCGTGTGATTCGGTGTAGAGCAATTCGTCCGGGACATTCATGGTTTTTTGTAGAGCGGTTTCTTTTCTATTGTGGCTGGAAACTTTTGTCCGCGAATTTCGATATCGATTTGGGCGCCGATTTTCGCGCGCGTGGTCGAGACATACGCCATGCCCACGCCCCAGTTCAAGCTCGGAGAAAGGGTGCCGCTTGTTACTTCGCCGATGCGTTCCCCGTTCTCGAAGACTGCGTAATGTGGTCGCGGTGGGGGTCCTTTTTCTTTCATTCGAAACGGCACGAGTTTTGCGCGCGGTCCTTTTTCTTTCGTTTCGAGCAAAACGTCGCGTCCGATGAAGTTTGATTTTGTCAGATCGACAAAGAATCCCAGCCCTGCCTCGATCGGATTTCGTTCGGGCGACAGGTCGGAGCCGTTCAGCGGGTAGCACATTTCCAGGCGCAACGTGTCGCGCGCACCGAGACCGCAGGGCTTAATTCCGAATGCTTTACCTTTTTCGAGCGCGGCGTTCCAAAACTTCACCGCATCCGGTGCACGAAAGAAAACTTCAATACCGTCCTCACCCGTGTAACCAGTGCGAGCGACGGAGACAGTCGTCCCGTCGAATGGAAAATCGGCGATCGAATTTCGCGATGGAAGGTCGGTATTCGCGCCAAATAGAGCGTGAAATAGCTCCGCGATACGCGGGCCTTGAATTGCTACTCCGCCAAAATCCGCGCTGCGATTTTCGATGCGAACTGCATTTGCAGCTGACACAGCTGCCGCTACAGCCGGAAGATGGCCTTGCAACCACGCGAAATCTTCGTCTGTGCGCGCGGCGTTTACGACTAACAGGAACTTCACGTCGTCAATCCGATAAACGATCAAGTCATCAATGATGCCGCCGCGCTCGTTCAACAGAAAGGTGTATTGACCTGTGCCAACATCGAGCTTGCCGACGTTATTTGCGAGCATGGCGTTGAGCCATTCGCGTGCATCTACCCCGTCTACAATCAATTGTCCCATGTGCGAAATATCAAAGATGCCGACGTTGTTTCGCACCGCTTGATGTTCCTCGACGATGCTCGTGTATTGCACCGGCATGAGCCACCCGGCGAAAGGAACCATTCTCCCGCCGAGCCGGACATGTTCTTCGTAAAGAGGTGTCTTGCTGTGCTCGCCGTGCGTCACGAGCGACAGCCTAGACTCAGTGAGAGCTATCGCAAACGCACCAACTTGGCTTCGATTCTTCACCTTCATCCTCTCCTCAGTCGAGGAGGAGAGGAAAGGATCCCGCGCGCTCACATTTTTCACTCGCGGTGACTCAGAGTCCGCCTCTCCCTTTCGCGAAAGGGAGAGGATTGAGCTGATGGATTGTTGAGCTACTGTCGCCGAGCGATGACTTGGCTCGACAAACTCGAACGCCGCCTCGGTTTTCTCGGTATTCCGGGGTTAATGCGGATCGTTGTCGCTTTTAACGCGCTCGTTTTTTTGCTGGTTCGTTTGAACCCCGGCTTTCGTTTCGTGGTCGATCTCGATCCCGGGCGCATTCGTCACGGCGAAATCTGGCGACTGATCACCTATATTTTTCTCCCGCAGACCGACAGTTTTTTGTGGGTCTTCCTTCTCCTTTGGTTTCTCTGGTTTATTGGTGAAGGCCTTGAACAGGCGTGGGGAGCGTTTCGCCTCACCCTTTATTTCGTCGTCGGAATGATCGGCACGACAGCGGCCGCATTTTTCTTCGGAGCGCGTTTTTCCAACTCAATGTTGTACGCGTCGTTGTTTTTCGCTTTTGCCCGGTTCTATCCCGATCAAGTGATTTATCTTTTTTTCGTTTTGCCGGCGAAAATTAAGTGGATCGCCTGGGTTTCAGCAGCGTTCTTATTGTTTGGCTTTGTTGTCGGCACGAGTTCTTATCGCATGGCGCTGGTGGCTGCCATGGCCAATTATTTGATCTTTTTCGGACCAGAAATTATTCATGATGCTCGGCATCGCGGCGAAGTCTCGACGCGACGGAGGCGCTACGCACAGAGTTCTCGAAGCGAAGCCGAGCCGCTCCACAAATGCACCGTGTGCGGCGCGACTGAATTAAGCGATCCGAACCTCGACTTCCGCGTAGCACGCGATGGTGAGGAGTATTGCATGGCGCATTTGCCGAAAGCGGCAACGCCAGCGAGCTAGATTTCGTTGCCTTGGCCGGTTCCGCGTTTGACACAAACGGCGCTACACCCTTGACCAGAAATCCCCGCGCATGAAACTAAACGCGATGACCGATAAAAAAACTGCGCTGTTTCCGGAGGAGGGGTGGCATTGCCTGCATCTGTTTTACCGGATCGAGTACGGCCAATGGCAATTGCTCAGTCGTGAAGAACAAAATACCGCCAAGACAAACCTGTCGTCACTTGTGCAAGAAGTTCGCGCGATGGAGTCGACCCAATTGCTTACGCTTAGCATGGTCACGCCGAAAGCCGACGTCGGTTTCATGTTGATCACACCCGACCTGCATAATGCCAACAAGATTGAAAAGCGGCTCTCGCTCTCGTTAGGCGCGGACGTGCTAGGTCCAGTTTACAGTTATCTGTCGCTTACCGAGGAAAGCGAATACATCACAAGCGAAGACGAATACGTGCAGACACTTGAGCCGAGCGTGCGGAACGATTCCACAAAACTCGATGAAGCGCTCACAGCATTTCGCGAGCGAATGAAACATTACCGGCAGGAGCGCGTTTATCCGACACTGCCCGATTGGCCGGTTGTTTGCTTTTATAACATGAGCAAACGTCGCGGAGAGCAGCGCAACTGGTATGCGCTGCCGTATGATGAGCGCCGCAAACTGATGAAAGGACACGCCGCGGTTGGACGCGAGTTCGCGGGCAAAGTGAAACAGCTCATCACCGGTTCGAGCGGCCTAGATGACGCGGAGTGGGGCGTGACGCTGTTTGCGCGCGATACATTCCAGATCAAAGCGATCGTTTACAAAATGCGTTTCGATCCCGTCAGCGCAGAGTACGCGGACTTCGGAGAATTTTACATCGGCATTCAATTGCCACTCGACGAATTGTTCCGGCGATTGCAGCTCTGAAGCTGTAGCGGCAGGCGTGTCGCCTGCTTTGCAAATATTGCAGCCGGCACGGCCGCCACTACAGACGAAGACCACCGAAAATCTGTACGCGACAGTTGACAGCTTCCCTTGCGGAAAATCTGCGATTAGAATGTTGATCCAAATGGATGGGTGACAGAGTGGTTGATTGTGCACGCCTGGAAAGCGTGTGTGCCGAAAGGCACCGGGGGTTCGAATCCCCCCCCATCCGCCAATTACCAGAATATCATATTAACAAGGAACTTAAGTCCATAATGATTGCTACCAGGTGGCGTAATTCTGAATTGTTCTCGTAATAAACACGCTAATGACGGTAGCTCTGCGTCTGCCATTTTTGGATTTTTTTTCGTGAGCAAACCGGTTTCACGGTGGTATTGATCAGCCCGACGTTACTTCGGTTATTCTTTTTGCGGCTTAAGTTCGGTGACGTGATTGCTACGACGCCGAGTCGAATTATTTGTCAGCCGCTTCTGTCGTGGACGAGGCGACGAGTTTTTGGAAGCGAGGATCGCCGAGCAGACCCTGCGCGTGTCGCGGATTGAGCTGCAATTCGCGGAAGTGAAAGACCCGGTTAAGGACAAGCTGAAGCGCTTCGGGCTGCTCGATCAAATCGGGACTGACGCTTTCCATCCGACCATCGGCGCCGCAGTCGATGCTTACCTCGCGGAGGAAGAGGCTCGTAGATTAGTGAGAAACGAGCATTCATTTGGGTGCGCGCTCTCGTCTGCGTGAATGCCCATTTGCTCTCGACCACCGCGACCACCGCTGTTAGAATCCGTAGTACTAAAGGGTGAACCCGCAAGACACGCCCGCGGAACCGACGCCCGATCTCCAGCTCGAGATTGCACATCTGCTGTTAATCGACGTTGTCGGTTATTCAAAGCTGCTCGTGAACGAGCAGGTTGAATTGCTGCAAGAGCTGAAGCAAATCGTGAGGAGTACCGAATGCTTTCGCGCTGCAGAAGCAAGGGGCGAACTCATCCGAGTGCCGACCGGCGATGGGATGGCGCTGGTCTTCTTCCACAGTCCGGAAGAACCGGCCCGGTGTGCGCTCGAGATTAGCAGAGCATTGCAAGATCATCCTAGCATCCAGCTTCGGATGGGAGTTCACAGCGGCCCAATCAACCGGGTCACGGATGTTAATGAGAAAACGAACATTGCCGGTCCTGGAATCAATATTGCGCAGCGCGTGATGGATTGCGGCGATGCCGGACATATTCTTTTGTCTGCGCACGTAGCGGAGGACCTGTGCCAATACCGGCATTGGCAACCGTGTTTGCATGATCTCGGTGAATGCGAAGTCAAGTACGGACTGCGCCTGCGCTTGTTTAACCTCTACAAGGATGGTCTCGGCAATCCGCAAGTCCCTGAGAAACTCCGGCGAGGAAGAAGGAGATCCGCATCCGCCATTAGCGTTCGTCCAGTTACTGCTCCCCGTTGGTCCAAGGCCGCGCTTACAATTGCTTTTCTCGTGTCTGCAGTTGCCCTGGTTATCAGTTCGCTGATCTTTTTCAATCGAGCGCCTCCAACATCGGTGGCAAGAGCTCTTAGCGCGCTGGCTTCAATTCCCGAGAAGAGCATCGCTGTTCTACCCTTCGAGAATTTAAGCAACGAGAAAGAGAACGCTTACTTCGCCGATGGCGTACAGGATGAAATCCTCACTGGCCTTTCCAGAGTTGCCGACGTGAAAGTGATTAGCCGCACATCGGTGATGCAGTACAAGGCTGGGCTGAGGCGCAACCTGCGTGAGATCGCAACCGACTTGGGCGTCGCGCACGTGTTAGAAGGCACAGTGCAGCGTGCCCGCGGTCGAGTGCGTGTCAACGCTCAGTTGATCGATGCGCGGACGGACAGCCAGCTTTGGGCGGAACGCTACGATCGCGATGTCGCCGACGTGTTTGCCATCGAAAGCGAGGTGGCCGGGAAGATAGTCGCGGAGCTTCAAGCCAAAATATCTCCAAGCGAAAAAGCGGCGATCCAGCAAAAACCAACGGCTGATCTGGTAGCTCACGATTTGTACATCCAAGCCAAAACACTCAATGCGACTTTTGCCTTTAGTACGCCTCTAGGCGAAAGCCTGACCGAAGCCGTTCGCCTGCTGAATCAGGCAATCGAACGCGATCCTGCCTTCGCACTTGCATATTACCAACTCGCCCAGGCCCATGATCAGCTCTATATTGCGGGCATTGATCACACTCCTGCGCGGTTAGCCATGGCCGATGCGGCGATCCAATCGCTCACTCGCCTGCGCCCGAATTCAGGCGAAGCGCATCTCGCCCTGGCCAAGCATTTGTACTGGGGGTATCTCGATTACGACCACGCTCGCGAGGAACTCAAACTGGCACAGCAAAGTTTGCCTAACGATCCGCTGTCGTTTGAAATACTGGGCTTTATCGATCGACGGCAGGGCCGCTGGGCTGAATCGACCAAAAATCTCGAACGCGCGATCGAGCTCGACCCGCAAAACAGTGGGATCCTCAAACAACTCGCTGATAGTTACGTGTGTCTGCGCCGTTATGCCGATGGCGAGCGCATTTTGGACCGCGTAATCGCAATTGATCCCAAATACTCCACCATGCGAGCCTATCGTGCGGCGATCGAGCTCTACTGGCATGCTGATCCACACCCCTTGAGCTCCACGATCCGGGCGATCATCGCCGAAGATTCGCGCGAGGCCAAAAACATAGCGCAACTTTGGCTTGAGGTATCTCTTTGCGAGCGCGATTTCGATGGCGCGAGTCGCGCCATCGCTGCGCTGCCGATCGCTGGATGTTACGATGACTTCATTCCATTTCCGCGGATCTGGTGCCAAGGTGTAGTCGCTCAGATGAAGGGCGATAAAGCGGCGGCCAACGCTGCCTTTACGACGGCGCGCAACGAAGCGGCCAAGCTGATCGTGGACCAACCGGACTATGCGGAAGCCCTATGCGTCCTCGGGATGGCTGACGCTGCTCTTGGCAATAAGGAGGACGCCATTCGTGAAGGTCGCCGCGCTGTTGAGCTCGTGCCAGTCAGCAAAAATGCCATAGAAGGCGCGTTATTGATCAGATACCTGGCTGTTATTTATGCGTGGACGGGAGAGAAGGATCGCGCGCTTGAGCGATTAGATGAAGCGGCGAAACTTCCAAGTTATTTGAGCTACGGCGAACTGCTTCTGCATCCGCGCTGGGATCCGCTACGCGGCGATCGGCGCTTCGATAAGATTGTCGCCTCACTGGCTCCAAAGTAAGGCGGCATTCGTAGGAGTCGCACCACCACGGTTATTGTCTTACGGTATTGTTGGGGTTGCTAAGGGTGAACGCCCAAGACACACCCGTTGAGTGCAAGCCCGATCTCCCGCTCGAGATCGCGAACATCTTGTTAATAGACGTGGTCGGTTATTCGAAGTTGCTGGCTAATGAGCAGATTGAGCTGCTCCAGGAACTGAACCAAATCGTGCGAAATACCGAATGTTTTCGATCGGCGGAAGCAAGCGGGCATCCTAGTCTGGCCTCGCTGAACTCGCAGTCAGCTCCTCGATCATCCTCTTTCGTGCGCGAGATGGAACGCATAGTCCCTCGGCACGCCGTAGCGGAGCCAAGGAGGTCAACGCGTTAGTGGTATCCGTGAAGTCGGCAGACCAGAAAAGGAGTTTAACTTTTTCGCGAACTTCGTTCCGTCATTTCCGGAGAATGAAAGTGACCCTATGCCTTTCGCGTCATGACCTGATCGTGTGCGCGTGCGGAAAACATCGATATCCGGCGCGCGACGCCAGCAATGCAGCCATTTTCCGGGCGAATTGGAGGTAAAATGGAAAGAATTCCTCGAAACAGTCGAAGCTGAAAAGCGCTCCGATGACCCCATAATGTCGATGAACAACAATGTGCGATCTCGAGCTGGAATTCCTCAGCCGACATGTTCCGATGCGAACTTGGAGCCGCCGGACGTAGACCGTAAAGGCAGTTGGGCGATGCAATCGCGACGTTTCTCTGGGCTGCCTCTCATCGGCATCTTGGCCGTCATCTACTTCATCGCCGGCAAACTCGGTTTGATGCTGGCGTCGTTGCACGCGAGTGCATCGCCGGTATGGCCGCCGGCGGGAATCGCGCTTGCCGCATTACTCTTGCTCGGTTATCGCGCGTGGCCGGCCATCTTTGTCGGTGCATTTCTGGTGAACGTCACGAGTGCTGGAAATGTGGCTACGGCATTTGCCATTGCCACCGGCAACACGCTCGAGGCGTTCGTGGGCGCCTGGCTGGTGAATCGATTCGCCGGCGGCACAAATGTCTTTGATCGTCCACAAGGCGTTTTCAAATTTGCGCTC
>Ga0193713_1000390_pt1 | contig 14902 bp, 13 predicted proteins | sample H3a2metaG_FD_143054 | JGI IMG/M metagenome (GOLD analysis project Ga0193713, IMG submission 143054) | Soil microbial communities from a riparian zone of the East river system, Colorado, United States - H3a2 | ecosystem: Environmental > Terrestrial > Soil > Riparian zone | place: USA: East River... | reverse complement strand
ATGATGCTCACGCAGCGCTTCACCCCGGAGGACCCGCGCCGAGAAGGAGCCTTCCTCTGGAACTACGCCGGCATGAATGTCGGATTCTTCGTCGGGTTCAGCGTCGCCGGTTATTTCCAAGCCACCGAGAGCTACTCGAGCCTCTTCATCTTTGCGACGGTCGGCAACTTCGTCGCCATCATCCTCGCCGTGCTCACTTGGAAGATTCTCGCTGACCGCAACACCACGCTGCTCGATGCGACGCCGAAGCAGTTCCGGCTGCGGCAGCTCGCGGGCATCGGCATTCTCATCGGAACCGTACCCGTCGTGTGGTTCATGCTCCAGCGGCCCGGCGGCACCGAGACGATCATCAAGGGGATCTGCGGCGCGGTCGCGCTGACCCTCATCTATCTCACGGTCCGCCACTCGGATCGGCGCGAGCAGCGCAACATGACGGCCTACCTGATTCTGACCATCGGCTCGCTGATGTTCTGGTCCCTCTACCAAATGGCACCGAGCGGCCTGATGCTGTTCGCGGTCAACAACGTCGACCTGATGGTCGGTCCCGTGAAGATTCAGCCGCAGTGGATTCAGAACATCAACACAGTCTGCATCGTGCTTGGCGGACCAGTGCTGGCCTCGCTCTTCACCCGCATGCGCGCGCGTGGGTGGAGAATCGACATCCCGAAGCAATTTGCGGCGTCGCTGCTGTTGATGGCGGTTGCCTTTCTCATTCTCCCGCTCGGCATCAAGCTGGCCGGCGCCGATGGCAAGAGCGCATTCGCCTGGCTCTTTCTGAGCTATGTGCTGCAGAGTATTGGTGAGCTGCTCATCATGCCGATCGGATACGCGATGATCGGCAAGCTCGCGCCGAAGCAATACCAAGGCGTGATGATGGGCAGCTGGATGCTCGTGACCGGTCTCGCGTCGCTCTTTGCAGGTGACTTCTCGGGAATGATTCCCGAGCCGACCGGCACCACGGCGGTCGCCACCAACCCCGGGTACGCGAAGCTGTTCGCGGAGCTTGGCGCCGGCAGCCTCGCGGTCGGTATTGTGCTCGTCGTGCTGATTCCGTTCCTGCGCAAGCTGATCACCGACAAGGCCGAGACAATTCCCGCGGAAACACCGACGACCGTGGTTCCCGTCGCTTAAAAGCGCCGCGAATTCCGGGGAGCGCGTGCGCCCTCGCGCGCTGGTGAACGCGCCTCGCGTCCACGAACTTTCCTGCGCCGTACCTGCAGCGTCCGCTGGTCTCAGCGGAATTCTGGGAGCGTCCAGCTACTTGTTTCAACGCACACACATTTTCTTCTCGACACCATGATTCTCGAGTAGCTGGGCTCTTGATGGCGCCGTCGCTATCACGAACTTTTTCTGCTATAAATCTTCAAAGATTGACATGAGCACGATCGCAGAAATTCAGGAAGCAATTGAAAAATTGCCGGCTAACGAGAAGTCAGCGCTCGCCGCCTGGCTACAATCGCAAGAAGAACCGATCATCTCTAAAGCGGAAGAGAAGGCTCTGCTTGCGCGTCTGGACAAGGCTGCTGCCGAGCTGGATGCCGGCAAAGGCGTTCCCATCGCACGCGTCCGCGAAGAAATCTGTGGATGGGTTGGAAAATAATTTTTGCTCCACAGGCGCTCGAAGAGCTCGAACAGATTGTTCGTTTCATTGCGCAAGATGACCCACAGGCGGCTATCTGATTCGGCGATTATTTGGTAGATCGCGCGGAATCATTGGCGAATTTTCCAGAGCTCGGAACGCCGTACCGCAAACGGGCAAACGTTTGACGGCTCTCATGCAAGTAGTATCACATCTATTATCGTGTCGATCGAACGGAGCAGACGATCGAGATCATGGATTACTGGCACTCCGCTCGTCGCGAGTCTAAAATATGACGCCCGTGCGCCTCGCGACTACTGGCGGTGGAATCATCGAGAACGGAAAGATCACGAAAATCCTATCCGTAAAATGAATGTCAAATTGCCTGCTCGCGAAGGCTTTCGGAGTTGAGATCTGACCCCAATTCCACCCACGTTAGCGTGTGCAAAGATGGAGTAGTGCTGCACGCTGGGCCGCCGCATGCCGGATTGTAGCGATAGGTTCAGCGCTCTCGGTTTGATGAGAGCAGTCGTGGCGGGACTCGTTGCGATGGGGGTTTCGGTTGTGGCTGCGATTGGATTCGGGTTCATAGGCGGCCATGTAACACCTATCACCGCGGCGGCAGCGATGATTTGCGGCGCAGGCGGTGCCATTTATACCTGGACGAAGGCCGGCCTTTCCGGTGAGCCGGCGCGCAAACCGAGCAGGATCGATTGGTTTGTCATCGTCTGCTTCGGGCTCTTCGCTGTGCGCGCGTTTTGCTGGCTGCTGTTTGTTGACGGAGAGGATTACTCGATTCTCTCGGAAAATAACTTTAGCGACATGCCGCTTCACTTGACCTTCATCAATTATCTGGCTCGGGGACCAAGTTTCTGGCCGGACAATCCGATCTACAGCGAACTCAAACTGCATTATCCAATCGGCACCGATCTGTTTAACGCTTTGCTAAAGATGATCGGCGTGAACGAAATCTTCAGCCTCACCTGTGTCGGACTGATAGCCTCGCTCATCACCTGCGTCGCTCTTTATCAATGGGGCAAAGGCTTTGCGCTCGCGGGATTTCTTTTCAGTGGCGGCACCGCCGGGTTTTCGTTCTTCAGCGATTTTTGGGACAGTTTTCGGGGGTTTCTGCATACCGGGCGTTTTGTTTTTTCAATCTGCGACTATCAGTTTTATGAGGCATGGAAAAACATTGCTTTGGCCATGTTCGTCACTCAGCGTGGGTTGCTCTATGCAATTCCGGCGGGTCTGTTGCTGTTGTGCAGCTGGCGCGCGCGTTGGTTAGGCAATCAAGCATTGCTGCTTCCGTTGCTGATCGAGGCAGTGCTGTTCTCGACCTTGCCGCTCTTTAATGTGCACGCCTTTATCTGGTTTTCAGCCTTACTCGCTTGTTGGCTTGTGATCGGCTCACCCGGCATCCGTCTCCACCTGATAAAGTTGATCGGCATTTCGTTCATTCCGGCCACTATCTTTGTCGCGCTGATCACCGGACTTTTCTCGCCCGAACAATCGATGGCCCGTGTCATCCATCTCAAACCAGGCTGGCTCCAGGAGGACGATAGCTTTGTTGAATTCTGGTTTGGAAACTTCGGCGTTCTTCCGCTCTGCACTGCTGCCCTCGTCCTGCTGATCTTTTGGAAAATCGAGTTTCGCCTTGCATCGCCAGAGGGAAAGCGATGGTCTGTTTCGAGGCTCCGGTTTCGATTAACTAAGCGCGATTGGCGCGACAACAATGTCCGAAGCGTGGCGGCATTCGTCGTCCCGGCAATCGTGTTCTTTCTGATCGCCTGCATCGTTATGTTCGCACCGTGGGAGTGGGACAACACAAAGATAATGGTCTGGTCGTATTTAACGCTTCTCCCATTTCTCTGGCAGTATGTCGTGAAGCCGCTACCGCGTCTGGCCCGCGCGGCGTTGTGCATACTGCTTTTCTTTTCCGGGTTCGTTTCCCTTTGGGGCGGGATCGATCTTTCTCACACTGGTTGGCCAGTCGTAAACCGGCAGGAACTGCACGATGTTGAGCTTGCGACCCGCGATCTGCCCGTCAACGAGACCTTTGCTGCGTATCCAGATTTAAATCACCCGCTCTTGTTGAGCGGATGCAAGTTGGTTGAAGGTTTCGAAGGTCATCTACATTCGCACGGTATTGAATATCGCCCGCGACTGCGCGAGCTAAACGCCCTGCTTTCAGGACAAACCGGCTGGCGCCAAATCGCGGATGAGTTGCACGTTCGCTATCTGTTCTGGGGCGAGCTCGAACAGAGACATTATCCGCAATCTCTCGCGCCATGGCGCCAGCAATGCACCGCCGTCGCTCATGGCGAATGGGGTACGATTTATGATCTCAACCCTCAGTCGACAAGCGTCTCCAGCCGGTGAAAATTCGAAGAGCGGATTAGGGGTCAGGTAACATGAAAGCAGCAGTTCGGTGTAAGCTGGGAGAAAAAAGGAGGAGCTGTTTTCGATGAAGGTAGTCAGATAGGGAAATAGGGTCGCATCTAAGATTTGACCCCAACTCCTACAATTCCTAATTCCTGCCCCGCTCATCCGTCAGGACACGTACTTATATTTCCTACATCCTGGAAAAACGCCGCGAGGTAGATTGGACCCGGCACCACCCATTCGCAAACCTGACAGAATTAACTAATCCGCCTTAAGTGCTAGCTGCTAGTTGCTAATCGTAGGTTCAGCGACCCGCGCCGGCGGATTGACCGCGGACTTGGTTAATCAGTCCGGTGAGGCCAATTGCGACAGAGATCACGCCTAAGACGCGAATGACTGTGCCGCCAAGATAGCCGGGCTCGCCGGGACCGCAGGCGATACAAATGACCCCGCCGGGTGTGATCATGAGGCCTCCAATGATGATGAGCCAGGCCCAGGCGAGATAGTAAATCCACCACCAGCGAGTGCGGCGGGTGGAGATGATTTGCTGCAAGTTGGGCATCACGCCGATGCGGTCGGTGGAAGGATCTGCACTCGGCGTGTTGAGCTTGGGGTTGCTCAGCACGGAGCGCATGCTGGATGGCGAATAGAGCTGGGCGTGCTTGATGAGCCAGGACTGCACGATGAGCGCGGAGCCGGCGATGATGGGAGAAGCTCCCGAAGTTCCGCCGAAGGATGTGGTGTACGTGTTTGTGGCGTTGCCCGTCCAGCCGTCGCCAGTGGTGTCGATGCTGTCGCCCCAACCGTAACAGTCGATGCGGCTGCCGTAGTTGGAAAAGCCAGAGCGCGAATGCGGCGTGGAGGAATTGGCAGCGCCGACCATAATGGCGCCGGAATCCTGGAAGTCGTTGCTGTTGCGGTTGAGGATGAACTTGCCGTTGGAATCCTTGTAGGTATCGAGGTCTTTCGAGCCATTGCCTCCGGCTTCGACAACGATGATGCCGTTGGAAGTGGCATATTGGATCGCGTCGAAGGTGGCCTGCTCGACTTCCACAGGAAGGTAACCCGACATGGTGGACGAAGTGGTCTGGGCTTCAAGCAGAAGCACATCGCCGCTTTTCATGACGGCGGCGGCGCTGAGGATGGCTTCCGCGGTGTTGTAGGTGCTGGCGTTGCGCCATTGCGAAACAACGCGGGCTGAGGCGAACGGGGCGATGCCGACTCCGCCGATGGTGTTGTCCACCATAACGACTTCACCGAGGACGGCGGTGCCATGTCCGGTGTAGTCCTTGCTGATGCCGGAGATGATGCTAATGCCTGCGGCGACGAGGTCTTCATGGTTGAGCGTCCAGCCTCGCTCCATGTCGACAAAGCCGACGCCGCCCCCGTCGGCCTGCGCCCAGGCCCAGCGCACGTCGATGCCGGTGGGTGCGGCGTCTTCGTAATGCTGATTGGTGTTGCGCGGATCGTCGGAGGGATTGACAGGCGGCGGAGTGGGGCCGGCTTCGACGTAGGCAGTATCAACGGTAGACCATGCCGCGACGGTGCGAGCGACCGCCTCAGGATCCACTCCCGCAGGACATTCGATGGCGAAGTATTGAGTGAAACTGGGCGGAACGGCTGCACGTTGCGACGCCGGCGATTGCGATAACGAGCGCAGGGTATGCTCGGGCAGGGTGGAGAAGTAAGGCACGAGCGCGATGCCGGGATGAGCGGCGGTGAGCTCGGTCCACTCGCGCGGAGCGGTGTTGGCGAATTGCGTTTGGGCGTCGGTGGTGTATGCGAGGCGAACGTCGGGACGGAATTTCACAACGACGCGCCGTTTGTAGTCGCCGGGTAACTCCTGCGGGGTTGGGGTCTCGCCGCCAATCATCGCCATAGGAACCTCGGATAGGAGGATAAATGAGGTGTGGCCGCGGTCAAGCTGCGGTAGCGTCCGCTGTCTCAGCGGAATTCTGGGGAGCGCGTGCGCCCTCGCGCGCTGGTGAACGCGCCTCGCGTTCCCGAACTTCTCTGCTGAAACTTTTACAAAAGGAAACGAAGATTGCGAAGAAGCTGCAGAGTTGGACTTGCTCGTTTGTTTCCTTCGTTGCCTTCTGTCAAAAATTTCTGGAGAGAAAACGAAGCATTGAGCACGATGGTTGCGCTTTCGATGACGATCTCGCAGACTTCGACAACAACATGAACATCGAAACACTCCATATCGGTATGAAGGTGCGCCATCCGGAATACGGCGTCGGGGTGGTGAAATCGCTGACCGGGCAAACCGCCGAGATCGCGTTTGACGACGCGCAGCGGACAATTGCACCGGCATCTAGCGATCTCCAACCGGCGGAACCGACCGCTACCTTGAGCGAGTTACAGATGCCGCTTGCAAAACTGATCCGCGATACAGCTCACGCTGTGGTCGAAGCTCTCGGGCTGGAACAAAAGGACGTGCTCGTAGAAGGTCTGGCGACTCGATGGCAGCGCGGGACGCTGGTCATGCAGCCGGCGGACAGTTCGCTTCAGCCGAAAGAAGTCCCTCTCGAGACATTCTTCCACAAAATCGTCATGATCCGGAATAATCTGCGAGTTCTTGAGCAGAAGGTAAACGCGAGCGACAAACTGAGCGATGCGGACAAGTTCGATCTGCAACAGTATATCACGCGCTGTTACGGTTCGCTCACCACGTTCAACATCCTGTTCAAAAACAAGGACGACCAGTTCCGAACCAGCGCCTAGGACAGCGGAGTGGGCGGGCCGAATGCCTGGATGAGCTGGAGCAAAGGAACCGAAATGCGGGGACGCGATGAGATGGACGGCGGCCCGAAGGGCGAGAATGCGGGATGCAGTCGAGTCAATTATTTTCTCCCGCGGACTTGACCCTATACGTGACTCACGTATAGCATGTAAGGATGGCTTTCGGAACACTCCCTGATCATGTTCGGCATCAGAGGTTCGCAGCCGGTGCGTTTCCACGGAGATTACGAGCCTGGCGCGAGCGGAACAATCTCTCGCAAAGCCAGGCGGCGTTGAGATTACAGATCTCGAAGCGAACTCTGCAAGAATGGGAGCAAGATCGAGCTGTGCCACGCGGCCTTGCGCGAACTGCAATCGAAAAAGCCCTTCGGGGCTAGCACACCCACACGAGTTCGTTGCGAATGTTGCTATACGTGAATCACGTATAGCATCATGAATAGCTGCGATAGCCGTTCTATTGTAGCGGTCGCGACCGCAGCTTCATCACTCAGCTGGAAAAGTAATGGCAGCGAAATTCGCCTCGCCTGGATCTTGCCAATCTGCCAGAGCGGTAATACCATTTCGACGATGAAGACAATATCGCTGAAATTACCCGCGCCATTGGCGAACTGGCTGGCCAGGCGCGCCGCCGAGCTTGGACGTTCACGCTCCGATCTGGTGCGCCAGGCGCTCGAGGAGCAGTGTCAGGGCAAGAACAGCAGGGGCGAAAAGTCTTGTGCCGAGTTAATGACGGAGTTTGGCGGTTCCTTTCGAGGGCCGCGGGATTTATCCACTAACCCGAAATACATGCGCGATTTCGGGAAGTGAGACAGACTTTGATCGATAGCGGGCCGTTGGTCGCTTTCTATTCCACGCGTGACCAGCATCATGCCTGGGCCTTTGCGCAATTAGACGCGCTGCGGCCTCCGCTGTTGACGTGTGAAGCGGTTTTGACCGAAGCCTGTTTTCTGCTTCAGCGCGGAGCTGGCCGCCCAGCTTCGATCGTGCAAGCTGTCCGGGAAAGGGTGATCCAAATTGCTTTTGATATCGAGACGGAAGCCGCGTCATTGGAAGTTTTGATGGAACGCTACTCCGATGTGCCGATGTCGTTAGCGGACGCCTGCCTGGTGAGACTGAGTGAACTTCATTCCGATTGCCGCGTTCTCACTCTTGATTCTCATTTCACCCGTTATCGGAGGCACGGCCGCCAGGTGATTCCGTTGCTCATGCCATAAAATGCTTTTGGCGAACTTGGTGGTTTGAAAGCCTGGCCGTCGGCTTGGATGCTATACGTGAATCACGTATAGCATGTATTTCCGCCTAGTGTGCGGCGGGCAGGAGCAGATCTAGAATCTCGCCCGTTTAGGTTGACGATTGGGGAGCGCGCACGTTGTCACGATCTGCCACTCGAGTCACGGACGTTTGTTCGTTTGCCATTACATCGCCCGAATGGAGCGAATGGGATGAATACGCCGAGCTGGGAAGCCGGCGGATGGACTGCATTGGTCGGTGGGAATCCGACCGAGCGGATCGGGAGATCGCGAGTCAACGACATAGAACACGTCGCGATCGAGAATGGAGCTTTTGGGGGAAGCGACATAGAAGGCAAAGCCGCGATGGGTAGCGGCGAGTGAGGTGGGAAGCGAATGAGTTTCAATCGCGCGGGTAGACGGCAAAGCAGCCAGGTAGCTGGCGTGAGGACGTGGGCAGTGCGAGCGATCAACGCAAAGTGACGAGGGCAGGAGCGAGTGAGCGCGGACAGCGAACGAGTTTCAATCGAGGAAAGGGATTTCCGAGATAGAAGGCAAAGCTGCGAGGTAGCAGTGACGGAGTGTGGGCAACGACGGAGTTTCAAAATAGTTTGCTGCAATTTTTGTAAATGGCTATTTCTGAAGGCCGGGTGGCGTTGGGTTGATAGGAATACGGAAAAGAAGGAGCTTCGTGACCTGCAATCGAAAAAGAATCAGTCAATACACTTTATGCCCAGTCTAATCAGAAAACTGTTCCATAAATCGGAAGCGCCGAAAGACGGCCTCACGCAGCCCCAGCGTGAGGCGATAGTCGACTTGCTAAACTATTGCATGTACGCCGACAATTTGGTCTTTCTCGCGGAGGACAGGTTGATCACGGATACGGTCGCGAAGTTCAATTGGGATCCGAAAATACCGTTCGATCAGTTCGATGCGAGATCGATTAATAACGCACGGAACGCGAGAGAAAGTCAGGTGTACAGAGATCGATTTCTGGCTTCGATAAGGTATAGGCTTGGTACCGCTGCAGTGAAGGGACAAGCATTGGACCTGTGCCAGGAGCTCTTTGTCGCTGATGGCGCGCGCTCTGACGAAGAAGACGCCGTGTTTCAAAATCTGAGGACGCTGCTCGAATAGACGTGGTTAGTCCGGCCGTTGAAGCCGGGCTTCAGCGCGGGACACTGGTTATGCAGCCTGCAGACAATCAGTTTACCCGCCGTGGCGGGCTTCGGCCGAAACAAGTTTTGCCCGTCCTGGTCGCCGCGGCGACCGTGGCCGCCGTGTTTACGTCTTTTCAAAATCGGCAATCGCAATTCGTAGCATCCTGTTCAAAAACAAGGACGACCAGTTCCGAACCAGCGCTCAGGGCAGCGCAGAGATCACAGAGATCACGAAATCCGAGCCAAAGAATTACTTGGGTTTTTGGTATCCTACGCGGTTAACCCTGATGGCCCTCCAAGTTGTTCTGAAAAAACGTGCTGAAGTCTACCGCAAAACATAATACTTTACTTCCAGAGTAGTTCCCTCTTTATGCCAACAATTCAATCAATTCGGCGCGCGATGGCTGGGAGGGAACTTGCTAGCGCCAAAAAAAACAAGAAAACGGTTATGAAAAGAACTCGTTAGTCTGCAGAATCCGCTCCTAAATTCCCCTACACAACAAAACCTGGTTCTCTGCGAAAATTTCTAGGGATGGTACCTCAAAAACCAAAGCCAGGAAAAATCAACCAGACCTTGCTTAAGTCTTGGGGCTTTAAAGATAGCAATGATGTTTCAATAATTCGCGTTCTTAAAGCTGTGGGCTTGGTAGGTGCAGATAACACTCCAACTGGAGACTATGTCGCGTTCATGCACAGAGGCACTGGGCCGGGCCATCTCGCGCAAAAGATCCGGCAACTATACCCAGCCTTATTCGAGTCATATCACAGGCCGCACAAAGAAAGCGCAGACGTATTAGAAAATCTTTTCAATATTCATTCAGGCGGAGCAAGCGGGACGATTACGCAGCAGATTCAGACCTTCAAGGCGCTTTGTGATCACGCTGATTTCTTAACGACAGCAGCTCCATCCGGTGCGGCGGCAGGTGTGAGCGAGACTCGAAAAGAAGTTACGATGCCGGGCGTCGCCGTGAGCGGAGCAAGTATCCACATCGACCTGCACATTCATCTGCCAGGTAACAAGAGCCGGCGAGATTACGAGTATATGTTTGAGGACATCGCTCGTTACATCTATGGTCGTACGTCGGCGCCTTCTGGGCCGACACAAGGCACCGAATGAATCGTCCAGCGGAAATCTGTGCCGGTTTGGCCACCATCGCCAACAAGTATGCGCTCGAAACCTCGTCGCAGCCGTCAGCTGAATTTGCCAGCATTGTGGGAGCACTCGAAAACTTCATGGAATGCGTGCGTTATTTGAATACGCGTCGAAGTGGCGGCGCTGTCCTATCGCTAGAATCGAAAGCGGATGTCCAGGATGCGATTTATTTGATGCTTAGGCCATGGGTGAACGATCTCGTTCCAGAGGACCCGACCGGGCGTATTGGAAACCGTTATACGATCAAAGACTTCGTGTCGATATCGGCTCGAACCATCGTCGAAGCTAAATTCATTCGCGATAAACAACACGGAAAGACTATTTCCAAAGAATTGCATGACGATATTGAGACATATCGCCATCATCAGCATTGCGACAACGTAGTTTTCTTCGTTTACGATCCAGACACGTACATCTCAGATTGTGATGCCCTCAAGCGGGCCATTCACGCAGCTCGCGTTTACGATGGACGTGCACTTAACGTTCTCTTAATCATCAAGCCTTAGCGTCGTGGTGGTTGTTAAACTGAGCATCATTAAAGGTGTCGGATCGAAGGAGGGCAAGGCGGGAGTCAGATCTAAGGTTTGACATTTACCTGCTGGAAATCTGAAACGCGAAAAGCTGAAACACTGAGCTAACAAAGAATCTTCGCGCCTTTCTCAAAAGCAACTACGTCTTGTTCCAATGGCGTCTATCTTGACCATCGTTTCCGCAGGAAGTTGCAACGAGGCGGCTTTCAGGTTTTCGCGCAGATGCTCGACGGAAGAAGGTTCCAGATATGAACAGAATGTTAGGCGAACGTTGCAACAACCGGGCGAGTGCTACTTGCATCGGAGTCGTTTCGAATCAAATCGTCGGGTCGCATCTCCTGCGCAAAGTTGCCTGCGTCTAACTAATGATTACATCCGGCGTCTTCTGCAGCTGACGGAGGTGGCGCACCGACATCAAGCTCGGCTCCCGCCTTCTTTGGATCGAAGCCCTCCGGCCATTTTGTAGTGCTATCGAAGCAAGCTCCCGAAAACACAGCGGATTTAATGTGAGAAGCCTCTCGAAAATCCACACCGCGCAGAGTCGCGTTGGTGAATACAGCGCTCAGCTTGCCGTTTGGATCTGACAGTTCGGCTTGGTTAAAGTTCACTGATATAAGAGTAGCTCCATCAAAGGATGCTCCTGAGAGCTTTGTAAGCTCAAAATCGCAATCGGAAATGATTGCACCAGTGAAATACGCCATCTCCAAATCGGATCCGGTGAAATCCGTTGAACAAATCCTGGCGACTAGAAATCGCGCTTTTGAAAAGACCGTCGACCGACAATCACAGCTGTCCATTCGTGCATACGTGAATTCGGCTTCAGAAGAATTGGAACTACTGAAACCTAAAAGCGAAAGCTTTTTGTTAGCCTCGCCCAGCCGTGCTTGCAAAAAGTCGCTCGTGAAAATTGTTCTCTTCAAAAAGGCTCCGTAAAACTGTGTTCTTTGCATGCTAGCCGCCCCAAATCTGGCCATGCTCAGCCGTGCATGTGCGAAGTTGGCATCGTCGCAGACAGTCCGGCTCAAATCGCTTTTTCGTAAGTCTGCATATGTGAATTGAGCACCTGACAGGCTAGCGCCCACGAACCGCGCATTTGCAGCGAATGTCTCGTTACAATTCGCAAACGAAATATTGCGGTCGCTAAGATTAGCGCCCTTTACCGAATCAAGCTCTTCATCTTTGCCACTCCAGGAGGGTGGCTTCGTAGACACATCGAGATGCGCAAGGTTAGGCTTTAGCAACCGACTGATTCCAGTACGTGCAGCAAGCCATGGCACAAAGGTTGAGCCCGTGTTTTTCCATATCGGTGTAGTTAACAATTCGCGATCAGTTCGCCAACTTCCGAAAATAGCTCCCTTCGCGAAAATGAGTAGCAGTGCAGCTAAAGCGGCAGTTACACCTATTCTGATAGCGTATCTTTTCCGCCGAACCGCGCGCATGGCTTTGGAACTGTGCAAGACTGTTTCCATTCGGAGCGTGGAGGCTGCGAGACTGTGTAATGAGGTTGAAAATAGGATCGACAAAGCGACGATCAGCGTCTGCCAAATTGTGCCGAAGACGTCCCTCGCCGGTAGATATCTCAGCCAAAATGCCAGGAGCGTAAGAGGAACCAAATACCAAGCAAGAAACACCGAAAGTGTTCGTTGAATATACGAAAGAGCAGTCAGATGCCCTCCGAGGTGGCGAAAGTAGAAGGACACTAAATCGGTGAGTAGCCAGGGAGAGCTCTTTCGTTCTAACGGAATGCCGTCAGGAAAAACTGCAGGCAACCTGGCGAGGAAGGTCCAGACGTTCTGAAGATTGAACAGAAAGTAAATATGCAAGCACAGCAGAATCGGAGGCGTGAAATAGTAAAAGGTGACTATGGGGATGAGCGTTGATATCAGAGGCAGAGGGGACGAAACATTGTTAATCAACAGCGCCGAATCTGTTGTAGTTGCAATGGTTAACCACGAATAGATGCATGCACCGAGCATTGTTATGAACAGCGTTTGCGAATTCTTCGAGGCGGCTTGCAATGCAGTGAGATCATCAAAAGTTCCGAAACCTTCTGGGAGAGTCGCTCCTGCAAGATTGGCGCCCGCGATTGCGCCCGGTAAAAGACCCTTGGCGCCCGTGAAATCTACTTCCCTTAGATCAGCCTCACGAAAGTCTGCGTTGCGAACACACGCATCCCTGAAATCGACTCCGCGCAACGGTGCGTCTCGGAAATCAGCATTACTAACATCACGGCCCGCAAAGCCCGCCGAACTCAGTGCGGTTGCATCCATTTTCTTGCCACGCCGCCCTTTGCTACAAAGCCAAAGGCGGTTTTGAGATAAAGCGTCTCTTAATGCCTGATTCACCGCTCCGCCGCAAGTTGCGTCAGAATTGTGCGCGTGTCCGGTCACGACTTACACGTTCCGAGGCTAATCGTGGCCGCAGTGGTCGACATTGCTGCAATCATATACTCCTTCCGCAATTATTATTCGCGCTGGCAGGGCCATCGACTTGGCAGCGGCTTCCGCCGCATCGAATAGCTGCACTCCGAGCCGCGACTTGCACTCCACCGCGCAATTCAGACGCCCTTTTCGGATCTTGTTGCATCCTTTGTCGGTAGCATCGACAGAAACTACCGTAATCTGACAGCCTGGATTCAATCCCGCTTTTTTGAGTGCCTTAATCGCTCCGAACGCCATGGCGTCACTGTGCGCGAATACCGCGTTGATCCGGTTTGAACCGCCATTGTTTAGGAATGTGGTCGTCACCTTTTCAGCTTCTTCACGATTGAAGTTTCCAACTACAGACTCGATAATCTGCAGGCGTTCCTGACATTCGGGTTTCGAAAGAATTGCGACGAAACCTAAGTGTCGTTGGATCGCGGGAGCCGAGTCACGAGTACCTTGAACCTCCAATATATTTGCAATTTCGTTACTCTGGCTAAACGCCTTACAAAGCCAATCCGCTGCGCGACGCCCTTCTTCAGTGAAGTCTGAACCGATGAAGGTGGCTACCAGCGATTCATCATTCTCAGAGACTCCGCGGTCACTCGTGATTACCGGAATGTTTTCGGCCTTCGCTTCTTTCAGCACATCGTTCCATCCGTCTTCAACAACGGGCGAGAACGCTATAACATCGACTTTTTTCTTGATGAACGATAGCAACGCCGCTTTTTGAAAGGGCTGTTGCTGGCCACCCTTTAGTTTGCTGTCCTTCAATTCGGGAAAGTCCAACTCAATGTTCCGCTTCCGCGCTTCCTTCTTGATCGATTTTGTATTTGTTTCTCTCCATGGCCCCTCATTCGCAATCTGGGCAAATCCTACCCTAAGCCCTTTTGGTTTTACTCCTGTTAGCTTGTCGCAGGAACAAAGGAGAAGCGCAGCTGCTGCGGCGAATTCGCAGAACTGACAAAGGAGGAAACGGAAGGAACGTTTTCGGAACTTCTCGAGATACATGCGGGGGTGTGACACGTCGTATATGCCGCCAAACAAATAACGGTATGTCAATTCGATTTATGATCGCCGGTCGCAAGGAATAGTGCCGTTGACTCGCGATCTTCAATCACCGGCCGTTTCGCAAAAATTGACCTACTGCAGAGCGATCGCAGGGCGTTGCGCTTTCAAGATATATTTCTGAATTTTGCCGTTCGCAGTTTTGGGTAGTTCTTTGATGAACGTCACGCTGTGTGGCGCCTTGAAGTGCGCGAGGTTCGCGCGCGCAGCTCGCGCTCATCGGTCGGCGCCCTTCGTGGAGAACAACAAAAGCAGGGCGAAGAAGAGGAGAGGGTCAGATCTAAAGGACGTAAAACTGGAGTCAGCGTGAGACAAAAAAGCAGGCGAGTCCGATCGTGACCAGGTCTTCCAGCAGGGCGACGAAAACGTCTTTGATGTTCAACGCGGCGTCCAAACGCCTCCGGATTTCGTAACCAGCGAATGCTCCGATTACTCCGCCGGCAGCGCCCAGAATCGCGCCGATGATCAACGATTGATTACTGGCTGCGCAAAGGCAGGCGCCGCAAAGGCCGCCTGTAAGAATTCGGGCCACTAGCGGAAAAGGGGCTGTTCGTTTAGGCGTTGAAGGCTGCAGATCGAGGAATAACTCAACCAGAGCCAGGAGCGAAAAGATGACGGCGGTGATTATCGATCCCA
>Ga0193713_1000389_pt1 | contig 14916 bp, 12 predicted proteins | sample H3a2metaG_FD_143054 | JGI IMG/M metagenome (GOLD analysis project Ga0193713, IMG submission 143054) | Soil microbial communities from a riparian zone of the East river system, Colorado, United States - H3a2 | ecosystem: Environmental > Terrestrial > Soil > Riparian zone | place: USA: East River... | reverse complement strand
GCGGCCGTCAAGGTGCGTGTCGCTCAACCTTCGCTTAGCCAGCAGATTCGGAAGCTGGAAGCGGAAGTGGGTCAGCCGTTATTCGATCGCCTGCCGCGTTCAGTTGTGCTGACTGAAGCGGGCCGTTGTTTGATCGATTATGCGCGCCAAATCTTGGCATCGATCGGTGACGCCCGCCGTTGCGTGGATGAGCTCAAAGGCGAAGTAGCCGGCAAGGTGGCCGTGGGCGCAATTCCTACAATCGCGCCCTATGTGCTCCCGGAGCTGGTCGTGACGTTCCAGAAGCATTATCCAGACGTGACCCTGGAGATCGTGGAGGATGTGACCGAAGGGGTCACTCGACGAATTGACGCTGGCGAACTGGATGTAGCGCTGGCGTCCACGTGCCGCCCGAGTTCAACTCTTCGACGAGAATCTTTGGGCACCGAACCTTTGCTGGCGCTCGTGCCGGAAGAGCATCCCCTGGCAAAGAAGGATCTCGTGGAATTCGACGATCTCAAATCGCTGAGGTTTCTACTGCTTCACGACATGCATTGCCTGTCGCAACAGGTGAATCACCTCCTCGAGTCACGTCGTCTCCGGCCCGAGATCGCGCTGGCCGGCAGCCAGCTCAACACGATCGCGAACATGGTCGCGGCCTCCATCGGCGTTTCAATTGTGCCTCAAATGATGGTGAAACACCACGCCACGCCCGGATGCGTCAGTCTGCCGTTCGCTCCGCCGGTTCCGGAGCGGGAGCTCAATCTTCTTTACAATCCGCTTCGCTTTCAGAGCAAAGCCACCGCAGCATTCCATCGGGAAGCGGCGGCTGCTTTGTCAGCAAAGGATTTGTCGGTCACTCCCAGTGCGAAGGAGTGAAGTTCTTATCGCATTCTTTCCAGCGCCGCCGCTACCATCGATAACATTGGCCAGACCGCGAGGATCAGGATTAATCCAAACCCTGCGAGCTCGGGCAAATAAGAAGGGTGCGCCCTGTGCACATATCGTGTCTCAAGGAATCGCGCGATGCGCTGTCCTATCGGCATCTTACTTTCCATATGATTTTGTCTCCTCTAATCGTTGTTTTTGTTGGTTGATGAAAAAGTGAAACTCCAAAAGCCCAGGTTCACGAGGGTCTCCGTTAGTGAGACCGAGAACGTCGAAGTTCTTAACCGCGCGTTGTTTATGACCCAGAACGCGGCCGCGCAAGTCAGGCCATTACGTTCCAGAACCGGTCGTTCCCCTTGGTCGTTCCCATCCCTAAACCTGAGTCGTTCACACAATCAACTGGCCACAGTCTGGAGGCGGATTGAAATACTTTATGCGTCTAGGAGCGATAGGATCTGCCTATTCCGGGGAAATGTCGAGCATGGTGCCGCGACAATTTGGGCTGTGGCAATGGCAAGCGAATTTCTTTTTTGATTCTTCCGTGATCGGTTCGTCGATTTCCAGCGCGTAATCGTAAAAAAGTTCCTCGCCCGCTTCGATATCGCGAATCGCGCAGATGAAAATGCGGTCGTCTTCTTCGATGGCTTCGCAGTTTGGCTCGCAGGAATGGTTGATCCAGCGCGCGTCGTTGCCGCCAATCTCCGGATTGATTACTTCGCCGTTGTCGAGGCCAAAATTGAATGTGTGTGGATCGTTGTCGCCGTTGGGGGCAGCTTCCCACGAGACGCGTTGGCCCGTGTATTCAATAATGCGAGTGCCTTTGGGAATAAACTCCATGGCGTAAACACCGTGCCCGTGCACACCGGACTTGCGAACCTCGATTCGTACGTCTCGCTTGCGACTTTTGCTCTTCTTTGGCATCGAGGGAATTAAGCAGGAAGAAAAAACCGGAAGCAAGAATGGAGCTTATGGATAAGCGAAATAGAAGGGTCCGGCCGGACTGGCATTTAGTCGCGATGGTAGCGACGAGCGAGCGCGGGAGCGAGCGAGTTTCAATTAAGAATTGGGAAATGGAATGGATAGTGAATATTCGCGGAATGACACAGCAAGAACACGCCCGGCTTGAATCGATCGACGCCATCTTACGGTCCGAGACTGCCCGCCAACAAATTCTCCCGTTTATCGAACGGGTTCGTGCGGAGTTGGCTCGGAAGAAAGAGGCGTTAATGACCTGGGAACCGATTCCATTAACCGTGTTCGGTGGCGCATTGCCGGCTGAGATCCGATCTGCCTGGGTATTTGTTTTGCGCGCGGGCGCTGACACAGGCGCGGAACGCCATCCGAATAGTCACCAGCGGATGATGACGTTCGAAGGGAGTGGCGATATGCAGACCGGAGAACCGAGCCAGTGGCAATCGAATGTGTTAGTTAGCAATCTGGACGCGCCGCTGCAACAGCGATGGATTTCAATTCCGCAGAATGTCTGGCACCGCCCAGTGGTCGGCGCTGACGCTGATTGGACCGTGGTTTCGTTTCACACTGTTCCGGCCGAAGAACTGATCGAAGAAAAGCCGGATGACAGCAGCCAAGATGGAACGAAGCAGATGAAGTATTTGGATGGGAAGTAAAAGAGATCCGATTGGAGATATGAAACAATTTCTGGTCGCTGCGCTGACGGTTGTCACCGCCATGAGCTCGGTCTGGGCGAACCTGGGCGCCGCCTCGGACAGAATTGACGACCTGTACGGCAACCTGGACCAGCGACAGTTGCGCGATGATGGAACTGTCAGCGTCCTTTACCATAAGGATCGATATCTTTACCTTGTAATCTTTGTCAATGACCGGAGCGTTTCGGAAAGTTATTCTCATATCAACGGCACCGATCTATCTGAAAAAGAGATCGCAAAATTCCTGAAAATAAATGCCGCCGGTGGGGCATGGATTCCTGTCAACACGTCGAAAGAACGGCGCTTCAAAAGAAGTGACGACAGAGCTGAGGCGACGTACGGAAGCTCAAGCGGACGTCGGGCGCTGACAGTGCGAGAGCTTCGTGGCAAAGATGCGCAGCGTGATCAGTGATCCCTACACGGAGACAAGCCTGAAAGGTATCGCCTTCGCGTTGACTGACGTGTTAGCCTCTGCGGCCTAACTAAAACAAACCTATGTTACACATCATTTGGTACATTATTGTCGGCTTCATAGTCGGGTTGGTCGCACGCGCCGTGATGCCGGGCGTACAGCATCTCGGTTTCATACTCACTACGCTACTCGGCATCGGTGGATCGATCATTGGCGGACTGATTGCCCGCCTATTTTCCAAACCGGAACCAGGCGCCACCTTTCATCCAACGGGCTTCATCCTGTCGATCATTGGCGCGATCATTTTGCTTTTCATTTGGGTAAAATTAGCCGGCCCCTAACGAAGGGAAACGGCCAAGTGACTGCGGCGTGGCGGCCGGACAAACAAGCCAGAGCGCAATAGGTAGAGAAAAGAGTCAGGACGCGGTTCGGAGTGTGGTCTTCCGCAGCACCAATGCGGCGACAGTACCGACAAGAAAGAAACCGACGATCTGGATAAACATGTAACTGGCAGTGTAAACACACGGGAAGCCGTACCAGTTCCAATAGGAAACGTTGGTCGCGATGGCCGCCAGGATCCCGGCAACGAGAACGAAGCCGACTCTGCCGGCGAAGCTCGCGATGCGCGTCTGAGCGAGCAGGAACACGACAAGGATGGCTTCGAGCAGTTCGGTGCCGAATTCAACTCCGAGCAATTTGCCAAGCGCGAGCGGTCGACCAGGCGCGTGGTACATGAGAATGCCCGACGGCTTCGTCGCGATTTTTTCGCCCATGTGTTTCATCGCTTCCTTCTTTTCCCGTCGGGTCGCATCCTTACCCAGACCCGGGCCAGGAAAAATATAAAGACCGGTCTGGTCGCCGATGTTGCTTTGCATCGCACTGAGGACGGCTGATTCATTTGGAATTCCGCCGAGACCGGCTTCGCCCAGAGGCAACGCCATATGCGCGATTGACGTCCAGATGAACATGACGATTCCACCGAGAATGCCAGCCAGAAGAATTTTCATAAGTAGAATGATGAAGGGTCGCGGAGGAGTTTAGAAGGAGAAATTCGGAATCAGGAAAAGGGAATAGACTGAAGCCACAACGAAGAATACTGGTTCTTTCTACGTCTTTCGACGAGATCTCAGGTCAGCCGCTTTGATCCGCAATCGCAGAACTGGCTATGATTTGGTGGGGAAACCCGGCACCGGAGTTTGACTCGACTGCAGTCTCTCGTACAGTTAGCGGCTCTCCCGCGCGGGAGAGATTTTCCCCAATGAATAAAATTCGTAATATCGCCATCATTGCGCACGTCGATCATGGCAAGACTACCCTGGTGGATCAGCTGTTGCGCCAATCCGGCACGTTTCGTTCCAATCAAAAGATTGAGGAGCGCATGATGGATTCGATGGATCTCGAGCGCGAAAAAGGAATCACGATTCGCGCGAAGAACGCGGCTTTTCAGTGGAACGGTTACCGGATCAACATCGTCGATACACCTGGTCACGCTGATTTTGGCGGCGAAGTCGAGCGGATCATGAAAATGGTGGACGGCGTCCTGCTCGTTGTCGACGCGCACGATGGGCCGCAGGCACAGACGCGCTTTGTTTTGCGCAAGGCGCTGGAGAACAAATTGAAGCCGGTTGTTGTCATTAATAAGATTGACAGAGAAAACGCGCGTCCGCACAAAGTGCTGGACGAGATTTTCGATCTCTTCGTCGAACTGAAAGCGACCGACGAGCAACTCGATTTCCCTATCATTTACGCCAGCGCGAAGGACGGTTTTGCCGTGCGCGAACTGCACGAAAACAACGAAGACATGACGCCGCTTTTTCAAGCGATTGTGCAACATGTGCCAGCGCCAAAAATTTCGAGCGAGCCATTCTTTCAAATGCTTGTCTCGAATCTGGATTACAGCGATTACCTGGGAAGAATTGCGCTCGGGCGCATCGTCAGCGGTCGCGTCGCAGTCGGGGACTCCATCGTTTGCATTCACCGCGATGGCCGCCATGAGCGGGCGACAGTCACGGCGCTTTTTACCTATTCCGGATTGGAGCAAGTGGAAATAAAACACGCCACCGCCGGCAACATCATTGGACTGGCCGGTTTCGAGGAAGTTTATATCGGCGAAACCCTCTCAGACCGCGAAGAACGAACACCGCTTCAATTTGTAGATATCGACCCGCCTACGATTCGCATGCACATTCTGGTCAACGATTCGCCGTTTGCCGGGCGCGAAGGTAGGTTTGTGACGGCGCGGAATATTCGCGAGCGCCTTATTCGCGAGACACGCGGCAACGTTTCACTCCAGGTCAACGACACGGAAACCGCAGGGGCATTTGAGATCAATGCGCGCGGCGAAATGCAGATCGCGATCCTGATCGAGCAAATGCGCCGCGAAGGCTATGAAGTGATGGTCTCGCGTCCCGAGGTGATTTTCCATCGGGCAGAGAATGGCACTCTGCTCGAGCCCCTGGAAAATCTTTATGTCGATGTACCGGACGAAAATCTCGGTGACATTCTGCAATTGGTTGCCAATCGCAAAGGTGAGGTTGTCGGAATGGATCATCACGCGACACGCGTGTCGATCGAGGCGATTATTCCCACTCGTGGCCTGATTGGCTTTGAAACCGATCTCGTCAACCTGACCCGTGGCGAAGGTTTGATGAGTCATCTTTTTCGCCAATACGCGCCGTTCAAAGGCGAACTCGAAGGACGCGGTCGTGGTGTAATGGTGTCGATGGAATCGGGAGTCAGCACGGCTTACGCGCTCAACAACATTCAGGAACGCGGCCGGCTTTTCATCGGCCCACAGGAGGACGTTTACGAAGGGATGATCGTCGGCGAAAACGCGCGGCCGGAAGATTTACCAGTCAATCCCTGTAAAGCAAAACATCTCACCAACATGCGTTCGCAAGGTGAAGGGAAAGGCATCCAGCTCGAAGCTCCGCTTCGCATGAGCCTGGAACGCGCGATTGAATACATCGACATCGACGAATACGTGGAAGCGACGCCGAAGTCATTGCGTTTGCGAAAGCGGATCCTCGACGCGACCGCCCGAAAACGCGCCGTCGTGATAGCTGCTTAAATCAGCTGACAAACCACGATTTTTTCGGTCCTTCCCGGCAGCGCGCATGATTGGACCGTTTTCCTGTTCGAACCCACTTTTCGAACTGTGGAAGAGATTCAAGCGAGTCCGGCGCTCGGCTCATAACTACAAACATTACAAAAATATAAGGTTAAACGCCTTGACGTTTTTGCTCGTATCCTGGCAATCTGATTTTTCCCAAGCTTGCTCTCTCACCTACCTCCGGCTTGGTAGCTTGGTAATCAGCATCTCCACACATATGAAAACTTATCGTTGGTTCAATCGTAATCGTCTCGTACCGCACCTGCGCATCGCAAGTGTCGTCACCTTAATGTCCGCAGCCGCCGCAATGGCGTTCGTCGCGGTGAAACCATCCGGGCCGTCATGGGCGAAATCGGACAGCAAAAACGCGATCAATAAATTCAACCAAAATCGCGTTCAACTGTTCAGAAACAAACTAGCCATGCCTGGCCCTGAGCGGGAGAGCGGGCCGACGGCCGGAGCCCAAGAGGCTTACGCTAATCGCGCTTACCCTGCCCCGTATGTCCCATTTACATTGACGCGGAACGCGCATAGGGCTTGGGCCAATGTCATGGCAAGGGCTCCGGGAAAAGGCATCAATGTGCTAGGTGGCTGGACTCTGGCGGGACCCAGCACCGCCAATTTTCCCGATGTCCTGACCTTCAGCGGAGCGGCTTACACGACCTCTGGTCGCATCACCGCGCTTGCCATCGATCCGAGTTGCAGCACGAGCAGGTGCCGAGCATGGGCGGCCGCGGCAGGCGGCGGTGTCTGGCGCACGGAAAAGGCGCTAGCTGGGAGTGGAGTGAAATGGACGTTTATCTCCGGCAGCTTCGCGACCAATGCGATTGGGACTCTCACTTACGACGCTGCTCACAACACCCTGTACGCTGGAACCGGCGAGCCAAATTCCTCCGGTGACTCGGAGGCAGGGTTTGGAGTTTACAAATCTACTGACGGCGGCGATACCTGGACGCACCTTGCGGCAAATGCGAGTGTTCCGGCTGGCGCAGGCGTTGATTGCACGTGCGCCGTTGGGCATGGTGGCATGCGGATCGCACCGGCGTATAGCGGGCCGGCTTTCGATGGCCGTTCTATCTCCTCTATCGTCGTTGATCCAGCCAACGCGAGCATTCTGTACGTTTCGTCCGATCGCGGCGTACGCGGAATCAGCTCAGTGGCCGGAGGCACTGTCTCGTCCGCTCCTGGTCTTCCGCCCTACGGCTTGTACAAATCCACTGATGGCGGAGCAAATTTCACCTTGTTGAACTACCAGGATGTTTGCCTCAACCCGGACCTCCCAGGAGACGCAGGAATTATCCAGGCAAGCTTTGGCTCTTCGCGTGGCGTCCACGAGACCGCGCTTGATCCGGGTTCAGCAAGTATAGTCTATGCCGGCCCGTACCCTTCAAACAACGTCTGCCCGAACAACGTTAACGGTGGAGTGTGGCGCTCGACTGACAGCGGCGCTACCTGGACTCAGATGAAGAACGCGCTGAATGCGACGCTAAATACTGATCGGGCGTCGTTCGCTGTCACGCCGATCGCGGGCGGATTTACGCGAATGTACGTAGGCGTGGGAAATTCCAGCCAGACCGCGGCGAATCGGGCGCGACTGTTCCGCACGGACGATGCCGTGGCCGCGACCGACGCGAGCTTCACTAATCTGACAGCAATTCAGGACGCATCGGCCGCACCGAACCAAACGCTAAACTATTGCGGCGACCCAGCAATTGGCGGCGCACAATGCTGGTACGACAATGTTGTTTATTCACCTCCCGGAAAATCCGATGTGGTGTATCTGGGTGGCGCCTTTAGCTACGCTACCTACGGCGGCAGAAACAACGGACGCGCATTCATCCGCTCGACGGACGCCGGTCTTACGTTTACTGACATGACGTGGGATTCCACCACAAATCCAACTCCGCCCGGCACCTGCTGTCAGCCAAATCCGATCGCGCCGAATGGAATGCATCCCGACAGTCACGCGATCGTGGAGATCCCGGGGACGGACTCGGCAATCTTCGGCTCGGACGGTGGCCTCGTTCGCTCGAGCGGGGCTTTCGCGGACATCTCATCTCAGTGTACCGCCCGCGGCCTGACCGGCACGAATCTTGCAACTTGTCAGCAGTTGCTATCGTCGGTACCGACATTCCTCTACAACCTTAACAAAACACTCTCCACTCTCCAGTTCCAGAGCCTGTCAGTTGCTGCTGATAACCCTAAACATCTGCAGGGTGGCACGCAGGATAACGGGACCTTTGAGACCACGGGCTCGGCAGTGGTATGGCCACAGATCATATATGGCGACGGCGGTCAATCGGGCTTTAACGTGGGCAACTCGGCACTCCGGTTCAACTCGTTCACCTCGAACTTCCACGATGTGAACTTCCAGAATGGCGATCCATCAAAGTGGGTCATCGCGAGTGGTCCAATCGCGGCTAGCGGCGAGGGCGCACAGTTTTACTCTCCCATCATCGCCGATCCTGTCAGTGCAGGCACAATTTTCCAGGGCTCGCTGAGCGTGTGGCGAACTCAAGATTGGGCTGGCAACCAGGCATTCCTCGAAGCGAACTGCCCTGAGTTTACGACCTCAGGGGCGAACCCGGCTTGTGGTGACTTCGTTGCCGTTGGGCCAGCGGGTGCGACGATCTTGACAGCGTCCGCCGCGGATTACCGCGGTATGAGTCGTGCATGCACCGGCGCCGGCTGCGCCGTCGTCGCGGTCGTGCGGACTCCAAGTGACACCGGAACATTGTGGGCAGCGACGAACACGGGCCGCGTCTTCATCTCGAAGAATGCCGACACGACAAATACGAGCGTCACGTACACAAGGCTCGACACGCTCGATCCAAATAGTCCGGGCCGGTTTATCAGCGGCATCGCTGTCGATCCCACCGACTCGAATCATGCCTGGATCACGTACTCGAGCTACAGTACGCTGACGCCAGCGACGCCGGGACACGTCTTTTCAGTGACGTATAACCAGGCGGCCGGTACAGCGACCTGGACAAATCTAGACGGGTCGGGAGCGGGGGCATTCCCAGACTTTCCGGCGACTGGCGTCGCCTTTGATTCGGTCACGAGCGATCTCTATGTATCGAATGATTGGGGCGTTCTGAGATTGCCGAACGGTTCCACGAGTTGGGTTGTTGCTGGCACTGGTCTTCCGAACGTCGAAGTCGCAGGTCTTACGATTGTGCCAAGCGCACGGAAGCTGTACGCTGCCACGCATGGGCGGAGCGCATGGCTACTGACATTGCCGTAAAGCTGGGTTAGTCTCTGGGCGGGATAGTGAAAATCTATCCCGCCCATTTTTTTTCATTGATGGCATCTGTTCTCAAGCAACTGATTTTTGACTGCATCTTCTTAGTTCTCGCCAGCACTGTATCGCTCAACGCTGCGCCGCCGGGTTTTTTAGAGGGACATTTGAGAATTATTTCGCCGAAGGAGGTGGAACTTGCCGATGGAAAACCGCCAGTGGTCGAAGCTGACAACTACGCCGAATATCCACTGATCATCCTGAGCGAGGACGGAAAAAAAGAAGTCGCGCGGATTACTGCAGACGGGAATGGAACTTATCGCACTGCGTTGCCGCCGGGTGATTATGTTTTAGACGTGCAACGGCGTGCGCCCGGACACGTCCGCGCGAAACCACAGCGATTCACGGTTGTTTCAAACCAGACCGTCCGTATCGATATGGATATTGATACCGGCATTCGGTGACGTGCATTAGCTGGTGCCTTGCCAGCACGGGCTCATTCGCCAGTTTACGAAAAGTTCGCAGCGTGATTGACAAACAGTTCTAGTTGGGATTGAATAACGCGCGTTAGTTTCCTCCCTCGTCAGCAATTCTCTCGGCGAGGTGTTGTTCGGAAATTCGCATTGGTCAATCAGCAGTTGCATAACAATCCCCATCTATGGCGGGACATAGTAAGTGGTCGAAGGTCAAGCGGTTTAAAGGCGCGATCGACGCAAAACGCGGCAAGATCTTCAGTAAATTATCAAAGGAGATCACCATCGCGGCAAAGCGCGGTGGGGGCGATCCGACTGGCAATCCGCGTCTGCGTAGCGCGATCCAGGCTGCGCGCGTCCAGAGTATGCCGAACGATAATATTGAGCGCGCCATCAAACGCGGCACCGGCGAGGGCAAGGATGCGCAACAATTCGACGAGATCGTGTACGAAGGTTACGCGCCAGCAGGCGTGGCAATCATTGTCGAAACGGCGACAGACAATAAGAACCGCACGGGGGCGGAGATTCGAAGCATTTTCAATCAGCATAATGGCAATCTCGCCTCCACGGGAAGCGTTTCGTACATGTTTCACAGGAAAGGCCAAATCACCGTCCCCCGGTCAAGTATCGACGAGGATCGACTACTGGAGATTGCCTTGGAGGCCGGCGCGGAGGAGTTGACAAACGACGACGATCAGTATGTTATTCTTACTTCCCACGATCAGCTATACGCCGTAGCTGAAGCGCTCAAAAACGCGGGCGTAACCACCGATGGGCAAAAGTTTACATTCATTCCCGATACAACTATTGCGGTGCCCGACGAGACCGCCGCGCGTCAGGTGCTCCGCTTATGTGATGCGCTTGAAGACGACGACGACGTGCAAAACGTCTATTCAAATCTAGAAATTCCCGACGAATTGCTGGCCAGATTGCCGGCCTGAAAAACTATTGCTTGCAGGAGACGTGTTAAGGCGGGGCCGCGCCCCGAGATTTTAGCTTATGAACGAAGAAAACGAAAACCAACCTGTGCCGACTGAGTCTGGCTTGCCGGAGCAACGTCATCATCCCCCGCGCCGTCGTTTCCCGCGAAAGCGTTACAGAGACCGTGGCGATCGGTTCAGGCGCGATGACTCAGAAGAGTCGCCAAATTCTTCATCAGTTAATGCCAATCCTGGCAGCGCCGTTACTGATGTTGAGACCCTCGACCGACCGGCCTCAGGCGAGGGGGCGGAGGCTGCTGCCGAAGGTGGCGAACAAGTTCAGGCCGAACCGGAATTCGGCGAAGGTATCATTGAAATCTCGGGCAAGGGTTTCGGGTTCTTGCGCGACGCGAAGCGCAACTTCGTGCAAACGCCGCAGGATATTTTTGTAACCCCCGAAATTGTTCGCCGTTTCGCTTTGCGTGATGGGATGTGGATTTACGGTGAAACCCGGCGCGGCAGCCGCGGCCCGCAATTGGTGAAGCTGCTGAAGATCAATGGTGAAGAGCCTCCGAAATATCAGGGTCTCACGCCATTTGAGGAGTTGACCACAATCAATCCGAACAAACGGATCAAGCTCGAGACAGTGCCGGATCGTTTCACGACTCGGATCATGGACCTAATGACGCCGCTTGGTATGGGGCAGCGCGGTTTGATTGTCGCGCCGCCGCGCACCGGCAAGACAACGCTGCTGCACCACATAGCCGATGCAGTAGCAAAAAATCATCCGGAGGTCATTCTGATCATTCTGCTTGTCGATGAGCGTCCGGAGGAGGTCACCGATTTTCGTCGTTCGCATCCAACCGCTGAGCTGATGGCCAGCTCGAATGATGCCGACATCAAAAGTCACACCCGCATTTCGCAATTGGCGATCGAGCGCGCGAAACGCCTCGTCGAAGCAGGAAAACACGTGTTTATTCTTCTCGACTCAATCACGCGCACTGCTCGCGCATTCAATAATGCGATGGGCGGTGGAGGTCGCACAATGAGCGGCGGTATCGATGCGCGCGCCATGGAGACTCCGCGCAAGATCTTTGCAGCCGCGCGTAATACTGAGGAAGCCGGTTCTCTCACGATTGTTGCTACGGCATTGATCGAAACCGGCAGCCGCATGGACGACCTGATCTTTCAAGAATTCAAGGGCACCGGAAACATGGAAATGGTGCTCGACCGGAAAATCAGCGACCAGCGGATCTATCCTGCGGTGGACATTTTTCTGTCTGGCACAAGGCGGGAAGAGTTGCTGTTGCAACCGTGGGAACTGGAGAAAATCAATCTCATTCGGCGTGGCCTGGCTGGACACAAACCAGAGGAAGCGATTCAGCGACTGTTGATGTTTGTGAAAAAATTCCCGACCAATGCTGAGATGCTCAAGGGCATTCCGGGCTGATTGGTTCGCAGGCGATTGCCGGTCTTAACGCGATCGGACACAGTTCACAATTCGCTGTGCGCACTCGAAGGTTCTCCAAGAAAATCTACCGAAAAATCTTTGGGAGAAAGCGGCGGCGCGAGATTTCCGAGCTAAGCACTTCGAGGATTCATCAAAGTGTCCTTCGCGCGATCGCCACCGCGCCTGCCATGCCATCGAGCGGAGACCACCTCGATGTTGGCAGCGGGACCGGAGAATTGTTGCGGCTTGTTCGAGCGCATTATCCCTTTCGTTCTTTTGGCTGCGATTACACGGATGAATTGCTCTCTGTTCCGGGTCCCAGGATCGACACAGTCGATCTGAATCGCCAACCGCTTCCGTACAGCGATAATCGGTTCGCGCTGGTTACATGCATCGAAACAATCGAGCACTTGGAAAACTATCGGAAGGTCATCCGCGAAGTTTTCCGTGTTCTACAACCGGGGGGCGTCGCAATATTCTCAACGCCGAATATTTTGAATCTGCGTTCCCGTCTGCGCTATCTGTCGTCTGGCTTTTACAATTTATTTGGCCCCTTGGCCTCTGACGAATCCGACATTCACACCACGCGTGGCCACATCAACCCGGTCAGCTGGTTCTATCTATCGCACGCGCTTCTCAGTGCTGGCTTCCAGGATTTGAAAGTGACAGTGGATAAGTACCAACGCCGCTCCCTTCTGGCATTTCCGTTCTTAATCGTTCCTCTGCGCGCCACAAACTGGATCGTTTATCATCGTGACAAGAGCACCTACGGCACACTGGACGACCGAAATGCCTGGACTGTTCGAGCGATGAATTCGCGGGACCTGCTGCTTGGGCGAACGTTAATCGTTACTGCGGTTAAGCCGGTGTAATGTGCCGTTGGTAGAGTGTGTGAATCGCGTCGCGAGCATCGAGATAATCGCGACGGAAAGCGTCGAATTCATCATAGCCAAGGCGAATGCCAAACTTTCGTTGTTCTTCTGGATCGCTCGGAAGCGTTGAACCGCCTCTATTGTCATATCGACGCAGCACAAGTTCGCAGCGGCGCAGGAACGCATAAGAGCTTTTGAGCTTCGCAATTTCCGAGCTGCTTAGATGCCGGGCCTCGTGCATGCGATCGACGGCACGCTCCCAGTTTTGTTCCCAGATATTTCCGCGCATCTGCAATGCTTGAACGAGAAACTCCGCTTCTATGATGCCGCCGTTTCCGGTCTTCAAATCGAGAAAATCCGATCCGCTTCCGCGCTCACGCCGAATGCGCTCAAGCATGTCATCGATTTTTATGAAAAGATCGGCATCCTGGCATGCTCGACTCCATGCGTGTTTTGCAATCTTCACGAATTCGCTTTGCAACGACCCGCTGACACTGCGTGCGCGAGTCAGCGCCTGCAATTCCCAAGGCTGCGCTCGGCCTGCGTAGTACGCCTCGTAAGTTTCAAGAGAACAGACAACCGGGCCTTTTTCGCCTTCAGGACGCAGCCTTGCATCCAGCGCCCAGATGTTTCCCTCTGCAGTTGGCTGCGCCATGGCGATCATAAGATTCTGCGCGGCGCGCACGTCGTTGCCCACAAACAAAACGTCCAGGTCTGCGCCGTAGCTGATCTCGCGCCCTCCAAATTTTCCGAGCGCGATGACGGTCAACTGTTCACTTGCGAAAAGCTTCGCGACAAAAACCAGGCATGCTTCCGCGACATCGGAAAGCTCGGCAAAAGTCGCCGCTGGTTGGATAAGTCCCAGCACGTCGCGCAGGATGATGCGCAAGAGTTGCCTTTGCCGGTAGGCGCGTATTGGGTCGAGATTGTTTGCATCCGCGCCTAACGAATCGAGGCGCCTTAAATTCTCTGCTACGGACCGTGGTTCATCAAATGTTGGGTCTCGAGTGATATCCTCCAAAAGCTGCGGCCGGCGAATCAAAAGCTCGCTGGCAAAGCGGCTGGCATCGAAGGTTTTTATAACCAGCTCCAGCAATCGAGGATTTGCGACCAGGAGCTCAAAGAACAGACTGCGCAAACCATAACCCTCCACGAGGCGAACGAATTGATTCAGCGTCGCATCCGGGTCTGCAGTCTTTGCAAGCCATCCTAGCAAGTCCGGACGCAGCTTGCGAAAGATCTGGCGTGTGCGCGGCGCGATATGGAATCCGGCAGCGCCCTGTACGAGATCGGAAAGCGCCTTCGCGGCGCGTTTCTCATCGCTGAAAATTTCGAGATCGTTTGCCTTGGGCGATCCGGCCGGAGCCGTGGAGGTTCCTGAAACAATCCGTTGAAAAATCGGACGCACCGCGCGCATCTTTTCCTGCAGCGCCGCAGTGAAATCTTCACTGGACGGAAACCGAAGGCTGAGTGCGAGGCGTCGCAAGGCTCCCGCCTCTCGAGGAACGATATGCGTTTGCTGTTCGGCCTCTATCTGCAAACGATGCTCCACGCGGCGGAGAAATCGGTAAGTATTATCGCAAGTCAGCACTTCCTCGCGCGGAAGAAGATCCAATTGGCGAAGCGCTCGCAGCGCCTTGAGCATACCTGATTCCTGCAGGAACGGATGACGCGCTCCGTGGATAAGCTGTAACGTCTGCACGATGAATTCGATCTCGCGAATCCCTCCGCGTCCAAGTTTCACGTCGCGTTCCAGCTTGTCCGCGCCGACTATATCGCGCTCGATGCGCCGCTTGATACTGGCGATTTCGTCCAGCAGGTCGGGCGACGCGCTTTTGGGGTAAATAAAAGGCTGATGTTGCCGTAGGAATTCGTAGGCCAGCTCGCGGCTGCCGCCGATTC
>Ga0193713_1000388_pt1 | contig 14927 bp, 18 predicted proteins | sample H3a2metaG_FD_143054 | JGI IMG/M metagenome (GOLD analysis project Ga0193713, IMG submission 143054) | Soil microbial communities from a riparian zone of the East river system, Colorado, United States - H3a2 | ecosystem: Environmental > Terrestrial > Soil > Riparian zone | place: USA: East River... | reverse complement strand
GGGGGAATTCCACTGGCACAAGCACGACCGCGAGGACGAGTTCTTCTTCGTGCTCGAGGGCCGGCTCCTCCTCGACCTCGAGGGGAGAACGGTGGAGCTCGCGCCGCGCCAGGGCATCGTGGTCCCGCGCGGGGCGATGCACCGGACGCGGGCGCCGAAGCGGACGGTGGTCCTGATGGTCGAGGCCGCGACGATCGCGCCCACGGGGGATTGAATCATGGCACGACTCAGCAAGTTCGACCTCGACAACGCCCCGCCCGGGGCGAAGCCGATCTTCGAGGCCGTCTTCAAGAAGCGCGGGAACATCCCCAACATGTTCCGGACGATGGCGCACCGGCCGGAGATCCTCACGACGATGGACGCCCACTTCAAGGCGGTGATGGCGCCGACGACGCTCTCCGTGCGGTTGAAGGAGCTCCTCGTCCTGCGGGTCAGCGAGATCAATGGCTGCGACTACTGACTGGCGAGCCACACGAAGCTCGCCCTCGTCGGGGGCGCCACGGAAGAAGAAGTCGCGGCGGCCAAGCGCGGCGACGACTCGAAGTTCAGCGAGAAGGAGGCGGTCGCGATCCGCTGGGCGGAGCAGGTGACGGTCCAGTCGCTCCGGATCCCGGACTCGGAATTCGAGCTCCTGAAGTCCTTCTACACGGAAGGCGAGATCGTCGAACTCACCGCGGCCATCGGATTATTCAACTATTTCAATCGATTCAACAATGCGCTACACATGGAGATAACGGCCTAAACGAGCGATTCTCGATTCTGGATTCTCGATTCTCGGGCCGATCCGCAATCGAGAATCGAAAATCCAGAATCCATCCTACCGGGCCCGCGCCACCGCCGCCTTCCACCCCGCGTACAGACTGTCCCGTTCGCGCTTCGACATGCGCGGGGTGAAAACCCGGTCCACCTTCAGCGGATCCATCTCGAAGCCGACCGCCAGGCCCGCGAGTCGCGCCGCGCCGAGGACCGTGGTCTCGATGTTCCGCGGCCGCACGATCCGCGCGCCGAGAACGTCCGCCTGGAATTGCATCAGGAAATCGTTCACCACCGAGCCCCCGTCGACGCGCAGTTCCCGGATCCGCATCCCCGCGTCCTTCTCCATCGCCTCCACGACGTCGCGCGTCTGGTAGGCGACCGCCTCGAGGGTCGCCCGCGCGATCTCGGCGCGGCCCGAACCGCGGGTGAGACCGCAGATCACGCCGCGCGCGTTCATGTCCCAGTACGGCGCGCCGAGCCCCGTGAAGGCGGGCACGACGTAGACACCCCCCGTGGACGGAACCGTCACCGCGCTTCCGCGGGAGATTCCGAGCGCCTCCTCGAGCCACTGCACCGCCGCCCCCGCGATGAAGATAGACCCTTCAAGCGCGTAAACCGGCTCGCCGCGCGGACCGCAGGCGAGCGTCGTCAGCAACCCGTGGTGTGAATCAACCCGGCGCCGCCCCGTGTTCGCGAGGAGGAAACAACCCGTGCCGTAGGTGTTCTTGAGCGAGCCCGTCCGGACGCATCCCTGACCGAAGAGCGCCGCCTGCTGGTCGCCCGCGATTCCCGCGATCGGAATCTCCACGCCGAGAACTTGGCGGTCCGTGACGCCGAATTCCCCCGCCGAGGGGCGCACCTCGGGGAGCACGTGGCGCGGAATGCCGAAGAGCTCGAGCAAGTCGTCGCTCCAGGCGCGGCGGTCGATGTCGTAGAGCATCGTCCGCGAGGCGTTCGTGACGTCGGTCGCGTGGACGCGACCGCCCGTCAGTTTCCACAGCAGCCAGCTGTCGATCGTGCCGAACGCGAGCCGCTTCCGGCGTCCGACGCGGTCGAGAATCCAGCGCAGCTTCGTCGCGGAAAAGTAGGCGTCGAGCACGAGGCCGGTGCGGCGGCGGACGAGGGGCTCCGCCCCCGCGCGTCGCAGCCGCTCGCACATCGGTGCGGTCCGCCGGCACTGCCAGACGATCGCGGGGGCGACCGGCCGGCCCGCAATCCGGTCCCACACGACGGTGGTCTCACGCTGGTTCGTGATGCCGAGGGCGGCCACCGACCGGGAGTCCGGCGCGACCCGGCGGAGGAGCGCCCGCGTCACGCGCCAGATCTCTTCCGCGTCGTGCTCCACCCAACCCGGCCTAGGATAGGTCTGTGTAAAGTCGCGGCTTGCGGATCGGAGAACGCGGCCGCGCCGGTCCACCGCTTGGACCGTGACGCCCGTGGTCCCCGCGTCGATCGCAAGGAGGTGTCGCGCCATGGGGCGCGATTATAGAATGTCCCCTTCATGACGCTCACGATCCACTTCGACGGGCTCTGCCTGCCGAAGAATCCCGGCGGCGTCGCCACGTACGGGTTCGTGGCGAAGCGCGGTGCCAAGGTCCTCCACGAGGAGGGCGGGCTCGCAGCGCGGCCCTATACGCCGGAGGCGACCAACAATGTTGCCGAATACACAGGGGTCCTGAAGGCCCTGGAATGGGCGCTCGCGCAGGGATTCGACAAGGAGAAGGTCCTAGTCCGGGGCGACTCCCAGCTCGTCATCCGCCAGCTCAAGGGCGAGTACAAGGTGAAGTCGCCCTCGATCGTGAATCTCTTCAAGCGGGTGCGGGAGCTGGCCGGGCGATTCTCCTCGATCTCCTTCGAGTGGATCCCGCGGGAGGAGAACAAGGAGGCGGACGCGCTGACGAACCGGGCCTACGCGGAGTTCGGCGCGGGGAAACGGACGGAACGGCGACGCGAGGATGCTTCGGCCCGCATCCGCCGCGGATTCTCCATCGAGATCGAGACCCCTGCCGCCCCCGCGGCCGCGTTCCGGGCGCTGGGTCACGCGTCGATGCCGAAAGCGAAGGTCGAATCGTCCCTTCCCCCGAACCTCCTCATCCTGAACCACGACGATGGAGCGACGACCGTCCTGTCGGTCACGCGGCTGTCGGACGGCGCCCGGATCCGGTGCGAGCACGCGCGGCCCGCCGGGGAGGACGACGCCGCGGCGCTCCAGGCGGCCGAGCGGGCCTGGCACGCGGCGCTGCTCGCGCTCCAGTCGCGCCTGGAAGGGAGCCCGTGATAAATTTTGCTTTCGGGTTCCCGGCCCCTTAGACTTACAGCACCTTCTCTGCACGGAATCCCATGAAAAAGTTCGTCGGCGCGTTCCTGGTCGTCCTGGGCGTGATGGGCCTGGCCGGGTTCTCCGTCTGGGGCACGACCAAGGCCGGCGCCTCCGCCACGAACTATCATCCCCTGCTGCCGGTCCTCGCCATCGGGCTCGACTTTCCGCACGACACCCTGAAGCTGAGCGTCGCGATCGGCTTTCTCATTCTCGGCCTCTATTACGGATTCGGGGAGAGGGGGCCGAGTCCCCTGGCGCAGGTGTTCCTGCTGAACGCGCTCCTGCTCTGCTCCGCGCTCATCTTCGCGCTCGGCGCGTCGCACAATCCCCAGTACGCCGGGATCACGGGGATATTCGCCGCGGCGGCGCTGCTCCAGGCGCTCGTCGGCCTGGTCCTGCTCTTCTTCGCGGTCTCGGAGCGGCCCGTCGGGGGGATGGGACTCACCCTGGGCGGAGTCCTCTACGTTTCCTCCGCGGCGATCGGGGCGGTCATCTACCTGAGCGGGAAGGCGTAGCGCCATGCCCATCAAGAGCTGCACGCGGTGCGGGCTCAAGGTGCTCGTGGACGCCTCGCAGGCCGCCTCCGACACCTACCTGTGCCCGCGGTGCGTCTCCGAGGCCAAGGGGTCGGGGGCCGCGACCAAACCGGCGGGGTCCGCCAAGCGCTCCTCGGTCAAGGTCGCCTGCCCCTATTGCGGCGCTTCGTTCTCCGGCTCGATGCCGTCGCGTCCCGCGAAGGGCGGATGCCCCGTCTGCCAGAAGGAGCTCGTCCTCCTCCCGGACGGGACGATCCAGGCGGCGGCGTCCTTCAACTTGAGCGCCTGGCAGAAGCAGCGGGCGGCGAAGAAGGCCGAGTCGACCCCGCCTCCGCAGGCGCCGGCTCCCGAGGAAGCGATGCCCGCGGCGGCGGATCCCATCGGCGGCTCGACGATCCTCGACATGGGCGGCCCGCCCCCGGCGGCCGCGTCGATGCCGACGCTGGAAGAGGGCCCGATGGAATTCCCGGGCGGCCTCGGCGGCGAGAGCATGCTCGGGATGGGCGGCCAGACCGCGGCCCCCGCGCCGCGTCCGTCGATCGACGAGCCCGAGCCGGCTCCGGAGCCTCCTCCCGAGGAACCGGCCCGGAGTTACGACGAGCCCGAGCCTCCTCCGGAGGACGACCTGGGCGGAGAGACGATTCTCGATTCGGATGGCCCGCGGGCCGTGGAGTTGCCGGAGCCCTCGCTCGACGAAAGGTTTCCGGACCAGGACCTGCTGCGCGAGACCATGCCGGGCATGGACCGGCCGCCCGCGGCGGAGACCCCGGTGCCGCCGCCGACGCCCCCGCCGGTTCCCGAGGAGGAGACCGCGCCGGCTCTCGAGTCGGACGAAGGCGCCGAACCTGCGGTACGCGATTCGGAATATTCGCGGACGGAGGAACCGGAGCCGTCTCCTCCCCCGGTGGAGGAGCAGCCCGCCGAGGAGCCGGCCGAACCCTCGATGGAGAGTTCGACGGAACTTCCGGACAACCTGGGCGGGTCGACGATGCTGGGCATCGGCGGCTCGGACGACATGGCGCCGCCGAGGCCGGAGCCGATTCCCACCATCGAGGAGTCGCCGCCGGAGGCGGTGCCGATCCTGGCGAAGGACCTGGCGCCGATCGAATTGCCGCCTCCCGATGAGCCCGCGGCCGCCGAACCTCCGGCCGACGCGCCTTCGGCCGAGCCGTCGGAGGCCAAGCCGTACGTCTACGGTCCCATCGCGCGCGTGGCGCGGAAGATTCCCGGGTCGATGGGGCCGCCGCCCCCGCCGGCAACCGTCCCAAGGGGTCCGATTTCATCCGGGCCGCTGCCGCCGCCCCCTCCGCCTCCGACGTCGAGCCAGCCGGTCCTGGGAAGCGATTTCCGCATCGCGACGGCGCCGCCCCCGCCGAAGTCCCCGCTCTCCGAAGCGGCCAAGGCGGCGGGTGTCAAGCCGTCGCAGATGGGGATGCCGCCGGCGCGGCCGAACATGTTCCGCGTCATGCTGGCGTGGATCCTCCTCCTCCTGCCCCTGGCGGCCGGCTTCCTGCTTTACTCCATGCAGAAGACCTCCGCGGTCGAGAAGATCATCAAGAAGCTCTCGGACGAGGTGAGCCCCGGATTCCGCAAGATGGACGAGGAAATCAAGAAGGCGATCACGAAGACGGCGGAGCCCGCCGATCCCGCCCGGAAGTAGCCCGGACATCTGTGGGCGGGCCGCTTCCAGTTCCCAGATTCCAGATCCCAGCCCCTGAAGCTGCAAGCTTCAAGCCCGAAGGGAATGGGGAAGCGCCACTGCGGAGGGGGTAGGAATCGGCGAGGGAGATCTTCACCCGGCCGCACGACCCGACACGCCGGAGCCGGATCGAATCAGCGCTTGAGGAGCGCCGCGCGAACTTCGCGGATTACGTCGGCGTACTTTTCCTCGAAGGTCTGGCCCTTCCCCGTGTCGGGCAGCTTCACCGGCTCCGCGGGCTTGGGGGTGTCGGTGGGCATGGGCTCCGCGGGCTTCGGAGGTTCCGGTTTCGGCGGTTCGGGCTTGGGCGGCTCCTGGGGCTTCTCGGCCGCCTTCGCCGCGGCTTCCTTCTCGGCGGCCGCTTTCGCCGCCGCTTCCTTTTCCGCCGCTTCCTTCGCGGCCGCCGCCTTGGCGGCGGCTTCCTTATCCGCCCCTTCCTTCGCCGACGCGGCCTTGGCGGCCGCTTCCTTGTCCGCCGCTTCCTTGTCGGCCGCCGCTTTCGCGGCCGCTTCCTTGTCCATGCCCGCCTTCGCCGCGGCTTCCCTTTCGGCGGCTTCCTTGGCCGCCGCTTCCTTCTCGGCCGCTTCCTTGGCCGCGGCCTCTTTCTCCGCCGCCTCCTTCGCCGCCGTCATCTCCCCCTCGAGGCGCTTGACCTCCTCCTCCTCCTTCGAGCGCTGCTCGCGGAGGGTCTTCTCCTGCCCCTCGAGATCCGCGAGACGGGCGGTCTTGTCGTCGGAAGCGGGCTCCGACGCGAGGGCATCCTTCCCCTCCTGGATCTTCCCGAGCTGGGCGTCGAGGGTGACGATGCGCCGCTGGGCGTCGTCGATGGCCTTCCGCTGCCGGACATCGGGGTCGGCGAGGCTGCATCCGGCCACGAAGGCCAGGGCGAAGAGGGCGGCGGCGATTCGGCGCATGGTCAATCCTCCAAGGCGGGACCGGGCGTCACTGTATCCCGGACGCCCGGGCGGGTCAATTTCCCGTCGCAATTTCTCTCAGCGCCCCGGCGGCCGCCGCGACGTCCGCGGGGGTGTTGAAATATCCGAAGCTGAAGCGCACCGTCCCCTTCGGAAAGGTCCCGAGAAACCGGTGGGTCCCCGGCGCGCAGTGAAGGCCCGGCCGGCACGCGATGCCGTACCGCTCGTCGAGCGCCGCGCCGACCTCGCCCGGCTCCCGGCCCTGGATTGACAGTGAGACGGGGCCGATCTGTTTCGCGGGACTCCTGCCGCTCCAGACGGTGATCCCGGGAATTCGTCTCGCCTCCTCGGCGAACCGGAGGGCGAGGTCGCGCTCGTGGGCGCCGATCTTCGCCACGCCCTCGCGCTCGAGGAATTCCAGCCCCGCGGCGAGCCCCGCGAGGCCATGCGCGTTCGGCGTGCCTCCCTCGAGCCGGAAGGGCATGGCCTCGGGCTGGAGCTCGCTCTCGGCCGCGAAGCCCGTTCCCCCCTCGCGGAAGGGGCGGAGGGAAAGCCCGGCGCGGACGTACAGGACGCCCGTGCCCATGGGTCCGAGGCATCCCTTGTGCCCGGGGAAAGCGACGAGATCGAGCTGCTGGGCTCGCACGTCGATCGGCACGACCCCCGCCGTCTGGGACGCGTCGAGGAGGAGGACCGCGCCGTGACGCATCGCGAGGTCTCCCAGCGCCGCGGCGTCGTTGACCACGCCGAGGACGTTCGAGCCGTGCGTCACCGCCACCAGGCGCGTGGCCGGCGTCAGGGCCCCGCGCAGGGCGTCGACCGACAGGCTTCCGTCGGGCTCCGCGGGGAGCCGCGTGACCGCGATCGCCCCCGCCTGCTCCAGCGCCGCGAGGGGCCGGTTGATCGAGTTGTGCTCGAGGACCGAGGTCACCACGTGGTCTCCCGGGCGGAGGATTCCCTTGATCGCGATATTGAGGGCGTCCGTGGCGTTCAGGGTGAGGACAATCCGGTCGGGAGATTCCGCGTTGAGGAGATTCGCGACCCGGGCGCGCGCCTCACCGACTTTCGCCTCGGCCGCGACGGCCATGCGGTGGCCGCTCCGCCCGGGATTGGCCGCGGCGTTCCGTGCGAATTCGTCGAGCGCGCGGTAAACGGACTCGGGCTTCGGCCACGTCGTCGCCGCGTTGTCGAGGTAGATCATGCCGGGCTCCGGCGGAACCTCCGTCGCACCGCGAGCCCCGCCCCGCCGACGATGATCCCGACGATGGCATATCCGGTCGCCAGGTCGCCCCACCCCGGAATGCGGACGTCGGCATAATCCGCCAGGTGGGCCCGGTAGAGCGACCGGAAATCGCGCAGGACGTCCATACCGAAGAGCGACGATGCCATTCCGGCCCAGGGACTCACGGAGAAGCAGAGGTTGATGCGCGGCGCGATCGCGGCGAGTTGATTCCTCTGGATCGCGTCGTCGACCGCCTGCGGCGCGAGAAAGACGGAGCCCGCCAGGAGGCACGCGACAAGTCCCGCGGCGACTTGTCCCATCGCGAGATGGATTCCTGTGGCCAGGAGGGTGAACGAACTGGCGAGCAGGACCACACCGAGGAGAACCGCCATGCCCGCGCCCGAAATCAGGCCGAAGAGCACCACGAGCGCGCAGAGGGCCGCATGGGCGAGCGTCGCGGCTTTCCATCCCGGTTTCCACGCCAGAAGGGCCGGGGCCAGGAGCGCCGCGGCCAGGGGCAGGGCGAGAGCGGCGATCCGGAAGGCGATCACGCTGACAGTTTAGCAGATTCCCTTTCAGGGCCTCGGCTTGGCGTTCAGCGTGGTCAGGTAGCGCGCGAGGAGGTCGTGCTCGCCCGCGGTGAGCTTGACGTTGCCGCGATCGATCATTTCCTGGATGTGCCTTCGCCACGCGTCGTCGGCGAACGAGTCGACGTCGTACAGACGGTGGCACCCGCCGCACTTGTCGATGTAGAGGCGCCGGCCGTCCCGCAGGTCGCGCAGGAGCAACGCGTCCCCTCCCGCGTCCACGGGCTCGGGCTCCGGGATGAAGGCGGCGCACGCGGAGAGGAGCGCCGCGAGGGCCGCCGCCAGGGGCCAGATCCAGAACCGCCGCAGGGACATCGCCGCTCCGATCAGAAGTGGATGCCGAAGATCAGCCGGATCTCGTACCGTTCCTGGCCGTCGAGGACCAGTCCGGTGTTCTCCTTGATGTCGACCTGCTTGAGCAGCGTGAGCGTCGCCCACCAGCCGGGGCTCGACACGTGGAGGTTCGGCCCGACGAAGTAGGAATGATTCTCGGTCGCCGAGAAACTTCCCTCGAGGTCTTGCCGGGCGACCGCTTCGAGACCGACATTCACGCCCGATCCCACGTCGCAGGACAGGCCCGCGGTGTGGGCGATCTGCGACCCCTTCTTCCAATCGGTTTCGCCCGAGGGGTCTTCCTCTTTCTCCCAGGCCAGTTCGAGGACGAGGTTGTAGGCGAACGACACGGGGCCGAGTTCGCGGCTGACGACCATCTTGGTTTCCAGCTCGACCTCATCCTCGCGGACGCTGACCTCGGCGTACGCGAGGAGCCCGACGGGAAAAATCCCGGCGTCCGTCAGCCGGTATTTCCACTCGCTCGAGACGCCGTCGAACTTGAGATCCCGCTCGTTGTCGAGGCCCGACACGCCGTCGGCCCGGAGATATTCGAAGTTGAGGTAGAGCGCGGTGGTCAGCCGGTCCGTGAGGCCGTATTCCAGCTCCTCGCGGAAATCGATCCGGAGGAAAGTCCCGTCTTCCTTGCCGGTGCGGAATGTGGCCCAGTGCTCGGACTCGAAGACCCCCTTCGGAAGGGTTTTCGCCTCGTAGCTGTAGGTGTACTTCCGTTCGTCCGCACCCGCGGGGAGGGCGGCCAGGGAGAGGACGCCGAGCGCGATCCACACCAGGGGCGCGGTTCTCATGGGAAAAAGTCCACCAGGGATACGGGTGAAGTGAGGCGCCATTGATATTGAGACTCAGTCTCAGGAATGTCTCGATGAGCGCGAGGGGAGCGCATGGAAATTCCTAGTTCCGGCCCCGGGGACGGAGCGGGGCCAGGGCGCAGCCGGAGCAGGCGCCCCCGCGCCGGAGGAGGCGGAGCGCGCGAACCCCGAGCCAGCCGGAGGTGACCGCCACGAGCGCCAGGGCGAGGAGCGACTGGATCATGATCAGGCTCCCCAGCCTGCCGCCGAGGCGGCGCGGTAGACGGCGAAGGCGGCGACCCACGCGAGGCCCGTCATGACCCCGAGCTGGAGGAGCGCCCACCTCCACGATCCCGACTCGCGGAAGACCGTCACGACCGTCGAACTGCAGAGCATCGCGTAGACGAAGAAAATCATGAGCGAGAGCCCGGCCGCGAGCGTCCAGTGCGGGCGGCCCGTCGCCGGATCGCGTTCGGCCTGCATCCGGGCCTTGAGCTCGGTGGGGTCGTCCGCCGCGCCCTCCACGCCGTAGACCGTCCCCATCGTGCCCACGTAAACCTCGCGGGCGCTGAAGAAGGCGGTGAGGATGCCGATCCCGGTTTTCCAGTTGTGCCCGAGGGGCTTGAGCGCGGGCTCGACGATCTTCCCCGCGCGGCCGGCGTAGCTTTCCTCGAGCTGGCGCGCCGGATCGGCCGACCGGGGATGATGCTCGAGGAACCAGAGCAGGACCATGATGCCGAGGATCACCGTCCCCGCGCGGCGGAGAAAAGCCCGCACGCGCTGCCAGAGCTGGATCCCGGTCGTGCGCCACGTCGGCCAGCGGTACGGGGGGAGTTCGACCAGGAAATCGGTCCGGGCGGGCCGGCGGCGGGCCCGCCGCAGCACCCACGCCAGCGTGAAGGCCGATCCCGCGCCCAGGACGTAGAGCCCCAGGAGCACGAGCGCCTGCACCCACGGGGCGGCCAGGATCACGACGCCGATCAGGCAGGAGTAGACCGGCAGGCGCGCGCTGCAGGTCATGAGCGGCGCGACGAAGATCGTCACGAGCCGCTCGCGCACGTCCGGAATCACCCGCGTCCCCATCACGCCCGGCACGGCGCAGGCCATCGAGCCGAGCAGCGGCACGAATCCCCGGCCCGAGAGTCCCGCCGCCGCCATCGGCCGGTCGAGGAGGAGCACCGCGCGCGACAGGTATCCCGTGTCCTCCAGGATCCCGAGGAAGATGAAGAGGAGCGCGATCTGCGGGAGGAAGACCACCACGGCGCCGACGCCCTCGAGGACGCCGTCGCTGAGGAGGCTCGACAGATCCCCCGGGCCGAACCCGGCGACTACCCCGCGCTGGAGGGCCGCGATGCCCGACTTGATCCAGTCCATCGGAAACTGCGCCAGCCAGAACATGGCCACGAAGACGAGGGCCATGACCGCGAGGAAAATCGCGTAGCCGGCCACGGGATGGGTGAAGGTCCGGTCGAGCCGGCGGGTCCAGTCGCGTCGCGGATCGGGCGGAGCGCGGCGAATCGCCAGGCCGCAGATCTCCGCGATCCGGCGACGACGGGCACCGACGACGAGATCCCGCAGGCGTCCCCCGGTCTCGATCCCCCGCTCCTTCCGGAGCGCCTCGCGGACGCCGTCGGGTATTCCATCCGCTTCGGGCCCTTCGATGAGCGCGTCGGCGATCTCGGCGTCGCCGGGAGTTCCCGGCCATGCCCCGCGGAGCCGGTCGCACATTCCGTGGAGGGGCTCGGGCAGCGGCACGGGCGGGACCCGGGGAAGGAGAGTCGCCCGGGCGATCTCCGCCTTCAGCTCGTCCATCCCCTCTCCGCGCGTGGCGACCGTCCGCACGACGGGGACGCCCATCTCTCGCGAGAGCGCTTCACGGTCGATCGTGATCCCCGCGCGCTCCGCCTCGTCGGAGATGTTGAGGCACGCGACGACGGGGACGCCGAGCTCCCGCACCTCGAGAAGGAGGTAGAGGCCGATCTCGAGGTGGAGGGCGTTCAGGATGACGACGGCCGCGTCGGGCGCGGGAGTGTCGGCGCGGCGTCCGAGGAGGACGTCCACCGCGATGCGCTCGTCCGGCGACCGGGGGGCGAGGCTGCGCATGCCGGGCAGGTCGATGACGCGCACCTCTTCCCCATCCGCGAGATGGGCCCGGCCCACGCGCCGTTCGACCGTGACTCCCGGATAGTTGCCGACGCGCTGGCGAAGGCCGCTGAGCCGGTTGAAGAGGGTGCTCTTGCCCGTGTTGGGATTGCCCACGAGGGCCACGGTCCGGAGGGCCGGGGGAGCGGCGACGGTCATGGCTTGGATCCCCGGACTCGGATCGATCGCGCATCGTCCCTGCGGATCGCGAGGAGGAAGCCCTCGCGGTCGAGGACGATCGGACCACCGAGGGGGATCGCCTGGACCACTTCCACCTCGGCGCCCGGGAGAAGCCCGAGCTCCGCGAGTCTCGTGCCGAGGGGGCCGTCGACGCCGTCGATAACGACGCGGGCGCCGGCCGGGGTCCGGTCGAGCGTCTCAGTCATTCCGTTCCGTCCTCGCCGGTGCCGGCGCTCGGCCGCGGCAGCGGCGGCAGTAGCCGAAAATCTTGTGGCTGTGGTACATCGCGGTGAAGCGGTAGCGGCGGGTGACCTCGTCCTGGAGGCTCTCGATGCGCGGCTCGCGGAACTCGATGACGGCGCCGCAGGAGATGCAGTACAGGTGGTCGTGATGGGGACGGCCGATCGCGCGCTCGTAGACCTTGTGGCCGGATCCAAAATCGTGCTCGTCGAAGAGCCCGGCGGTGCGAAGGATGGCGAGCGTCCGGTAGACGGTCGCGCGGCCCACGGGGGTGCCGTCCTTGCGGAGGAGCTGGATGAGATCGTCGGCGGCGAGGTGGCCGCCGGTGGAGAGGAGCTTCTCGGCCACGAGGCGGCGGGGCCGGGTGAGCTTCAGCCCCCTTCCCCGCAGGCGGTCCTGGAAGGTCCCGAGGTCGACGCGCATCCCTGGTTCTCTAATTGAGACTGAGTCTCAGTCTCCGAAACTAAGAATAGCCCCTTTCGCGAGCCAAATCAAGTGGATTCCGGACTCCGGCGTCAGCGGGGCGCGCGGCACGCATCGCACAGGACGGCCCGGCCCTGGGGGGGCGGCGCGGGGAGCGCGACCTCGATCCCGCAGGAGGCGCACAGCGTGATGTGGCCCGGCCCCGGCGGCCGGCGGGACCGCCGGGCCTCGGCCCGGCACGGCGGGCAGCGGCGGGGTTCGTGCTCGTAGCCCCGGCGGACGTGCTCCCGCTGCTCGGCCGCCGAGAAGATGAACTTGAGGCCGCAGTCGACGCAGGTCAGCGTGCGGTCCTCCTCCATCGCCCCACTATGGCGCGCCCCCGCGCCCTTTTCAAGGTGGCGCCGGAACGGGTGGTCCGGTACAACTACAGGACCCGTCACGGCCGGCCCCTCCCCCGGCTCGAGAAAGGAGCGGCGACCCCTTAATGCCCGGAGACCTGTGGCTGGTCCTCCTCGGCTTCGGGGTCGGAACGCTCGGGACGCTCATCGGCGCCGGTGGCGGATTCATCCTCGTCCCCGCGCTGATCCTGATCTACCCGGGGGACAAGCCGGAAATCGTCACCGCCGTCTCGCTCGCCGTCGTCTTCTTCAACGCCTTCTCCGGGACGATCGCCTACGCCCGCATGAAGCGGATCGACTACAAGTCCGGCATCCTGTTCACCATCGCGGGAATCCCGGGGGCGTTGCTCGGCGCCCACACGATCTCGTACATTCCGCGCCGTTCGTTCGAAATCCTCTTCAGCGTCCTGATGTTGGCCGTGGCGGTCTACCTGATGATGCGGCCCGGGCGTGACCTGGTCGCGTCGGAGCCCCCTCCCCCGCCGCCCTCGCCCGATCCCGCCGCGCGGCCACCCTTCCTCACCCGCCGACTCAAGCTCGGCATGGTCCTCAGCCTTTTCGTCGGCTACATCGCGAACCTGCTGGGCATCGGCGGCGGCATCATCCACGTGCCGGCGCTCATCCACCTGTTGAAGTTCCCCGTCCACGTCGCGACGGCGACTTCCCACTTCATTCTCGCGTTCCTCGCGCTGGCGGGGACGATCGAGCACGCCGCGCACGGGGACTTTGCCGAAACGGCCTCCCGCACGGCCTTCCTCGCTCTCGGCGCCGTCGTCGGCGCGCAGGTCGGGGCTCGACTGTCGACGCGGATCCGCGGCCCATGGATCGTCCGGGGTCTCGCCGTGGCGCTCGGTCTCGCTGGGATCCGCATCCTCTTCATGGCCGCCGGGCGTCATCCATGACGAGAATCGTCACCCTGGGAGGTGGAACGGGACAGGGGCAGCTGCTCCGCGGACTTTCGCGCCGGGGCCTCGACGTGACCGGGATCGTCGGCGTCACGGACAACGGCGGGCACAGCGGGCATCTCAGGAGGGAGTACGGTCTCCCGGCGGTCGGGGATGTGCGGAATTGCCTGACCGCGCTGGGCGATCGCAGGAATGTCCTCCGACAGGTCCTCGACATCCGCTTCGGGACGGGAGAGCTCGAGGGCGCCAGCCTGGGCAATCTGATCCTCGCGGCGCTGACAACCGTCGAAGGCTCTCTTACCAAGGCGGTATCGAAGCTGGCGGCTTTGTCCGGAGTCCGGGGAACAATCCTCCCGGTTTCCGAGGACTCGGGTCAGATCGCGGCGCGTCTCTCGACCGGCAAGACGATCCGCGGCGAATGGGAGATCATTCGAAGGAAGCCCCGGAGTCGCATTATCCGGGTTTTTCACAAGCCGCCGATCGTGGCCACGCCGCAGGCCCTGCACGCATTAAAGCGGGCGGACCTCGTTGTCCTGGGCCCGGGCTCGCTGCGGACGGCGCTCGTATCGATCCTGCTCGCCACCGGAGTGCGCGCGGCGCTGCGGGGAAAGCGCGTGGCCTACGTGCTCAACATCCTCACGCAGGCGGGCCAGACGGACGGATTCACCGCCCGCGACCACGTCGATGAAATCGCGAGGTACCTCGGCCGCCCGCCCGACAGGGTGATCGCGAATACGAAAAGACCGCCCGCATGGGCGATCGGGGACGCCGATTGGGTGGATCCCTCGGGACTTGAGACCCGCGGAGGCGACCTGCTTGAGAAGGTGAGGCGAAGGGACGCCCATCGCCGCGCCCGTCCCGCTCGATTCGTCGCGGGCCCGCACCTCGTCCGGCACGACCCCGCGAAGCTGGCCCGGGCCGTAATGGAGGTCCTTCAATAGCCCGGAGGCTTCGGTCCCGGCGTGTACTCGCTCATGTGCCTGGGATCGATCTTCCCTTCGACGTGGCGCCGGGCCGTGGCGTAGTAGCGCATCGCCCGATCCTCGAACGTGGCGAACTGCGCGTCGGTGACTTTCCCGATCTCCTTCGCGGGTACGCCCGCGACGATCGATCGCGGCGGAACTTTCTGGTTCTCCCGGACGAGCGCGCCGGCCGCGACGATGCATCCCTCGCCGATCTCGCTCCCCGCGAGGAGCGTGGAGCCCATCCCGATCAGGCACTTGTCCGCGATCGACTTGCCGTGGATCACCGCCGCGTGGCCGATCGTGACGAACATCCCGATGGTCAACTCGAGGCCGGGGTCGCAGTGGAGGACGCACAGGTCCTGGATGTTCGTGTAGTCGCCGACGGTAATGGGAGCCATGTCGCCGCGGAGGACGGCCCCGTACCAGATGTTGACGCCTTGTGCCAGACGTACGTCACCAACCACGGTGGCGTTCTCAGCGACGAATACCCCGTTCTTGTCGACG
>Ga0193713_1000387_pt1 | contig 14935 bp, 17 predicted proteins | sample H3a2metaG_FD_143054 | JGI IMG/M metagenome (GOLD analysis project Ga0193713, IMG submission 143054) | Soil microbial communities from a riparian zone of the East river system, Colorado, United States - H3a2 | ecosystem: Environmental > Terrestrial > Soil > Riparian zone | place: USA: East River... | reverse complement strand
CGTGACAACAATGGCGACTCTGATTTCTGGGTGCGGGACCTGGCGGGTCTCTACGGGCTGGTGCCGAGCCCGGACGGGAAGGCGGACGCGGCTCCTGGGAAGGCCGATTCCGTCGACATCCTCAAATTGATCGACCCGGAGCTCGCGGCCGCCGACGCGACGAAGGGTCGTCGGGACTATCCCCAAGCACCTGCGGCGGATTCTGAACCGTATGGGGGATACCTCTTCGTCGCGCTGAAATTCGAGGTGATCGGGGGCACGGCCACCGTGTTGGACGACGGGAAGGGGCGGAATGCGGACTGCTTCGCCTTCCTGGCTTATCCCGCCGAATACGGGGTGACCGGGAAACGATCCTTCATCGTCAATGAGGACAACACTATCTGGGTCCAGGATCTCGGGGACCGTGAGGTGGACACGTTCCCGGCCGCTCCCCCGGCGCTCGGATGGTCGAAGGTGGATTGATCGGAGACCGCGAGAAAACCATCTGGCGTTGATGCGAGCATCAAGCTCCGAGGGTCAATCTTCAAGCAGGCTGAATCCTCTGTCCCGTGCCGCCGTTCCGTTGTAATCTCAATGGAATGGCGATCCAGGCCAAGCTCAAGACCGAGATTCCCCCGGCCCTCCAAGGGGCCCGCATCCCGCGCCACATCGCCATCATCATGGACGGGAACGGCCGCTGGGCGCGCGCCCAGGGTTTCCGCCGCGTCTTCGGCCACGAGTCGGGAGCGGAGTCCGTCCGTGAAATCACCCGCGAGTGCGCCCGCATCGGGGTCGGCCGCCTCACGCTCTACGCGTTCAGCGCCGACAACTGGAAGCGGCCCCGCCGCGAGGTCGACTTCCTCATGATGCTCCTCAAGAAATACCTCGTCGAGGAGCGGGGCGAGATCATGGACAACAACATCCGCTTCACCGCGATCGGGCGGCTCGAGGCTCTGCCGGAGGACGTCATTCGTGAATTCGAGCAGACGCGCGCGATGAGCGCCTCCAACGCCGGCATGACCCTCAGCCTCGCGCTCAACTACGGCGCCCGGCAGGAGATCATCGACGGGATCCGCCGCCTTGCGCGCGATGTCCGCGCCGGCAAGGTCCCGCCCGAGGGCATCGACGAAGCGATCTTTTCGGCTTATCTCTACGACCCCGCGGCGCCCGACCCGGACCTCCTCATCCGCACCGGGGGCGACGTCCGGGTTTCCAATTTCCTCCTCTGGCAGATTTCCTACACGGAGTTGTACGTCACGCCGTTGAAGTGGCCCGAATTCCGGAAGGCCAACCTCCACGAGGCCATCGCGGATTACTCGCGCCGCGACCGGCGCTTCGGGGCCATCCGCGAAACCGAATGAACCGGATACTGATCCGGGTCGTCGGAGCGCCGCTCCTCCTGGCCGCGCTCGCGGGCTGCCTCTTCCTCGATCAGCATTCCAAGTACCCGATCGCCATCACCGTCGTCCTCGCGCTCTTCGCCGCGGTTTCGCTCCACGAGCTCTGCTCCATGGCCCGGCTCAAGGGGATGCGCCCCGCCGAAGCGGTCGGGATCGTCGCCGTCCTGCTTTCGTACATGCCCTGGCTCGGGATCAAGGCGCCGTGGCTGTCGCTCGAAGTGATTGCCCTGGCCACGACCGGGGCGGTCCTGCTTCTGCTCGTCATCCGGTATCGCGATTTCACTCCCCTGGACGCGGGCTACACGATGTTCGCCTTCGGGTACGTCTCGCTGCTCCAGTTCGTGCTCCGGGGCGCGCCCGACGATCCAGGGCACCGCCTCCTCTGGCTCCTGTTCCTGCTGGCGGCCAACAAGGGATCGGACATGGCCGCGTACGTGGCGGGAAAGCTGGCGGGAAGGCACAAGATGGCGCCTTCGATCAGTCCGAACAAGACCTGGGAGGGAGCGATCGCGGGGCTCGTCGGGGGGACGCTCCTTGGGGGCTGGGCCCTGGCCGGGCTGAAGGACGCAGGTGGGAGATCTGGTAAAATCAGCCGTGAAGCGCTGGGCGGGCGTGAAGGATTCCGGGCGGCTCCTGCCCGAGTTCGGCGGCGCGCTCGACATGGTCGATTCCTTCATCCTCAGCGCGCCGGTCGCCGCCGTCCTGGTAGATCTCCTCCTCTGACATGGAACGGGCCATCCCTCTCGAAAGCCGCGACGAGGCCTCCCGCCTCTTCGGGGTGTACGACGTGAACCTCAAGCGCATCCGGGAAAAGACGGGCGCCAAGATCACCCTCCGCAACGGGGCGATCCACATCGCGGGCGCCCGGCCCGCGGTGGAGGAGGCCTTCCGCGCTTTCACGCGGGTCCGCGAAATCATCGAAGCGCGGGGACAGCTCGCCGAGGACGACCTGGAACAGGTCCTGGAGCCGCGCTCCAAGTCGCGCGAGGCCGTCCCCGGCGGCCACGTGCCGGGGGCGATCTTCCGCCGGTTCGCGGAGGTTGAGGCGAAATCCGAGGGGCAGAAGAACTACCTCGCGGAGATCGACACCAACGACATCGTCTTTTCCATCGGCCCCGCCGGGACGGGAAAAACGTTTCTCGCCGTGGCGAAGGCGGTCCAGCGGCTGAAGGCGGGGCAGGTGCGGAGAATCGTGCTCGTGCGGCCCGCGGTCGAGGCGGGGGAGCGGCTCGGCTTCCTCCCCGGCGACATCCAGGCCAAGGTCAACCCCTACCTGCGGCCGATCTACGATTCGCTCAACGCCTTCCTCGAATTCGGCCAGCTCGCGCGGCTGATCGCGGGGGACGTCGTGGAAATCGTGCCGCTCGCCTACATGCGGGGCCGGACGCTCGACGAGGCCTTCATCATCCTCGACGAGGCGCAGAACACGACGAGCGAGCAGATGAAGATGTTCCTGACCCGCATGGGGGGCCGGTCCAAGATCGTCGTCACGGGCGACATCACCCAGATCGACCTCCCGGTGGGGAAGACAAGCGGCCTTGTCGAGATCCGCGACATCCTCAAGGGCATCCCGGGAATCTCCTTCGTCCACCTGACGCGGGCCGACATCGTCCGCCACCCGCTGGTCCAGCGCATCGTGGACGCGTATGAGCAGAAAGGAAGACGGAGATGAAAACCCGGATTGCCAGGGCATGAGAGCCCATTACCCTCGACTGAGATTGCCGATTTCTGATTCCCGATTGCAAAGGCGGGGCCGGCAATCCGCTATCGGGAATCGGCAATCTGCCCATGAGTGAATCTCCACCGTCGGGGACAGGGCGTCCGTCGGCCATTCAACCCCAAGTTCAGCTTGAGCGGCGCGTCACGCCCTTCTTCGCGACCCTCTTCTACGGGTTCATCGCGGCCGCGGCGTGGATCTGGCTCACCGTCGGGGCGCATAAGGATCCCATCGCCCTGTGGACCCCGGCCTCTTGGGTTCGAGATCTCGCGGTGGGGCTCGGCGGCGGCGTCGCCCTGACGGGCGCGTGGACCCTGCTTCCCCGCGGTTGGGGCCCGGCGCGGGAGCTCGAACGCGAGTTCGGCTGGATCCTCGGCGGCCAGCGGACCGGGGAGATCCTCTACCTCGCGCTGCTGAGCGGTGTCGCCGAGGAATTCCTCTTCCGCGGGGCCATGCACCAGGCGGCGGGGCCCGTGCTGTCGACCATCCTTTTCGCGGTGGTCCACTGGCCTGTAAACTGGTCGTTCCGCCTGTGGCCCTTCCTCGCCCTCGCGGCGGGGGCGGTCCTGGCGGCCGAGCGGATGTGGACCGGGTCGCTCGTGGCCCCGGCCGTGACCCACGCCGTGGTCAACGGCGCGAACCTGTTCCGCCTCGCGAACAAGTACCGGGTGTGGAAAGAATGAGCCGCGATACCTACGAATCGCCCTTCGTCGAGCGTTACTCGACGCCTGAGATGCTCCGGCTCTTCTCGAATGACACCAAGTTCCGGACGTGGCGGAGGCTCTGGATCGCCCTCGCGGAATCCCAGCGGGACCTCGGCGTGGACATCTCGCCGGTCCAGATCGCGGAGCTCAAGAAGCACGCCGACGACATCGATTACGAGGCCGTCGCCCGCTACGAAAAACGCCTGCGCCACGACGTCATGGCCCACATCCACGCGTGGGGCGACCTCTGCCCGAAGGCGCGGCCGATCATCCACCTCGGCGCCACGAGCATGTACGTGGTCGACAATGCCGACCTGGTCGTCCTTCGAGACGCCCTCGACCTGGTCCGGCGCGAGCTTGTCAACGTGATCGCCGTCCTCGCCGAATTCGCCCGCCGGTGGGCCGACGAGCCGACCGTGGGCTACACGCACCTCCAGCCCGCGCAGTTCACCACGATCGGGAAGCGCGCGACGCTCTGGCTCCAGGATCTCCTGCTCGACCTCGAGGAGCTGGAGGCGCGCCGCGCGGGCCTGCGGTTTCTCGGCGCGAAGGGCACGACGGGCACGCAAGCGAACTTCCTCTCGCTCTTCGATGGGGATTCCGGAAAAGTCAGGAAGCTCGACGAGCTGATCGCGCGCCGGATGGGATTCGACCGCGCGTGGCTCGTCAGCGGGCAGACCTACACGCGCAAGGTCGACGCTCAGGTCCACGCGACCCTCTCGAGGATCGCGGAATCGGCCCACAAGTTCGCCCACGACATGCGCCTCCTGCAGACCTTCCGCCAGATCCAGGAGCCCTTCGGGGAGGACCAGGTCGGGTCGAGCACGATGGCGTACAAGCGCAACCCGATGAAGTGCGAGCGGATCACGTCGCTCGCGCGGCTCGTCATCTCCCTCGCCCAGAACGCGGCGTTCACGGCGGCGTCGCAGGGCTTCGAGCGGACGCTGGACGACTCGGCGGGAAAGAGGATCGCCACCCCGGAGGCGTTCCTCGCTGTCGACGCAATCCTCGTGCTGTACCACGAGGTGGCGTCGAATCCCGCCGTCAACAAGGAGGTCGTGCGGAGGCACGTGCGGCAGGAGCTGCCGTTCATCGCCTCGGAGGACATCCTGACGGCGTCCGCGAAGGAGGGGGGAGACCGGCAGGACCTGCACGAGCGGATCCGGAAGCACTCGATGGAGGCCGCGGAGCGCGTGATGCGGGGCGAGGAAAACGACCTTTTCGAGCGTCTTAAGAATGACGGGGCGTTCCGCAAGGTGAAGGGACGCCTCGACGGACTGCTCGACCCGTCGCGCCACGTGGGGCGCGCCCCGGAGCAGGTGAAGGAATTCCTCGAGGACGAGGTTGATCCCGTCCTGAAGGCGCGGAAGGATCTCCTCGGGTGGAAGGCGGAAACGCGGGTATGAAGCGCTGGATCCTGGCGGCCCTGCCGGCGGTCGCCGCCGCGGGCTGCGAAATCACGTTCGACGACCCGGACCTGCAGGTGCGGCAGTTTTCCGAGGATGAACTCAAGGCGCCGCCCGGCGAGTCCGAAGTAAAATCCGCGATCGTCGGGGACGTGCGCGAGCGGCGCATGCTCCTTACGAAACTCGATGAGGGGCGGGCCACGATTCCGCCTGAAATCCGCCTCGACAATTTCGGCTTGGAGGCCACCCGCGCCCGCGACGGGAAACGGCTCGTGCGGGTGATCCTGAGAGAGGATCCGGCGGACAGAGTCGACCCGACCGTCGAAACGGCGTTCTGGGACAACGAAGTGACGGCTTATTATTACCACTACGAGGGCGGCCATCCGCATCGCGATGTCTGGTTCGGCCCCCTGCGTATCAACATGGCGCGGAAGACGACGCCCCCCTGAAGGCGGAAACGCGATTATGAAGCGCTGGATCTTGGTGGCCCTGCTGGCGGTCGCCGCCGCGGGCTGCGACATGGCGTTTGACAATCCGCACCTCGGGGTCCGGGGCCTCACGGAGGAGGATCTCAAGGCGCCTCCCGGCAAGCGCCAGATTCACGCGGCCGTCGTCAACGACGTCCGGGAACGACGGATGCTGCGCTACAAGCTCGAAGAGGGCCGGCCCGAGTCTCCCGCGGAGATCAAGCTGGACAAGTACGGAATGGAGGCGGTCCGGGCGAAAGACGAAAAGGAGCTCTGGCGCATGGTCCTGTGGGAAGATCCGCCTGAGATGGTCCACGCGATCACCGAGGTCGCCTATTGGGACAACGACGCCTACACGTATGTTTATCACTACGAAGGCGGCAGTCCCCATCGGGACGTCTGGTTCGGCCCTTTCAAGATCACCTTCCCCAAACCGCCCACCGACGAACCCTGATCTCCGGTTGTCCGTGTCCAACCCGAACTCCGATTCGAGCCCTTCCTTCAGATTGAGGGAGTCAGGGGCCTGAAATTGGAGTTAAACTAGGTGAAGAGTCAGGAGGAGCGAGTTATGTCCGTCCTCCGAGCGTTCGTCGCCGCATTCGTCATCTTCGCGGCCGTTCCGTCCGCTGAAGCGCAAGCCGACCCGGGAAGACGCCCGCGCCGGACCGTGGTCGTGCATGTCCGCACCTCGTTCGGCGCCTACCTCGGCGACTACGGCGTCTTCTATTACGGCTGGCCCGTCGTCCGGCCGACCTTCACGTACCTCGCCGACGACCTGGCTCCGACCGTGAGACCGCTTGGCTTCGGATCGAACCCCGGCGACTTCGACCCGGCCTCGACCTTCAGGTACCGCTGGCCCTACGACACGTCGGGAGGTCGCGACGAGGCGCCGCCCCGCACCCCGAGGGTGGAATCGGAGGCGGCGATCAGCGAGGGACGCGCCCGCTGGCGGGCTGGGGACGCGGCCGGAGCGCTCGAGAGCTTCAAGAAGGCCGTGTCGGCCGATTTGAAATACGGTCCGGCCCAGCTTCACATGGCCCTGGCGCTCGTGGCGGCCGGGGATTTGCGCAACGCGGACAAGGCGGTGCGATCGGCGCTTGACATCCTTCGGGGCGCGGACGAGGTTTCCGCGCTGAAGATCGACGATCTGTTCCGGACGCCGAAGGAGCGGGCGCGATTCGAGGCGAAGCTGACCGTCGGTACGGACGGGACGGGCTCGCTCGCCGTGGCCCTGGCGCATCACCTCATGGGGCGCAAGGCGAAGGCGGCGGCGCTTTTGGCCGCGCTGAAAGATCCGGCGGCCGCGAAGTTGGTGATTCTCCTGCCGTAGCGGTCAGGCCGGAGATCCGTTCAGCTGGAAATCCCCCGGACTCTTGATGAATGCCAGTCGCCGGGCGGGACTGCGACCAGGAAACTAACCCAGAGCCAAGACCCGGGCCGACAGGCGGGACTTGTGGCGGGCGGCGCTGTTGGCGTGGATGATCCCTTTTTGCGCCGCCTTGTCGAGCAGCGCGTAAGCCGCGCGGAGCTCGGTCTGGGCGGCTCCCTTGTCCTTCTTCTCCACGGTGCCCAGGACTTTCCGGATCTGCGTCCGCAGGGCGGACTTCGCCGACTTATTCCGGAGCCGCCGCTTTTCGGACCGGCGGATGTTGTGGGCGCCGCTGAGCGTATGGGCCAAAACCAATCTCCTTCAATCGTTTCGAGGCGGGGGAATCTAAGCGAAACCGCTCCGAAAATCAAGTAGCTGGAAGCTTGAACCGGCTGGGAACTGGGCGCTGGGCACGGGAAGCTCGGAACGGCCGTCAGGCCGTTCCGTTCGCGCTCCACTTTTCGACGAGCGACGAGATGTCCCGGTAGGAAATGTCCTGCTCCATGATCTTCTTGCCGAGGGCGATCGCCGCGTCCTTCTTGCCCGCCTCGAAGTTGCAGAGGGCGCGGTTGTACCAGATGCTCAGGAGCGTCGCCTGGATGAGGACGCCGCCGGCCTCCTCCTCGGCCTTGGCGTACTGGGTGTCGGCCATGTCGTACAGCCGCTTCCGCTGGAAAGCCATCCCGAGGTAAATGTGGCTCTCGCGCTTCTTCTTGGGATCCTTCACCGCCAGCTGGAACTCGTGGATGGCCTTGTCGTTCTGGCCGGACAGGTAGTAGCTCTTGCCCAGCTCGAACCGGAGGCCCATGTCCGTGGGACGGTCCTGGACCCGGCGCTCGTAGGACTGGATGATGAACTTCAGGCGGCTCATCTTCAATTCGGCGACCTTGGGATCGCCCGTCTTGCCGACGGTTTCGATCTCGGAGTCGAGCAGCCGGATCGAGGAATCGTCCACCTTGTCGCGCAGGGCCGAATCCTGGGGCGCGAGCTTGGACGCCCGGCGGTACCATTCGCGCGCCTCGGCGTAGTCCTTCTTCTTCTCAAAATAGAGGTCGGCGATCTTCTTGGGGATCCTGGCGTCGGTGGGGTTGGAGTCCATATCGGCCTGGAGTCTCTCGACGACGGCCATGAGGTCGGCCTCGGTCACGACCAGGTGGCCCGCGCGTTCGAGCTCGGCCGCCCGGTCGGAGTCCTTCATCGCGCTGCGGAACCCTTCCCTGCCCGCGGCGTCCTCGAAGCCCCTCGACATGGTCATCTTGGCGGCGAGGTCGCGCTGGAGCTTCATGAGGTCGCGGTCTTCCGGCGCGAAGACGATGACCCGGTCGAGGATCTTCTGGGCGTCCGTCACGCGCTCCATGTGGAGCATCGATTCCACGAGGAGCTTGACGGCCGGAATGTTCTTCGGGTCGGAGGTGACGGCCAGCTTCGACTCGGCGGCGCATCCCGCCCAGTGGCCCAGGCCCTTGAGGGTTTCCGCGAGGACCGTGCGGACCTTGCTGTTCATGGGGTCGTCGCAGAGGTACTTCTGGGCGATGTCCAGTTTCTTCGCGGGGTTGTTCTTGGCCGCGGCCAGCTCCATGTTGACCTTGCCCTGCATGATGGCGCCCCTGATGCGCCCGGAGCCCCCCGTCTCCTTGTTCTTGTGGAGGCAGGTGGCGTACAGGGACTCGCGGGCCTTCTCGTTGTCGGGCTCGAGGGTGACGATGTTGAGGAAGAGATCGCGGGCGTAGTCGTAGTTTCGCTTCTGGAAAGCTTCTTCGCCGCGCTTGAAAAGGGCGTTGGTGTCCGTCATCAGCGGTTCCCGCGGGCCATTCTCAGGAACGAACGTCCCGACGGGGATCCTATCGTAGTGCCCGCGGGCGCCGGGGTCAAGTCTCCGGCCGGAGTTGTTCCCGCCGAAAACCCCCGATATACTGGACGCCGTGAAATTGCGCCTCATGTACTACCCGGATCCGATCCTCCGCAAGCCCTCCGGGCCGGTGAAGGAGGTCACCCGCGAGCTCCGGGACGCGATTCCGCAGATGTTCGAGCTGATGTACATCCATCGGGGGGTGGGATTGGCCGGCCCGCAGGCGGGGATCCCCCAGCGGATCGTGGTCGCGAACATCGTCGGCGACCCCAAGAAGAAGGACGAGGAGAAGATCTTCGTCAACCCCGAGATCCTGGACCTCGGCGGGGTCATGAACGAGGAGGAGGGGTGCCTCTCCCTGCCGGGGCTCGCCGCGAAAATCCGCCGTGCGGCGCGCGTCAAGGTCCGGTTCCGCGACCTCGACGGACAGTCCTGGGAGATGGACTGCGAGGGCCTGTGGGCCAAGCTGTTCCAGCACGAAATCGACCATCTCGACGGCCTGCTCATGGTCGACAAGATGTCCGCCGCCGACCTCCGGCAGTGGAGGCCGCTGCTCCAGGAGCTCGAGGAAGATCACGCCGCCAAACGGGAGCCCGCCCGGCGCCGGTCCCGGCGCGTCGAAACCGCCGAACTTTGATCCGGCCATGCACCTCTTCCGGGGCCTTCCTGACTCCCTGGATCCCGTCCTTCGCGGCGGAGCGGTGACGTGGGGCGTCTTCGACGGCGTGCATCGGGGCCACGTCAAGGTCATCGACGCGCTCGTGGATTGGGCGAGGGAGCTCGGGTCGCCCTCGCTCGTGATCACCTTCGATCGCCATCCCGCGGAAGTGCTCCACGGCGCTTCGGTCCCCCTCGTCTGTCCGATCGATGAGCGGGTGAGCCGGATCCTGGACCGGGGCGTGGACGCGGTGATCATTCTGCCCTTCACGGTCGAATTTTCGCACACCCCGGCGGAGGGCTTCATCCGCGACATCGTCCACGGCCGGCTGGAAGCGAAGGCGGTCCTGCTCGGACACGACTCGCACTTCGGAAGGGATCGGGAGGGCGATATCCAGGTTCTCGAGCGCGTCGCCGGAGGCCTGGGTCTGCAGGTCCGTTCCTGCGAGCCCGAACTGCACCGCGGCCGGCCGATGTCCAGCACCCTCGTCCGGGAGGCGGTCCGGGCAGGCGATCTCGCGGAAGGGGAGGCGATCCTGGGTCGGCCCTTCGCCCTGTTCGGAAAAGTGGTGAAGGGCGAAGGCCGCGGAGCGGCCCTGGGAATTCCCACGGCGAATCTCGAGCTGGAGCACGACCTGCGCCCGCCTTCCGGAGTGTACGCGGTCGAGGTGCCCCTCGACGGGCGGTTGTATCCCGGCGGGGCGAACCTGGGACGCCGACCCACGTTCCATCCGGAGGGGGCGCGGGAGACGGTGGAGGTCCACCTGCTCGACTATTCGGGGCCCACGCTCCTGGACCGGCGACTCGAAGTGCGCCTGCGGGGCCGGGTCCGCGACGAGCGGAAGTTTTCCGGGCCGGACGAGCTGGTCCGGCAGATCCGGTCCGATCTCGAATGGATCCGCTCCCGCGCCGCGACATGGTCTTCGACGGCGAGTTCCTGAAGCGGCTCGAGGCCCTCCGCGTCGCGGTCCGGCGCGTCCTGCACGGCCGCCGCGAGGGGGAGCGCCCGGGTTCGCGGCGGGGCGGCTCCTCCGTCTTTCATTCCTACCGCTCGTACGCCCAGGGCGACGATTTCCGTTCTATCGACTGGAGCCTGTACGCGCGGCTCGAGACCCTCTTCGTCCGGGAGCGGACGCGGGATGAAGCCCCCGCGCTCCATCTCGTCCTCGACGCCACTCCTTCGATGTCCTTCGGCGCCCCGCCGAAACTGGAGCTCGCCCGGCGGCTCGGCGCGGCGCTGGGCTATCTCGTGGCGGGGGAGGGCGGCGAGGTCACGCTCTGGACGGGCGCGCAGTCCCGCACCTTCCGCGGGGACGGTTCCGTGCCCGAGTTCCTGGACGCGCTGGCCACCACGGCCGGCGGTGGCAGGCCGGCGGAGTCGCTGGCCCGGATCAGCGGGCGCGGACTCGTCGTCGCGGCCTCCGATTTCTGGGACGAGGACCTTCCCAAGGCTCTTGGCGCCACCGCGGCGGACCACCAGGTGACGCTCCTGCACGTCCTGGCGCGCGAGGAGTTTGACCCGCCCCTTCGCGGAAGGGTCCGGATCGTGGACTCGGAAACCGGTGACTCGGCCACTCGATTCATCGCCGAAGAGGAAATCGCGCGTTATCGAACGCTTCTGGAGGAGCACATCCTCGGCTGGCGGTCCTGGGCGATCAAGCACGAGGCCTCGTACCTTCGCGTCGCCAGCGACGAGCCATTCGAAAAAGTCTGCCTGCTCTACCTCCGCGGGGAGGGGGTGCTCGAGTGAGCTTCCTTCACCCGGGGGCCTTCGCCGGGCTCGCCTCGATCCTTCTGTTGATCCTGTTGAGCCTCTGGCGCCGGCGCCCGACGCGCTTCGTGGTCCCGAGCGTGCGCCTTTGGGAGCGGATCCCGGACCGGCTTCCTCCCGTCCGATCGATGCGACGCCCGCGCGCCGGTATCTCGTTGATCCTTCAGATCCTGGTCGCCGCCGCCTTGGTGACGGCGATGGCGGGTCCGGGCCGGGTCCGTCCGAGACCCGCGCCGCGCCGGATCGCCGTCGTCGTCGACCTCTCCGCCCCGATGATTCCCCGGATGGATGACGCGCGCCGCGAGCTGGCGAAGCTCGACGCGGCCGACGACATCGTGCTCATCGAGAGCCCGTCGCTCGCGCGCCACGAAGGCGTGGGGAATCCGGCCGCGCTGAAACCCGTCGAGCGGGCCGGAGATCCGGGACCGGCGCTCGATCTCGCGGCGTCCGAGGCGAAACAACTCGTGTTTGTCGGCGACCGGACCCCCGCCTGGTCGCCGCCTCCCGGCGTGAAGCTCCATCTCGTTCTCGTGGGCGGACCGCTGCGAAACGTCGGCATCGTCGACGCGAATGTCGGGAGCGGAAAGCTCTTCCTTCGGTTGTCGGCGCCGGCCGAGGTGGAACTGAAGCTCGACGGACGCGCGCGCCGCCTCACCGGTTCCGTCGCCTACCTCGTGGAGATCCCGGAGGGAACGTCGCGGATCGAGGCGTCGCTCGCGCCGGACGAATTCCCGGCGGACGACCGGGTCGTCCTCGAACGGGAAGGTGGACCCGTCGAGGTGGAGTTCGAGGGACGTCCCGACCGGGCCATCCGCGCCGCGATCGAGGCGAATCCGCGCGCGCGGATCGTCCGCAACGGGAATCCTCGACTGCGCATCCGCGTGGGAGCGCCGCCCGGACCGGCCGCCGCTCCGGTCGTGGTCGAAATCGATCCCGCGGCCGGGGTCGAGGAGTGGCTCGAGCCGGGAAATCTTGCGGTGGCTCCACATCCGCTGACCCGGGGAGTCGAGCCGGAGGACCTGCGCTTTTCGCAGGTGGGCCGGCTCGCGGGGCCGGTCGAAGCGGTGCTCATCCACGGCCCCGGCGGAGTTCCGGTGGCGGCGGTACGCAGGCCCGGTGAAATCGTACTCGCGGTCCGCTACGCCTCGACCGGATGGCCGGACCGGCCGTCCTTTCCCATCTTCTGGGCCAACGTGGTAGAATACGCCGGGTTCGGGGCCGGCGCGTGGCGCGCGCGGGGCCTGCTCGACGAAGCCGCCTCGCGTCTCGGAACGGAACGGAGGCCGCTCGATCCCGCGGCGCTCGGGGAACGCCCGCTCGCCCCGGTCCGCACCGACTTCACGGGGGGTTCCATCGTCCTGGCCGGCCTCCTCCTTGCGCTCCTGTGGGGAGTCGAGCGCCGGTCGGCCGACGCGGAGTGATATGACGATCACCGTCTTGGCGATCGACGACACCCGCAGCGTGCTGGACGTCATCCGCCTCTTCCTCGAAGACCGGGGATTCTCCGTCCGGGCCGAGACCAACCCGAGGAAGGGGATCGAGATCGCCATGGCCGGCGGGATCGACCTGATCCTGCTCGACATCATCATGCCCGACATGGACGGGTACCAGGTCTGGGACCTCCTGAAGGCCGACGATCGGTCGAAGGAGATTCCGGTCGTCATGCTGACGGCGCAGGCGATCCTGATGCACACCCCGAAGGACTTCCTGTTCGGGCTTTACGGATACGTCGCGAAGCCTTTTTCGCGCGACCAGCTGCTCGCGGTCGTCAGCAACGCCATGCGGCTGACGAAACAGGATTCCTGGGAGCGCCTGCTCGCGGCCGGGAAAAAGAGACGGTACCCCACTCCGAAAACGTAAGCATGCCGATCCGGATCCTGGATCCGTCATTCGCCGACCGTCCTTCGGACTTCGCCATTCGGAATTCGGACTTCGAAATTCGGACTCCTCCTCCGGTCTTCCTCAAAGTTCTCAAAGTTCTGGCTTGCGTCCCTGAAGGTCGGTGAGTATGATGTCCCGCTGACGTTAAGGCCGTAAAAAGTCGGCCTGCGGTGTAGCGCCTGGGAGAGGGAGCCCAGCTCTGAAAGGCTGATGCACGGGGCGCCCGCCTGCGGAACGACCGGCCGGAAGGAGAGTGCCATGGCGGTGACGCAGGAACGGCGCAAGACCCTGGTGAATTCGTTCCAGACGGCCGAGAACGACACCGGCAGCCCCGAGGTGCAGGTCGCGCTCATCACCGAGCAGATCAACCACCTCACCGAGCACCTGAAGATCCACAAGAAGGACTTCACGTCGCGGCGCGGCCTCCTCATGATGGTGGGCAAGCGCGCCCGGCTTCTGAAGTACCTGCAGCGCGAGGATCGCGAGCGGTACCAGACGCTGATCAAGAAACTGGGCATTCGCAAGTAAGTTCCGTTGATTCCCGTGAGCTCCGAACACGAAGACGTCCCGACGGGGGGATGGCGTCGCGTCCGGGGCTTTTTTTGTCGGTTCCAGGTCGGCGACGGCCCGGGGCGGACGGAAGCGCACGACGAAAGCCGATAAATCCCGCCGCCGGGTTTTGCCGCCTTTCGTCCCGTCGCTTCGGCCCGCCGCCCCGCCTCGCCTTTGATTTCATCCGGAGGATTTCGTGGACCAGTCCAAGCGTGTCGAGGCGGAGATCGAAGGCAAGAAGTTCGCGTACGAGTCGGGCTGGATGGCCAAGCAGGCCTCCGGCGCCGCCGTCGTCCGGATCGGGGACACCATCGTGCTGGCCGCCGCCGTGGGCGGGCCGCCCCGCGGCCTGGGCTACGAGATGGTCCCCCTTACCGTCGACTACCGCGAGCGCATCGCCGCCGCGGGCAAGTTCCCGGGCGGCTTCATCAAGCGCGAAGGGCGTCCGTCGACCAAGGAGACGCTGACCGCGCGCCAAATCGACCGGCCGATCCGGCCCCTCTTCCCCGAGTACCTCGACACCGACGTCGTCATCTCCGTCACCGTCCTCTCCGCGGACGGGGAGAACGATCCCGACATCGCCGCGATGAACGCGGGGAGCGCCGCGCTCCACGTCAGCGACATCCCGTTCAGCGGCCCGGTCGGATCCGTGCGCGTCGGCCTGATCGACGGCAAGTTCGTGGTCAATCCGACGGCCACGGAGCTGCGGTCGGCGGAGGTGGACCTCGTCCTCTCGGGCACGAAGGACGGATTCATCATGGTCGAGGCCGGCGCCCACGAAGTCACCGAGGCGAAAATCCTGGAAGCCTTCCAGTTCGCCGAACCCCACATCCGCAAGATGATCGAAATGCAGGAGGAGCTGAGAAAGGCCGTCGGCAAGGCCAAGAAGCCCTACGACGTCCTTCCCGCCCCGACGAAAATCTACGAGGAGCTCAAGAAAAAGTACGAGGCCGACCTCCGAAAGGTCTTCTTCACGGCGGGCAAGCAGGCCCGCGCGGAAGCGATCGAGGAAATCGTCGACAAGGCCATCGCCCATTTCTGTCCGAAGGACGATCACGGCGTCATCCGTCCCGGCTCCCCCAAGGTCGCGGAAGTCAAGGCGGCCTGGGACCGGATGCAGAGCGACGTGGTCCGCGACTTCGCGATCCAGGGAAAGCGCGCCGACGGCCGCGGCCTCGGCGAC
>Ga0193713_1000386_pt1 | contig 14952 bp, 14 predicted proteins | sample H3a2metaG_FD_143054 | JGI IMG/M metagenome (GOLD analysis project Ga0193713, IMG submission 143054) | Soil microbial communities from a riparian zone of the East river system, Colorado, United States - H3a2 | ecosystem: Environmental > Terrestrial > Soil > Riparian zone | place: USA: East River... | reverse complement strand
ATCAAGCCCAATGTCGGTGCAGAAAATCGCGGCGAGTCTGCACGGCCCGACTGGTAGCGCGGGGCTGATGGTGGTGTTTGGCTGCGGCAGAGTCGGGAAAGCAACTGTTTGTGTGGGGCTGATCTGATACGTGGTCGTATCAGTCGCTTGGTTCTGTGCCGCCAGAGCAGCGTTTGGTCCCGGGTCGCCATTGTTTAACACAATGCCTTGGGACAGGAGATTCCATATCACTTGCGAGCGCGATGGCACGTAAGTGCCGAAAACGTTATCGAAACTGCGATTTTCTCCTACTACAACAATGAGATGACGAATTGGCGAGCGCGGATCGCCAAGTGTTGGTCGAGATTGGCTGGTTTGGCTGCGAATATAGCCAGGCAGACTGCGATTAATATGGGAGTAGATGCGATTGTGGTTCTCATAGGATTCGTGTTTGGCCGACGAATAATGCCGATATCGCTTCAACAAAGCAATGCCGCTTTTAGTTCTGCTTTCAGAGCGCCGGACGATCAGGTCTGGCATACGACGCTGGCCGGCATTGTGGGGCAGCGGTTTGTTACGCGGGGGAACTTTTTGGCGGCATCGTGCGCCGGATTCCGAATAAAGCTTGGATCCCGCGATGGTTCCGTCCATTCCGTCTGCAGATTAACCAAGACCGACGGCGGTGATTTCCTTCTGAATTTTCGTATGTGCACACGATTGACGCGCGTGCACGCGTTATCACGCAATAAAGCGTGACAGGACTTTCGTTATTCGGTCAGAGCATTACGTCCCGTGTGAGCGAAACGTTTGAGTCTCATTAGGCGCTGTTCAATCGCTTCTTTTGAAGTCCTCCGGTGCGACCTTGGCGTAAAGGCGCGTTTGATGTCGTGGAGTTTGCGTAGCTCAGTGACGGAGAGTGGGGCGATGCGGTTTTGCTCGCAGAGGATCCGGAGCTCGTCGCGAGCATAGATGTTCCAGGGTTCGGCGCCGGCAATTACCAGCCCGAAGCCAATTTCCCTTTATCCACTTCTTTGTACACCGACGATATTTTTTAAACTTATTTGAGAACACTTGAGACAACACGCACCAGAAGATTTTACCTATGAAAAAGTAGGTGAGAGCACGTGAGAGAAAATGGGCATACTTGTTAGGCACTCGGTGTAAACGAGATGCTCTACCACTGAGCTAACCGCCCCGCAGTGGTTTGACTGTAGCGGCAGGCGTGTCGCCTGCAAATTTCTCGGAGCACTCTCGCCTACGTCGAATTGCCTCGACAGGTTGGCGAGATCTTTGCGAAAAAGGGTCAAGGCGATCCGCAAGGTCGAACGTTAACCGAGGCCCGAGCTGCGAGTTTCGGCTCGAGAATCCTTGACCAACAAATTTGGTTATATATGTTCATTAGAACATGGGACGACTGACACAAAGCCTCCTGCTGAAACTTCGGCGACGCCGGATAAGCCTGGCGCGACCAAAGCCACCCAAGCGTCCGCAGCAACTCCAACTGAATTTATGGCCGAAACGCCGTTGAAACCTCTCAAGGCGACCTTAGAGGCAATCCAAGGAACAGGCGGATTTCGCCCTAAAGCAATTTCAAAAGTCTGAAGAGGAGGGTCAATGCGGTGGAGCTCGGTGCAAAAGCACTTCGTTTCAACCCGTCCCTTGAACCGGACAGTTTCAATCCTCAGGCAAAATCAATCATTGCTGACAATCTCAGCAAAGCCGGTTTGAAGTTGGGGCTGTGGCTTAGCAATTGATTCCAACGGGCGAACGATCTGGATTGGTGACGCGCATCGCGACAATGGAAAGCGTTTGGTTGCACGAGCGGATGAAAAGCTCACCGCGTTTCTGGAACTGGAAGCGGCATTCGAGCTGTCGCTTATCACCTTTTTTCAGCTTCACCCTTCAACACTTCGCAGCCGACAACAGTAAAGCTGGTGCCGCCTCCCCCGCAACCGACAAAGAGCTGGCCACCTTCGGCAATGGCATATTCTGTGTTGTCGTCGCCTTCCGGCGAGTGCTTCCGTACGGTGGCCCGCACCGCGTGGTCCTTGTGCATGTTGTCAACGTATACCTCTGTAAAACCCGAGTTTCTCCCACAGCCACTCGACGCTACACGAATCCGTGCACAATTGGCGAGGTCACCTGACTGCGCCTCCGCCTCCAGGCGTTGCTTCTCCCCAGCACTTTGGCAACCGGTAAGGGCAGCAAGCGCGGTAGCGGCTAACAAAATGGCTCTCACACTTCGCTGGTTTTGCGACCCGGCGGCAACCGCGTCAAGCCTTATCGCCGCTCTTTGAATCGCCCTTGTGCTCGTGCGTTGCGATCACGTTGCCAGCTTCATCGTAAACGCGGATCACTGCGTCATGTGAGCGGCTGCGAAACTGCGCATGGTCGATTGCATCCCTGATTGCGTTTGGCCCACGATACCACAGCGGGCTGTAGGGAACCGCGTCACTGATTAGATCGACACCGCGTTTGTCGGCTCGTGGCCGAATCTCGTAAACGTGCGTAGAGGTCGTCGAATGCTTATCTCGGTCTGATTTAGCCCAGCGTTGCTGAACGAATTTCGTGGAAGCCTTTAGCAGGCGTCCGGCTCGTTTCGTCAAGTGAACAGCCTTTTGTCGTCGCTGCGCCAGTGTTTTCATAACCGCCGGGAACTGCAATTAGTAGAGAATGCGATCAAGAACGATAGTCTGCATTCTATGTCGACGACAGAGGAACATGACTATGTCAGTGCTGTCTTCATCCATCTGCTCCAGCCGATTGCCGATCTTTGCGATCGCATGCTTCAGTTGGGCTGCGGTGAACCAAACGAAGTCCAAACGTCGCCCATGGAAAATGGATATGCCATTTCTCGCGATGCCATTAAGAGCCGTTGTCACTGCAATATGATACTGCCTATTCTATTTCATGGCGACGTGAGATAACGTGGTTTAGCGGGTTCAGAGGCAATTTTACCTGGCGTCAAGCGGTCTTGCATCGATCACTGAGGGAAAGTAACGAAAACTGGAAAAATAGTCCAAAACTCGGTTTAAACGAGATGCTCTACCACTGAGCTAACCGCCCGACAGTCGTTGACTGTAGTGACAGGCGTGTTGCGTGCAAATTCCTCGGAGGACTCGTTTGCACCGATTTTGCTTGACCGACAGGCAAGATTTCTTCCAAACTCGCGGTCGCTACGCGGATCTGAATCAGGCGGAGGATCTTCCCCGCTGGGTTCTTTGCCTCTTCCGGACCCTCGCAATGTCGGAATAGAATCCAGTGGGGATGAGAGGAAGAACTATGAACTTACTGATTCGGCTAAAACGGATGACGCTAATATTTTTCGTCGCGCTGGTACTGACCTGTGTCGGGCTCGGATTACCCACGACTGTTTTCGGCGCTACTAACGTGATCTATAGCTTCGCCGGCGACGAAGATGGCGAATATGCCGACACCGATTTGGAAACAGACAGCGCTGGTAATATTTATGGCACGACCGTGCTCGGAGGTGATTTTGGAGGTGGCACAGTTTTTCGGCTGAGCTCCACACCTGCTGGCTGGGCGCACACCGTTCTCTATAGCTTCACAGGTGGCGCCGATGGAGGCGAGCCGTACAAAGGAGTCACACTTGATCGCGAAGGCAACCTATACGGTACGGCAGTTACTGGAGGGTCAGGTAGCTGTGAAGGCGGCTGCGGCGTAGTTTACAAACTAACGAACTCGGGTGGAACTTGGACCCAGACCGTAATTCATGCTTTCACTGGCGGAGACGATGGCTCCGGCCCCGGCGCGAGGGTGACAGTGGACCAGAGCGGCAATATCTATGGAATGGCTCCGACCGGTGGGGCATACGGCCTAGGCACCATTTACAAAATCCTTCCGGAACACAACGGAGCTTGGAACTTCGAGATCATTCACACTTTTACGGGCGGCACGGACGGAGGCACAGGCTCGGCTGGAAGGATGATTCTGCGCAATCGCCACCTCTATGGCGCGGCCACCACCGGCGGCACCTATGGAAGCGGAGTTGTTTTCGCGCTCACGCCAAGAAGAGTTGGAGAATGGGATTTCAGGACAATTTATTCCTTCAGGGGCCAGCCAGACGGGAGTTTTCCTTATGGCGCGCTGCTCTTCGATCGTTGGGGTAATATCTACGGAACCACTTATTACGGCGGGGCTAATAATATTGGCGCTGTTTACCAGCTGTCTCGGCCTATCGGCGAGTGGGAGGCGAGGGTACTCTATAGCTTCCAAGGCGGAACCGACGGCAATAGCCCCATCAGCAATCTCGTTTTTGATAGGACTGGCAACCTCTATGGGACTACGAGTGAGGGTGGTTTGGGCAGTGGCACCATGTTTGAGCTAAGTTCCGTTGGCGGCGGTCAGTGGGCCGAGACCGTGGTTCACCCCTTCCAAGGCCCTCCAGATGGCGCGTTTCCATATAACGGCATGGTCGTCGACCGGTTCGGAAACTTCTACGGCGCCACCGTTCATGGGGGCGAAAACGACGAGGGATCGATCTACAAGTTCACGCCGAATCAATAATCCGCGACGACGCGGTAATGTCGCTCGGAGCTCAAGCACACAAGCAGTAGCGCGCACGCTTGCCAGCCACTGTACGCGTCGGCGAAAAATCTAACCCCGTTTGTTCAGTCTGTTACGGCGTCAACGCCTATCGCGCCGTTTCAAGGGAATTGAGTGTTCCACCGTCGAATTGCGCGACAGCTAGCACCGGCAATCGTCGAGCAACGCGATAACTACGTGCGTCGGCGACGCACGACTTTCTTGCCTGGACTCGATGCTTTGTAGCGCGCTGCTCGGCCAGGCGCCGTTCCTCCCGGCGTTGTTCGCGAATGCTGCGATCGACAAGGTGCATAAAGCTGTTCTCAATCTCATCCTGACCGAATAACGGAAACTTTCCATTCATTATTTGACCTCCAATCATTCAAATTTGAGACATAATTGGATCGAATTTATTTCGGTATCCGGATGTCTCTGGCTAATGGAGGTGAGCGGCGGTAAAGCGAAAAGAGCGATCCTCTAACTCACGAGAATTCGAACGAAGCCTGGATGTCAGGGCGCGATCACTATCAAAAAAAGGCGCCGCAGGGCTTAGAACCCTGCGGCTTTTATTAGCGAAGCTCCGCGCAGACTCAGTCGACAACGACCACGTGATCAATCGTACGCAGATCGCTGGTGTTTGCGTAATAAACACGCACGCGGGCGCCGGGTTTGATCGCAGTTTGAACGGCTTGGCCGGCTTTGTTGAAAACGCGTCCGCGTCCGTTGAGAACATAACGCGCCGCGCTCGTCGAGTTGTCCTCTCGAATGACGAGCGTTCTGATTGGCTGATAATTGGCAGCCGCTCCTTCCTCGGTCGTCATTTTGATGATCGCCCCCGTCACTGTTACTGGTTCTGTGGTTGTTTGGTTCTTGTTCGTCGAGTTCGGCTGTGCGAATGCCAACGGAGCAAGTAGCAAGCATCCGAGCGTAACAATTGTTCTTTTCATAATGCCTCCTCTTTGATGTTGATTGTTAATGCATGTTCTACTGGCTGAATTTCTGGCGCTGATCTGAACCCAACAAGAGCCAGTTAGTGTCTTTGCCACAGTCCACTTTTACCTCGCTTGCAGTGAGTCGAGAACCAATCTCATAACTGCGCAGCGCAGCATTGTAACCACGGAACTGTGTGGCTGTTCCCGGTACGGATAACGAGAGCGCGGGCCTACCACGCCGCCGTCAATCATCAATGGTCAGTGGTCTGCAGTCACCGCACGCATTAGGCATTGCTCAATCCCGCAGGATGGCGCATCAATTGGGCTCGCCATTTTAGAATGACGAAACAGAGCAGAATGAAAGAGCATTACTTCGACGATATGAAAGTGGGCGACCGGTTCAAATCCGAGCCGCTAAACGTTACCGAGAAGCAGGTCATCGAATTCGCCCACAAGTTCGATCCGCAGATGTTTCATCTGAACCGGAAAGCTGCAGAGCGAACACTTTTCAAAGGATTGGTCGCAAGTGGCTGGCACACGGCCGCCATCACGATGCGGCTGTTTGTGCAAACGTTAAACTTCGCCGAGGGCGCCATCGGGCTTGGTGTTGACGAATTGCGGTGGCCTAACGCGGTGCGACCTGGTGATGTGCTCACTGTTGAAACGGAGATTTTCGATCTAAGGCCATCGCGTTCCAAGCCGGGTTACGGCATCATTCGGTTGCGCAACGTCACCACGAACCAGGGCGGCGAAATCGTCCAGACGATGCTGGCAAGCGCGATGGTGCCGCGGCGGGCTGTGTTTGGAGTTCCGCCTTTAGGCGGATCGAGCTAACTTCAATCGATGTCCGCTGCGCGCTATTTGTGGCGTCAGCTCAACCAGAAGCAGCGGGAGGAACTGCTCGCGTGGCGCAAGGCGCGCAATTATCCATGGCATTCGCCGCCGCACCGGCCCAACTTTGGACATCTGCGATTTCTCATTTCCGCGTCTTGCTACGAACATCGTCATCACATCGGCCACAGCCCAGAGCGCATGGACAGTTTTTCCTGTGACTTACTCGCAGTGCTCGCAACGCACGCGAGTCAGACGTTCGCGTGGTGCGTGTTACCGAATCATTACCACGCGCTCGTGGAAGCTCCGAACATTAAACATTTGCTGCATGAATTGGGACGGCTTCATGGTCGCACTTCGCACTCTTGGAACGGCGAGGAGCAAACTCGCAGACGGAAAGTGTTCTTTCGCGCCGTCGAGCGCGCCATGCGTTCAGAACGACATTTTTGGGCAACCTTGAATTACGTCCATCACAATCCCGTTCGACACGGATACGTGGAACGCTGGACCGATTGGCCATGGAGCAGCGCATCGGAATATCTAGCGGAAACAGAAGTGGAGGAAACGAAACGTGTTTGGCGGGAGTATCCCCTGCGAGATTACGGCGAAGGTTGGGACGAGCCAGAAATATGACGTGAAGGTGTGCGCTTAGCCCTACTGTGTCCGAAGTCCGCGTTCACTTGGCCCACTGAAGCACACGCCGTAGTCGCCGCCTGAAGGCGGAACTCCAAACTTCCGGCCTCTACACCTTCTTACCGATTTACCATTCCCATCGCCCAATCCGGATAACGCGCACCGGCGACGGCTTCGTGAGGAGCGACCTCATCGATACGCGCCAGATCTTTGTTGGTAAGAGCCACTTCAAGCGCGCCGACATTTTCCTGCAAATATTTGCGACGTTTGGTTCCGGGAATGGGTACAATGTCGTCTCCCTGCGCGAGCACCCAGGCAAGAGCTAATTGCGCTGGGGTGCATTTTTTCTCGCGAGCGATTTCTTCGACCTGTTTCACAAGTGCAAGATTGCGTTGGAAATTTTCTCCCTGGAATCGGGGCGAGCTTCGCCGGTAATCGTCTTCCGGTAAATCCTCGAAGCGCTTGATTTGCCCGGTCAAAAATCCGCGACCCAGCGGACTGTAGGGTACCAAACCGATACCGAGCTCGCGGCAGACGCCAAGAACCTCCCTTTCGGGATCGCGTGTCCAGAGTGAGTATTCCGATTGTAATGCCGTGATCGGATGAACGGCATGCGCCCGGCGGATCGTCTCCGCGCCTGCTTCGGACAGACCTAGAAAGCGCACTTTGCCCTTGTGCACAAGCTTTGCCATGGCACCAACGGTCTCTTCGATCGGCGTGTCTGGATCGACACGATGCTGATAATAAAGGTCGATCACATCAACGCCCAGTCTGCGCAAACTTTCCTCGCAAGCTTTGTGGACGTAATCTGGCTTGCCGCTAATCCCGCGGTAGTCCGGCCGGGCCGGATCACGCAGGATCCCAAATTTCGTCGCAATGACGACGTGTTCACGATGTCCGCGTAAGGCGCGGCCGAGTAGTTGCTCGTTTGTGTGCGGCCCGTACATATCGGCCGTGTCAAAGAACGTGATCCCGAGATCCAGCGCACGATGAATCGTCGCGATGGACTCCTCATCATTGCGTTCGCCATAAAAGTCCGACATTCCCATGCAACCAAGACCGATCCCAGAGACAATCGGACCACCGCGTCCGAGCTTTCGCTGTTTCATAATGAAGACACTAGACGTTCATCTAAAAAACTGACGCCTTTTTGTCATGTCGAGCGGAGTCGAGGCATCTCTAATTTCCCTTCAAGGGATTTGATTCTCTCACTTCCCGCTCGCTCAACCTCCAGTCTTCCCGTCTATGTCACGGCTTCCCCGGCCGCGCCATTCTCGACTTCGCTGCGCTTCGCTCGAAATGACAAAGCCATCACGCTTGTTGAGTTTCGATTATCAATCTTATCGCGGTCGCAAAATCCGGAGGTAGCGGAGCCTCGAAATTTTTCCATTCCTCAGTGCGCGGATGACGAAATCCAAGCTTCCACGCATGCAACATTTGTCTCGGGAAATCCTTTGCCAGCCGCGGCGCATAGACTTTATCACCGAGCACCGGGTGACCGAGATGATGAAGATGCACACGAATCTGATGAGTCCGTCCGCTGTGCAGCCGGCATTCGATCAAAGTGGCCCGATCGCTCGACCGAACGGCGCGATACTCCGTTTTGGCCGCGCGTCCACGGAGGGTAGTCGCGCTCATTCGTCTTCGATGGACCGGATGTCGTCCGATTTTTTCTTCGATTACACCCGCTGGCTTGCGCAATTTTCCGGCCACCAGCGCAAGATAAATCTTCTCCACCGTACGCGCGGCGAACTGCTTGGATAGATCCTGATGGGTGGCGTCATTCTTGGCGACGACGAGGCAACCGCTTGTCTCTTTGTCGAGACGATGAACGATGCCGGGGCGCTCTTTCCCGCCAATTCCGGATAAGGTCGCGCAGTGGTTGAGCAATGCGTTAACCAGAGTGTGTTCGCGATGACCGGCGCCCGGGTGAACGACAAGCCCCGCCGGCTTATTGATAACAATGAGATCGTTGTCTTCGAAGAGGACCTCAAGTGGGATCTGCTCTGGCAACGTCTCGATCTTTTCCAGGGGCGGCTCCGTGAGCTCAATCTTATCGCCAGCTCGAACGATCTGGCGTGGCCGGCTGGTCGAGTCATTGAGTCGAACAAACCCACCGCGAATCAACTGTTGCAGTCGTGACCGGGAGAATTCTGGAAGTCGCTTCGCCAGAAATTGATCGAGGCGAAGCTTTGCCTCATTCGCTGATACGAGAAGCTCGATCGGAGTCGAATGTTCGGAGGGAAGTTGCCTCATAGGTAGATGAATGCGTGCCGCGACGTTTCAGGATCACACACGAAACGTTAAACCGCGCGGTCCCGGCGTCGAACGGTCGGCCGTGCTTTGTCACATGAGTCGAGAGAAACAGTTGTAGCGGTGCTTGTGTCAAGCGCCGGAAGCGATTTATCACGCGCGTCACGAGCTCGCGTGTCATTTCATTGCTCACACGGCACTGAATGTTACAATTGCTGCCCAATGGCGAGTGAGCCCACCGCCCAAACATGCCCTGCTTGCGGGACGACTGTCGATACGACAGAAGCAGAGCCATTGGCGCGGATCGCCTGTCCAACGTGTGGCAAGAAAATACGTGTGGAGAGAACCTTCGATCATTTCGTCGTGGTCGAAACGCTTGGTGTTGGCGGGATGGGCACCGTTTATAAGGCACGCGACAAGCAGCTGGATCGGTTCGTGGCGCTGAAGCTGTTGCGCAGAGATCTTGGCGGCGAAGAGGATCATAAAGCTCGATTGCAAGAAGAGGCGCGCATTGCCGCCGCCGTGAATCATCCTTACGTGATACAGGTATTCGATTCGGGAACAGATCACGGCCAGTTCTATGTGGTAATGGAGTTGGTCGATCAAGGAAGCCTCGACGATCTCATGGCGCTGCAACCGCGGTTACCGGAAAAGCGGGTGCTTGAGATTGGCATTCAGGTTGCAAAGGGACTGCGTGCTGCGCACCGGCGAGGTCTGATTCACCGTGATGTGAAGCCGGCTAATATTTTGTTTGTCGATGAACACGCAGCAAAAATCGGCGACTTCGGTCTTGCCAGCAGTGCAACCCAACGTTGGGGAATCGGCGGTGTCGTTTGGGGAACCCCGGAATATGTCGCGCCGGAACGACTAAACAACGACCCGGAGGACTTCCGCAGCGACATTTACAGTTTGGGCGCAACACTCTTTCACGCGATTGCGGGCAAACCGCCAATCGAAGCCAGCACAAATTCCGCGACCGCATTGCTCGAATCAAAACAACGACCACTCGATTTGCAGACGACCGCGCCGGACATTTCTGAGGCGACCGCGGAGGTTTTGCAGCGAATGATCGCATCTGATCCGGCGCACCGTTTTTCCTCCTATGACGACCTGGTGGCGGAGCTTGAGCGAGCGTGGCGCGCGCTGGCGTTGGAGGATGCAACCAGTGAAGGTGAGGCGCGCCGTCGGCGCTGGCCCTTGGCCTTGTCTCGGTTCACTCAGCGCAGCTTTGAAGCGCTAAGCGGGTTTTTACGCTGGCATCGCCGCCTGCCATTCCTCATTCGCGTGGTCCTACCGGCTGTATTAGCCGTTGGATTTCTGTTCGTAATCGCGCGCAACGTTTTGCCTTCGTGGACGGAACTAACGGCGATTGCGACAGGCTGGTTGGATCGCGGTCCGTGGAACAAAGCACTTGCTGACTATAGAGAGCAAGTCGCGCTATATCACTTTCCTCAAGCAGCCGAGGGGATCAGGAATGTGAAACTGATCGGCGCATACTATAAGCCAGCAAAAGAAGCCGCGGAAAAGAGAGCGCAACTCATGTTCGATTGGAAGAACACTCTCATTGACGATCTTAATCGTGCGCATTTCTCGGGTGTACTCACAGATAGCAACGGCGCGCAATATACCGGCATAGTGAGCGCCACGGATGAAGGCCTCACGATGAAACTTCCGTATGGCATCGCATGGATCACCTGGGAGAAACTCTCGCCACAGACGTTATTAATGGTTTCCAGATCGTTCATCGACCCGGTGGCGCGAGACGCGGCAGATCGGCAATGGCGTTGCGCAGTCTTTGCGAGTGAAACTGGACAAACCGAAGCGAGCCGAGAATTAGCTGAAGCCGCTGCGAGAGCCAAGCCTGAATACAGGGAGCAGATCCCCCAGCTATTTCACGATATTGCCCAGGGGCCTCAGGCAATGCGTTGAGGATAACGCCTTCGCCCTTCGCGCCTAGCACAAGGTGGATCGGCCCGCCGCGGCGGGACGAAGGCAAATCAATCGCCGAAGGCGCAAGATACAGGATGAACGAATCCCGGTCCTAAGGGTCAGATTTTAGACGAATCATTGCTATAATTGGTTTTTGACGCGACGTTTTCTGGATCGCGATATGGAGCAAAACCCACCACCACCGCAGTTTCCCTCGCCGGAAGAATTGAAGGCCAAGATCACGGAGTTCATGAAACAGAACTTCGGCGACCGGGTCTCAGTGGCGACTTTTGCCGAGCCCGAGCCCGCGGCAGCAGAAGAGGAAGAAAAGCCGGAGAAGACCGATCACCAGGAATTCGAATTCAACCTTCTGCCGCGGGACATTAAAGCGCAGCTCGACCGCTTCGTGATCAAGCAGGATGAAGCAAAGAAGGTGTTGGCGATCGCAGTTTGCGATCATTACAACCATGCCAATTATCTCCGGCGTCTTGAGAAAGAAGATGCCACGCGTGCGCAGGAGATCGAATACATCAAGCAAAACGTGATTTTGGTGGGACCGACTGGGGTCGGCAAAACTTATCTCATCAAACACATCGCCGACCTGATCAAAGTGCCGTTTGTGAAAGCGGACGCTACAAAGTTTAGCGAAACGGGTTACGTCGGCGGCGATGTGGAAGATTTGGTACGCGAGCTTGTGCACAAGGCCAACGGGGACGTGAACCTGGCGCAATTCGGGATCATTTACATCGATGAGATCGACAAGATCGCTGCGGCCGGAAATTTAATCGGCCGGGATGTCAGCGGACGCGGTGTGCAGACCACGCTGCTGAAGTTAATGGAGGAAACAGAAGTGCCGGTGCGCAGCATGAACGATTTGCAGGCGCAATTGCAGGCGGCGTTCGAATTTCAACGACGCGGAAAGGCCAAACGGGAAACGATCAATACGCGGCATATTCTCTTCGTGGTCAGCGGCGCATTTGAGAAGTTAAAAGAACACGTGGCGCGCCGTGTTCGGCACGGTCAGATCGGATTCAGCGCTGAACCGATTCATGTAATGGACAACGAATTGTTCGGGCACGTGACGACTCAGGATTTCATCGAATATGGATTCGAACCGGAATTCATCGGCCGACTGCCAGTGCGCGTGGTGTGTGAAGAGCTGGATGCCGACGACCTTTTCAATATCATGAAGTATTCCGAGGGGAGTTTGCTCCGGCAATACGAGCGCGCCTTCCGCGCCTACGGCATTGAAATCAGTTTCGAAGACGAAGCACTGCGTTTGTTGGCCGAAGCGGCTGCCAACGAAAAGACCGGTGCACGTGGATTGCTGACGGTATTCGAAAAATTATTCCGCGATTACAAATACTACCTGGCAGGATCAGGTCTAAGCCAGTTGCGTGTTACCGCTACGCTCGTGCGCGAGCCAAAGCGTGTGCTCGACCGGCTGATGGCGGAGGGACACAAGCTGGAGGCGCAAATGCTCGAAGCCGACGCCCGTCAGTTTGCGGAGAAATTCAGCAGTCAGCATGGGTTGGAAATTGCTTTTGATGAAAGTGCGGTGCGGCGCCTTGTCGAGCGCGCGCAAGTTGAGCGGATGACCATGAGCGATCTTTGTGCCCACCTGTTTAAGGATTACCAGTTCGGATTAAATCTGATTAAAAAGAATACTGGTCAGGCAAGGTTTGTGATCAATGCCGAAGCCGTCGATGCGCCCGACAAATTCTTAAGTGAACTGGTGGTGCAATCCTATTACCCGGCTGCAGCTGCACAAAAGACCTGATCGTTCATGAAGCGCTCGTTGATCACAACGCTCGTAATTGGAGTTATTGTCGCCATCATTGTGGGCGCCTTGCACGCGACCAAGGCGATAGCGGGCTTTGAGACTGCTGTTGCGCAGCTTGTTTCCGATTATGCCGGCGCGACGAGAGTCGTGGGCGAAAAATGGCAGTACGTTTTTGTCTTGGTGACAGCTGTCGGTGTCGTCTGGCTCAGCCTGAGGAACCTGCCTCGGCTGCGAACCTACCTGTTGTTCGGTTTTTTACTGATCGAGTTGCTTGTCCTTTCGTGGGTTTGCTCCCTTTACCGGATTTTTTTTCAGCCCGTTCCGTGCATTTTTGCGGTTGCACTAGCGGTGGCTGCCGCGGAGGGCTGGACCGCTTTTTTGCAGAGAGACCGCTCGCATTTATTACGAACACTCTTTGCGAATCGCCTCTCGAAAAAAGAATTTCATCGTGTCAGCAACGGGGCGTTCGATGGCCAGGCGCAAGCGTACGAAGCGAGCGTCGTGGTCTGCGACATTGCCAATCGACATGGATTCGCGAGTTCGTCTGACCCCGCTGGTTTCGCTGAAACAATGGCGAAATTTATTCGTGAGACCGCCGATGGCCTGATCGAAAGAGGAGCTTATTTACAAGCTGCCGACGGGGAAGGGGTGGTGGCCATTTTTGGATTTCCGAATGCGAATGGTCAGCATGCGGAGGACGCAGTGCGCGCTGTGCTCGATTTAACAAAGAAATTTCGCGAGGGCGGGCAGGACAACAAAAACATTTTTGCCGACTGGGAAATGCACGCCGGCATCAGCTCAGGTGCGATAATTGCCGGCGCGGTAAAGGATAGCGTACATCCCGCGCTCCTGGCGAGTGGCGAACCGATTGAGTTCGCGCGCCGGTTTTGCGCTTTGAATCACCGGTATGGATCGAAGATCCTGATTGATACGCCGACCTTCGATAGCGTGAGCGAGACAATCGTCGCGCGTCCAATTGATTTTGTGAGCGGCACAAATTCGCACGATCGACTTGAAATCTACGAGCCACTCTGCCTTGCCACGGAAGCCAAACCCGAGCATGTCGCGCGTAGAGATTCTTTCTGGAGCGGCGTAGTTCTGTATCGAGAAAAGCGTTGGGCGGAAGCTTATTCTGAATTTGAGAAGGCACGCGTGCCCGAGGGGGAAGACGATCCCGCACTGCAATTCTATTTGCGGCGGTTGGAGCCGCTTGTCCTGCAGCTAACGGAATCGCCGTTGGAAGAAAGCTGAGCGCGCTTTGAGAAGGACGGAATATCCGGTCGCAATCCGGAATTTGATTGCGCAACTGCGACAAATGCCGGGAGTGGGTCCTCGCTCGGCGGAGCGGATTGCGCTCTGGATGGTGCGAGCACGAAACGATCAGCCGGAACAAATCTCACGGGCTATCGCGGAGACCCGCCAGGCGATTCGTTCCTGCAAGCTGTGCGGATTTTTTTCTGTCGGCGAAGTATGCGAGATATGCACGGATTCGTCACGCTCGACAGACCTGCTCTGCGTCGTAGAGCAACCCACCGACATTCTTCCTCTGGAAAAAACCAATGTCTTTCGGGGGCGATACCATTCTCTTGGAGGGAAGATTTCTCCACTCGATCATATTGGTCCCGACGATTTGCGCATTAAAGAATTACTGGAACGCGTCGATCAGGAAAAGATCACCGAAATTATTTTCGCGCTGCCTGCCGATGTCGAAGGCGAATCCACCACAAACTACATTGTCGATCTCTTGAAGAACAAACCGGTAAACCTTACGCGCATTGCCCGCGGTATTCCAGCGGGCGGCGGCCTGGAATCCGCGGATGAATTGACGCTGTCTGCTGCGCTTTCAGGTCGCACGAAACTCTAACGCCTGGTCATCCGGAGCCGCGAACGCGACGTGCGCACCTAACGAGAAAGAGATAAGCCACGGGCGGGGTCGGTGGCAAGCACTCTAAAGTTGCCTCGCAATGGGGCCGTTGGCTTCATCGCCTCCATGAGAAGGCATTCAAGTTAAAAATGAAATTCATTTCATTGCTTTGTTATAAGGTGGGGGTGGCGGTTGGGATCGGG